>Ga0179593_1273930_pt1 | contig 11714 bp, 19 predicted proteins | sample CZODoug2_1_08_16_FD_185931 | JGI IMG/M metagenome (GOLD analysis project Ga0179593, IMG submission 185931) | Vadose zone soil fungal communities from Angelo Coast Range Reserve, California, USA - CZODoug2_1_08_16fungal (PacBio error correction) | ecosystem: Environmental > Terrestrial > Soil >... | reverse complement strand
CATCACCCTTTCCATCCCCCCCATCCCTTTTTTCCTCGGGTTTATCAAATGGTTTTGGGGCGGTTTTTTTTACCCCATAACAATGCCCCTCGTCCTACGTCCCGGCCTTCTGAGGCGGTTACTGTGAGTTGCCTCCTTCCTTTTCAGTGGAACTTGGCTCATCTTTGTCACTTCGGTTCTTTGCCCCTTTCATATTGACCTCCGACCAGATGCAAAGCCCGCCCCCACCTTCGTGGTGGTTATGCCTTTGTTTTGCCACGCAACCCCTTTATCTGATTTTTCCGCACTTCCACTATGGGTAGCCTTCCCTTTTTCATAGGGGCTTTTTTTCCCACCCTTTTTTTTTTTAAAAGCCTTTTTTTGGTTTGGTCTTTTTGCTACTGAAAAATTCAGGAATGGTTCCTTCATTATTCCTTTTCCTTGTCCGCTTGGATTTTTGTCTTCACCGTGTTTTTTTTTCTTTTTACCTTCTTAATTCTGCTTTTGGTACGATATCGTCCTTTTGTCCCCATGGCTCTCGGGGATGTCGTCCAGGCGTTTTGAGTTCCCCCCTCTTTTTTAGATTTGCTGTATTGTTTTTTTGCAATGATCTTGCTTCCCCCCGTTTTCGACCCGCTGTTTTGTTTTTTTTCCCCGTGGGCATTGTCTCCTGCTTTTTTGCATTTGGTTGTTCTTTCGCAATCCGGTCCACCACACGTGTCCCGTGCCCAACAGTTGGGCATTGCCTTTACACGGCGCTACGTATTTGTCTCCCCCCAAAACGGTATTTCCCTTTAACACCCCTTGTTCCGTGTTTCGTTGGCAATCACCTAACCGTTTCAAAAATTTCCCTGGGCGTCAGGGCAGCACCTTACCACCGATGGGTTTTGTTGTTTGCTGGGGTCTTCGACGTCTTCGTGACCGCCCTCCCTCCTTGGGATCGGTATCTTTTTCCTGGTTGTAAGTCCTGCCTGGAGAGTTTGCCCCCTTTTCGCCGAGGCCCCCACCTGGTGCCAACATGCGGTGTCTTTTTGGCTTTTTTTCGCCCAACAACCACACCCGCCTCCCCCACCCGCCCAGTGAGATTCCTTCTCCCCTTGAAGTACAACCCCATCATTCTCACTCTCCCCCCTCTTCGGCCCCAAGGAAATCTTTGTGAGGACCCAACCTTGTTTTTTTTGGTACTGTAGTTTCTTTTTGGAGATTTTTTCCTCTTCCCCCCTCGGGACCCCACTCCCTGCGTGATTTACATCCCGGCACGCCTACACACGCCACGTGTTGATGCAAGCGATGCACACCCTCACCCCACCGCGTCAAGACATCTCGCGGTTTTTCCCTTTTAACCTTACCCAGGAATCGTACGTCGGGGTTTCTCCAAATCACCATTTCGTTTTTTCACCAGTCCGTGAGTTGCTGACACAACCCAGCCGTTTCCCTACCCCCACTGCAAACACCTTGGTCTCTCGTGTGAAATTTGCTTAGCCCCCCCCCCCCGCCCGTTCAACACCGCTTTCCCCCCGTGCAGTCTTTTTTTGCCCCTTTTTTTCTGGTCCGTCCGGGTATTTTCCTGTTTCAAGGTCCCACGTAACCCGGCTTCGGTTTTCCCCTTCCGGGTCCAGGTATCTTTTGTCTTGCTTTTGATGATTCTCCCCATTGGCCCGACAGCTGGTCGGTATGTATTCTGTATCAGGCCCGGTTATTAGAGAATTGGGTAAAACAACCGGTCCCTGGATTTTTTCCTCTATGCCAACCGCACTTGTGTCAACCCTCTTTTTTCCCTCCCCCTGCAGATGCAGACCATAGCATCGCGCCTGGCGTTTCTCTATTCCCTTTTTGCGCAATTTCCCCTTTTCAACCTGGTGTTTTTTTTTTTTAAAACTGTTGTTCGTCCTTGCTTCCCGCAATAAACTTGTGCCCCCCCGGGCCCCTCTGCTGATCCCGACCAACTTTTTTGAATAACCCACGGTTTTGCACACTGCTCCCACGGTTCTTCTTACGCACGAACTTCCCTTCATTGAATCTTGACGCATTTTTGCCTCCACTTCGGTTTTCTTCCCCCTTTTTTCCCACATACTCTGAATGTTTGGGAAGGGCCAAATGGGTGCCGGCTCCGTCAACATCGCTTTGGCCCACATTCTCTCGGCTCACAACCGTCCATCCTTTTTTTTTTCGTTTTCGTGGAATAACTCCCATGATAGAACCATAGTTACGGCCCCTCCAGTTTAACCACCCCCGTTCAAGTCATTCCTGTCCCAGACTTTTTTTTTTCTTCTTTTCCTTCCTCCGTGTTGTTTTTTTTTGATTCGTCTCTCAAACCAGAGTTTCCTTTTTGATTAATGATGTTGCCCTTGGTCTCGTTTTGCCTTGCGTTTTTTCCCGATTTATCACTCTGTTCCCGGAGTCTATGTTGTTCAGGGGCGCGTGGACGTTTCCGTCTGTTGCCTTGTTTTTTTTTGCCCCCTTGTCCCCCCCCCGTGCCGTTCCCGTCCCTGAGCCCCCCATCTATGGACCTTTGGCCCTTTGAAAGTTGATTTTTTTTTTGTCTTTTTTCATGTACTGATTTTACCAGAGCCCCGTTGAGCATTTGTTCCCCTTTGTGTGAGTAGTCCCCACCTAACTTTCGGTCACCCTGTACTTTAGTTGCCTTGAGGGTCTCCCTTTAAGCACCTCCCTGAAACTTTGCTTTGTTGCCCTTCGGCTAGAACTGATCTCCTTTTTGCAACCGATTTGCACCTTGCTGAGTTTTCTTCCGGTTATCTTTCCCCCTTACACCAACTTTTCAACACGCGGTCCTTTTTGGTGGTGTTGCGGGTGCACTTTTGACCGAGTCCTTTTCTCCATCCACTTAGGCCGTTGAATTGATTCAGTTTTTGTCAATCCTTCTCAGTGTTCACCTGGGTCGTGTCCTCACTCCATCGCACGGCTTTCTTAAACTTTTTTTAAGGGAAGTGAACTCCCCCTCCTCTTTTCCTCTGTTTGACTTTTTCTTGGTTCGCCCTCCTTTTTCTTAACGTAATTGCCTTTTTTGTTTTTATGAGTGCCCCCCCACGGTTTCGTTGTCGACATCGTTGGGTTTCCCCCCCCTTCGTTGAGTTTTTTTCACCCCCTCTTATGAGATTTCTTGGTAATTCCGCCCCTCGCGAGATTGCTTTTCCCCGATGTTCTTTCTGTTGCCTCCAGTGCTGCTCCCCCCCGTTCTTTGCGTGACTTCAGGATTTGTTTTCATCCCCCCCTCCCCGGAGGTTTTTCCCTTAGTTTGGACGCAGGTGCAAATGATAACCATCCCCCAGTTTACCAGATATCCATTTGTGGCGTTCGACCTACCATAGTTTTTGGGCCGCATTTGGTTGTGCCCATTCTGGGTTTCCATGATCTCCCTTTGGTCTTGTTTTGTAGTGTTTTTTTTTCCCCAACCCCGACACACTTGTCAATTTGCCAATTTGTTGTTTGGGTCTCTTTTTTTTTTCGTTTCTCCATTTTCGCCTCTGTTGGTCTTCTACCCCCCTTGAACAGCTGATCCCCAGTGAGGGCTTTGTGTCTGTCCCCCCCGGAGCCAGCGACTATCCCAGTTCTCCCCAATAGTTTTCAGCGAGTTTTTTTTAACCTTCGCCCACCTTTTCCCTTTGGTTGATTGTTCGCCTTCTCCTTTTTACTTTCCCCCCCCCAAACCCCCCCTCCTTCACCTTTTTGCCCTCCATAGTTATGCTAGTGTACACTTCTGCCCCCTCCCTTTCATCCCCTTTTTTGGACCTCTTGCCGCGCGAACCCCTGCATGGTTGTGTCAACGGCTGTCAAATTTAAGTGAACCCCCCCCCCGCGTCGAGGCTTGAGATACATCCCCCCCCAATGGGCATGTTCCGAGAGGTGGTTTTTTTCCCCTTTTTTTTTTTCCGATTTTCCGTTCCTTGGCCAGATGATCATTTCAATTTTTCCCTTTTCTGAAGGAACTTTTTTTCACTTTTCCCCCCCGCTGCTCCACGTCGGTTCCGTTGCCAAAGACCACCCTTCCTTTCCCCTTTTTTTTTTTTTTTCTGTAGCAAGCTACCCCCCCCCCAAAATGTGTTAGAGGGTTTTCCCCCCCCCTCCCTTCCCCATGACGGCCCCATTGAGTGCTGTGCACTCTTCAGAGGGTGTGTTCTTCACCCCCCTCACCCTGACAATTTTCCCCTTTTGGAGTTGTTTGTCGGGCCTCGTTCAATAATGATGACCCCATTTTTCCAGGGCCCAATGATTTTTTGTTTTGAAGTTGACCAAAGTTCCCTTGTTCCCCCCCCCATCTGTCCCCTCTTACTACCGATACTGCTCCCTGAGGGACTCACGTCGGACCTTCTTTTCCATTTTTTGGGTTTGCCCAGTTAACTACGACTGTAGCCCGCCCAGGAGTTGTTCCTTTTTTGTGGCGTGTGTTTTTTTGGATGATCTCCTTCCATTTTCAGCCTTTTTGACGTGTTTGTTTTGGCCTTTCTTGTCGGCCATTTCCCACACTCCTTGTGCCCCCCTTTTTGGTGTGTCTCACTGTATTGTCCGTTTTTTTTGCAGTTTCACCAATGCAGTTTTTATCCTTCAGTGCCTTTTATGTTGGCGTACGGTCCGTTCCCATCCGTGATTTGTGTTTACCTTTTTAATCCCAGTTTTTTCCCGTTCCTTCTTGGTTTTGCTTGACCCTTTCCCTCTTCTTTCAGACTTGTTTCCCCCCCCCTGCAGACTTTTTCCTGTTTGATTTGCCCTGTTCTTTGGTTTCTGTACCCTTCCCTTTTTCCTTTTTCTCGTCTTTGGCCCCCCTCCAAAATGGTTTCAGGGGGGAAGTCCTTTTCCAGGGTTTGCACCCCCTCCCCCCGGAACAGCCCTTTTTTTTTTGAGCTTTTTTTGGACCCACCCACAAATGTTAGTTGCAGGATATTTCCTCTTTCTTTTGTCAGCTCCCCCTTTTGTGCTGCTGCACTTTTCACGTTTTTTCGACACGTTGATTTCTTCTTTTTGATCTTCCTCTTGCCGTTTGCCATGGCTCTCGCACTCAAGGTCTTTTTTCCCGGCGGGTGTGCTCCCTCCTCTCCTTGTTTCCTGACGTTTGACGTTCGTTGAATCTTATTGTTTGGTCCCCATTGTACTCCTCAGCGGGATTGATGCTCTTTTCTCCCCCTCTGATTCTTCTTTTTTTCTTTCCCTGCTGTTTTTGTTTGCTTCGTCTGTCTTACTGAGTGCACTTTTCTGGATTTTTTTTTACGTCTTTTCGGCCTTCCTTGTTTTTTTTGTTTCCCTTTTTTTCCCTCCGTTATGTTACTTTCCCCCCCCGTTTTAGGCGTTCTACCCTCGGATCCCCTATTTCACACTGATATCATGTTTGTCACACCCTTTCTCGTTTCCAGTTCCCACCCCCTCTCCTTAGACCAAAATGTTTTTATCTTGCGTTCCCAGGGTGTGACCCCGACTTTTTCCCAAAAGATGGGTGTCGAGTGTGTATCTCCTCTTTTTGAACTTTTTTTGTTTTTGACCCTCCTCCCAGCAGGGTCTTCCTTAGCGTGTTACCCGTGTAAGAGCACCCTGGCGGTCCTCCCTTTTTTCGCCCCCGACGATTCCCCCCCTCCCCCTTTGCCAACACATTTGGTGTCCGGTTTTTGTTGCAAAAACACCCCACCTTAAACTCCCTTAGATCATTCCCTGTTAAGGGACCAACACTCCCCCTTCCCCGACCCCTATTTTTCAGTTTCTTTGATTCCCACAAATGTCTCTCTTTGGGACATTTTGTTTTTGTCGCCCTTGGATACGAGGTCCCACGGTCCTTTGCCTGACACCACCTCCTTCTTTGTTCTCGAACTCTTCCGCCCCCTCCCCCCCCGTACAAGTTTGATCCCTTTTTCTTGAGCCACCCCTCCCACACCTCCTCAACAGAAAAGCAAATCTCGCCGCCCTTCCTCCCCTCAAAGACTTTTTCTCCTGACGGTGGTTGCTTCCCCCCCAATAACATCCTTATTTTACCACTCCCTTGATTCGGACAACCCCCCTGGTCCACCACACACGACAAACCCCACCTTTCCTTCCCTTTTTTTTTCAGATCTCCCCCTTGTGCCAAACGTCCCCCGCTTCCTGAGCTATGAAGGTTTTCCCCAAGATTTTTTTTTTTTTTTTTTTTTTTTTTTTTTTTACGCTCCGTTCTTTTGTAGGGTCAGTCCACGGACAAGTCCCCACTTATTCCTAATTTTATTTGACTTTTCTCCCTTATTCCCGTTTAGTGACCGGAAGAGTGAAGAGATCTATTTAACCTTGCCCAGGGCCGGTAGATGCCGTTTTTAGGAGGCTTTCCCCATGGGTACCCACGTCTACCGTTGGATAACGCCCAAGTTGTTCCCACTTTTTCCCACGACAGAAGACTTAGAGTTTCTTTTCTCCTCCTTTTTACGTTTTTCTTTCCCCAGGGCCCCTGGTTTGGTACTGATGACGCCACCTTTTTCACACAACCTTCCGTTTGCCTTTTTTTTCTGATCGACATTGATGTTTGATCCCCCCCGGTTTCCCACTGCTCACGGGCTCTTTTGCAGAAGTACATTTTTCCCTTCCCCTACGACGGTGACTCCCCCTTTTTTTTCCCCCGTAATACTCTTTCTCTTTCTGTTTCAGGATTGTCAATTTTTCTCTTACACATCCTTTACACGTTCGCTGGCTCACCAGTAAATCTTGCCCCAGATCCGGTCACCCGATTTAGACCTGCGTGAATAATTGCAAACCCGGTCCCTTTTCCACCAGCCCGCCTTTTTTCTCTTTTCTCCTAGTGTTGTGAGCTACCTTCCCCCTTTTTGAGTTCTTTCCAGTTCTCACGTGTCCCACAATACCTGTGTGATGAGGATGTGCCTTTTTTTCAACCCTCTCTTTCTTATTTTTTTTTATATTGCATTGTGTCACCAGCCCGATTCTGACGGTCGCCTTAGTTGTTCGGTCCTCCTGCAGATATACGTGTACTCCCTCCTTATTCTCCCTGTGTGAATTTTCCCCCCCCGTTATTTTTGTTGTTAGCGCGTTCCTTTTTTTTCCGTTATTTTTTTCTTGTCCACTGCACCTCCTTCCCGACACTCCCCTCTCAGCTATTCCTTTCGATATTTCCTTTTTTTTGGGTGCCTGTCTTTTGGGCCTTCTACCAAATGTTACTTTTTCCCAGTGGCTCCCCTTGTTTTCTCACTGTGCCATTTGTGGATTATTTACATCCCTTTACCTGATTTCCTCCCTTTCCCCGCAGTTTTTTAACCGTGTCTTTTGGTTTCCCGCCTGTAAGAAACCCCTTTTTTTTCCCCTTTCCAACCTTTCTCCCCCTTGAACTAGGCGAGTTCCGATAATATTGTCTTTTTCGTATTTTTGTGACCCCTGCTGAGTATTACCATAAGTACTTCCCCCCCGAGCCCCCCCCAACCAAACGGTGCCGGTTGTGGCAATGTGCAAATCAAGCTCGTTTTTTTCCTTTCCCCCTCCTGAAAACTTCCTTGTGTTGAAATGCTTCAGGTCCCCCTCTCTCCTGGTTGCTTTTGTTTTTTTCCTTGTGACGCCTCCTCGAACGGGAGCGTACCTCTTTCCCCCCAGGGTTCCTTTCTTCCCTTGTGCCGTTGTTGACCCCGTTTTCTTTGGTATATCTTCCCCGTAGAGCCCTTTTTTTTTTTGCGTTTTCTTTGACTTCTTTTTTTCGCCATACTTCTTTTGTCACACCTTTCTTTTTTTTCTTTTTTCCAACCCTCGTCTTCTCCTTTTTCATTTAGGGTCCCTCTCTATATTTGCCTTCGCGTGTTTTTTGTTTGCCTTTTCAGCGTTCTCAACACTTTTTTTCCCTCCCTTAGTTGCGTCTTTTACTCAAGGAATAGTTTCCCTTGCCTTTTTCCGTCTTTCTCCCATGTCGACCTACCACTTTCCACCCAGCATCCTTTTTTTTTTTTTTTGCGAAACCCTAGGTGAGGTAATTGCCTTGTTTCCCTTTCACCCCCAGATCCTTTCCATGACCTGGTCTTGCGTTGTTTGTTTTTTTGGACAACCAAGACCGTACACCCCCGTCCTTTTTTCTTTGGTTCGTTTTGGCCTCCCTGCGTGGGCTTCTTACAACTGTGCCCCGCCTTTCCCGAGGGCCCTTCGTCCCCCCGTCCGTTTGTCTCTCCCAACAGACCCACCCATAGTTTGTGGCATCCGTTTTCTTTTCCCAATGTCGAAAACATTTTCCTTTCGGTGATTGCTCTGTTTTCCCAGCTCCCTTTTTTCTGCCTCCCTAGTATCTCCGTGAGGCGGCCTAACTTTTCACTTTTGGAACCGTATGCCGGTTCCCCCCTTTCCCATGAACTCTTTTGACAAATGCTTCCCCCCCAACCCCACCCGAGTCGAAATCGTCCCCCAAGCTGACCCTCCCCCCCCCAGGTCCATTTTCCCCTGGCCCTGAGAGGCGTTTTTTCTCAACTTTCTTCTCCTCGTCAGATCTTCCCTTTTTTTTGTTTTTCCATTCCTATGATCCATCTTTTCTGAGTCAGATTTATCCCTTTCTACCACCCGGCGTTCCCGCGATTTCAACGGGACGGCGTTCTGTACAGTCACCCTTCCTCCCTTTTTCATTTTTTTCCTTTATGCCCCTTGCCCCCAAACCACCCCCCCCCCCCCCCCACATTTGTTCTCAGGTTTTTCCCCGGCCCATTGCACATGTACTTTTGCTCCATGAGTGTGTCCCGCTCAGCTTTTTTTTCCTTTTACCCCACCCCACGAACCCCCCCAGGCACACTTGAGTGTCTGCGGGCCGGTTCCCAAATCCATTATAAGGGTACAACGCCCCCCTCTTTTCATTTGACAACTCAGAAGTACACGAGAACTATTCGTAGAACCGAACCTCGCTACCGAAGGCACGACTTTTTTTCCGCAGGCCCTTCTTTTTTTTTTCCCTGTCCAAGAAACTTCCGTCCCCCTGGGATCCACCATTAGGTAATGTTTTTGTTTTTTGCTGGAGGACTTTAATATCTTTCCTCACTCTAAGTGTGTTGTTTTCGTCAGCGGATTCTCTCACACACGCCCGCCAAATTTCACTATTGGATTTCTTCAAGTATTTTTTATTAGTGGGTCCTGTTTTCAACACATCACAGTTTTTTTTCCCCCCCTACTTAGGACGCCTTCTGAGGCGGAACCCCCCACTTTTCCCGGTTCTCCATTTTCGTTTCATGCTCCCTCGTGCAAATTCCAAATCTTTGTTTCCTTTTTTCATAATGTCTTTTTTTTTTTCATCGCCTTCTGCCCGCCCTCCCTCGCCCCCAGGGAATTTGCTTTTTTGTTTGGCAACGCACACGACTCGCGTTCCCGTCACTTCCCCTTTGTCAGCCGTCATGCTTTGCCAGCGTTTTGTTGGCACCTCCGAACATCACTTTTTTGGTTGTGAGTTATTTCTACTTCCCCCCCCCCCACCCATGTCCCCGGACTTCCGTTTTATTCTGTATGCCTCTGTTGGAAACAAACAGCGGCAGTCACGCGTTTTCGTCCCCCAGGCGATTTTTCTGACACCTATCTGGCGCTCGAATCGGCATTCCTCCCACCCTTTTTTTTGCCAATTTGCCTCGTCCTCGGTTTTTTTCTTCCGGTGAGTCCAACCGCTATCTCGGCCGATCCCGGTCATGGTTGAGTCTTCCTCTTGCTGAATTTTTCTTTTTTTTCGCACCTATGTGTTTTGCCTTGCCATTTTTCCCCCATGACGTTCTGCAGGTTGTCGCCTTTTTTTCCTCCGGTCACCATCCCCTTTTGAAGTTTTGCCAAGTTAGGATCCCCCTTTTTCAACGGATCTTAACCCTATGTCGTTTCTCAAACGAGGTCTGAAAACAGGTTTGACGGGCAATTCCCCCTTTCTTTCATTGGCCACCACCATTTTATTTGTGCGAAGGGGACAGCCACGTACCACAAAACGTTTTGGTGGTTCTGGGCTTCTTCTCCCGGCCGGGTCCCCGCCCCCCTCCCCATCATGGGCGCCGTGATTATGGTAACGTGTAATCCGGGGACGCCCGGGCCCTCCCCTTTGTCTTTGCCCCTGAGTCTTAAGACCTCCCAAAGAGGCAACCCCACTTGCAGGCTTGTCGTTCGGTGTCCCTGACACCCACAACCCAACCACCCTACCCCCCCCCCCTACCGGGCTCTCTATCATGTTAATGTACAAAACCATTCATCCAAGAACCTATTCTTTTCGTCGTCCATTTTTTTCCCCCCACCCCCCCCACCCCCTGTCTCTCTGGTTTTGTTTTTTCAGTGTATTTGTACTTTTTTCCAATTTTTGAGAACCGCTTCAAGTTTAAGGGGACTCCTTGCTTTCTGAGCACCATCCGCTCAAGTTTTACCTTTCAATTGTCTTTCCAAACTTTTTTCTCTTGTTTCCCCCCTCTTACACCCCCAACCTCTCCAGCAATTCTTCGCGTCCCCTTTTTGGTTCTGAAATTCCCCCACCGTCCCCCTTTTACCCCCCCTAGTTGCGTTGCCTCCCCCCCCACTCTTCCCCCCCATACCATGATTTTGTCGTCGCCGTTTGCCCCAGGAAAACCTGACCACCCCCCTTGATATCTTGTCCGTTTTTTAGCCAATCGGTCAAACAGCTTCCTCCCTCTTGCCGTCCCTTTTTGAAAAATTTTCTCTGTTCTGTTTTTTTAGGTCACTTTTTACCACGGCTTCTTCCTGCTACCCTTCCTCCCCCTTGCTTTTAGTTCCCGGCTAGTTTGACATCGCTCTCTTTCACTGCCCCAGCCCGGTTTGAGTGTTTATCCGTTTCTGTTACAACACTGACGGAACCCTTTGCACCCTACTCCAATGGTAGTCAAAATCCTTTTTTTTCCCGTGATTTCTCGTTCTCTGTTTGCCCGGTCTGATTTACACGGGCGTTGTCCCCGTTCCCCCCTTCCGGACCCTTTTTTGGCTTCCTTTGACCTGCCATCTTTGAACAATCTTGGACTTTTTGCGTCTCTTGTCCCCTGTCTTGGCATTTTCAACGGTTCCCCCTTTGCGTCCTTTTTTGTGCTTCTTTCGCCAGAATTTTTCCCTTCTTTGAACTTCACCTACGTCTTTCCCCATCTCTTCCCCTTCCCTCAACAGTTTCTTTAGATAGGTCGTTCGGCTTCTTGCCTTCTTGGCCTCGTCCAAATGGAAGTTTCGCGTTCTCCACCATTAACTCCTTGTGCCCCCGCTTTCCTTGGCATCAGATAATCCCCCTGTTCTCCCCCTTCTCACGGCATTTTACTTTTTTCATTCCTCCCCGCTTATTTCTGGTGTATTTTTTTTTTCTCCTTTTTTTTTCCCCTGTTTTGTGTTTGTCTGTCTCTCCCACCTCTGTGTTCGGACCTGTTTGCCTTTTCGGTTGTTTCCTGAGGCCCTTGTTAACCCTCTTTTCTATCTCTTGAAACTTTTCCCCCCAGTGGTATTTTCCTTTTTCTTTTTGGTTGTCTCCTCGTAATCCTTTTTCGATCCCACTGAAGTTCCCGTTACGCAACTCAGTTTTCTTATTTACTGGGAATTTTTCCTTCCCCCCTTTGATCTTTTTTTCCTTGAATTCCAATTTACTTCTGCGTTCCTTTTGCTCCTTTTCCCTTTTTCTCTTTTCACCCTCCATTTCTCAGCCCAAATTTTTTTTTTTTCACAGTGATTTGCGTTGTGCCCATTTTCACGCCTTTTTCCTTGAACACCCCTTTGCGCTTTAATTTCCTCTCACTACTCTGTAGATTTTGATTTTTATTCCCTCCTTGTTTCTTTCCATCCCACCT
>Ga0179593_1587480_pt1 | contig 11715 bp, 16 predicted proteins | sample CZODoug2_1_08_16_FD_185931 | JGI IMG/M metagenome (GOLD analysis project Ga0179593, IMG submission 185931) | Vadose zone soil fungal communities from Angelo Coast Range Reserve, California, USA - CZODoug2_1_08_16fungal (PacBio error correction) | ecosystem: Environmental > Terrestrial > Soil >... | reverse complement strand
GCCGGCCCCTTTTTCCTCTCGCGCTTCCTCCCCCTCGTTGAGAACGTGATGCTCCTTCAACGAACCCTGCGGCTTCTACCGATTGATTTATTTGACGAGCAGATCTTTTTTTGCTTACTGAAAGATGCTTTTTTCCCGTCCCCCTCCCTCTTCCCTTTTTTCTTCTGACTGAAGCCGTCCACGGAGCACCACGCCCTCCCTCTCTTTGCCTGACAGGCAAAGAATCCACTTTTTCTATTTTGCCGCTGTAACCCCCTCCCCTTGAAATTGCTCCAATAGGGGCTTGTTTGGTCGGAAACGGTTGTTGCTGAGATTCGCTAGAGCCCTCCCAGGCAGATCCCTGCAGTCCCCTTGGGAAAATTGACTTCTGCGGCCTTTCCCCCTCGGGACTCTTCTTCAAACACTACTTTTATTCTAAAAGAGAGCAGCCCCCCCAAAGCTAGCCTCAGCCGAGGAAACGTTTTCTTCTGGCAGTTCTAGCATTGAATCATACGTGATAGATTTTTCACAGGAGACTCTTTTCCCAGATTTTCTTTGAGGCATCGCCCCTTGGTAAAGCCATTGCATTTTCTTTGTGCTTCGTTAGAAACCGGCTTTCCCCGTCAGCTCTTTTCGGACCCCCCATTGAAAGGGCCTTCTTTCCCCACGCTGAGGGAAAGCAGCATAAGAAGACCCCGATCAAGAATTGCGGAACTTCCCCTTCCCTTGAGGACCGGCCTTTCAAGCAGGCCTTCCCATTTTCTCAGTGGGTGTCCCCTTCCCACGCAAGCTCCCCACAGAACCCGTCGTTACTTTCCATGCAAACTGCTCCTCCACCCTGGCCCGAACGCCCTTCCCCGACCCCCCCACCTCCCCTTATCACCGTGATGCGGCCTCCCGTTCTTCCGGTCCTCGAATTCCCACGCGCGAGCGGACTACCTCTTTTTTTAGAGATTGCTCTATTTGATAGATCGGCGATCCGCCTTTTCCTTCACCTCGACGGTCGTTTTTTCTCGCTGTTTCCATCTGCTCGTAACTAGACTGGACTCCTTCCACGTATCACGATCAAAAAACGCCCCCCCTCTCGACCTTACGAGCCACGGCCGGCGTCAAGCTTTAACTATGTCTTTTCGGCCGCTTTTAGCGTCCTTTCCTTCCTCCCTTGTCGATCGCGCATGAAGGAGAACCCCTTCTACCACGCGAGCCGTCTTTCCCTCCGGCGCCCCCCCAGCCATGACAGTAAAGATTTGACACCCATTAATCTTTTTAGATATTGGTATAGTTCAGCCGCCATTTCTCCTTAAAATCAACGGAATACGAAGGCCGCTTCGCAGAGCCCCTTTTCTTCCTTTTTGCCCACCCTCCTGCAGTCACGGTTTGGATCATATGGTCCTTTCTCCTTTTACTAATCCTCCTTGAGTTATACCGATCCCCCTCCTCCCCTAGCTTTTGCAGTGGTTCTTTTCAAAATGGAGAAAACGAACGTTCTCGCGGCCTTCGGGCATCCCGGGGGATGTTGCTCTCTTTTCCTTATGCCATCCGCTATCACGCGTGAGCGAATACCTACCCTTCTTGCTGAATTCCTTTTTGATGGGTCTCCCTCCCGTTACCGCTCCATTGCGTTCTCAGTATGAGCGAATTATCCCCACTTTCTTCTTCTTATAAAACCCCCTCCCGCCTTGTTATTTCTTCTTTCTGGAAGCCGGACGCTCGCTCCTAGTAGTGGGGGGGGGGCGTTGGCTATTTTGATTTTGCTACGGTTTGCGCAGGGCAACGCTTTCTTTCCGACGAGTTTTTAGAGTCCCTGGTCGTATCTTAGAGGAGATAGCTTATCTCAGCCTAGAAGACTTCCTTTCCTGGCTGCGGGACGCGATGTAGCATTTAATCCTTCTCATTTCCTTATGGCCCCCTTCGGCAGAATTTCGGACGGCAATATTTCTAAATTTCTTTGCGGGTCGTCCGGATTCTTGGGCCAGGCGTCCCATTCTCCACGACGGGTTCTGTTTTTCAGGAATTTCTTAGAGTAGAATTTGAACTCTCCTTTTTCGCCTGGGGAAGCTTTCTTTTGGTTATTGAGTTCAATAGGATCGACGCCCCTTGTTTCTTTTTCGGATGATGTCCGCATCCTAACCTCTATTGTTCTACGTATGAAATGTTTCCGAGGCTCTCCCAGACTCCCACTGGCGGGCGGGCCGGCAGATTTTCTTCCGCCAACGCCGCCAAGTTTCCTACCCGGCAGATGCCCTGATGTTAGAGATTTCCCTGATCACCCCCCCACCCAGTCCGTTTCTGAGCAGGCTTGGCCGGGATAAGAGCGCTCTTCTTTTTCAATATTGCCTCATCCTTTTGTGTGTGATACCTTCCCCCCCTTCTTTTCCTCAGTTCAGCCGGTCCCCCCTTTTTTTATCGATGATCGCGCGCTGTCTCTTTATTTCGATCGAGAATATTCCTTGGCCGCAAAGCGTTGCACGACCAGATCCGCCCTTCTTTCCCCCCCAGCTCCCGTGTTTGCATTTCTCATGTACAAATGTTATGTTCGCCGGGTTACTTTTCGAAACTCCTTTGCTCAGGGTCCTCTGAGTAAGGAAGAAGCAAAGCGGTAGGGGATGGGGGCTCGTTTCCCCTTCTCTCATGAACCACGATTAATCTTTCCCGCCCCATCGCAGACTTTTTCGTTTCTTTCCTTTTACGTTTCCTCACGCTTCTGATGGACGCGCGCTTCGCGATCAGTTCCCGTTGACGCTCTTGATCGGCTTTCCCTTTCCCCCGATTTCTATAAACTGGCGCCTTTCTTTGGCATACCTCTTTCTTTATTTTTTTTTCCTCGCTTTGCGCAATTTGAAAATATTTTCTTTTTAACCCTCCCCGCCCTGACCCCACTGGTTTTTTCCCTCAAGATCGAGCAGAGAGTCTCCCCTCTAGCCCAGATCACCTTTTTTGCATAGAGAATTCTTTTGCTTAGGAGAAAATCCTTTTGAGTGCCCCCTCCGGGACCCTCTCTCTTTTTTGGCTCCTCTTTGACAGCTGACATAATTTTGCCCTTTTCGCGATCTAGTCAGGGTATTTTTCTGACCAAACTGAACCAGTTCTTTTTTGACGGCTTTCAAATCCCACATTTTCCGCCGGGAAAGTTCGGGCTCTTTACGTTTCAGCTTTTCCTTCTTCTCTCGTGGTTTATTTCTTTGATCGAACCCGGAGATCCCTACAAATTCATCCCTAAATGCCCGCTTCCGTTTTTAGGGTGGGTTTTAGTCAGGGTTCTGTTCAGGTACACTGACGTTAGTTTTGCCCTCTTGCAGTGAGTTTCCTTTCACGGGCCTACAAGCGTCACGCGCGGCCTCAACTATCTCTATTTCTTTGTTGTTTATCCTGCAGTGACTCCTTTTGATGGACCGTTAGGAGTCTTTCAGGTCCCTTCTGACGCTGTTTCGGCACTCAAGCCCCCCTAAAGTTTTCGTTCCTCCCTGCCCACACCTGGAGAAAGCGCATTGAATTACGGCGACTGCCTGAGGTTCCACCCTATGTCCTTTCGACACGGCCCCCTTTTTTTTTTACGACCGTCTTCCTCAAACGCTGAAAGTACCTTTCTTTCCAGGATTTTCCGGCCATTCCAACTGTTCTTTTCCCCCACACCTTCGGGCGGCTCTCTCCCCAACTTTTTTCCCCTTTTTTTCGGCTCGGAAAACGGCGGTCCCTGCTGCCCCCAGAGCTATCCCTTTAAGGTGCCATTCCAAAAGCGCCCGCCCTTCGGGAGCACGTTTTCTAATTTCTCCCCCTTCTCGGCGATCGTTTTCCCCCAAATGGCTGTTTCCATCCCTCTTGTTGAAAGCGGCAGGCTTGAACCCGATACTGCTAGACTGCCCCATTTTCCTTTTCGACCCCCCTTTTTGTCACTAGACTTGCTGCCCGGCGATGTGGCTATCTTCCAAGCGAACGAATCGGTTTTTCGCCCCACAGATTCTCGTCTCGCTCTCTATTCATAGAGCGGTGGAAAACTGTACTCTCGCGCGGATACTCGCGGCCGGCCCCTTCCCTCATGTCTCAGAAGGTTTGCGACGTCTCCCCCCATGCGTTCCTTCGACTCCTTCTATAGTGAAGGAAGAATTATGCTTATTGTCTTTATTTAATGAAAGATGATCCCTTTCACTCAGTACTACCCCCCCCTCTTTTCCGTTGCTGCCTTACGCATCTTACCAAGCCCTCCCCTTGCCCCTTTCCCCCAACCGTGCGATACGTTCCAGCGCAATGTGTACATCAACAGCTGCCCGGGATAGCTCCTTTGCGGATTGTCCCCTGTTTGTGCGGCGCGCCAGTCTCCAATCCGCGCTGCTCTTATTTCCTCCCCTTGCCGGCGACTGCGTCCCCCCACTCGAGGAAATTTTCTCTCACACTAAACGGCTTTTTTTCCTCCAGAATTTCCTTTTTTTTTTTCCAACTTCACCTCGACCATCAGAGAGCCAGGGCTATCCCCGGAATTGATTCGCAATGGGGGACTCAGCGCATAAGAACCTCAGTTGACCCTTGGCTCCTGGGTATCCATGCCGTTGCTTCCAGGCCCGTTCGGTAGAGACAATTTTCTCCTTTTTTCTTGTAATCCCCTCGGACTATCCTCTTCCGGAAGACTCTCCCGCATCATCTTGCCCGCGCTCTCCTGACAGAAGCCTTAGGAAATTCCATTTTTGGCAACTCCTTCCTTTTTCCCAAAGAGACTCAAGAGGCCCCCCCGGCGTGAAATTCTATGTGAAATTCTCTTAACCTTTGACATCACCCTCCCCTCCGTTATTTCCGAATTTTAAGAGAGGTCTGCTCCCCGGCCCGGACGCCAATACGTGACGCCTTCCCTTCAGAACATGTGCCTGTCGGCAGCCTTCATTCTTAATCGAATTTCCCGCTCGGGATTGGAAGCTTCTCGCGCTAGGCGAGAATTCTTCCCTTCGGCTAGGGCTTGCCCCCCCTTTTACGAATCTCCCCTGGCCCTGGTCGGCCGCGCTCCCTGTGAAAATAGTAGGTCAGCCTTAACGTCTGGAAATGAGAAGAAGATTCACGTAACCTATCCAACCTCCCAACAAACTAGACCCCGGATTCCCTCCGCATCCCTCTTAAGACCAACCTTTTTTCGCTTATAGGAAAGAATGCTCCCCGGCACGGGACGAATAGCTGACTGCTAAGTTCCAAATCTACACGAATGAGTCATATCCCCCTCCCAGCAAAGAAATTGAAATTCCTTTTTCCCCCTCCGGGAGGTATATGGGCATCGTGATAGAGAGGATCTGTCACTTTTCCAAATGAAGAGCCCCTCCCCGGGAACTACTCTCCCTCAGAAGAGAACGTCCTCCTCCCCCCTGTGCAAGACCTTCCCCTTCCCCCGTGCTGCTCGGTATCTCTCTCTTCCTAAGTTGTTGGTGGTTGTATATCCCGAGCCGCAAGTTCATTAAAGATGATACCCACTCCTTTTTTTATTTTTCGGCTTTTGCCCTTGTCTCAAAAGACAGGGCTCCTTCCAGTTTTAGTTCCTTTCTGAGCCTTCCTTCTCTCTCGAGCACCGGGTTATACTCGACAGCTACTTTTTTGTCCCGGACGTCGAGGAGGGACTCTTTTTTTCGAGCCGGCATCCCAAGCTCTTCATCAGGCGTTTTTCCCTTTCATGCGACATATCCCCCCATCGTCCGCCGGCAAAAGGTTTCTCAAATAAAGCAGGGTGATATCTGGCTTGACGACGGAGCTTTTCCCCGGTCTAGGTGGGGGGGTTCCTTTTCTTCTGGCTAAGTGCCTTTGGGCCAATCTTCCGACGAGTGTACAAGCTCGTTTCCTCCGAACAGTAGCTGTTTGGCCATTAAGAGTCTCTCCTCCCGATTCATCCTCCTCGACGACCGGCTAGCATACGGAGCTCTAGGCCCTTACAATCCATTAGGGTCCTTATTAAGAATTCGTTTTCCAGGTTATGAGGGATGGATCCTTCCTTGAGTTCGATTTCGACCGCTCTGTTGCATTCGGGTCCTGTTCCTTTGTCGGTGCTTTTCCACTTCCCCATCTTTTGGACGCTCTTCCGCGGTTGGTGAAACCAACTTTTATGCCGGAAATTCTGGATCGTCACCCCTTTTTTTTTCCTGGTCTGGCTTCTTTCCGCATTCGAACCTCTCTTCAAGGAGGCTTGTTCAGAGGATCTCTTTTCGACGCCAGCACTTCTACAGGAAGGCGAGGCGCCAACGCCGCAAAAGCCTGGTCCTTCCCCTGTACTCCCAAGTCTCCTGATTTCTCGCTCCCGTATGATTCCCGGTCCTCCTCCTTCCGAGATGAGCAGTTGAGAGGGGACGGGATATCTCGATCTTCTCCATTTCTTGCCATTTCTGTGTGCTTCCTTTTAGGCACAAGGGGTTGCCCCCGAGAGATGATTCTGCGTCTGATCGAGGAATTCTACGTTCGAGACGATCCTGGCTCACACCCGTTCTTTCCTCAGCCCTCCCCGTGCAGCTTCCTCAAAAGGGCTCTTGAGCAGTATAGAAAGGGTCTACTGTCCAGAGTTTCAGACCAGCTTTTTGGTGCCCTCAGTCTAAACGCAAATGGGTAGTGCTCGTTCCCGGGGCAGCCCTCTTTCAGTAATTCCCACCACCTTTCTCCTTTTCTCCTTCACGATCCACCTCTCAGGCAGAATGGTTCGTTAAATCCTTCTCCTATTAGTAGGATGCGTGCCGCGCCTCTAAGAGAGATAAGTTAACTTCCCGCTCGATGATGAGGAGTCTCTCCAGAAGATGCCGAATTCTCTTTTGTAGTAAACATATTAGTTTTTTTTTTGGCGATACATCGCCCGCTTTGCTAAATGTCCGCTTTACCCAATAGTTAGTTTTTTTTTTTCCTCCTTCAAGAACCCTGAGTGCGTCTGTGCGCTGCCGCTTTCCTAGTATTGAAAGAAATTTTTTCCTACGTAAGAAGTTCCGTGATAGTTAACCCTTCCACAAGTTGTGACCCCTCAGTCCCGGGTGCACGGCCCCCCCCCCCCTTTGCAGAAAGAAGACCTTTTTCCCTCCCCTCTCGGGGGCAGCCTTAATGGTTGCCTCTATTCTCTTCCTGCAGGATCACCTCGGAAACCCCTTTTGAAGTCTTTTTTGCTCACCTGCTTTTTGAAATACCCCTTTGGATGCGCCGCCGGTAAAGCTCTCTCCTCCCTTTTGATATCGGTTCTTCTGTGATAGAAAAGGGGCCGAGGCCGAGGAAGTCGTTCCCTAAACCATTTCGCTTAATTTCAATGACCGATTTCTCTCTCACTGTGTGTTTTACGGCTATCCCCGACTTCCTGTTTTGCCTTGCCCTGCGAGGAAAGTGCTCCGGACCCGAAAAGCCCTATAAAGGGAACTTCCCCTGCAGAATCCCCCGACTTCCCCTCCTCCAAATATCTATCTCCTTTTTTCTCAGGTGGTGGGGGTGAGAGATTTCGAGGCAAGCGGTGAGGCCTTGGGAAATGATGGACCTTTCCCTGGTCATTCCTTTAGCGGCGCCCCATCAAAACGCCAGTTGGGCGCCGTCCAGAACCTGACGCCACACCGAGACATTCCTTTTTTTCATTGAACCCTTCCCGCATTGTCTGTCCCCCCTCTCTCGCAGCTCGAGGACGTTTGTTACACGAAAAATAATCCGAAACCCTTCTACCGAAGAACAATCCCCTTACCTTTTTTTTCTCCCCTTTTGTTAGAAAGTCCAGATTTTCTCCTACCCACGATCGGAGGCCCCCTGTCCTTTCTCGCTCTTTTGTTCTCCCCCCCCCTAAGGACATCCCCGTCGAGAAAACGGAGGGCTGCAACAGAGCTATAGTTCTTCTTTTTCTGACACTTTTCCCCCCCAAACGAGCACGCCCCACCCTTTTGAGCCCCCTTTTTGCCTTCATAGGAACCCTTCGGAGTAGTACAAAACGTCAAGAAATTCACTCCTAGATCCCTGCAACCCGCTCCCTCTCTCCTGGATTACCCCCCAAAGTTTGATTCAGGGCCCTTCTTTTTTTTTTTCGCACAAAATACCATTTGTCCTAGATTTTCTGGAAAAGCAGGCTCCCCCCCCAAGCAGAATTCCTTGATGCATGTTCTTTTCCCCCCCTTTTTCCATGATAGAACCCTTTTTAGAAGAGACTGACGCATCATCTATGAAACTTTGAACTGATAGACGCTGAGCACGTCGCGGCCTTCCCATAGTCCCTGAGAACCTTGAACTCCCCTCCTTGTTCCCTTCGGCGATGGATCGTGCAGGAGATGAGCTTAGTGGCACTATACAGCCTTCTGCCCCACCTCTCCATAACTACCCCCTCCCCTCCCTTTCTGACTTCTCACTCCGTTAAGGAAGAACCCCGCCTCGAAGCTCTGGTTCGCCCCGGCCCATTCCCTCCCCTATCTCTCGCTCCTTTTTTTGAAAAAGCTGCGGTAGCTATCCCTTCCTGGGGATGGAGTTTGGTCGGCAAACGGTCCTCTTATCTTTTCTTTTTTAGCAAATAGATCCCTTTGAGACAGAGAGGATCTCTCGAGCATGGCCATACCCTTGGGAACCCCTGATAGAGGCCTTCCCCCGGGAAGGTAGAACCCCTTCCCAGAACTTCTCTAGCAGGAAACTCCTAGGGAATGCATTAAGCAGACAATCTCATCTCGTGCCCTTCTAGACTCTCCATAAAGTTCCCTCCTCATTCGGCTCCTTTCTCTATTCATAGTGGAGGATTTTGGCGAGAGGAACCCTTCCCGTTCCCGAAGTGCGGCGTCTCCCACTATGAATAACGTCGCGACGAATACCCTCCCAGCCCCCTCCTTCTCTGACCCGCGAGTTCTTCTTCCTCCTAAGAAGGAAAAAAGGTCTTTCCCCTTTTTAAAGGAAATACCTCCCATTGTCCCCCCCACCTGAGCGCGTTAGCGGCCAGTCGCTGCCCCCTTTTCATTTTATTGACACCCCCAGCTCCCGACCCCCCTCCATCTTTTGAGAATGCCCCCGAGCTTCTGAAAAAGGACCCCCTCTCCAACTGGCCAGACATAAATTCGACATGCTCAACTTTTGAATAGGACATCTTAGAGACCCTCTCTAGGGAATGTTCCCCCCTCTACCTCGATAGAGAAGAAATTCTTTTTCTAATTAGGAGAGTTTTCTACCTTTATCTTCTCTCTTCCCCTTCCCCCGCCAGACAAAAGGGGCCTTTTCAGCTAAGGAGAGATTGTGGTCCCTTCCCCCCCTTCCATATAGAGTAACCTTTTTGACTTTTCAGGCGCCGTAGTTCCTCCCCCGCACCCCCCCCCCCTCTCACCGTCCCTCCGGCGGAGTCAATCCTTAACTATTCCGGAGGGATCCCTCACCCTTTTTCCGGAAAGGCGGTCGGACTTTTTTTCCCGCCAAACCTCTTTCCCCCCCAACCTCCTTTCCACTCCTGAACGAGAGTTAACGTTTCTAGAAAAAGAAAAGCCCCCTTCCCCCCTTCCCGTCCGGTGTCAACTCATTATAGCGGGCGAGTATATGAGTTTTGTGCCTCTCTTTTTCCCCTTGCATATAGCGCAAAACCTCGGAATAGAAAGAGGACCTCATTTCCTAAGGTTAGTGTGATCAATGTTTTCCCTTCTCCAAGTCCTAATGAAATGAACGGCTTTCGTCTAAGGGATCTTCCCCTTCGGTATTCTCTATTTTCCTTTTTTTTGGCTATTCTTGCTTCCCGATGATCCCGTCCCCTCTGTAAGGAGAATTGGAGAGCACCATTTTTCAGGGATAGATGAAAGCGAATTCGGTCCCCCTTTTATTATTCGCTGAGATTCGCTGCCCAGACGACCGTTTATTTTTTCTCTCCATATACTCTCCTGTGTCCCTCGTCTTTGGCGAGCCGGCCCCAAAGATAGGAATAGGCGTTTCTGGATTTCAAGTAATGGAGTCTCTTCGCCGGCTGGGGGGAGCCTCGTGACGATTCCATTGACCCCCCTTTGCGGAACTAAGAAGGCTTTCCTGATGGCTTTCTTGACTCCACTTTTTTATAGTCTTGGGGGGGCGTTTTCACCTTTCTACTTTGCAGACGTGATGATGAGATTTCCAAGCGTTACTGCGTGTCCCCTCACAAGCTCGGATTTCCTTTGACACTTCCCTATTCCTTCAGATTCATTTCCCTCCCCGCCGAAATGGAGGAGATCCGGCTCGTCTATCGCTTTAGCGGACCAGCACAGTCCGCATGAATTTTTCCTTCCTCCTGCGTTCCCTGAATAAACCCCGGTTTTCATTTCTTGCGGGAGGGCGTTTCTTTTTTGACGGTTTTTTTCTGTTTTCTCTCAAATAAAGACGGGTCTGTCGGTGCTTTCCCGTCTTTCTTTCTTCCCTTCTGCGTCGACCTTGCCCCCTTCTCCATGGTCGCGCCTCTCCTCTTCCTCGCGCGTTGTTTTTCGTGCCGGAAATTTCTCTTGTTCTGCGTATGGCTGCCTCTCCCGAAAGAGCGGTACCTACCCCGGCTGCAATGGCGAGTCTCTTCCTTCCCGTCTGGATAGTTAGACGTTATTCCAGCTGTCCCCACTGGTCTTTTTCTCGGCATTTAAACGAAAAGCCCTCGCCCCTGGACGCCTCCTCTTTTTCTCGAGATCGCTCACCATCTTCTCACCCCCCATTTTTCATTCTCTCCTAGGATCTGGTTCTGATACTACGCCGCCACTTCTTTCCAGCCACGCCTTTTTTTTCCTTCAAGAGTGTCTTTTTTTTTCTTTTCCAATGGGCCAAGGGGGCTTTGCGCGAGCTGCCTCCGCGCTGATCGCGGCAGCGCTCCTCCTCGATCATGGCGCGCGCAACGTTGTATGACCCTTCCCTCCCTTTTTTTGGCGCTACCCCTTTTACACCTGCTTTTCGAGCCCGGATCGTGGATATAATGGGCCGGTCATTCGACCTAGCGGGCTGTCCCTTTTTCTTACTTTCCGCCTGCGTCCCCTTTCACAACTCCCCCTCTTTTCTTTTATGGGGTTTCTCTTTCCTACCCTCATCTCCTTGCTCCTTCATATAGAAGAATGCGTTCTCGTCCGCATTGGTTCGTTCAATTTCAAGCCCCCCTCTTTTCTCGAAGTGGATCTTGTATGCCCTCTCTCCCTCCTTTCCGCGACCTTCCGATCGTCCTTTTTTTTCTTTTTTCTCTACGATGTTTCCTGGCGCGGGGTCTACCCTTCCTCCCTATCTTTTTGGGGGAGGCGGGATACCTCGACTTCACTTTTGCTTGACACCCCTCCCTCTTCCACCCACTGGGTCAAGGCGAGCGTGCTTTTCCGCGCTTTTCCAACAAGATTGGACCGCCATTTTCTTTTTCCTTTTTCTTAGCCGCCTTCCCCTAGGAGAACCCCTTGAATTGAGCACGCTTCTGAATATTGTCTTTTTTCCCGTTTCAGCCCTGAACAGACGCTTTCTCTTCGGGGGCCCTCCCTCCGTTGGCTCGTGCGATCTAGCATTTCCGAGACCTTTTCTCCCCAACGCGAACAATTTCTTGACAGGATTTTGTTGACTTCTCCCTTTTTTCTTTGAAAATCCACTTTCTCCGCGGAAGCCTCCCCTCTTTACGTTTTCCCTTCTTCTGAGAGAGGGGGATGAGTCTCGAAAACCTTTCAGTTCTCTGGACGTCGTGACCTCCATTTGCCTTCTCTTTCCTTCAACTTTTCTTTTCTTGTCTTTACGGCGCCAAATGAGTGGTTTGGGCCCTTTCTACCGAGACTTAGCTGACCGACAGCTCCCTAATGCCCTCCTTTCACGAGGCTTTTTTCGAAATAG
>Ga0179593_1440828_pt1 | contig 11715 bp, 15 predicted proteins | sample CZODoug2_1_08_16_FD_185931 | JGI IMG/M metagenome (GOLD analysis project Ga0179593, IMG submission 185931) | Vadose zone soil fungal communities from Angelo Coast Range Reserve, California, USA - CZODoug2_1_08_16fungal (PacBio error correction) | ecosystem: Environmental > Terrestrial > Soil >... | reverse complement strand
ACATTTCAAGTGTACTGCCGTGCCTAATTTTCCCCCTTTTCCCTTACAACCCAACACGATGGGGACGCTTGCTACTTGCGCTCAGGCCCCCACACACCTGCCCCAACACCTTGTCAAATAAAGAGATCCCCCCCCCTTGCTTGGCTTGACCCAAAAGGCACCCCCTCCGCTTCTTTTTTTTCTGGATACCTCTCTTTTTCTTTCATGGCGCACCGAGTTGTGGTTTAGGCCTAGTTGTCTTTTTTGTCTCTGCTGACCGACACCGAACACCCCACTCTTTCCCAACCCAGTGGCGACCCAAATAATCCGGTGTCCTCGCCGATTTTTCCACTTTCCTTTTCACAGACGTCTGTCCCCCTTCCGAAAATAAACTGACCGTTGTGTTTCGTTTCAACGCGTTGAAGTTTCGCTTGTGGCCCTTTTTTTCCCTGAGTCCTCCCTCCAATTCGTCTGTACCCCCCCTGCTCGTTCTGTTGGATTTTCCCTTCGTTCCATAGTGCAGAGAGTCTTAGTGTTTAAATTTTTTGGCTTCCCTCTCGTGCCGACAGCGCGAACTGATCGATCATATTTGACCCAGCGCCTTTTCCTAGGCTCCTGATCTCCTTCGGCAGGTCCCTTTTGTATAGCTTGTGTTCCCCCCGTACCCCGTTTAGAAAAATCTCTTTTCCCCCTCGTGACCTAGTGAAGTCTAATGCCCCCTTTAGAGACTTCCCCTCCCCCCGCCCCAACACGACGCCTTTTTACGCCTCACCCCCCCCCTGTACCACGCCCCGAAACCCAAACTCCCCTTATGCCCCTGTCGGGACACTTGAGGACCGCTCCCCCCCAATCTCACTTTTTTTCCCTTCCTATTCCTAAAAACTTCTCTCCTCGTGTCCATTTGCACGTTGACCTTCCATGACCGGGTTTTTAGGTTGTCGCTGGAAGGTAGCTTTTTCCCGGCTCGGTACCTCGCCTGCTTGGTTTTTTTCCATAATATCCACCCATGCCTTCTTGCAATCGTGAGGCGCGTCCCTGGTCCCCCCAGCATACCCTTATGCTTCCTCTTTCCCCGAAAGTTTTTTTTCTTCGGCTCACTGATTTCCCCCCTCCCTTTCTATATTCGTATTCATGAGCAGCCCACTGAACTGGGCATTTGGATCGTTTTTTTTTTGGGTTCCGTCCTTCTTTTTTCTTTTTCGTCCGCACTCATGTGTTCATATGATTTTTTCCTCCCCTGCTTCCCCGACGTGCCCCCGACCATTGCGGAAAGTCTTCCATTCTCCATGATACCCCTTTTTCGGATTCGTGAGCCTGCTTTACCCTCGTTTTTGACGTCCCCTCCGCCCGCCCGGACCACATCTTTTTCGTTAATACATCCATTACCGCCCGCATCACAGTTTTTGAACCCCGCGCTTATGAGCGACCACCTGCCAAGACTGTTTCCCCCCTCCAGTCAGTCCGCTATTTCCGGACGGTTTTCTGACACGTTTGAGCCGCATGCATCCGGGTCAACAAACGTTGTCTTCTCGTAAAAAGGCCCCTTCTTCCTCCTTGTCACGCTCATTGGGAAGAGCAAACCAAATGACTTCTTTTTTTTTTTTTTTTTTTTTTTTTTTTTTTTTTTTTTTTTTTTTTTTTTTTTTTTTTTTTTTTTTTTTTTTTTTTTTTTTTTTTTTTTGTAGATTCCGGGTTTTTTTTTCTGAAATAACCTTTTCCCCCTTCTTCCCGAGCTTATGCCTTTTTTAGAGCACAGTTTTCCTTTGCTCTTTCGGCAGTGACGATTTTTCCCCTTCCCGGCCGATCTTTTCCGGCACGATATTCGAGCCGACCGTTTGCTTCCCCCTTCAGTCTTGACCGATTCCGTGAGTCATCGAATTTCCTTTAGGTCAGCCCAATTTGACTTCATCACTGAATCTCGATCCGACTAGCCCCCTGTGATGGTGTGACGCGTGGAGCCCCCCTGCGTTTCCAGCCCTCCTCACCCTTTTCCCCCCCCCCCCCCCCCCCCCCACCCCCCCCCTCCCCCCCTCCCCCCCCCCCTCCCCCCCCCCCCCCCCCCCCCCCCCCCCCCCCCCCCCCCCCTCCCCCCCCCCCCCCCCCCCCCCCCCCCCCCCCCCCCCCCCCCCCCCCCCCCCCCACCCCCCCCCCCCCCCCCCCCCCCACCCCCCCCCCCCCCCCCCCCCCCCCCCCCCCCCCCCCCCCCCCCCCCCCCCCCCCCCCCCCCCCCCCCCCCCCCCACCCCCCCCCCCCCCCCCCCCCCCCCCCCCCCCCCCCCCCCCCCCCCCCCCCCCCCCCCCCCCCCCCCCCCCCCCCCCCCCCCCCCCCCCCCCCCCCCCCCCCCCCCCCCCCCCCCCCCCCCCCCCCCCCCCCCGCTTTTTACAAACCCCCCTTCCTCTCTGAGTCCATCATAGGCGGCCGAGTCAAAATTTCTCCTGCGCGCCTGCTCTCTGCCGGTTACCCCTCGTTTTTTCATCCTTTTTCCCTTGAGACAATTCGACTTCTGAGCCGCCCCCCGTTTTTTGAAATGCTCTCCTTTCCTTTCTCCCCCTACCCCTTTTCCTTTCTCGTCGCCCCCCTCCATAGGATGCCCCCCCCCCCACTGCACTAGTGGAGGCAGTTGGCACGCTTTGTTCGTCTCATTTGAACCGGTTGCCCTTTCTTCCTTCTCGATTAGTCTTCTTCCATTTGATGGCCGCGCCCTACTTTCGCGAAGCGTTACCTTCAGCTTCATAGTTCTGCGATCCGATCGCTCTTTTAAGGACAAAAAATTCTCAACCTGTTATTCTGCCTTTTTCTTCTAGACATGCCGAAAGATGCTGCATCCTCCTTTGTTTGAGCCACAATCCGACGCCCAAGACGATTGGTGCGATGAAGTTCTCGGAAACAAGGCCTCCTCCCCTCCGCGTTTTATGCTCAAATCAGCCCATTACAACCCTCGCTGTACCCGTTTTTTTTACGCCTAACAGAAGCTTAAACGTTTGTTCTTTCTCTGAGTATACCCTCCTTTCTGCGTCCCTATCAACCTCGTATGTCTTTGCGGTAGTTCTTCAATTAGCACGTACGGACCCCGTATGCCTCAAAATCCCCATGATGTCCGTTCATTGGAACCCGAGTTTTTTCCATGTCACCCCTCGCAATATCTCCCCTTCCCCCTGCAATTGAGACCCAGCTATCCCCCCCCGTCGAGCCCAAAAGCGACCTCTTTTCTCTCTCTTTTAACTCACCTTCGGATTTTTCTAGTATAATTTTTTTCGCGACAGTCCCCCCCCCCCCCCCCCCTTTTGAGTCCCTTCCCCTTAGTCCGGACCTGCCGCCGGTACGCAATGTTTGAACCCTGTTCTTTTTTTTTCTTGTTACAACGTTTCGGAGAGCCCCTTTTTGCATTGAGACCCGACGGTCCCTCAGTTTTGTTTCCCCTTTCGCAAAATCTTTTGTTTCCTCCGGACACCGTCTACGAGAAGTGAAAGCTGGACGAACCTTCTGTCCAGTCCAGCTCAATTAAGTCAGTATTTATTTGATTCTTTTTCTTCGCGGAGAGGCAGAGTATCTGCATAGTACCTTCGTCTCCTCTCCTTTTTAGCGGCGAATCGAAGTGCAGAGATACCTTCTCATCGGCTACGTTGTCGCCCAGGCATGGCTCGCCGCTTTTCTTCCAGCCTTTCGCATTGACTTTGCACCCCAGCCAAGAGTCGATTCAGCTGTTATGTTCTTTGTGAACGGTTCTTTCCAGCCATCAGAGAGTTCCGAAGACCACTCTTTTTTTTCCCCCCCGCTTTTTTTTACTACGTGCGCCTGTGCAATGCTGCCATCCTATGCCGTTTTGCGTTCCTATCTCTAGCACATCCGTACACCTCAGTCCCCCCATGGTGCAAACCAGTTCCCCAATAGATGTCCAAGGAGAAACCATTTGTTGCGCTCATACAGGGGTCCTACCCGAGAATTTCCCAAGAGGTTCTCTGTGGTACGAATCACCCCATTCTCATTTCTTTGGAGACCCGATCAGTACAGAAGGATTCCCCCAGAAGTCTGAGAACTCCTTTCCATCCTTTGACATAGTACGAAAGGATAGTTGTCGTCAATTTTGCGTTCTCACTTTCTTATTTCGAAAACCTCCCATCAATGAGGGTAACTAATCCGGGAGTAAGCCGGTCAACAGTCTTTTTCGAAACTGGGCGACGCGTTATCTGCAGGTAGGTTTGTCTCCCCCCCCCCTCCCACGTGTTTTGGTAGTCAAATTTGAGCCAATACTACATCCAATGGGGATCTTTTTTAATCCAGTGATTTTTTTTTTTTTTCCTCCCCAAATGGTTAGTCGGTACCGTCCTTTTGTTGACTTTCCCTTCACCCCCCACGGTCCTCATCCTGACGAAGGCACTCCGAATGTAAGGAGAGAAGAGTTGGGGCGCCGCGTCACCCGATCTAGTCCATTATTGGTTTTTTCCATCTTCTCTACATGACAGCACACCTTCCGCAAGCTAATGTCTAGTTCCCCTCTTCTTTTCTAAACTTCATCTAAGTCTCTCTCCCTATACTTTCTTTTGCGAACCCCCGGGTCCCCCGTGGTCAAACCTTTCATGTGGAGTTGCCAATCCCCCCCTTTTTTTGACGTGCCGCTGGGAGACACTTCTTTTGCTCACTACCATCTCTTTTTTCCCCTCTTGCCCTGGCTGCTCTTGAGCTTTTTTTTCAGTCACTCTCCTTGAGTTCTCCCCTATGCTAGGTCCCGCGTTCTTATGTTTATACACCCCCCCTTCCCGAGATTGAACCTTCCAACATTTCTTCGCCACATAGACGTTTCGTGTGTTTGTCCCCTCCCTTGCTTTACTTGCCTGTATTTCTTGCCCTGTTTGGCCTCCCTGCAGGATGTGTGCACCGCCTCCCCCGTCACTCTTTTTTCAAGTGCCCCCCCCCCCGTCAACTGCCATCCCCCACCCATTAATCATTTGCTCCCCTCACTTGCTGTCGAGCTGGCCCTGTTCGTCCACAGAGATGCGGTTTTTTTTACAGCAGAGTGACTGTTCGCCGGTCGAAGACCCTCGCACCACCCGTTCCCACCACACCCGCCCTAACCCCTCAATGGCCGTGTCTATCTCCCCTCGCTCCGTCTTTCCCGCCCTTTCCCTGTACAGTCCAAAGTTGCAGCCGACAATTTGGGGTTTTTTTTATATGTTCCAGTGTTCCTAGTTGTTTTTCCCAGTGAATGCATATAATAGCACTGCCAGTGTCGTATTTCCGGGGCTCCGGGATGGCCTTCCGGCCACATTTTCAGTCAGTCTGTTTTTGTTTGCCGGCCCCGCGACCACACGACCCTTGCCCCAACTAGAGTAGAGTATTTCCTTCACTCGTCAAACTTTTCCCCCGCGCTTTGCCCCCCCGCGTTGCCCTGGCTTCTTCCAGACTCCCTTTTTTCAAATTGTCTCGGAGATGATTCCCTTGTTCCTCCCTGGAGACTTGTTTTTCTTTTTTTTTTTTTTTTGTCTTGTTCTGTTTTGTAAATTTGGTTGTTTCCTTTTTTTTTGGTTTTTCTCGAACTGTTGGGCTGCCGGTGCCCTTGCCCTTACGTCACTGACATTCCGGCGCCCCCCAACTAGGGATTTCTATTCAAATTTTCCCCTGTCCCCGTTTGTGGGCCACTATTACTGTTTCACCCCCCCCCCCTGGCTTCACGCAGCCAGCTCTTCGGGCCCCCCCCGTCTCGCTTGCGCTCTATGGTGATTAGGACGTTCACCGTCCGCACCCCTTCTGGAAACTCCTTGAATCTTTTACTTCCCTTTCGTTTTTCTCCCCCTTATAAGCTCCGGGTCGCTTACCGTCCCCCCCCGTTGTCCAAACCCCCCATTTCCCACTCCCCCCTGGTTTTGCCCCAGCGCCAACGTTTTACCCTTCAGTCCTCCATTCTGTAAGACTCATTATTCGTTATCGGCATCTTCCCCTCCCATTCTGGCGCCCCCCCCCCTGAGCTGGCCGTAGCGTGGTTTTGGTGGCTTTTTTCTGCCCCCCCTTTTTTACTGATTTCAACTGGTCTCCCACACCCGTCCTTCCATTATTTAGTGGTTGTCAGGCCCTGAAAGGTTCTGCCCTGCAGTCTGCGTCCTTGCGGTAAGTTAACTTTTGGTGGGCGACCCTGGTCCCTTTTCTTGCATATCTCATGCTTTTGTTCTGCTGTTCTCCGTCATGATGAGTCTTTTTCCCGCTCCATTCGTTTGTCCCCTTAAACCGAAGGGTTTTTATTATTTTGGACTTCGGGCCCCCGCCACGTGTTTCTTTTCTCTCCCCCCGTTCCCTCGCCCCTCGTTTACGCTGTTTTTTTTTTTGAGCACTGAAGACACAGTTTCCCTTCTCCCGGCCTAAGATCCCTTGATCCCACCTCTTTTTTTGAGACGTATCACGCCTTTTCAGGACCAACACCAGAACAACCCCATTCTCCCACCTTCTTTTCCCCCTGGTTGACCCACCGGACCCGCTTTTTTTTTTCCTTTTGGAGGTCCCCTTCCCCCCGGTTTTTCTTTTTTCGACTATCTCTGTCATTGTTTTAGGAGCGGTAATGCTACCTCTTTTCGTCACTCACCACTCGTACATGGTGCCCCCTCCCCCCCCCCCCTATGTTCCCTCGCCGTTTACCTAATGCCCGCTGGCACCTCTTTTCTTCGTTTCCAATAAAGAGTGTCTTCCTTGCAAACTTGGGCTTCAACTGGTGGTTGGCGAGTAAAGGTGGCCCTTTCCGCAGCCTTCGAAACGATTCCCTCCTCCGTAAGCTTTCCCCCCCCCTTATGCTTCCCCAGACGTTTCTCTCCTTTCTCCCTACACGCCGCACACCAAAACCCAAAAACACACCCCCCCCCACACCCCCCACCCCAACCCCAATCTCTCCGTTTCCTCCGCCTTGCTGAGCTTGTCAGACTGCATTTCCTTTCTCTCGTGGACAACCTCACCCCCCCCCCCCCCCCCCCCCCCGAAGAGAAGAAATCTTTATCCCTCTCCTTTCATTGGAATTGTTGAATTTGCCCCCCCCCCCCCCCCCCAGTTTCCCCGGTTTAAGGCAGCCTAATCCCTCGGTCGATATTGACCTTCACGTTTTTGACCCCCCCCCCCATTTTCAACAAGTCCTCACCCCCAGACCTCCTCCCCAATGAACTGACCAGTATGAACTCAACCTCTGCGCCTTCGCCCTGCATTTTCCCACGGCCGATTCCTGCGGATCCTTTCCCGATGGCTGATGTACCGCGTGGTTTCCCCCGTGTCGATGCTTTCTCAGCGGGCAGCACTAACCCCTGCGGTCGCTTTGGCCGAGACCGGCTCCCCCACAAGGCCGCCGCCAGCAGCAACCTGCCTTCTTTTCAGTATCCTTTTCCCCCCATTGTGTATACTGATTAGCCCTGTTTCCAACAATGTTCTCTTTTCTTTGGTTGCACTTTTTTCAGACCCATTTCAGGCCTTTCTCTTCCTGCTGTGAGTGCCAACTGTAAATTTTTTGGCTCCTTTTTTCCTTTGAAGGATCGGCGCACCATAATTTCTGTCCTTTTCGCTCTATGCCGAGGTGCTAACGTTTGGCCAAACTTTTTTTTATAGTACTGATACGGTGGAGTCACTTCCTTTTTTTTCCCTTACGATGACCTCTTTTTTTTCCTCTGTCCCCGCAACCCAGAACCACTTCTCCTCTACTAGCAACATATGCACCGCATCAGCTTTTGTCCCAACACTGCTATGGAGTCCTTTTTCTTTTTCAATGAGATGTTCCCCCTCCCGTTTCGACAGTTTATGTGCCTTTTCCCGTCCGTTGGTTTTCAAACGAGGAAGCCCTGCCCGTGACCCCTTCCTCTTTCTTGCCAACCTTAGAGGCATGGGCTGAACGACCGTTCCCCCTCCTTCCCAAAATGCCCGCGTTTCCGGTTTGTCCAATCAATTCATCCCCCCTCCCCCCCCTAATAAATCTTGAAGCGTATCGATTCTTGACCCCCCCAGACGTCTTCCGTATCGAAAAGTCCCGACACCGACTCTACTTCTGTGTTGTCCTATCGTTTCCTTCCCTCCTCTCCTTCTCCCTAGCTTCCCCCCTATCCGCGTTGCGCTTGTTTATTTCCCCTTCCGTTCCGGGTCCCGATCAAATGTATCGCAAATCGCCCCCCCTAGCTTGCTGTCGTGCACAGTTTATCAACAGGCTCCCCCCCCCCCCGTTTAAGGGCCGATTCGGAGACCCGTGCCAATTGCTCCTCTTGTTCATCGTTTCTGTCCCATTGTTTTTTTTTTTTTTTATATGTTTTCTCCTCCCTTGCTGCTGCCCTAGTCGTTTTTGTCATACTGAGCTGCCCCGATTCTTCTTCCATTTTATGAGAAGACCTAACTTGCCTTCTCGTCGTTGCTTTTGCATCAAACGTCCCCCCCTTTTTTTTTGAGTTGTGGCTTGTCGAGTACTTCTGACTGGTTAAGACCATGTTTCTCTTCTCGAGATTAGACCCTCGCAGATCGCCGTTAGTCGACGCGCCCCCCTTTTTTTCACCCATGAGTTTTCTTCTATCGGCGATCACGCCGCCGATCGCATACCCTTTCACCATAGCAAACGGAAGGACGATCTCCTTTTTGAATCTTTTGCCTCAACTTTTTACATCCGACAGGCGATGACTCGTGCCTTTACCCAACGCCGATGAGATTGCCCGGTAGACCCTGTCCCCTGTATATTCCGCGGTTTGCATAAGTTTCCCTCGAGACCACGTTAAAGAATTTCCCCTTTCTTTCCGCCGCCGATCCCAATGCCTCACCGGTCACGCCGTCGCATTCCCTAGCTAATCCCTACTTAGCGTCATCCCGTCTCACGTTTTCTTCTATATTATTGTTTTGGCCCGTGCCGTTTTTCTTATCCCACCACCCCCTTTCCTCATTTTTTCCAACAGCTGAATCGACAGTACCCGAAGCCCCTCGTCCCTATGCAGCCCCTTCTCGGAGCAGCTTCTTAGAAAACCCTGCCCACATTATCCCCTTTACTCCTCATGTTTGTTGATTTAAAGCTATTTTTTTTTTGGTTCGATCTCAGGCGTTTTGAGTTGCTGTCCCCAGGATGAGTTCCTCTATTGCGTCGAATAGTCCATGCTCTTCGTTCTCACCCAATTTGACCTTTTTGACGGTATTTGATTTTTTGATCCTACTTAGATTCCTTTGGTGGCCGTTTGAATATACCTTAACGGAACAGTTCCCCTTAGTTTCGGCACGTTGCAGGGATAGAACGGCTTTCCGGATAGATATCCACCTGACCCCCATCAGTAAGTAGACGCATAAGGTTTTCTTCTTCTGTCTTTCCAATATTTTTCCCTGGTTTTCATTTGCATTAGAGGATTTTTCCTTTTGTGAGACACCGGAAAATATCCATCGGCACTTTAGTTACGTGACTTCCGTCGATTGTGCTCTGACGGTCTCATTCTCCCCCCCCAGATCCCCTAAGCAAGGACGTTGGTCCGGTCTTTTGTTTTTTCCCGTGGTCTAACGCCTACGTTCTCCTTTCAGACTTATTTTCAACGCATGTGAAGACGCTTTGCTCGACGGTACCCTGCCATCATGTCTGGCTCATTCCGGTTTTCAAGTCCCGAACTGCTCCCCTGCCCCCCCCCCTGTTCACCTACTCCCCGCCCCAGATCCACTCCCCCCTTGCTTTAGGTCAATTTTGCGGGGTTGCCCCCCCCTACCTATCAATTCAATTTGGTTTTGGTTTCCTCTTGTATCCTTGGCGGTTCAGTATCGCGCTTTCAGTGCAATTTCTGCGACGAATTACTTGCAGAATGCATTCCCCTGTCGTATTTCGCCGCCTCGAAGTGCTGGCCCGACCGTCTGCTAATCGTGCGCTGTGATCAGCCCCTTTCACAGACATCAACTTGGGTGCTCGTTCGTTCTTCTGATTCATTTTTATATGAGCCCCACATTGTGATCCTTTGCGCCCCCTTCCCCTCGACGTTCCCTTGACTCCCTCATGAAGTGCCACTCTTTTTCGGCTTCGCAGAGGTCGACCTGTGACCCCCAGAAATCTGGTTATGGCCTCATTTCGAGACCCCTTTGGTCCGCTGCCCCTCCGGACTTGATCTTTCGCAATTATGCTTGCGAACCCCCCCCTTTTTTAACGCCTTGTTCAGTAGTTGCGACGTACGCTCTGGCGCTAGTGCTCATTTAGTCCCAGAGCTGAGAGAAGGCAGACATTTTTATTTGGAAGCGCTTTCCGTTTTCAGACACAGACAGTTGCGAAAATCTAGCGGTTTTGTCAAGACGCTGTTTACGGGTATCCCCCCCACAGGACCACAGATTGTCCCAAAAGATGCTAGTTTTTTCTCGCACCCACTCCATAGGCCGCCGTAATAGCGGGAATGCATTCTTTGCCATATTTGCACTGTTAAGGGGCGCCAACGATGTGCTGTTCTGGTTTTTCGTGTGAGCAAATGGCACGTTTCCCCCAAAGTTCCTTTTTTTTTTACTTTGACTAACCTTTTCTGATCCCCCGTATTGTTTCCCTTTTTTTTCCGGCCTTTCCTGTCGTTCGACCCACCTGGCAAGGATACTCCCCCCCATGCCCACAGTTTTCTGACTGGTCCTCCCGAGATACTTTGCACCCCCCCTTTTTGACACACACCGCCTCTTCCCCCAGTAAGTCCCATTTTTTTTGTCTCTTCATCGCCCTAAGTGTACCGTTTTTTTTTCCCCCCCTCCCAGTTCTTGCAAAGTTGCCATTGTTTACTTGCCCTTCCCCCTTTATTACTGTCCCCCTTTCATTGTTCCTGGACTCTTTCCCCTTTCTTTTTCTTGCCCTTGTCCTGCCGTTGTTTTCCGTGGGTGCCCAAGCGTTCGCGTCACGCGTTCGTGCCTTGCCCGACACCCGGTGACATCCCCTTTTTTTTTTCCCCCGTTTCGGGCTCCCCGCAACCCACGTCACCCCACCCTTTTTTCCTGCGTTTTCCCTGGGGGTCTCTCCGACAGGCGTTTTTCCTTTTGTGCCAATTGCGACGTGAGGCGTCCCCCAGTTTCATTTGCTCTGGTCTTTTCTTGTCCACTTTTTTTGTTTTTTCGGTCGTGGTGTCGCGATGACCCGTCCGCTCAATGATTCTTCCTTTCCCACTGGATACTGAAGTGGCTCTTTTTCCCTTGGCGTTCTTTAGGACAATCCTACACTTTACTGCCGCCCTGCGACGGCTGAAGGCGGGCTGTGCTGTTGCAAGGATGACTTTGCGACTCTTGAATGACTGACCCCTTCATGGACCCAAGTCCTCGACTTTTTTCTTCCCCTTCTCCCTTCTTACGAAGCATGTTATGTAGTTTCGGCCGTTGAATAGGTTCGTGCATTAGCCTGTTTTTGACCTCCAACACCCATCCCGGACTTTCCAGCGCCCCCCCCAGTAATTTTTTCCCCTTCGCAGGTCTGTCAGTCGGTACGCATACCCCCCTTTTTTAACGGTTTTATTTTGGCCTTCCCTTTTTTCGATTTTGTTGTTGGGTCCCATCTGCATACGCCCCTGCGCGCGCACTTCACCCCAGCCTCCCCGTTTGCATAGCGGTCCCAGGCGAAGTCATGCAGAGAGGCTAAACCCCTTGGTGCGTTAGTTTCTCTTTTTTTAGCCCTGATCCTTTTCTTCCTATAGTTCTTTTTTTTCTTTTTGTTGTTCTTTGATATTGTCTGTTTATTACCGATCCCCCCTTCTGCTGTTTCGAGCTACACCTGAGTTATTTCTTATGGACTCGGTGCTTCGTGTGTCAATAACTGTC
>Ga0179593_1363340_pt1 | contig 11715 bp, 12 predicted proteins | sample CZODoug2_1_08_16_FD_185931 | JGI IMG/M metagenome (GOLD analysis project Ga0179593, IMG submission 185931) | Vadose zone soil fungal communities from Angelo Coast Range Reserve, California, USA - CZODoug2_1_08_16fungal (PacBio error correction) | ecosystem: Environmental > Terrestrial > Soil >... | reverse complement strand
TTCAGTGTACTCTTGATGGAGTTTTTTATAGAGTACGACGAACTGAGGTTTTTCCGCAGTTCATTTCGGTAGAGGCCTCCTTATCCGTTTTTTCTTTTTTCTTAGCGTCTTTGGAGGGAAGCGTTTGGTACACCTTGGCCTCCCAAGAAAGCTGTACATTCCTTTTGTCATGGGGACCGTCCAGTGCTTCCTTCCTTCCCCGGTACCTTCTAGTTTGTTCCCGACTTTCCCAGGGGGCTCCCTGGCGTTGTTTTTAGGTCACTTTGAGAAGACCTTCTTTCCCCTTTTTTTTTGGTTTAATTTCTCCCCCTTGCTTCAGTGTTCTGGGAGGGATTTTCCCCTGGCGATTTTCTCGGGAGTGCAAAAAGACAGTTTTTGATGAAAGAGTTGGGCTCGTCGGACCCCGTTTGCTCCGGTACTGTTTCCCTTGGCCCCCCTTGTTTCCTTTTCTTCCGTTTTCCTCTTTTGTCCTCCACGACCCTTTTTTCTGCCTTAAGGGGCCGTGCGTGGTGTCTTGCTGCCTCTGGTGGGCCACCGTCGCCCCCCCGGCTCCGCCTAGGCTTTTTTTCTCCACTGCTTGCGCGCTCCTTTCAATGCCCAGGACTGTCGGTTTTCCTTGCCCCCCTAGCCGTGGGCCTCTTTCCGGTTCTGGCCGGTGTTGCAAGCTAGAACTTTTTTTCCTTTTTCTTCCTTTGCCTCCCCTGGCGTTGTTCTTTTTGTTTTTTTTATCATTGGCTCTGGATGATTTTTCCGACCGTTTAGCAGAAAATTTGCCTCCCCTTTTTCCAGTTGCCCTTGCGCCTGCAGGCCGCTGGTCTGTTTATTGATAAATGGTACTGTCATCTTTTTTCGTGGCAGCCCGTTTTCCCTTCGGGATGGGTGCTCCGGCCACAGATTTGTCCCTTTTTTTACAGATTCTTCGTCGGTGGGAAGGTGATTTTCGGGGCTTTTTTCGTTGCAGGTGTGGAGATATTTGTCCATCACGTGTGTTGACTCCGACCTGGAAATCCCTTCTGTAGTCTCCTCCAACCTCCCACATGGTAGTGTTCAAGTAGCCAGCCTCCGCAGATGCTTCCAATCTTTTCCAGGCTCTTTTGCCTTAGGCCCGTTTTTTTTTTTTTTTGCGCCTTGTTTTTTATTTTAGGCTTTCCAGGTATGACAAAAGGGAACGGAGTCGGAGCTGTTGAGTTCACGGCCCGTCTAGGTCCCTGTGTGAAATCTCCTCCTTTTTTTGCCCAAAACGTTTTTTTCTGGATTTTCTGGCTTGGGCCTGGACTCGGTTTGTTCTTCCGGATTTGTTCCCGTCTGACGTTCGTCGAGACTTAAACTTGTCCGCTTAGTGTCTCGTACTCTTTCTTTTCCCCTTTTTTTTTTTCCATATCAGGCTACCCCTACCCTCTGCCCTTGAATGACCGTTTGGGCGATTTACGACTTGGCGTTCTCTTTTCGTGTGCATGGCACGGTCCCCGACCTTTCTTGTTCCCCTTTTTTTGATTTGGTGATCGAGGTTCGCCAAGTCCTCTTGTCATGAAGTTTCTTTTCGGTTGATTGTGCGCCCTTATCCCCTTTTTCTTTCCTTCCCCCCCTTTTTAATGACCCGACGGGGAGGGTTTTTCCTGTTACACCACCGCCCCGAGCTGGCCTCTTTTGCTTTCCGGCCCTTTTTTCCCCCTCCCCCCCGGGCTTTTTTTTTTCTGATCCGAGTTTTTTTTTTTGGCTTTATAGCCAAGTCAATACAACTCTCCTAACTACATGAAGGCATCGTTTTTCCGGCCCTCTTCTTTCTTTTCGTCATTTCTTCCTTGCTTGAGATCTTTTAGTAATCGGTCGAATGTCGGAATCCTGCCGATTCCCTATTCCTATTTAATAATCTCCCATTTTTTTTTTCGAGCTCTTCCTTCTTTCAGGCCGGCCCCCTTCCTGCCCCTTTTTCATCTTTCCGCCGCCGAGTTTTAAGCTTTGATTTTTTCTCCCTTGTCCAGAGGGTATTTCATAGTAGGTGAGGCCTATGTTTTCCCCGGCTTTGGGGCCTCCTTTTTATTTCAGCCACCAATATGGCTAGGGCACCCTCTTTTGGGTACCCGGAGCTATCACCTCTCCCATATCTGTTTCGTTTTTGGCCACGCCCCCCACCCCGGTGGTGTCGATACGGACCGGGTGTTAATGAAACTTGCACCCTTCCCTCCCCTGTTTGCACCTTTCTCATCCCTCCTCTTTCCATTTCTGAGGTTTTTTTCCGGCGTCTAAGTCAACCCCCCGCCTAGACGGGCAAAATCCATCCCTTTTCCCTCCTTAGCGGCTCTTTTCCCTGTCGCCAATTTGTCGACATATGTTTTTTTGCCGGATCGAACGATTGTGTCTCGGAGATCTAACTTTCCCTCATCCCCCCCACCCCTTTTTCCCTTCCCCTCTCCTCTACGCAGTTGGACTCTGCCCTTATTTGTGAAAGAGTCCCACCAGTTGATCCCTCGGGCCCTGACCTCCTTTTGGTCCTCTCCTCGTTTTTGGTTGCCGTAATTACAGTGGTCCCTTTTTAAGGTCTCGCTCCCGTGTTTTTTCCCGACGATTTTGCGTGACTCCAAATGATCTCCTTCCTTTCCTCCTTCTCCCCTTCCCCGAATCCGTTCCAGGCATCACGTCGCGTTCAAATCTAATGCCTGCCGTAGGTCTGCCGTAGATCAGGCTCTTTCTCCTTCCCCCGCATTTTTCACGCTCGTCTGGTACTTTGTGCTGGAATGCGTTACCAAGATCGCCTTGCCCCTCCAGCGGTATTTCCACTTTTCCCCCTCTCTATCGTCAGGCCTACTTTCCGTCCCAGGTCTTCCCAAGTTTGTGGGCGGGCTTAACCTCATTTTATTCATTTACCTTCCTCCTGGCTCTTCCCTTAAGTTGTTTTTTTCTATGGCCCTTACCCAATTGTTCAAAGCGTACGCAGGGCGGCCCGGAAACGGCTTTCCTGGCATCATCTTGCTCTTCTTGAAAATTCCTCCGTCGCCCAGAGCATGCCATTCATGGCCCGTAGAGATGCCAGAAATCCCTTACGCTAGTCCCCCCGTTCCCAAGTTCCCCTTTACGGACCGGCATTGAATTTAGAGGCTTTCCCATTTTTACGACCCCCTCTTATGGTCTGATTTCTTTTCCCCATCTTAAGCCCCCATAGAAACACACAGCTTTGAAGAGAAGAGAGTGGGGTAGTGTGAGGTCCCCCCCCACTTCGACTCCCCCCCCCGTCCCCCCCCCCTCCCCCCACCTTGTTTTCCTCGTCTCCCTTACGAACCCAAGTTGCATAGTCGGCCAACCTTATTATTCAAAAGTGCGTTTTTCCCCGGCCTTCCCCTTCTCCCCGGCCCTCTTCCCTTCCATGGCGAAGCCGCTTTTCCAAAATCGTTATTCGCTCTCACGGTTCCCCTTCCCCTCCCCTTTCTGCCCAGGCATAGTGCGACCGCTTTTTACTGAGTTTTGCGGTCCCCCTTACTAGCCCGTGTTGCCATCGTGGTTAGTGGCCATGGGAACTTTGTACTCTACTCTGCCGCGGCCTCGTGATCCCCCCTCCGTTTCTACCCGCTGTTGACGACTCGGGTTTTCGTCCTAGCCATCCGACGCCGAGTTAGCGACCCGCCCCCTCCTGAGCATTATCTCTTTCTCCTCCTCTTTTTTTTTTTTGAAGATCTTCCGTTGGGGTTCGTTTTCGCGTCTTTGGTTTGCCAAGGCGATTTTCTGACCGAGTTTTCGTCCTTCCTATTCGGCGCTTCTCCTCTCTGTTTTTTGCTGTGCAGGCTCGGGAAGCCCCAGATTACTTACGTGCTTCCCCATGGCCCCCCCCACTTCCCTTCTCCGGCTTTCCCTTTTACCTCCCCCAATTCATCCTTCTCCGGCTTGAGGAACGGCGTTTTCGAAAGGGTTTCTTTTTAATTGCTGCCATACGAGGGTTGGGAGCTCGACACTTCCAGGTCTTTGCCCGTTTTCGTCTTGTGCGCCGGTCCAGGCTGTGTTAAGAGCCGCCACGAAAGGAAGGTGGATCTTTCCTTGTTCGCTGGACCTCTTGTTCACGTGAGGCCCCCTCGAGTGGTTAAACCCCCCAAGCTATTGATAGGGGGACGGGGTTCCCTGCCCTCTTCTACGCTTTTTGGTCCCTATCTTCGCCTCTTCTTTCTTCGGTAAGAGCACGCTAGGTGGGCCACCATTTTGTCAGTTCCCCAGGGTCCTTTTGACCCTGAGCGTGGCCGTAGTAGTTTTGCTTTTGAATGTTTTTCTATTCGATGGCCCTTGGAATTTCATGAAATGTCGGTTTGTTCTTCGGGCGTGTTCTCTTTGAGACTTTGCGGCGACAGGTTAATAATTTGCCTGATTTTGGAAATTTTTTAGTCCGTCTCCTATTCCATTTTTTTGGCCGCGTCCTTGTCTTTCCCCCGGGCGATTCTGATGATTTTTTCTGCCCTTTTTTTTTAACCCAATCTCCCATCCCTCCTTTTTGGTGCTCGCCTCCGAGGGGTTTTTCCCGATTCTTTTCTGTTCTTCCCTCTTGACTTCTGTTGGCAGTTTCCTTGTCGACGATTGTGGCCCCTCCTCCTGCCCGCCCCTCGGTCGTGCCGCTGTGTTGCCGCGCCCTTTTGATGTGGAAGATAATCTATTCCACTCACATCTATTTCCGTTGACTCTAATGTGGCTGCCCCATTGGTCGCTTTGTTTGGGCGTCGTGGACTTTTGGCGTCGATGGGTTTGAGCACGCCACGTCCTGAGTCGGGTTGGCCGTACGCCCTTTTTCCGTGCCAAAGGTCCCTCGTTTTCCCACAAGGGATGACCCCCGCGGGTGTTCCCCCTTGGCCCCAGGATCCCCTGCTTGGTGACCGTCTCCGTTCGCCCTTTCGACCCAGCTCCAAAGTCTTCTTTTGGGGCGCTTTGGGTCCCCCCTTTCCATGACTTTCCCTGAAATTCTTTTTCACGCCGTGTCCACTTCTGTACGAAGCCTTTTCCTTTGAAATACTCTGGCTTACCGGCGACCTTTCTGTTTTTACCTTTCGCCCCCCTTGGGGGTTATCGTATTGCGCACCCCTCCCCTTTTCCTGAGCTATGGGCGGTCGCCTTTCCGCCCCGACCTCTCTGAACTTTCCGCCTTCCACCCGGTGACAGTATCAACTTTGCTTGCGGTGTTGCGAACACAAAGACACTCGTGGATTTTTTACCCTCTTTTCCCGCTCCCCCCCACGGTTTGATTTTTCCCCCTCCTTTCGGTTGTCTACGACCGCTTAGGTACATGATCGGCTCAACACGGACTTCCTCAATGGTCTTTCCCTCTTCCGCAAGCTCGCTTGTTTTTACTAGGCTGCGTTCTGGAGCTTCGTTTTTTTTTCAGTCTTCTTTGCTTTTGTTGGCATTTTTAGTATATTTTTCTCACCTTTTTTTTTTTTGTTCTTTTGAGAGATTCCCTGGCAGGCCTGCCCTATGGCCGGTACTGATTTTGTTTCTTCTTGCAACCTTCTCGGTGAGAATCTTCTCGAGTTGCAGGTCCGGTTCTTTACGATTTGTAACGAGGCTCTTACCTTCTTTATTGTCCAGGCCCCCCAGACCGGCTCCTTTCAAAACCCCCTTTTGGTGCTACGTCGTTTGGCAGAGTCAAGCTCGGGGTCGTGGTTTGGTCCACTTGTTCCCCCCCCTTCCCCGTTGGTGATGTCTTCACAGGTTCTAAGGCCCTTCACTTTAATCGGGCCCACGCACTAAAGGCACATCCGGTCCTCTCATGGTGGGAGGGTGAGTGTTTTCCGGCGGACTCATACCCCCACCTACGTCCCGGTCCAAGGCCCGACCGGTCCGTTTTCGGCCTCCCGCGTAGTGCACTCCCGCAGGGAGTCGCCCCCGGGCATTTTCCCACAGAGAGTTTTTCTACTTGTCTCCTTGATCTCTGTCACCGTCAGCCAACCTCCTTTTTTTTTGCCCACCTTAACCTTCTTTGGCTTTCGGCGGAGTTAACGACAGCACGGATAACAGCCGTTATCTGGGGCCCAGGTCCCGCTTTTTATTCCGCGCGCGGGAGTGCAGCAAGTACTGGTTTCGGCCACGGCTTACGAGTTGCCATTCCCTGGCAGAGTTCTCTCCCCTGGATACAACTTCTGTTTGGGTTTTTTTCCCCTGGGTTCAGCAGTCACCACGAAGTAACTTTCCACCTCGACAAGTTTCGGCAGACCTTTTGCCGTAGGTTACTTTCTTCTTCTCTTTAAGCTCTTGGCGACGTTCCACGACCTCGGGTCAAAGCCCCAATTTTCAGGTGTTTTGGGCCCAGCCAACGCGTACGACCAAGATCGACCCCCCTGCCCCCGCCATTCGTGAATTTTGTATGTCATAGCAGATCTGCCGTCCTCTGATGCGAGACCTTCCTGTATTTTTTAGAAGGTGTACACCGTCCTGATTTTGCCCCCATCGCGGGAGCGTTCCCATGCCATTTTCAGGAACCACTGGGCGCCACACTGGCGAGGCCGACCATGTGCGTCGGCAACAGGTATTCCGGCAGTCCCCGAGTTGCGCCCCTGGCTTTCCAGCCTACTTTTTGCCCACGACCCTTCCGGACCGCCCCGTAGACCTTGACCACCTTCCCTACTCCCTTTCGTTTTATCGGCCCCTTCCGGGGAAACCCTTGACCACGGTGAATTCGTCGTGGTTCTTTGACTTAGGAGAGGGAAGTGGTCTCTCCCAAGTGGGAGCTTGATCTCGGTGCCCCGCGGCAGGCTACTGACACGTTCACACCACCCTTCCCAGGACATAATGGAGTTGAGTTTTTTGTTGGTTTTTTTAGGGGTCCGTGGGGAAACACACCGTCGACTGCCAACTTTCCCCAAGAGACATCCTCTAGTACCTACGCCCCCGGTCCTTTGGCGGCGCGCACTCGACGGAAAAAGGCTTAGTGCCCGCTCGAGGAAGTACGGCATAGTACAGGCTGCCTTTTTCTCAATTTGCTCCCACCCGGCGCGGCGCGGTCCCGCACCAAGGTACATGCCCCCGCCTGTCGATCCGGCCACTCGTTTGCGCCCAGCAGTACCGACTTTAGTGTCTTCAACCTTTTTTTGCCCGAGAATTGAAATATGGGGAGGGAATGTCCGCCATTTTATTCACCCCTTTGCTTCCCCCCTCGCCGGTCCTCCTTTGAGCCCCCGACACGTCAAGTCTGTACTCGCTATTAGTATCTTTTTGAGTTGACAACCCGATTTTTTTAGCGAAGCTACTCTCCTCTGCATCCCTCTTTCTCCCTCCCCCCCCCCTTTTTTTTTTTTTTGTTTGAGCTTTTTTTTTTCTTATTTGGAGCTTCTCGGATTGATTTATCTGCTTTTTGATAGTGTTTTGGGCATGTAGTGAGACATCACCCGAGTTTAGTCCGTTATATGACTATGATCCGTTCCGTTTGTGGTGCTTCGGAAGTAGTCGAGATGGTATTATGCTTCGCCCCTCCCGGCTGCATATTCTTCTTTCTTTTCAGTTCAGTTGTTCGGCTTACAATGGTCCTTGGGTTTTTTGCGTGGCAGTTTCCCTTTTTCGTTCCCCGCGTTTCCTAGCCGGTGTGGGAGCCTTCGGACACTTGTATCCCTTGGAAGCGTAGGAATTTCGTCCTGGTTTCCCGTATTCTGGCTTTTACTTTAAGGTTTACGCGTTGGCGTTAGTCAGGGGCGAAGTTTCCTTTCCGGCTGTCACCCTTTGGGCCGTGATTCTTTCGACGTTAATCCCCCAAGAAAAAACCTATTGGGTGCATTTTTTTTTTTTTTGGTGGCTTTTCGCTGATTCTAGGGTGGGCACCGATTGCCTTGCGCCCTAGGCCGTTTTTCTTCTCAAGGAGATCCCCAGTGTTTTTCCCCCCTTCCAACCTGCCTACGTCACCTGTTTTCCAGTGCCAATGAGATTTTCCGATTTTAGTTTGCTGCTCGCGGCATGACTTGGACGTGTAAGGCCCCTGGATTGTAGTGGCGCGGGAGTGTTCATCTTTTGCCTTTTATGTCCGGCCCCGCCACTATTTTCTCAAATAATCGGGAAGTTATGCCCCCCCTTAATGGAACGCTGGGCCTGTTCCCCCCGCTATGAGGTATGCTCACTCTACTGGCTGAAACTATTGGCCCGGTTGTCGTTGCTCGAGGGCTTCTAACTACTCTGGAGAGGTGCCTTCACTTCTTCTATGGGCATGTTCTTCGTGAGTGTGAGGGTCCCTTACCCTCCCTTTCCGACGATGTCGTTGCCGATTGATTTCTTCTTTCATCGAAACACCTCTGAGTCCCGTTTACTCCTCCGGGTCTCTTTGTCCGCCTACTCTTGAGAGGTCGTATGAATTCCTTCCGTGTTGATGCCAGGGCCCGGCCCTTCCCTAGCCTTTTTGAGCACTGCCCTTTTCCTTTTAACGGGCAAAGTGCGAAGGTGTTGCATGTAACACACGCGGAAGGCTGATACAGGCGGCGGACCCCCCCGGACTTTCCCCGGGTCCTGACTCCCTGGCTTTTTCCTTCGTTTTTTCCGATTAGTTCGACGCCGGACCACAAAGGGCCTTCGTCTGAGCCGATTGGGCTTCTATCAATTCTTCCTGACACCTCCCTGGACGTTGATCCTTTCCTCAGCTGAGCCTTTTTTTCCTCCGTATGCACTAACACGGGGGGCAGGTCTCATTTGCTTGAAGTATTCCTTCGGTGGTTTTGATCCCGCTCTTCCTCCTTTTCCCCGCCCCCCCATGACTCTGCTTTTGGTCTAGTTTTGCCGCCCTCTTTCCCTTTTTTCCACCTTCTCAATAAGATTTTCCCAACGTGTCTTTCTTTTTGTTTACCCCCCCAAATCCCCCCCGGGATTCCTTTTTTCCCGACGTGTTCGTCGAGTTTCCCGATCGAGTCTTTTTGCTGGCCACCACTCCTTTCAATCATGGTTACACCGTCCCAGACATCCGGACCTTTTGGTTCAGCCGGATTTCGCCCTTCATCGGTTCTTCCCTCGGTTCTTTATCTACGTCATTTTTCTACGGTCTCTTGCAGGCAAGCATATCTCTTTTCCTCCTCCCGGTTTTTTTTTTTGTCTGATTATGTCGGCAGTCGGCCGCTTCTCTTCCTTCTTGATCCCCCTCCTCCTACCCCAGATCGAGTTTGCTCGATGCACCTTCGGCTGCTGTTTACCGTTGTACTCTGTGTTTCTAGTTCCGCCCACCCTACTCTTCCGGGCCCCCCTCCCCAGGGCTGCGAAAGGGGAGCACAGCTGTTCTTGTCTTTGTTTTACACAGAAGCCCGGTTCTCCTTTCCTTCCCAGTGTTAGAAGTACCACGTTGCCCCAGGTATCGGGTCTTGAAATTCTTCGACTTTTCAATCCGGTTGAGTCCTTTCGCGTTTTAGTTTTTCGGTGGATGCTCACCACTCCGGCTCTTTTCCAAACACGCCAGGTTGCTTTAGCCGGCTCTTGGGCACACTTTTGGCCCCCTTGGGTGCAGGCGTCCATCTTTGGGTGACGGATTTTCCCAAACGAATCACCCTAGGGCTCCCCTCAGTTCCTTTTGAATTGGCCCTCTTTGCCCCGTCCTACTTTTCTCTCCTAATTAAACAGAAGTGTACAGGACACGTCGGCAGTGCGTGTGCTGCCCCTCCCTTTTTTCCAGTGGCACCCCGGCCACTTGATTATCAGGTTGGGACCCTCCTCGGGCTCGCCTCCAAACTGCTATCTTTCTGTGTGACCCCTTTGTATCATTTCTTCCACGAAGCACGCTCACCCCTCAGCCACGTCGTCGTCTCCCCAGTTTTTTCCCCTTCCGACGGGACCCTATACGATTTTCGGGCGCTGCCATCTGGTAACTACTCGTTCCGTTCCAGGGTGGGAGTTCCCTCCCAGCGTCAGACCCCCTCATCGCCCTTTTTCGAAGCGTCACTAGGGAACCACACCCCCCCCCCCCCCCCCCCCTCCTCCGACCTCTTCCTTGTCCCTCGATGTTTGTGAAAACTTTCGTTCAAGCTGCGGAAGGAGTTAAGCCTTTTGACTCTCGGGGAGCCCAGTGTTTGGCCCGCGGCCAGGTATTCTCTGCCTTCCCTCCCCCCACTTGCCAGCGTCGCCAGTTTCTAGGCAACAGGTACCGGGCTGAAGCAAGTTCCAGGCCTTGTAGTGAACACCCCTCTTCCTCTACCTTTTACAGCCACTGCCCCCCTGGCATAACGGCCAGCCTCTGCGGACCCCCCTCCAGCCTCGCAGATCCTGTCCCCCCACTGTTAAGGGGCACTGGAACAAGCTTTCAAGCACTCCCAACCCCTTCTCTGCTCCTTACGTTTTAGAAAGAAACTCCCTAGGGCCCTCTCTATTGCCACAACCCGCGGCAAGCGGCACCTTTTCGGCCTTTTCTGGAGGTCGCGTGGGGTCGTCTGGAAACCACCACGTCCTCCTTCCTCCCGCCAGTGCTTTTTCCCCTGCGAATCCCCTCTACGCAACGCTGAGACCAATTTCATGAACGGCTTGGACTTGGCCTCTCCCAGGCCCTCCTTGCCCCTCTCCCTGGCGCCTTTGTTCGACTCCCCCCCCTTCTTCGGCCAGCCTCCGAAGGGCACAAGCCCTCGGTCGAGTAACCGGCCTCGTCGCCCACCTTTACGCCCTGATGACTTTTTCGGTACCCATTTGAATCTGGCCTCATGAGTGTAGGGAGGTCCAGGCGTTTTAACGCTCTTCATTGCAGCGTCCCTCCGAGCCAACGACAATTCTCCGTCGCTCGGAAGTATGAGCCCCTCAATAGGTCGTCTAATCTCCACCCCACGCCTCTCACCTGCTTTCCCCAGCCCGAGCCTTATCTTTTCTTCCTTTTGTGTTTCTTGTGAGATCTCTGGTCCTCTTGATGGAGCTGTGATGCTAGTCGTGTTCTGCCTTTTTTTGATTACGACTCCCGAGGTTTTCGTGAGGTTTTTATTTCTCCTGTCGCACTTCCCTTGTAAGTATAGGTCTTCCCTTTGCGTGGAAGAGTTCCACAATACCTCGGCCATTCAACCTTAGTACTTGGCATAGTCCTGGACCGCACCCCTGACTCATCGTTAGTTTCATGTTGCTCTTTTTTAAGAATAGGGAGGTTGCTTCCCCTTGTTCTTGCCCGGCCCTCCCCTACTCCTTCGTGGGTGAATAGAAAATTAGCTGTAGGGAGGAAGCTTTTCTTTGGAGCCTGGGACCTCCCTTTTTCATTCCCTAAGTTTTCCGCCTCCTTCCCAGGGTTGAGTATGTCGGTCTTTTCTATTAGTATGGCGGCCTTTTAGGAAGATTTTTACCGGGCCTGTTACTCCACAGACCCCAACGGCTCTGTTCATTTCCTTTGCCCCTTTGCTGGTTGTGGCGCCCCTCTTCTGCCCCAGCTGTTGGGTCAAATTTACGGGCCCCTAGGCGTGTGGTCCCCCCTTCCGAGCATTCTCTTTTTCCCCCACCCTGACGCAGTCCCCCCCCGGGGAAGGCTTTTCTTGGCCTGACTCGTTCGTTCTCTTCTGGCCGGTGGAATTCGTTTTCCGGAAGGAATTGCGGCGTTTTGCTGGCGTTCTTTTTTCATGCGAGAAATATGTTTTTTAAGTAAGTCCAGGTGTTTTATACTTTTCCCTAATTTCATTTCTGGCCAGGTTCCAGATGTTTTTCTTTTTCCTTTGAAGATTTCCTGGTCTTGACCAGATTTTTTTGACTGAATTTGAGTGGAACTAACTTTGACCTTTTTTTTAAGGGCTGGTGCGGCATTCGAGGGGCGTTTTGATGGAGAGGTTC
>Ga0179593_1518912_pt1 | contig 11716 bp, 16 predicted proteins | sample CZODoug2_1_08_16_FD_185931 | JGI IMG/M metagenome (GOLD analysis project Ga0179593, IMG submission 185931) | Vadose zone soil fungal communities from Angelo Coast Range Reserve, California, USA - CZODoug2_1_08_16fungal (PacBio error correction) | ecosystem: Environmental > Terrestrial > Soil >... | reverse complement strand
CCCCTTCTTTCCATCTAACGTAGCTTTGACCCCCCCTCCTCTAAGTAATTCTTCCCACCCCTTTCTTCTCCCGCGGCACCTGGCATATTCTTCTTTCCATGTCCATTCATGGTTCCTACACCCCCGGCGATGTAATTGGTTTGTTTTTCTTTTATATAATGACTTTCTTTCTTAGACGTTTCATTATAAAAGGTCTCCCTCATAAGACATTGTCATATGCTCTTTCCCCTTCCCAATGTAAGTTAAACTCCCCCCATCTAAGATTTTACTTCCTATACCAAGTAATGCGAACCCACCCTCATATTCCCCGAGACTTGCCGTTCCCCCCGTACAATAGATCACTGAAGTCCCCCTTCATCTTAAACCCAATTTTTACCGCCCTGTCTCATGTGGCTTTAATCATCCCCCCCTGTTCCACTCACTTTTTTTCAGTGCCCGTCCCCTCGGATTTTTAAGCCCGCTTGAGTACTTCCTCTAGCCGGGTTTTTTTCAATCTAAACATTCTCCTTCTTCTTTTTTCTTGTACAGCTATTCCCTTTTTTCCAAAACTTTTCACCTGCACCTCCCCTCTTGTAAACCCCCCCACGAATAGTATCCATTTCTTTGCAACCACGCCTCGCCTTATAAGTGGTCTGCACTGTCTTTGTGGAATATTTTTGCCCTCCCAGTTTAGGCGAGCTCAAAACACCCTTTACTCCCAATTCTCCAATGTTTAGGGGGTTTTCTTTTCGTGTCCCTTGCTGCTCTCTCTAAACCTTTGAGCTGGTCCAGGACTTCATCTGCAAGAGTCCCTTTTTTAATTTTTTAATCACCCTAGATCGAACGCGTTCTCCTTGGATCACCCCAGTTTTTCCTTTCTCGTTCTTGTCACACCCCCCTCATCTTTCTCTCCGTGACTCTTCCCTCCTTTTGGGAGACCGCAGTGGCCCTTTAAGGAAGTATCCAGGAAATTGTTGGAGGCGTGACCCAACCCCCCCCCCACCCCCCCCCCCCCCACACAAACCCACCCAACACCCAAACCAAAACCAACCACACAAAACACCACACCTATGCCCCCCCCTCCCCTCCACAAAACCCCCCCCAAAAACCCCAAACCCCCCCCCAACTCACGCCCCCCCCCCCCACCCCCCCCCCAAACCCCCCCCCCCCCCCCCCCCCCCCCCCCCCCCCCCCCCCCCCCCCCCCCCCCCCCCCACCCCCCCCCCCCCCCTATTTTCATATGACCTTCGTCCTTATCGCCGTCTTTTTGGTTTGTTTTCCGATTTTCCCCCCCGTTCCCTATCCCTTTGTAAGTTTCTCTCCCAGTTTTTTCCCCCCTAGTATGTTAGGACGTTTCCCTCTCTTCTTCCCCAGATGATTTTTGGGAGTTTTCCTTCAACATAGTAGAAACCCCCCCTCCGCTCGTTCCAGATTTAGGTCAAATTTGGACTAAAGTCGTCTCCGACCCGGGCCCTTCGCCGCGATCAAGCCCCCCACTTCCTTTCTCTCCCCGGACCGTAAAGACCCGCACTCCCTGATCTCCCTAGCAATCGTTAATCTTCCCTGGCACTTGATAAAGATGTTTGGGTCCCCCCCTGACGGGCCCTCGCAGAAGTGAGGTAGTAGACAGCTCCTCAATGTTTTGTACCCAGCGAATAATGCCCGTTCTGCCCTTCTAGATTCCACTGCACCCAGTAGCCTCATGAGCAGTCCCACTAATTTATCATCTTTCCCACCCCCCTTTTCGGTGGCAGAGGGCCTTCCATTGCACGAAGTCAACCCTCTTTTTTTGATAAGCGACGGTTTCCCTTTGGGTTTTTCGGCATTCATGAGAGTCTGATGTCAGAGATTATTAGTTTTGATTCCCCCCGGCCATGGAATGGTTTTCCTTTTCCCTTAGCAAGGAATTCTCCCATGGTCCTCCTCAACCCGGAAGCCAGGTCCCAAAGTGTTTCTTCTTTCGAAAGCGGTTGCAATAGGTTGTTGCTGCCGGTGTTTTTTTATACCCTTTCCCCCAGCCCCGTTTGGGGTGCCCTGATATTTATATATATATTTTCTACTACCTACGTTTTTTTTTCCTCATTCAGCGTCGACACACCCATACCCTTTGCTTTGTGCGGGGGGTGACCCACACACCCCCCTTTCCCCCGCGAACTGGGAAGGCCCCTTAAACCCCCCCCTTTTTCCGGATTTCTGTATACCTTTTGCGTCTCCTCCCCCGCCGTCGCTAAGAGTTTCTGGTACCACCTGGGCCCCCCCAATGTTGACTTCACCATGTGTGGGAAACAGGCCCTCCGGCCCACCATCCGGCCCCTTTTAGTGCCTGCATGCCCAGCCCCCCCCCACGTGAGCGAAAGTTTCTGTCAACCCCTGCAACCCTACCCTTGTGTGTCTTTTTTCCAGAGTTACTCAGTTCCGCAGCTTCCCTTATTAGTCTCACCTTCTTTTTTCACTCAAGCCCCCGAACCGTTAGTTTTTTGCGTAGTATGCGTAGATTCCACCTCCGGCGTTTCTATTGCAGTAGGTTTTTCCATCAGTTACTCGGATACGACCGGAAAATTCCTGTTTTTCCCCTGCTCGGTCCTTTTCAGGGCTTCCCCACTCAGTGTCTCCCCTTCCCCCCGAGACAGTTCTCTCTGAGCCGTCTCTTGAATCATCATTCGGTTTTGATGCAGCCAGGCTTGCGGCGGAAGGGCGCTAGTCCTTTTACGGAACTTTGCCTCGTCCTTTTTCATCCCTTTTTGTTCCCACTAGCTTTACCGCTTTCCTTTTTTCCTCTTCTCACCGTACGCCCAAAACTCTTTTTTTTCTCTTAAAGTAATACCCATACTATCCTTACCCCCGCAAGAGTACCCGGCGTTTCGGATTCGTCCCCCCCAGACACCCCAAATTAGTTCCCCCATATGTTGGGTTTTTTTGGGTTTTTTTTTTTTTTTTTGGTTTGTTTTTTTTGGTTGGTTTTGTTTTTTTTTTTTTTGGTTTTTTTTTTTTTTGTTTTTTTTTTGGTTTTTTTTTTTCTTGGCGAGGGGGTTTTTTTTTGTTTTGTGTTTTATTTCCCTTCATGAAATACGAGGATTCCTCCGGGTCCTATAGCAGTGACACCCTTTTGCCTATTTAGAACCCTTTTCCACCTTATTCTCATGCTCTTGCTTTTGTCAACTCCCTCTATTTGGTTAAGCTCCGCTGTGAGATCGCTTCACTTCCGACTTTGTGACAGTCTTCGAGGGTTCTCTCCCTTCTTCCCCCCCTAAGGCCCTTGCGTCTTCCCTCTCCGCAGAGTTTTTGTTAGGTCCCACCATAACATTCTTTCGATCCCATTTTTTTTGCTCCGACTGATCCCCCTTGTGAAGTCCCACCTTTTCAAATACCCCCTGAAAGTTTTTCCCCCCCTGATACGTTCTCCCGCGTTTCGTGCCTCCCCCCGATCCATGGCCTCGGTTTCCACTGCCCCAATTTCTACTTTGAGTTTCATCCTTCTTTTTCACGTCCTCTGGACAGCGAAAAGATCCGTTTAATGGTTGTTGATAAGGATATTCCCCCTATACAATTTCTCCCTTTCTGCCACGGCCCTCCCCCCCTCTTTAATTCCTCCCCTTCTTCCCCTAAGTATTTCAACTCCCTTTTCAAGTGTAATAATGGATTCTCTACCGAGATTAACATTGTCAGAGGACGGCTTCTTTTTTTTTTTTTTTTTTTTTTTTTTTTTTTTTTTTTTTTTTTTTTTTCGGATTCTTAAGTAGTGTTTTTCCCCTCCTGGTTTTGGCGCTTCTTCTTCCACCATTCCTTTCAATCTGATATTCCCCATTACCCTTTATTCCCCTATATCCATATGCCCCCTTTTTTCTACCTTTCCCCCTAAAATTTATTTGCATACTTCTCAGTTTAATTCCCCCCCCAATTGAGCTCACCACCCTCAACTCCAATTTTTTTAGGTCCCCAAATTCTTCACATTAATGGACATGGGTCCCCCCAAATACCTGCTTATGTTGTACGCGTTTAGAAGCAAATTCATAAGGTTGTTTTACTTCGCTCCTTATCTGCTCTGTTTTTGAGAGACCCTCGACCGGGCTCTAACGTGGTTGTTTGAGCCCGTCTTGTCAATAAAAGTAGCTTTTCCCCCTTATCTAAGTAATTTCCCCCTGTTACCCTGCTGCGATACACCTCCTCCTTGCATATCATTTGTTCCCGTCCATAATTGTTTCCCCCCCGATGGCTTTAATTGTTTGTTGTGTTTCTCTTGTTGGGTAATGAAACCTTAAGGATGCTCGACGGTGCCCCTTCCCTTTTTTCTTACGAAGACATTGGCATGATGATCATTTTCAAATGATCCACCCTGATTTCAATCGCCACAATACACTATTCCCGATTGACTAATTTTTACCCCACAGGCCTGTCCCCCTTAACGACTGCCCCCGATCTAGAAGTCATCGTGATCCCTGTCCATACGTACACGGTCTAAAATTCTCTTCCCCTTCCCCCACCCCAAGTTACCGCCATTTGGCCCCTACTTTTCTTTAATTCCCTTTTTCCATGACAAGAATTTTCATTTTTTCCCCCGGAAATATGCTATTTTATGTGCTTCCGCATTCTCTGGACCCTTCAAGACACCCCCAGACCCCCTTAGCTTTTCGCTTGTTTGCAAACCTCACTTCCCCCAATATACTTCCTTTATTCCTGGCCCCCCCCCTAGTATTTTCTTTAATCTGGGTACCCCCCTCCCGCGCAAAGGACTGGTCTTCCCCTTTTTTTTCTTTTTTTTTGACGGATTTTCTCCCAATGTTGCGTACGCTATTTCCCTCCCCACAAACGCCACCCTCCTCGCCTTGTTTCGTGTCCTTGTAACTCTTCTTTCCCCGAGATTGTCCCCCAATTGCCGGCTGGTCACTATCTACCGTTTGCATCAGAGTCCAATTCGTTTCAGTTTGGACATATTCACCTCTTAGCTGTCTTTCCCCAATAATTACCGGCTATTTATACGCCTTTCTTTTCTTTCTTCTCTTTCGCCTTTGGAGTTCTCCCCCGAACTTTTTGTGTCCCCCTCCCCCAGGACTTCAGGACCTGGTTCGGCTTTTTCCTCGATTTCACTGAATCTTATCCGACATCTAAGCTTGGGGGTGTCTTTTTTGGCAACCCCCGACCTTGGAAGGACTCGACCCTTGCGGTTCCTCCCCCCATTTTTTAACCGAGATCTCCTACTTTTTCTTTCTGTACCCCTTTATACCCCCTTGTTCCTCCTATTGATACCCCTTAGTCATAAGCTCCTCAGCGGTTGGTCTTTTTTTTAGGGATACCTTCAATCCACAAATGTGTCCTCCAGCACCCTCTCCACTGACCTAGAACCCGCACTCGCGCTCCCTGCTCTCTTGCTTTCTTGTGCCCCGCACGGATGCCAGTGTTTTTAGGAACCTCCGCCAGGTTCACCGAGCGACTGTGTTGCCCCTTTCCTAGTCCTTCCTTTCCCTTCTCCTGTGTGGTCCGCATCATGGGCCCATACTTTGTGATCTATACTCATGGTCCTTCTTCGTTTGGCAGGTCTTTCACCCCGTGAGCTCTACCCTGCGTGGCAGATCCTGTCCGAATTACACAGTGTGGCGTTGTTTTGCCTCCCGCTCCGGTTCGCATGTCGGATTTTCCTGTGCTGACTTCGACGCTGGTTCGGAGACCCTTTTCTTTTTAAAAGGTGCTATTCCCGGTGACTGTGTGGTTTTTGGGGGGGTATCCTCTTTTTCCAATGATTATCCCCCCTTCGTTATCATTGTCCTAAATACCTTACCCGCAAATTCCGTGCTTGACGGCCCGAGTCGCTTTACCCTTGGTTCCCTCCCCTGTCACCCCAGAATTGATTTTTTGTGTTTCTGAGCGCTATCTTCCATCCTGTTTTTGTTTTCTGATAGCTCAGAAGCGCTCCCTCCCACAAGTGCTTGCGGGGGTTCTCCACCCCCCGTCCCCCCTTCGAGGGCCTCGGGCTCCTAACTCCCCTCGGCGATACTTACGTTAAACCAGACGATCCTTACTAGGTTCTCCAACTTTCCCCTCCTTTACAGCACCGGTGTTGTATCCACATGGCGTTCGACTTTGAAACGGTCCCCTCCTGTCGCCTTAATTGCCCACTTTTCCCCAACGTTGTCTTCCTCCTTGGAGGCACCCCATCCAACACGTGGGGTCTCTTGTGCACGTGTTACTTAGTGGTCCGCACAGTTCTCTTGCCCTCACCTTCTTTGAACTTTCATTCCCAGACGCGTCGTCTACTTTTGTCCCCGGCGGTGCTGCGCGACCTGCTGTGAGTTAAGCTTGTGATAGTGCGATCCCCTCCGCAAAGGCTGGGTTTTTTCCAAGTCCTTTCGCCCCTTGTCAACCCCCCTCTTTCCTTTTGCATGACCCCCTAAGCTCTAGTAGCCTGTACTTTTTTCTTTGCTACCCCTTGAGAGTTTACCTTTTGTTCTCTTTGTTTCCGCAGCAGTTTGCGGCTCGGTTTCCAGGCTGTTGGTAGTGTGTTCTGAGTTACTTCTGAGCCCTTTATACCTCGTCCTGTATGTTACAATAGCTTTTCCCCCCCCTCCCGGTTATACCCCTATGGCTTTACCCCTGCAACGTTCCAAAATCTATTTGGGGTTTTTTTACATCGAACGTAATAGACCCCCCAAGCACTTTTCGGTTCCTTTCCCGGCTTCCGTTCTAGTCGGCAACCTACCCATCGTGTCGTCATTCCTGATCCTAAGCAATTTTATGAAATACGTCGCTTTGCGCCAGTCCTTCACTCCTGGTCCCTGTTATGTCCACACTTTTTTTTAGGATTACCTTCCCTTTCCCTTCCAACGTCACGGGAATCTAGTGGTAAATACCATCCGGTACTTGTTTCTCCCGCCTCCGCCCCCGGTTTCGCGGAATGTAAACTTACGAATTTTACATCTGGTATCCATTTACGACCGGGTACTTTGCTTAATCGAAGCACGATTTCAACGTCCCACTCCCCCTCCCCGGATTAGTCCCTTGTCGACACCCTGACGCCACTTCTGTTCTCTCCACCGTACCCACCCCCCAAGACCAGTTTCCTTTCCCTTGACTACTTCCACATTTTGTATTTTTCTGACCCCGACCGGATCCTCTTTTTTTTCCCTGCAACCCCTTTGCTCCCTTTATTTTTCAACCTTCGACAGAAAGTTTTACTCTTTATTATTTCCCTATTTCCCACCTTAAACTCTTATCCTTTCGACCCTTTCACACCTTTATTGATTTGGAAACATATGATGCTTTCATTAAATATTCCAACCTTTCACTGTGATCTAATTTAGGACCTGTATATAGGGACCCCCCTCTTGACCCATATTACTTCTCCTTTTATCTCCTTCTGGTGGTCTATTCCTGTCCTTAGCAAAGGGCGGTCCTTTTGTGCGATTATTGACCTTTCTTTTTTTTCCCGGTAGCTATAAGTCCCAGCTTCAAGGTTTTTTCTCGTCCCTACCGCCCAGGAGCAGGTCTAAGTCTTCCCTGAAGGGGGAATGCCCCCCTTCTTAGACCAACATCAAATGACTTCTTTCTCCCGTTAACACTTTGGCTTTTGAAAAAATTACCTGATCCTCCCTTTTTTTTGGCTCTCAAGTGCTACTTGTGTTGGGATCCTTTCGTCTCTATGAAGCTAGTGAGATGACCTAGACACTTTGTCCCCCGAAATGCCTTTTGTGTTTTTTCTTGACGTGTCTCTTTCATCTACCCGTCGCTTTGACATATACCATTCTCCACCGTCCTTGCACCCTCTCACTGTCGTGCAATATACACGCCGGCTTTTTTTTTGCCAGTCCATGAATTCCTTTTTACTCCGGTACTTTTTTATTGATACAGCATTGGCACTTCCCAGTGAGGCTTATCGTTGAATTACTCCCCAGGTTACTTTCGGCCGTATTTCCTTCCCTGCAGAGCTTCTAGCCTACAAACGGAATATCCCTCACACAACTCCTTATTTCCTCCTTTTTGTCTGAGAACCAAAGTTGACCTTTTCAAAAATACTTAAATCCCTAGTCCGTAATACTTCTCCCCTAGTTACCTTAACCCCTCCTTCCCTTCTGCCCCCTTTTTCCCCCCCTGGGTAGAACAATTTGTTTGACAATAATTTCCCGTTTCCTAGATTTTTCATGTATCCCTTCGTATGTGGTTTTCATTGTAAAGAGTCTACCTTTACGATTCGATGGTAGTCCTCTTTTAACTGCCCTCTCCCATTCTTTTCCCCCCCTTTCGCTGGGACCTTCTAGCTTTTTCCCTTAAAAATACAACGGCCCCACCATATTACTTGGAACCCCCCTGTGTCTAGTAGCCTTCTCATGGTTCGTGAAAAGACCCTGAGACCCGTAGTCACCTGATTTTTCCTGAACTGTCTTCTGGGGGTTGACTTATGGGATCCTTCATTTTTTCCTTGCGATGCCACCACACGGGACACTCCCTTTCTCCTTTTTTCGGTTTGTTCTCACCGTGCGTTCGTAGATTTACGTTCCCCCCATTTAACAGTGCCGCTTCCCAGTATTATCCGCGTCCCCAATTCCTGTACTCCCCCTTAGTTTCCCCTCTGCAGCTTTTAAGATCCTTATGATTTTGACCACCGCCCTCATGCTTGGATAAGCCATGGTCTGTCTCACATGATTTGGTACAAGAACCGAAAAGCTCAGGACTGGGTTCGGAGTTTTCGCGGTTTCATATGATCTTTATCCCCGACCTCCCCCCCTCCCCCCCCACTCCCTACACCCCACCCCCCCCTCCCCCCTCTCCCCCCCTCCAACCCTCCACCTACCCCTCCCCCCTGCCCCCCTCCCCCCCCCCGCCCCCCCTCCCTCCCCCTCACCCCACCACCCCCCCCCCCACCCCCCCCCCCCCCCCCCCCCCCCACCCCCCTTCCTCCCACCCCCCCCACCTTCTCCCTGCCCCAGACCCCCCCCCCCCCCCCCCCCCCCTACCCCATCCTTCCCCCCCCCTACCCCCCCCTCCCCCCCCTCCCCCACTCCCCCCCCCCCCCCCCCCCCACCCCCCCCCCCCCCCACCTCCCCCCCCCCCCCCCCCCTCATCCCTTCCCAACATCCCCCCTCCCTCTCCCCCTTTTTTTTTTTTTTTTTTTTTTTTTTTTTTTTTTTTTTTTTTTTTTTTTTTTTTTTTTTTTTGTTTGTTTGGTATTCTTTTTTTTTTTTTTTTTTTTTTTTTTTTTTTTTTTGTCCGACCTCCTTGGTGTGTTTTAGCCGCCCCCTTTAGGGGAACCCTTCGACCAGTTGCGTTTCGTCTTCTTAATTAAGTTTCATTCTTACAGTTGCACCCCAGAGCTTTTTTTCCGTCCCCGTTTCGTAAATCTATGCCACGGTTCGCAGCTTAAATCCTGGACGAGCCAGTAGTCCCTCCCATTTGTAACATCTCTACCCTCAAGGAGCCGCCAACTTTTAGCCCATAACCTGCTCCCCCCCCCCACAAGTGATTCCCTTATTTTCATAAGTAAACCCCTTTCACGTCGGACCTTGTCGACTCTGTTGTTTGACCAATGTTTACTTTCCCGAAGTGGCCTTTTCCCCCCAGTCCGTTGGCGATAGAAGATTGTACATTTTTATGGTCATTTTTACTTCTCGGCTTTTCTTTAGACCTTCTCTCGCCCCACCCCCTTTTTTTTCAGAGTGCTGGACGTACTCCAAGAGTGGCTTATACCATCGCTTTGACTCCAATGCTTTTATACCGGTTTCAGGGAAACCCTCGTGGGGTTTTTTCTCGGACTGATCCCACCTTTGTGGTTCTTGCACTCTGGCCCCTCTGTCCGGAGTTTAGCTTGGAGACTGTGCGGTTCCGCTTACTTTACCCCGAGTCTCCCCCCTGGTTCATCATTCAGACTCAAGACTAGCCGTGCAAAGGTTTGGAGGTGGCCATTTTCGGTCGGGGTCAACTCTTTCGGAGATCCATCCCCCACAATTCTTTGATCTTCATCTACTCCTTTTTCCCCAGTTTTTTTTGGCGATGAGAAGCTCCAAACCCACATCCAGTGAGTTCGTTTTCTCCCCCCCAGGTTTTCCACCTCAGAAGGATTCCTCCCCACTTTTTCGGAGTATCCGCGTCCCAGCTAACGCCTTCCTTTTTTACCAGCGGGTTGAGCGTCCCCCCAAATTTACCGCAACTGTGGTGTTGCTGCCGCCCTCTCGGTTTGCCCCAAGCGAACGACGTCCTGAACTTCACAATAAACCTGGTCGACCGTTCGGCAACCCCCACTTTCCCGGGTTGTCCATTAGGGTCACCTTTTTTCCTTCTGTCAAGAAAGGTCGGTAACCCTTCGTGGTTAGTATCTCACCTTCTTTTTTAATAAGTACAGCTCCCTTTATCCCAGTTTTTCTTGAGCTAGAGCTCTTTTCCCAGATATATGGAGTGATCTTCCTGGCCAGCGGTACCCTCTGACTCGACGAAATTTCCTGGTCGGTGCCCCGTAGGCCTCCCCTTCCCTTGTCACTTGTTTACCCAATGAGCCCTTCCATTGCCCCCGGTATCACTCTTTAGACGCGAGTTCCGCAAGGTGTCCCCCATCCTTTTGAGAGGGTGTGATCCCCCCCGTTGCTGGCCTGGCTGGCTTAGTCAGGCCTTGCATCCCATTCTGCTAGCCTGTGTACTCGTCACTTTTCGAATTTACTGCTTCCGCGTTATACTTTTCCGTGACAGCCAAACAACCTCTCTGTGGTGGTTTAGCCCTCCGAACGTACTCCTATAATAGGGAACTTTCCCCCCTGCCTGCGTTTTTTTTCTCTGTTTGATCTTTCCTTGTCCCTTGCTTTCCCCTGACATTCGATAAGTGCTCCCTTAATTTTTCCTAGAAATACTCTTCGGTGTCCGCCCATTTGTCCCTTCAAGTTGAATTATGGTCGATTCTTCTCAACCTGGCTCACACGATTCCCGGATTTTTTCCCGTGTCTATTGTCACTCCGTTAATTATTGTTCCCGTCTCGCGGTTCGCGACTATGTGATTCAAATCGACTATCATTGGCTTTTCCCCGTCTGACCAGTCCAATGTGGCGTCACCTTACCCCTAGTTTTTGCCCGACCCATATCCCCCGATGAGTCCCCTTGTGGTCTTTTTCATCGCTTCTTCCCCCTAGTTTGAGCTCACAAAGCCCCAGACCTTCCGACACTGACCCCCGCCGTTTTTCGCACATTTTTGCGTACAGGCCCCTTCCCTCCTGGGTCCACTGTCCCAATTCTTTGTTTCTTTGCGTCATATAGTACTCTTGCTAAAATTCCAGTTTTCTCCTTTTCTCCTTTCTACTTAGATCACTCTAAAATCTTTCTTGTAGCCCCTTTTTCAACATTTAACACCAGTATTTCATGTATGAAAATCTTTCAACCTCCAAAATTCTTTCATCGTAATTGGGTTTTAAATTATCTTAATTCGTCCACGGGACTATCTGAACTTTTCTAAGCTTAATTCTCCGTTCTTTTCATTTTTCTGTTTTCGCCTTTTTCAAATCTTGCCTCAGTTATGTGTTTATCAATTAAATGAAGCTACTCCTCCTCTGCCCCCCATTCTACTTCAGTACTATCATTGACTCTACTTCATTACGTCCAATTCCCTTTGATCTTTTCCCCCACCCATTCCATACCGTGACCCCTTACTGACCCAATTCCTGTCCCTTGACCCCCCCACCCCAATGCTATGCCTTGGTATATCAGCATCCTTGTGGCCCGGGTCTTTCCCCCCCCTTTCGCTACCTTATTCCCACCTGTGCGATGGCCATAG
>Ga0179593_1505428_pt1 | contig 11716 bp, 13 predicted proteins | sample CZODoug2_1_08_16_FD_185931 | JGI IMG/M metagenome (GOLD analysis project Ga0179593, IMG submission 185931) | Vadose zone soil fungal communities from Angelo Coast Range Reserve, California, USA - CZODoug2_1_08_16fungal (PacBio error correction) | ecosystem: Environmental > Terrestrial > Soil >... | reverse complement strand
ACTCTGAGATAGTAGAGCGTGCCAGGAGCCTCTGGGAGTCGTCCTCCCCAGCCCTTTTTTTTTTTATTTCTCGGTTCCATAGCGTGGTAGGTGCGGCAGGCTCGGTGGAGACCAGAGCTTCCCCCCCTAACCAGCGCTCCGCCCCTTTGACCAAACCGCGGTCCCCTGGGAGCCGCGTACACTTTATTGAAGATGCGGCCGCACATCCTCTCGAAGTCTTCCCACTCCTTTCCGCCGCCCGTCCCTGAGTCATTAGCGGGCCACCTGCTTTCCTTTGGCCAGCTTCGGCGGCTGGGTTGTGAAAAATATTTGAACCTCAGCGAAGGGCGTCGTTTCTTTGAGTCTTTTACTTTTTTGCTTTGAAGAAGATCGAGGCGATCCCATTCCCCTGCTTTCACTCTCACTTCTTTTCCCTCATACAATGAAATTCGAGGTGAGCCTTTTACCTTCCCGCCCACGGAGCTGTATCGGTTGAGTCCCTTTTTTTTTTCCTTCCCTAAAACGCGAGGTCTTCGTACCCGCCCGTTTTGAACATGTTTCGATTTTTTTCAGTAATCACGGCAACATCGAGTATTGAGTGTCCTTCCTTTGTGAAGGAGATACCGAGCTTTCGCCGTTTCCCCTTCCGCTCCCGCCGGCGTGATGCGCGCAGAAGGCACATAAAGATCTTTCTCTTCTGAACGGTCACTCTTCACGTGATTCGTGCAACCTCGGTCCTCGAAAGCTCCGAACAGCGTTCTTTCCCCCCCTTCCCCCCCCAATATTTTTTCTCTAATATCCGACCGCCGGCGACCGCTGGATGCTTGAGCGTTTCCTGATCTTTGTTCCGACCGCGAGGCACTTTTCCCTCCGGCATTTTAGAAAGCAAGTCTCTCAATCTTAGTACTTTTCATTCATGGGCGATTCCTCCTCTCCATTGATTTCCTGTGGGTCCCAAGTTTTTTTTAGTTACTACAGGGCATCATCTTTTGAGGATAGGCAGGAGTCGGAGTCCTTACCTTTAGACCATCCCTCCCCTCCAGTTCTCTTTTTTCATTTATGATCGCTCCCCCCGGTTTCTATTCCCCGGCTCTCTCGTTTCTCAAATCCCTTCTGCTCTTCACTCTGGCGGGACCTGTGTAAGATAAGCTCGCGCCTTTAGGGTTTTGAACTGGTCTTTTCTGCGGATTTTTCCCTTCGGCATTCTTGCGCTCGTCTGCGGCTGATCTCTGCCCTGTTTTGCTCACGGGCACATCCTGAAGGAAGAAAAACTATGTCCTATGCCCCCTTTGGGGCTGTGTTCTTGGCAGTTTCCCCCTGAGATCATGGAGGAAACGCTTCCGCCATTATCCTCGCCACAATACCGGCGAGTCGGCGGGCTTCCGTTTGTGTCCCCCGGGCGACGAAGGCAGAAGGTGCCTGTCCCTCTGATGTGTGCTTGTTTTTCTATCCGAAGCTTTTATTTTTTTTTCCGGCTCTCACGGGCCTGGTTCGATATGCTTCAACGGCTTCTCCCCCAAGTTTCACGAGAATATTCTATTTGTCTGAAGTTTGGCGGTTTCTCGTTTTCGATTCTTTCCTTTTTTAGCCTTCCAGGCCATCAATGACGTCTCCTCACTTTTTTTTTCTCTTCTTCGGACCTTGGCCTTTTTGACAGTCCCAGCGGTGGTGTTCTCCCCCAGCCGATTAGGGAGATGCAATTTGTCCGGGTGGACGCAATGGTAGTCATCCCTTTTTTCTTATTAGTAGGTCGGATTGTCCTCAGCCCTTTCGGAGACGGCGTACGCGCTGGGCGTGTCAATCCTTTATTTTTACGGCCGCTTTTGACCCTACGCTGAACAGTTCAGATGAGTACCCTCCGACCGATTTCCTCTCTTCTTTTTAATTTGGTATGTGTCGCTTCGCCGAAGGCGCGTCCCTCTTTTTTCAGTCCCCTCCCTTCTAGTTTAGGTCTGAACGCTGCCAAAAGGAAGTAATCCCTCTGTGCAAGGTGCAAGGGCCATTTTTCTATTTTTTTTCTCGTTCTGCTTCTGCAGCACTTCTCCGATCCCCTGTCCATTCTGGGGAGGCTTTTTGATGTCTTCTCTTGCGTCCACGTCGTCTCCAGAAGTAGAAGAGAAGTACATTACCCTTGATCCAAGATAACCCCTTCCCCTCTTTTTGTTTTAGACTTCTTCTTTCTGTCCCTTTTCTTCATCTTTAAGTCAGGACCTTTACGGGTGCCGTACCACGACCTCCCCCGCTGCCCGCCAGTCCCGGACGTCCAGTCCTTTCTGGGTGGCCCCCCCTTTTCTTTTCATCCTTTTTTGTTTTTTGATGTCCTTCGTTTCTCCACTTCTTGATCTTTCTGCCGTTTCTCATCTTTTGTCATGTTTCGTTCCCGTCAAAGGTCCTTGACGTTTCTATCGCCAGCGTCGTTTACGCTTTTTCCTCTCATAGTGGTCTTCTCGGGATCCTTCTCAGCTAGGGCCTCGCGTCTTTTGAATCCATGCTAGACTTCCTCTCTTTATAATGAAGACCTTTCCTCCCTTCTACCAGAGCTGCGGCCTCTCCCGGGTCCTTTCGATGATGACCTCTGGATATCGCCCTTTTGACGCCTTTTCCCTTGGTTAGGCTGGGTTAATTAGGTGTTTCGCTCACTAAATAGAAGTCTCCTGAAAATATTTTTTTTCTGGTTTTCAGTCGCCAGCGGCCCGCATTCGTTCCCTCAGAGTCGACATTTAGTAGGATATATTTCGTCTTTTCTCGACGTCTCTCCTTCTCTGTCGCGAACGGTTCCAGGTTCATTCCTTTCCCTAGCTAATTTTTTCTTTCTCCTCGAATCGCGTCTTTCGAGTACCCGCCGCTTCCGTCGCCCCCGCGCAGGCCGACCATTCCGACATTTGAATAAAACCCAATTTCAGCGTCCTTGCAAGGGCCAAGCGCTCCTGGTCCCCCCCTTTTATTTGCCGAAGAATAGACCTTTTCCGCCGGCGTCATTGATGGCCCTTGCTTCTCACAGGCCTTGGTCGCGACCCCGTGAAGCCACGCCGAAGGCCCTACGTCTGATCGTCCTTCTGAGTTCTTCTGTGTTCACGCCCGTTTTTCTGCCTGAGCCGCTTCTCTACACTATCACGATATTGATGAGGCCGAGAAGCAGGCTTCCTTAGTTGATGCCATCTCCCCCTCCGATCCGGCCGGCGCTCGAGCACCCCGGCTTTCCGCGGTTCTTCCAAACTCCTTTTTTATCAAGCGGAAGCATCACCTCCCCGAAGAGACCCCTGCAAGATGATCTTGGTGCGCTCTCCGCCTTAATTCTGGTCCACACTCCCACTGTACGGCCAGGCATAGGGACCGGAAGAAATGCGACTCACGGCGCTGCCCGCTTGTAATAAATCACCGAACTACTTACCACCCAAGACAGGCGCCTCCCAGTCATCGGAAGCTTTGTTCTTTGATCGTCACCTAGTTTTTTCTAGTACGATCGCTCCTCGCGCTGGAGCGGACGGCTTCACTCCCGGTTGCCTCTCCCCTTAGCTGGTTCCGTCCCCCCTTCTTGAGCCCAGTTTTTCCAGACAAAGTGCGCTTGACGTACACGTTAGCAACGCTTTTTTGGTCAAGTCAATTGAAGGAGCTCTCCTTGCCCGGCAAGGCGCCTTGTTTTTATTCTCGCTAAACTTCCCTGAACCGGTTGGTCTCGTTTGTGATACGCGTCGCCTATGGGCCGAAGCCGCGCCTCCCTCTGCCGACGTCCGCATTTGTGACTTCACTAGAAGACTTTCTTACCAAAGGACCAGGGATTCTTTTTCAATGTATGTCCTTCCTCCCAGAGTGTGCGAGGGCTCTTTTGGCGCCACCATTGACTCCTTCTGCGTTTTGTCGAGGTAAATGAGTCATTCAAAGAGCTGAGGAGCTCAGTTTGTTTCCGACTTCGACCCGCGGGGCCTGATCTTGTGACGTCTGCGTGTTCGAGGCCAGGATGATGGGCGGTCACCCCTGATCTGGCGGGTCGAGGCGAACTGTTTCTTTTTTTTCCTTTAGAAAACTCCTCCTTCCCTTCTGTTGCAGTAGGAGCCCCGAGCCTTCGAGTGTAGTGACTCACCGCGTTACACAGCTAAAGTTGGTATGTCTCTATAGGAGGGAAAAGAATATCCCCTTCTCTCTCGGTTGTATTTCGAGTTCCCTCCACCCGACTCTTCAAAATTGTCCAAGAATTCTTTGCCCCTCGCTCGTATCTTTTCTTTCTTGTAGGAAGTCCAAGTGCCTAGCCGACACCGTTGATTTTGCATTTGCGAAAAGCCTTCTCTTCAGATAAGACCTCCTCCTTTTTCTCCTTCCTTGACGTCTCCAGCTTGACGGTTTCCTCGACTTCTCAGGTCCACCCTTCTGGAAGTTAGAGCCTTTGAGTTTTCCGAGACCGCCCTTCCCCACGAAGAGATTTTTTCTTTTTTTCCTTCCTACCTCCCTTGAACAAATCCCGACCCAGTAGCCGATCAGGTTTCTAACTGGTTTGGATTGATTCGAAGCTTGAGTGTTTTTCTTTTATTTTTTAGAGTTTCCCTTCTCCCCCAACTCCAGGATCGCGGCCGCGCATGCAGTTCGTGGATTCGAGCCGTCTTTTTTTTTGCTCGATATATCCATAGAGCTGCAGTACTCAGACTCGATGCCGTGCAGCCCAGACCTACCTTCTTTCCGTGTTTTCTTCTCTTGAGGTCGCCGTGCCTCCTTGCCACCCCCGCGACGAGCACTGCGCCGAGTATTCTCTTTACCTCCTCTTGTGTTTTCTACTTTCTTCCTTTTTCTTTTCTTTATAGGATCCTTTTTTCCTTTCAAGCTGGACTCCCTGCACTCCAGTACGCGGCGTTTTCCGGCTGTCTTCCTCCCCGTATCCTTTCGTGCTGATCGAGCGCGCGTCCATCTCACGCTGCTAAAGCGCTTTGCCCCCTTTCAGATTGCCTCTCTCGTTCCCTTCCCGCCCACGCTATATTCGAAGTGTCTATGCAAACATCCCGCCGCCGCGCACACTGCGCCGCACGAAGCCTCTACAGGGCCAGGCCCCAATTTCTTTGACAGGAAGTCTTCTCCTTTTTTTTTTCCCCATCTTCTGAAACAGCGACTTCGGCCGGGCTTTTTGAATATCGTTTGCCCCGTACCAAAGTTTTTTTGAGGACTGATGGAAGATTGATCATAAATCTTCCCCTTTTTTTTCAGTCCGTCCAAAGGAGGCTTTTCCCGCTCGGCGTGACCGCAGACCGTCCAGAGGTCGGCGGAAGTAAGGGACCCCGTTTGTATGGGACTACCGGTGATTGACCTCCCGTCCTCTTTTCCCCGGTAGTTACCCCGACCGTTTTCTTCAAGGTGGGATGTCGTGGCGGCCGATGACGTCCAAAGGCCCCGTTTCCAGTTTTGTCCTAAATTCTTCTCCCCCTCCCACTGTCCTTCTTTATCACGGATTTGATTCGCGCGCGGGGCGTTAGCGCCGGAAAATAAGGATATTCGTTTCAGCGACTCCTGGACCTCACGTGATCACGCCCCATCCTTTGACAGCCTCCCTCCTTCGAGCAGCGCCGCCCTCTGCCGCCACCCGTTCCAGCCCGACGGCGTGACACTCCTGACTGAGCTTTTTCTTTTTTTGGTTTTTTCTCCCTTTTTGCTTACTTTCGACACCCATTTTCACCCCTCAGACAGCTTCCTTCTTGGCGATCCGCCCAATTTGTTCAGTGGGGCTAACCAGTCTGGCCGACATTCGTTCCCTTGGATGGATTGTCTTCCCCTTCCTTCTCTCGGCCCGATCCTTCTACCGTCCTTTTTGACGATCCCGACACCGAAGATTCGAGTCATCGGCTTGACCACGGCGCCTTCAGGACCATTATATGTTATTTTTTGTTAGACACCTGCGTGTACGATAAGCCTCTGCGCTATTTTGCGACGGCGGTTGTCCCCCTCTTGTTCGCTCGACTTGCTGCGGCAATTTGATTCGCTAGGTCTTTGCGCGATCGTACTCGGGGGCACCAGTTTTCTCTTTCCTGAAGAAGTTTTCTTTCTCAGTTTTGGTGGGTGGTTAGGTTTCAACGCCGAGGGGCTCGACAGCGCCCCACCCCACTTTCCTTAGGAGCTTCTCTTTCGTCTTTTTTTTCACTTGGGCGGACGCGTCGCTACGGTGTAGCCCGGTGAGAGATTCCTTGTGGTGGCCATTCCCGCAGCATATCTTTTTTCGATTCTCGTCGAGTTTATAGGGGACGTTGTTGTCTCTCTTGTACACGGCGCAATCCAAGTTCCGGTCGTACGATGTCTCGCTTTTCCCTATTCTTTCGGGTGCAGTTACGGACCCTTTAGTTTGTCTCCTCCACTTAATAAGTCTCCTACAGGTACTTTCGTCCGGTCAGTGGACAGCATACCCCAATTGATTTTCCTTTCCATGGGTTGATTCTCAGGTGGACGCTTCGGCAGTGTTTTTTCTCTCCTATTAGGCGTACTTCCCTCTTTTCCCTCATAGGAGAAAGTCACCTTGTTTTCTGCGTTTTCACAAGTTCCCATGCATTCCGGAAGCCATTGCGCCTTTCGGCCCAGCCGCGGCCGTTCTATCACTGACGACCGGCTTTTGTAAGTTGCCCTAATTTGGGAGGGCGCGAAGGCTCCTTCCCGTTCATCCCCACTACCGGACCGTGAGAAGGAGCCCTGACTCCAAGGACGTCCAAGCAAGGAGAAGTCTCCTCTGATCTTCATCTACCTGTCCCTGGCTATGGAAGAACCCCCCCCTCTCGATTTCCGAAGATAGACTAATCTTGTGGTAGTTGTTGTCGATACGACAACCTGACCCTCCTCTTAAGAAGCTCCTTTCTCCTCCCCTGAACAAAGAGAATTATCTTCGTCCAGAGTCTCCCTTCCACTTCCGGACTTTGGTACGAGGCTTTTTGGTTTCGGGGGGTTTTGGTTTTTTTCCTAAGTCACGCGCGATCCTATAGAAGTCGCCTTTAAGACGCGGCTTCACCATAGCCTCTCTCTCCCCCTTTTTGTTTGAGAGTTCCGCCAAAGCACCTGTAGTTTCTTATTGGCGTTGTTCGTGGATCTTTTCAAGGGTGCAGGTCCTGGTCCCCGGTGCAGCCTGTCCACCGCGTCGGGCGGCCGTGACTTCCCTCTGATCTTGTCGGATCGGGGGTTTGCATGTCAGATAGTTCTTATTCTGGCCGCCGGATCGACGACAAGCCGCCCCTCCCATTCGACCGATGTCCTCCCTAGCTTCATTCGGGTCCGAGAAGTTTTCCGGGAAGGTCGACTCATCGTTTCTTTCCCAGACCCTCCCCTCGCAGTTGACGTCCTTGGGGGTATTTGTTTGTGCTCCTTCTCCCTCTTCAGTGGCGCGACAATGTTCCTTGCATTCGGCGCCCGCTTTTCCCCCCTCCTTTTTGGTTCCACGCGAATACCGGCCTTTCCTTTCAGTGGCCTCATCGCTTTCACGCTGTTGCTTGCGCCTCCGCGGCGGAATTTCTCGAGAACGTGCCTTGCTTGGTAGATTATTGCCCTCCGCCATTTTTTTTCCTGACCTCAAATGCTTCCTTTTCTGATGTCCTTCCTTCCTTTCTCTTAGCGAGCAGACCATTTTTCCCCCCTCTCTAACCCCATGTACAGAGACTCTCCGCTGGTTCTTCGCTTCCCATCTGATATTGCCGAAGAAGATCCCTTCTGGCGCCTAAGTGATCCTGGCGTAGTCCGGTGGCTCGCTCCCCCCCCCTGTGCCGCCCACGACGTGCAGACTCCCCGAGCTTGCTTTCTCGTCCCCAGCGACTTGCTTTGTCTTTAGCCGAGGCGCATTAATTGACGATCGGAGTCGTCTGCTGGGCCGCGAAAGATTCTTGATGGCCACCCCAACTCGCCTTCTATTGAATGCTTGCACCCTTCTTTTTCCCCTTTGTCCGCCCACCCCTCCTGCGCAGCCCGACGTACTTCTTTTTGTTTTGCGGGAACTCTCTTTTGCCCGGCTTCCAGCTCGCTGCCCGCGTTTTTTCCAGCTAAACAGCTCTCGTGACCTCCCCGTCATCCAGTCTGCCGTCTGCCGCACTCCCCTCCCCGCCTTCCGTCCCTAGTCCGATAGAACGATCCCCTCATGTTTGCCGATCTGCACTCCCCCTTTGCTCGGCAAAGTTTTACAAGCTTTCTTGAGCCCCCACCGCCATCCATGGCGGTTAGCCCAACTGAGCTCGCCCCTCTCCTGTCCTCTAGGACTTCTCTAATTTCTAGGAGTCCCCGTACTTTTACTTAGACCATAGAAATCATCTGAACTCTTGAACGCCGGTGTTGAGGGACTCTTTTCTAAAGATGGAGCTGGCCCTCCCGCCCCCTCCCCCCCTCGCTTCCTGTTCGGTTGAAGAAGGTCCTCTCCCAGGATAAATGATAATGACTGCATCATTGAGGGAGTTTATTTGGCTTTCCATTCTCAAAGCGCGTTCTCGTTCCCATGTCCATTCTCTCGGGGAGTTTCCCCCTCCCCTGGCGTCTCCCGAGGCGATATTTCCCCCGCGGGACGTTGAGGCCTGAACTGTCCTTTCTGATCGGGGGTGTCGGTCTTGCGCTGTCCTGGACCTAGCTTTTTTCCCTACCGCCCCCTTTCGTTAGCAGGGCCTGTTAGTCCCCTCTGAATTTATGCCCTTAGTCCGCGCCTTCGGTTTTTCTCCAAAGAGCGGATTTTTTCCCCCTTTCCTCTTTCTCTGGATAGACAGTCATCCACCTGGATTGAAACTGAAGATTTGCCCTTCTGATGTTATTGCCGCGCCACGGACCTTCGTCATGTCAATCAACTGGTGTAAGATTTTCTCCCCCGACTTCTTTCTCCTCCGTTCGACTTTCGACGCCCCCCCTCTCAAGTACGTTTCCCTGGCGGCAGCAAATATTTAGCCGGTAATGCTATCCCTCCGATTCCCGTTTAGGCCCCCTGCCGTCTTCCTCCCCTGTGTCGCCTCGATATTCTTTTCATTCCTACCAGCTTTCACGTCTAAAATGCAGAGAACGCGAACAAGCTCGCCTCTTTTAGCTCTTTTAGCAAACTCGTTCTTTTTCCACCAAATCCCCACTTCCCCCCCCGGTGACTTTTCTAAGATTCTTTCTTTTTGAAATTTTGGTCGGCTGGGCTTCTGCGGGCTGTCGCTTATTCGCCTAGAGCGTTTCACTGGTCTCCAAGCTTCTCTCGGCAAGGTCTTTCCCTCGCTTGAATTAGAGTCCTCCCTTTTTTTTTTTACGCGCGCTTCGATCTAATCCACAGTCTTCTCCTGGAACTAGACGGCAGTCTTCGTTGCCGCTATTTTTGATGGTTATTGTCAGGCCAGGTTTTGATTGACACGCGCTGACGTCTCACGGCGATCCTTGCTATGTTTCTCATCTGCCTTTTTTTTTGCTGATACGATAGTCTCTCTCTTTTCGCGTTTATTCTCCACGCTGTCCTCCATGTTCTCGCTCCAGCCCGGATTTTTTTTTTTTTTGCGCACGGCCAGCCTTTTGGAGGCCCGTTGCAGGCTTTTCTTTAGGAGATCGCTCGCTCTCCTACCATCTCGAATCAATTTGCCCCTTTTTTTTCCCCGGCCGCGATCCTGGCTTGCGCGTCCCATTCGTCCCTCTCGCCAAGCCACAACATTCGCGCCGCCAGTAGCCGCCCCTTCTTAACGAATTTTTTTTCTTTAGGGAACGGAGTTTGGCACGTGAGCGCTGTTTTGTTTCTTTTGCCACCTCTCTGAATTCGCTTTTGCCCTCTTTTCCCCGGCCGTCTTCTCTTTGTGTCAGCTTTTTTTCCATGCCTTCCGAAGAGTTCGATTTTCATCATTCAGGTCACCCTGATGTTCCGACGTCTGAGGCCATTCGTTCTCGGATGACCGCTCGGAGAGTGGCGCGGTTCGGCCGCCATTCTTTACAGGAGCTGTTTCGTTTTTTAAGTGACTTCCTTACGAAGATCAGATCGGGTCTTTCAACCCGTACAGTTGGTGACCCTTCTAGTCGTGGCGGTCGCTTCCCGCCATCTGCCTCTGCAGAGTGTCGCCTTTGGAGCGGCTTTCGAACGTTGTTTTTTCAATACCTCCCGCATTTTTTCCGCCGACCCCGGGTGCCTTGATTCTTGGACAACCAGGAGATTCCTCATCCTGGTCACTGATAAAGCGCTTGTTTGCGAAAGCCAGCTGGTCTAGCCCACAGTCTCGAGCCTTTCTCCCTAGGGGTGGGTGGGGGGGGGGTTTGTTTTCCCCAAACTCCCTGCCTAGCCTTGCCCGGAGGTCATGCGACAGCGGAGAGACCATTTTTTTGAGCGCCTCGTCGTTTTGCTAATGACTCTCTGGAGTCGACCCTTATCGGGGAATTTTTTCAGTTCCCAGCTGAGCTCTCTTCCTTCATGGAGATAACCTTACAGGTAATGTCTACAGCTTAGACTTCCGTTCCTGACAATTGTAGTGCTCATCGGCGGGCTGGAGTGGATCATCTTCGGAAAACTCTCTTCGACGAGAGAAGATCTTTTTTCAACCGCGTTAATTTGAGAGATGTTCGCTTGATCCGAACTTTTAAACCCTTTCCCTTAAGACAGCAAAGAAATTCGCGGACTTTTCTTTAGCTTTCTCCACACCTTTTCCGATCCGCTCTCTGCATTCTGGGAACCCCTCTTTCGCTCTCCGCTTTCCTCCCTCAGAATTAGAATTGTTTCGTGCCCCATCTAGTCCCAATATCATGAGCCTCCTTTTCTCGGACCCCTGGTACGGGTCTACGGGACCAGTGACTCTATTAACCTCCTGACGGTGATGTTACTTTGATGCTGGTTCGGATTTTCTTCCCAAATGGGAGAGAGATGGCACAATTGCTTTCCGCCAGCTTGAGCCACCCTACGGTCTCAGGCACTGCGCTAGCCTGACGATTGGGACGGATGGGACTTCTGGTCTTGCAAGACTGGCTCGTGGCTGGTTCCAAACTCCGGCTTTAAGCTCGTCGGCCGATCTTGTTCAGGGGACGTTTTGCGGGGCGCCTTCATACCCCTTCTTGTTCTTGCTTTTAAATTTCGAAGCTCGTTGCCCTTGTGGTGCGGCAACTGGTGGTGAGACCACGGCTTTTACGCCTCCATTGCTGACGAAGTCTCCTTCCCTTTTCTCTTTCCTCCGCGTGGACCCAGTCCTCGAGGTCCCCCAGTGAGCGATGGCTGACCCCCCCCATGTGTGATTCTTTAGGTCGAGAGTTTTCCTTCTCGTGCTTTTGCGAATGAAGAGGCTGGGCCTCTAGAACTACTCTCTTGCCCATACGTTCTGGGCGCGGGCAATACGGCGTATTTTCGTTCCACGGTTGAGTGCATTCGCGCCTGAGGCCCCTCGCGGCGTAGAGTCAGACGTTCCCTTCTTCTTTTATTTCTGCTATTCGTTCTACTCTCTTTTTAGCGGTTCATGAATTTCGGGTGCTGGTCCGTCGGCCCCGACGTTTTCCATATATTAGTCTGTAGAATTGCGAAATGGAACCCCAAGTTGTCATGTTTCCAGTCTCCCTTGGATCGTCAGATCTACGACCTCCCGTGTTATGGCCGCACTTCCGACCCCGTCTTGTCCGAGTGCTGGCATCTTCGATTTTGATGGTCTTTTTTCATTTATCCGTTCCTTCCATCCGTCGAGCGGAGTGATTTCAATCTAGAAGGACCCCGTTCAGACGTCCCGACCTGGTGCTCATTCTGAAACGTCCTTCCCCTCAGTAGTAACCGCAGCGCGTCTCACCTACAGAGCACCAGGATACTACGTCAAGAACGTGTGCG
>Ga0179593_1372370_pt1 | contig 11716 bp, 9 predicted proteins | sample CZODoug2_1_08_16_FD_185931 | JGI IMG/M metagenome (GOLD analysis project Ga0179593, IMG submission 185931) | Vadose zone soil fungal communities from Angelo Coast Range Reserve, California, USA - CZODoug2_1_08_16fungal (PacBio error correction) | ecosystem: Environmental > Terrestrial > Soil >... | reverse complement strand
GGCGATTTTGAAACATGTCGCTTCGAACTCTCGGACCTTACTCCTTTCCCAGTCTTTCCCGGCCCCCCCTTCTCTCTCGGTAACCGGTTTGGATAGAAGGCCGGTTCGGATCTAAGAACAGTTCCTCTGGAGTGTGACCTCCCAGTCCCCCCCATTGCCCCCTTCACCTCTTCCTGTCTATTTCCCCCCCCTCGATTTATAGGGCGGCGCAGGAAGGTTCTCCCCACAGCTCTTGTTCGCTTGGCCCCGGCGGCCGATGCAGCCCTTATGGACCAGTGTGGGCGAGCTCTTCCTCTTTACCCTTTCTCTTTTTTGTCAAACGTATGTTCCCCTTGTACATTCCTGGATTCGAGAGGCTGCATAGGACCGATTGACCCTCGCATCCCTCCAGCAGTTTTTTGCCTCCGGACGCTCGAGTAGGCCCTGAGGGCGAAGGGGCTCCCGCCTTAGGGTCCTGCGGCGTGTACCCTCTGACTTCGCGGTATGGACTTGTTCCGCTGTGGGTTGCTTGGTTTTCTTTGGTCGCCAGTGTCCGCCTTCCTGACGAACACTTCTCTCCAGGCATGGCCTGTACCACCTTGAGTTTCCCTTCCCTTTTTTTTTTCTCCCCCGGAACCGCGTTGTACTCGCAGTGCCTTTCGTGCTGAGTTCGTCAAGACCATCCATAGACGTTGCTCTTTCCCGTCTTTTTTTTTTTTCTTTCTACCTTTCCCAGGCAGACGGATGGGGCGGCATGTATGGGTATATTGCCTTGTCGCCTGGTGGCCGGCTTTTTCCCCCCTCTGTGTTTTTTCCTTTTGCGTGCGGTTATTCTTGCCTAAACGGTATTGGTGCTTTTGTATGCTCCACGTAAGGTCATACCGATTCCCCTTTTTTATTTTTATCCTCCGCTCTCTTTTTTTCCCCCCCCCGCTCCTTCTAGTTTTAAGATTCGCAATAGATCCTCCTCTGTGTTTTTTGGTCCTCTTATGGGGGTGGTGTTCTTCTTACTTGACCTTTTTGTTTTGTTGATAGGGTCATGCTGATGTCACGGTCGGCGTCATTTCTTTCTGTTTGCGCCCTGTTATGCGGTCTTCTTGGTTTTTTCTGTTCTTGCGATCAAACTCTGAAACTCTTTTGTGTGACAGCGCGGTCGGACATTGGTTGTCTGTCGACCATGTCGCCACTCGAGAGTCGATCCTAATGCTTTATTTTCAGTTGAGTACGTTTCGTTCTCTCGGGTTGTTGGAAGCCTCGGTAACGCGCTTTACCGAGCTCGCCGTCGTTTGTAAGCTCCTCCTTGCCGGCGACGCTTGCTATAGCACTGCTCCCTCCTCCCCCCCCCCCCTAGCCCTTCTACACTTCCTTTTTATTTTCCTCCCTCCTTTGGTTTGTTTAGCGTCTCTTTAGTTCCGCGTTATGGCCGCTTGCAGGACCCAGGGCGCCGCTCTTTTTTTTTTTTTTCATGGAGGCGCTTCCCCCTGCGTCGAGTGGCCCTTTGCGTCAGTACTTTCGCAGTTCCCCCCCCTTTTTCCCCTTTTTCTTCGTTGCCCCGTCCCCTTTTTTCGACGCGGCTGTACCTCCGAGCGACTGGGTGTAGTTTGCATGGTGGCGCCTTTCCTCAGGTCCTGCCTAGTGTTCCAGCCGTGACGAATAGTGCCTCTGTCCGTTCCCGCTAGTCCCTCCCCCTTTTCTTCCCCGGCCTTCCTTTCCTCCATTTCATACGAAGGGATTGAAGCGGTTTGGAATTTTTTTAACGCCGACCTCAGCATGAACCGTTTGGACACCCAGTTTGCCACAGGCATCTTTCTTGGCTCACTTTCCTTTTTTAAGAACGTCCCACATAAGAGATTAGGTGCTTTGTTCTCGCCCGGTCCCCCCGCTGTCGATTCAAGGACCGTTTAGCGCACAACCTCCTATCTCTTCCCCCCGTCTTCTCCACTGTCCTTTTTTTCATTTTTCCCTTTCGGTTTCCAAAAGGTACATTTCCATTATGGACCCTTTTCCCCCCGCCTCCCCTGGGTTGGTTCCCAGCGTTCCCCCCTGTAAATGAGAGCTGCGGTCCCGGACGTTTATTTTCCTGCTCGGGTCGCTGCCGGAGTCCTGGACTTGGTGCCCCTAGCATGCTCGCGATGTGCTCCATAGCGTCGCTTTCCCACTGTGGTATATTGTCTTCCCTCTTTTTTTAGCTTCTCTTCTTCTCTTTTTTTAGATGACGACCAATGTGCGAGCTGTGTTTTTTTTCCCTTATTTCTGCCATTCCCGCTTCTTCGCTTCTTGATGTCAGCGCTTTTTTGGTTGGATCCTCCCTCCATCTCAGCGGTGCATGATGGGGATGCTAGGTTTTCTTTTTCCGGTTCCTCTGAGGTCGAGTATTTTTCCCCCAAGCTACCTGAGGAGTTTTATATTTGGGGCCTCTCTTCTTTTTTCCCCTTTTCCCAATCTTTTTGGTCTTTCATTTTAGGGAGTTTGAGTTCGAGTTTACCAGGATTGTTCCTCTATTAGCAGTCGCGACAGAGGTTTCATGTTTCTCGGTTCCTTGCGATTTTGGTTTACGGCATAAAGGTCGGCATCCTCTCCCGATCCGCCCACTTCGATCCCGCAGATTGAATTATCCTACTCGCTTTTCGTTTCGTTTTTTTCAGTTTTCCGCGTGTAGATAGTCATCTACGGTTCGCTGCTTTCTCTTTTCCATCACGCGTTCCATCAGAAGTTGCCAATTCCCCCGACACCTGAGCCACTTTCTTCGCAAATGTCTTTCTGTGCCGTCTGTTGGAAATTTAAGGTTTTTCTCCTGGCCCTTTCTACTCGTCCGTCCCGTTCGCCTCGAAGGGTGACTGTCCGAGCCTTGGATAAGTCTTTTTTTTTTCCTTTCTCTGCCGGATATCTCGAGAGAGTTTGGTTAATGTTTTTTCTTGAGGAGTCGACCTGGTTTCCCCCCACCATGAGGGTTTTTCTGAGGCGCGGCTGGCTGGGCTAGCGAGAATCTCCCTCCTTTTGGTTTACGATCTATTTTTCCTATCCGACTTTGCTTCCTCTTTCCTGACCCGTTAGACCTTCATGCCACTCTTCCACTTTTTTTTTTTCCCCGGCCACTCTGGTTCCTTTTCTCCATGGACAATTCAGCAGAGATTCGAGGCAGCAGGTCTGCAGTTTCTCTCAGGCGCTCGTGCATTATTTAATTCCGCCCTCCTAGCAGTGCCGTAAGTACGCTGGTGCGTCCTGACAGGACGGTTTGTCTTTTCCTTTCAGGGCCACAACCGGGGGTAGACCCCCCGGCCCAGATTACCCATTTCCGTTTGTGCGGGGTGTTGTTCCGTTTTGGCCTTTTTTTTTCTCAGTTCCCAGTGATGATGAAGTACTCTCCAGGTTTTCTTTCTGACCCCTCCTTTTCCCCCTTCTCAACAGGTCGGCGTTGCGGGAACATCTTCGTTACGCTGGTTTCGTCGTGCGGTTCCCGTACTCCAGGTTTTCTGCCCCTTTTTTGTCCAGGCTTTTTTTTCTAGAACCATGAGACTTGCCTTTAGTGCGTCCCCCCTCGCCTCCCCCTGGTCTTGGCCCTTTTCCGAGATCGACGGTGCTTTTTGCTTGATTTACTTCGGCCAGCCGGCCGACTGGGTCACCTATTCTTTCCGGCGCTGTCCGCCCCGGGGGTGTTTCACTGAAAGGCTTGCAAGGCGGCCTTGCGTTGACACAGCAGGACCCGGGTTTTTGTCTTCTTTTTCCCAATATTAATAGTGTGCTCTGGGGTCCGACTTCATCGGCATCTCCCAAATGAGCAAGCGGCCATTGCTGACTGAGTGGAACTCTTCTAAGGGCGCTCTCTTTCCTCTGGATGGGCGTTCCTGTCAGGATTCTCGTCCCTTTGGCTTATATTGGGTGCGCCGCGTGAGTCTTACAATCGCGCATATTTTTCCCATTCTCTTTTTTTCACTCTTTTTCAGTAATAGATTTTGAGTACAGCTTCCCGCTTTTAGCGAAACCCCTCTCTTTTTTTAACTTCGCCTAGTGCCATTCGCTTTCGCCGGACATCATGTCTTTTCTCGGCTTTCGACCGCCCGAGGCGGTACTTTCCTTCTGCTCCGGAACTTTGCTAAGAGAGTCGTTTTGCGTTCTCCCCTTTCTTTCTGGTGGCGTCGTTCTCTTTTTTTTTTTCATGACACGTGTATTTTTTCTGCGGTTTCCCCACCTTCTACGTTGACCCCCTTAGCGGCGATTGCCGTTTTTGTGGGGACCCCCCCTTCGATTTGTTTATCCTATGGTTTTCGCCGAACGCCTTCTCTGGATCCCTTTTAATTGAGGGTTTTTTTTCGTGGTCTTCCCTTGCTTGCCCGTGGCGCTCTTCCTGGTCCATGCCTTTGCAGGTTCATTCTTTTTTCTTTGCTCGCATCTTTTCTCTCTAACCGGCGGATGGAGGCCGTCGTATGGTGCGTTGGGCTTCTTGCGCTCCTTTCCGGCTCTTGGTCTGGCCCCCTTTTCTGGTTGAGCTACTACGCGTGACACTGGTGGTACTTTTCGGGCGAAGCTGTGAGTCCTTTTCCTTTCTTTTGCATGTTTCTTTCTTTCTTCTAAGCCGGCTCGGAGTCGGCAACTTGGTTCTGGGCCCCCTTTATGACGTAAGACCGGTCCGTCACGTTTTAGAACGCGGGAAGACGAGTCTCCTTCAACATTCGGCCGATCGGCTGCTTCTCACGCGCGCCTTTCGCCTTCCCTATCGGAAAAAATGTTTGAATTCTTTTGTGTTGATCTCTCTGGATGTAGCTTTTGATTCCCCTCTTCCCGTCATGAGCATTTTGTTATTCTAGGTTCGCCGGCACGTGAGTCCCCCTTCGGAGAGTTCGTTTATTTCTCCTGTGAGTTTGCGTCTCTTTTGTGTAGGCAGCCTTTTTCTCCCCTTTTTCCCACTTCAATCTCTCTGCTTCGTTGTCTATCGGGCCTGTGTCCCTTCCTCTAGGCTCACCTAGTGGCTGCCCCAGACCCACCTCCTCCTTTACCAAGTTTGCCGTTAGAGAGGTTTTTTAAGCGTCCTTTCTGCCTTTTTCATACGCTGATTCCCTCGCCGAGGTGTCCTTCTCCGCCTGTAACGTCCCTCCCTTTTGCTCAGCTCCTTTTTTTTCCACCTATTTTTTTTAATGAAAATTCTTTTTTGCAGTTTTCCATTTTCACTCCCAGCTCCCCAATACTCGCGGTGCCATGATCCAGCTTCCGGTTTGATCGTGCTTCGCAATGTAGCACCCATTGGACTTACCTTTCCATGCGTCCCGATGCGTTTGGCCGTCGGTTTGTTGCATCATTCCCTCACTCTTTTTATTTCTTCCCCCTTTCCTTTATTTGTGGCCGCCATGTAGAGTGAGGGTAATACCTTTCCACCGTCGGAAAATGCGCTTTCCCTTGTCCTGCCGAATGAAAGTTGGCATATTCGGGTCTAGCTTGTTCACCTGTTTTAGTTTTGAGCCCGGCCTTATGCGTCACTCTGCCTTTATCTGCGAGCCGGAGGGCCTCACGTTTTTAGCAGCGGCCCGGACCCCGTCCTGATTACGAAGCAGGATCTCTTGCCTTTGGCACCAACCCCATCCCATTAGGATTGGGTGGTTTGAGAGTCGAGACTATTTTTCCTGATTTGTGCCCCGTCTTCGTGGAGCGCCGCTGACGTCTGTTGAGATGTTTGGTGCGAGGGTGGCTCCAGTTTTTGTCCCGTTATTCGGATAAATTTTTCGCCCAGGTTTTTAGTTGAGTGGTTTTGCCCCTATACGGTTTAATTCTGGTTTCAGACCACTGCTCTTGGTCTTGCGTCTTTTCCGGGCGCCGTTTTCGCCCTTTTGAAAACTTCTTTTCGGGTTCTTTGTCCGTCGGCGCCCTCTTCGGCCCCCCAGCGCGCGTTTTGTTGACAAAGTTGCTTCCGTCCGCGTCCTTCTTTTGCACTCGGAACTTTACTCTGTGAGTAATCGATCTTCACCCTGGCACCCATCGAGCCGCACGACCCCCCGGTGCTACCACTTACGCCGGTCTTCTCTGTTTTGATTTGCGATACGGTTTTTATCGTTCGCTTATTTTCCAATGCCGTCGGATTCATGTCCTGTCCCTTCGTCAAGCATTAGCCTTTCCTAGTATTTTGCTTTCACTTAAGCTGGAACTGGGTCTTTTCGTGTCCGGTCTTTTGCTTTCTTTTCTGTGTTGTTTAACTGCGTTAGTTTTCTCCTCTTTCCCTAATCGGCGGTCCTGATGCACGAGCGCCTGTCCGACGCTGTTTTTCTTCGAGTTATCGTAGGCGATGTTTTCCCGAGGTCATGACTTGTGTCCACAACCATTTTCATCACTCGCCCCGAGCAGCCTAAGTCGCGGTTCCTTAGCTTTTTGTCGTGAGCTCCTGCACCCCTTTTCTCCTCCTCTTCTGATTTCTGATATTTTTAATAATCTTTCTTTTCCCTGGCTCTTCCCCGTCAGGTGCTTGCTTTTCGAATGCCACGAAGGTGATTAGTTTGCGTCTTCAGCATGCCAGGACGGCATTCTTTTCTTCTGCGCTTAAGGCCTTTGTTTTTCAGGACCTTTTTTGAAATCCACTCGGTAGTCGATTTTCTTCTTCCGGTCCGTCAGAACTAAATTTCTTATGTCAACCCCGTTGCGTATTTTCGATACCTTGCAAGTTTGAGCTACCCCATTACATTAAGGGTTTAACCCCCCTAACACCACTTTTGCGTTTGGGGTCCTCGGAATTTTTTTTCCCCCTGGTACCCAGAGTTCTTAGGCGCATAGGCTTTCACTTAAGAAATCTAGCTTTCTTCTTCTACTTTTCTTATTCCCCGGGCGGCAGGACGTCGGTCAGCCGAATCTCCCATCACCGTTTCTGGGTGTGTCTTGAAAGTTACCCTTTCTTTTGCGGGCCTTTTGGTGTTTTCCTCCGATCTCGGATGCGCGCGATTTTCTCTTGAGTTTTTTATCGAATTGTTTCGACTATCCTCGCTGTTGGTTTTTTTGCCAAGCGGATTGCCCGCCGTCCTGGGCACTCTCTATCTGTTCTTTCGTTTTTTTGATACCGCTTTCGAATTTTTTGCTCTCCCCAATTTTTTCCCTTTGGGAACGCTACCCTTTTATAGGTATTTTTCGCACTCCTCTTCCGTTCGGTTCTCTGTTTTATCGCCCTTCGAGGATGCATCGTTCTGTACTCGCCCCACCTCGCACTCCCTCGCACCCGTTCCCGTCGAAGGTCCATGCAGTTTCCTTTTATTCGTATTTCTTTTTTTTAGTTTATCTTTTTTTTTTACCATTCTCTGTCTTTTTTCTTCATTGGGCCCTCTGAAGGTGTAGGGCGTCCCCGGCCCGCCTTTGTTTTTTGCATTGTTTTTGACGCCTCTTTTTTTCCCCTCTATGAGGGTACTCTCAAATGCGGACGCAAGCTGCCACCGCTTACCCCTCTCCGCTTCGTTTTGTGCACTGAGTCATTTCAGCCAGAGCAGTCCGTGCTCGCTTCCGGCCTCAACAAGCATTCCTCCTGCTTCGGCTCTCCCCTGACGTCAAGCTGGCACGCCGGGTAATCCGTTCGGCCACCGGCCATTTTGGGGTGGCTTAGCTTGGGGCAATTCCCTTGTTCCGGAAGATTTGTGGTGGTCAGTTTGTCTGGTATTTTAGCGGCTGGCTCTCAATTCATTTTCACCTTCATGTCTGCCCTTTTTTAGCTGATTAGATTTTTCTTACCGTGTTCAACAAAGCTCCCTTCCCACCGTTATCTGGCTTCGCCCCTTTTTAGTGGGGGTGAGGGTTCAACGTGCCTTTCGACTTTATTCACTGGTGTTTTTAAGTGGCGGGTGTTTCGTTCCGTCTGGGCGTGCGTACGGTTCGATTACGCCCCGGCCGTTTCTATGTCGGTGCTTTGATGGGTTTTTTTTCTAGTTGCCCTTCTTCTCCCCTCAGTCAAACTGTTTCACTACTACGGTCGGTCCATTCGGCATCGACACCTGCTGTTTTTCAATCTCGGCGTGCATGCGTCGCTCCTCAGAGTCGGCCCCGGCCGGCCCAAGGCGTAAAGCGGACTTTATCTTTTTCCCCTTTTCCACCCTCTGAGACTTTCTGGGTCAATCTCTAGGTAACGTGGGTGGCAAGGCCTGACGGTCCGCCAGCTTCCCCGGCGCCCATCCCCTCTCTACGGTTTTACCATCGTTTCTTTTCTCCTCTTTTTTTTTGTTGACTCTCGTCTTCTCTGCTTTTGACGATGTTACGATGTCATGGAGTCCACCACAATTCAGCCGTCTCAGCAGGCGCTGTCTGCCTGGCAATGGAGGCGCTTCCTTTAGGCGAATCGTTCTTTGTCCTGAGTTTTTGTACCGGTTTTTCTTTTTTTCCTTTTTTATTTTCCGTTGACCCCCTACTCCTCTTTCTGCTGGCCGGGTCTTTACACCTAGCTGCCCTGAGTTTCCGAGAGTGCACAGTGGCTTTTTTGACCGCCTGACCCCAGGGCGTTTCGCGCACGAGGGCTAGTTTTTTAGTTAGCTCCTTTCCCTCCCTTGAATACCCTTTAATTCCCTTCAGGGATGAATAGGTAGGATATGCGTGCTCCCCGTGCCCAGCAGCGCAACCGACAATGCCCCCCCCCCCCCTCATCGACGTTTACCCGTGCCTTTCCTCCACCTCCAAGTATCCCCTGATCTTCTGTCTTGATCCTCTGACATTTTGATTAGGTGCCGCCCTTTTCCCACATATGCAGAGTCCCCCTTCTGTCAGCGGGTGTCTCCCCAGCCTGGTGTTATTCGGCCGGATTTTTTCGTAAGCCACCGGGCCAATGACATTTACTTCATTCCCCTTCCAGCACCCCCGTGTTGCATGTGAGTTTTCTAAGTCTCCTCCCCATTCCTCCCCCTTCTTCTTCCACCCCTTTTTTTTGCCCGAAAGCGATTTACCTGTTTCCGGGAGTGCTGTCTATGTTTGTCTTTCCTGCTGAACTCGACCGGCCTCTTAGCGAGTTCCCACACGCTAGCGTCGAGGTCGTTCCTTTTGTTTCATTCGTCACGGCTTGTCTGAGTCGCGATTTCTCCCGGGATTCCGGCGTGGCGACCCAACATCCTAGCGGGCCTTGTGTTGTCGCAACTGTTTTGACCCCCAATTTCTACTTTTCTCTTGGTCCCTCGGTTCCTTCTTGCCATAGGTACCCATGCTGGATGTCTCTCCCTTACTTTGTCTCGAGTCCAGCCTTTTTGGGCTTTTGGCTCCGTCGCTTCTGCGGTTCGAGGACCATAAATTTTAGGCCATATTTGGCCACCTCTACGTTCTCTCGGATGCTTCGCCCCACCTTTTCCCCCCGCCTTGAGGCTTGGTTTCTCGGCTTCCCGGCCCCGAAGCGAGTGGACCACCTGCCAGTTTTTTTTTCCGACATCTCGCGGCCTCCTTCCTGTCTTTTCCTTAGCCCTTTGGAAGGTTGCCAGTTATTTGGGTGCCTGCCCGTTTGCCAATCGATCGAGTATCGATTACCCCCCCCCCCTTCCCAAACTCCTCTCCCTCCTCTTTTTAACGTCTACGCGGTCCCCCGACCGACGTCCGAACCGGTTATCGACGTGACGAGCGTGACGTTAAGATTTCTTGTCTATGCTTTCCCTTTCCCAGCCCGGTTGAACACGCCCTCTTCGTATACGCTTGCCCCCCACAAACGTGTCTCACTGATCTGTATGCGCACGCCACGGTATGTCTGGATTCCCTTGTAGTGACCGCCGGCCCCCCGTCTTTCTCTTATTCCCTGACGTTTTTTCTGCTGGAGGCGGCCTTTGATTCGCCTGATTCCTCTGGCCGATGTCTCTGCCGGTCTAGCATGCCCACTTGATTTCTTCGAGCCTTTTTTGGCTTCGCTTCTCTATATCGGTCAGATCTCTCGAGCGAGGGCCTCGTATTCTCTCTTTCCCTCTGTTGCGACGAGATGGGTTCCTTCGCCTCCGTCTCCCTCCTGAGCTCGTTCTTTTATCGCAGCCCTGCCCACGCATTGTCCTTTTTTTTCTGAGTTCGTTGACTGGGCAATCTCTTCGGCGGCAGAGCACGGCCCGCCCGTTCCATTTGAGTATCCCCCGGCCTGCCCGAGTCCGCAGGTCTGAACGATCTTTAAGGCGGTTTCCCCCTTCTTTTTGAAAGGAATTTTCCGTGAGCGCGCTTTTTTTCAGTAGTCCCCGGTCCTCCCCCCCATTTTCCTCAGGTGCTTGGCCTTGGCCCTCTTTTTTACGTCGGGCTGTTACTTCTGCCCTAAGTACGTCCTTTGTTAGGATGGTCAGTTATGAAATACAGGTTGCACAGGTCTGATCTTCGAACCCGGTCGCGTTCGGATTTGAGAACCCCTTCTTTTTCCCCCCCAGTGCTTTTCGAATTTGGGTCCCTGGTTGGATCTGATATTCAATCTTAGTTCTTCGACGTCGCCGATCGTTCCACCGTTTCCTCCCTTTCGACGATACTTCCTCGCGCTGGCCGTTTGATTTCTCTCCCCGGTTTTCCACTGTTTTTCCCCCCTCGCGATATGGTGTTTTGTTAAAGGGTTCTTTGAGACGGCACTTCCATTTTTTCCCCCGCCGAGACCTCGCCCTCGATCCGGTTTTGGTTGTATGCCCCCTCCGACAGTCGGTTTCTTTCTTTTTTCTCCTCTCAGTAAGATTCTCGAACTTTTTTCCAACCCCCTCCTCCAGCTGCATTGTGGACTTCTTGCGTAAATGAAGTGGGCCTTTCTTTCAAAAGGGCCAGATTTCTTCATTTTTGGCATCTTGTCGTTCCCCCTGCTGAGAGGATTGGTCATTTTAGTGTGGGGTCCGTACAAAAGCTCTCCCGTATGTTGGCGCCCTCTTCATGGCAGCATCTCCGCTTTATTCGATGGATTTTCCTCTTTTGATAAGTCTTTTACCCCTTCCATATCTGACGCTTTCCCCTTTTTGTCTTCCCCCCCTGCGGCCTTTACTCTCCGCTCTATTGCTTCGTATCTCCCCATTCCTTTCTCTCTTCCCTGCTCCTCGAAGCCCGTCCCCCTCTTCGTTCGCGGGGTCCCGTTTTCTCTCATTGTCGTTGTTTTTTTCTCGTTCGCTTGTCCCCCTTGGGGAGGAAGTTTTTGTGTGTTCAATTTTTCTTTCTCTTTTTTGTTATTGCCTGTATGCCCAGACCCTTCCCTTTTTGCAAAAACTTGCCCTTTCGCCCGGCAGATAGAGTTTGTTACAGCGGAAATTTTTTATCTACATCTTGGTCGTTTTTTACACGGCCTCTGGATCACGGTACCTTATTTATGTGTTCTTTTTTTGTCTTATTCCCTTCTTTTGGCTCCTTTCTGGTGTTTTTTCTCTGGGACTGGGTTCTCCTTTTTACTTCGGGGAGTTGAATACTTCTTTTCCAGATATCCTGCGTCTTCGCTTTTTCCCTTTTATTGGCCGCAGGGTTGGGCGTTTGAACTTAACACTGTTGTGGGTCATATGCCCTCTTTTTTCTCCCCGTTGGGACAGCCTCTTTCTTCAATTCATGGTGGTAGCAACTTTGCGCTAATCAGTTTTTTCGCCTTCCCACTTAGTACCACCCGGCGCCGGGAAGGAAGCTGGCACTTGCTCCCTTCCTCCCTAGTTGACGCCTAAAGACCGGTACACTCCCTCTTCCCCTCGGTCTAACCTCTTTGGAGACGGTGGAGGAAGTTTCAACTTTCCTGATCGCTGGCTGACTCGTTTTTTTTTTCCTGCTCCATCCCTTTGACCGGTACCCCTATAACTATATCCGTTCCTTTTTCCCCCTTTTTGTTTTT
>Ga0179593_1368003_pt1 | contig 11716 bp, 10 predicted proteins | sample CZODoug2_1_08_16_FD_185931 | JGI IMG/M metagenome (GOLD analysis project Ga0179593, IMG submission 185931) | Vadose zone soil fungal communities from Angelo Coast Range Reserve, California, USA - CZODoug2_1_08_16fungal (PacBio error correction) | ecosystem: Environmental > Terrestrial > Soil >... | reverse complement strand
CCCCCCTTTCCTAACCGTTCTTTGCTTTTTTGACTTCGGCATCGACCCCTCCAACATGTTAGGTTGGAGGGGGGCCGGCTACTCTCTTTCCCGGCCTTTTCCCCTCTCCTCACATTCTTGTCCCCCTTCGCCCTTATGCTAGATGGCTCACCTGAGATGGAAGAGCAATTCAGCACCACCCTGCTCGAGCACATGATCCTTTTTCTTTGAGTACCAATCTGGCCGCCCTTTTTCGGCCCTCTTCCCTCTTCCTTCCTCCCAATTACCTTCCCCTCCTCCCCGCTTTTTCCCTAGCAAGGGATGACAAGATCCACGGCATGAGGCGTACGAATTCCAGCCTTCCCTATTACCTACCGGCCCTTCCTTTTTCCTCTCCCTCCCCCCCCCAAACTCCCCCCCCGGCAGCAAGCTTCTACCACTGCTTCATCCCGGTTTGACGCTCCGCACCCTCCCCCTTGTCTCACCCGCTGGGCAATCCCTTTTCTATCCCTCTAACGAACTTCTTCTTCTTCCCGCTAAGCCTCGAGGTGAGAAGCGGAGCCCTCCTTTTGATTTCCGCCTCGTATACTCGTGCCGCCCGTGTCGAATTTTTTCCCCGCCCGCCAACTTTCTTCTTTTTTTTTCCCTCTTCCCTCCTTCCCGTTGGGCTGCTCAGTCGCTCTCTACGAGCACAGCCTACAGGGATCCGGCGGATGCACAAGTTCGTCATTTTTTTTTTTAGATTTTTACAAATGGAAAATCGATCTTCCTCTCCTTCCCTCGGGCATTTCCGGCGCCGATTCTCTACAAACAGGCTTGCAATTTTTCTTTCCCCAGGCCATCCATTCTGCATTGGGCAAACTGCAGATGCTTCCTGTATCCGTTCCTTTCCTTGTCTTTTTTCGCTCGCGGGGCATGGATCCTTTTTCACCATGTGTAATTATGTGACCCTATTCTATGTGCCTCCTTTGCCCACGCCGCGGGTTTTTCTTTTTTCCCAGCCTCCCGGAGAATGAGAGACTATCCCCCCGCCATTAACCCCCCCTTTTTCCCCTAAATTTTCTTACTCTTTTCCTTGCCCCCCACGCCGCCCTAAACGTCTGGACGCAGTACCTCCCCCAACCACAAAGAGTGACCCCTTCGAACCAAAAACGTTTTCTTTCCCTCGTCGAGCGTTTGATATACTTGTTCGCCTTTCTTTTTTTTTCTTCTCTATATTCTCCTCTCCTTTTCTGCGATTTTCTCGTCCTTTGGGCTTTGATCACCGCGTGATTTGGGTTGAGTTGCAGGTCAGTGTCGTGAGCTCTTGCTTTCTTTTGGTGAGGGCTAGACGGAGATACCATTTCTACCCTTTTTCATTTTTTTACTGGTTTTGAGTCTTTTTTTTTCGTTTTTCTTTTGTCTCTTTTTCTGGTCCCCCCTTCTCGATCCTTTCAACTCTTTCCCTCTCATGGAATAGTTGTTTCACCAGAGCGTCCCCTTGTCTGCCTTGGCCCGTGAAGCAAGGCCCGCGGCGCGCGGCAGAACCTGTACCGCCGGGGTTCTCATTCCCCCTCCTTGCGCGTTTCCAGTTGATGTTTGTACTAATTCTCCCGCCGTGTTTATGAATAGGGAGCCCGTCAACTGCCCCGTGTACTCCCGTGCCTACTTTCAAGTTGATTGCCCAGTTCTCGGCACACCCCCGAAGGTTCTTCTATTCCTTTTTTGACCTATCTTTTCTCGTAGAAGGTCGATGAGCGAGCCAGATTGCGCTTGCTTTTTTTTATTTATCTTGGTGCTTTCTTCTATTTCTTATGTTTCTCTGACTATGGGGCCTTTTCCCCCCCTCGCGTCCCTTGGTCGGTCTTTCCTCGCATCCAATTTTGTTTGGAGTAAAGACCTTTGGTCCTGCAGCAAGTTTTTGATGCCCAGTTGAATGGTGAGAATTTAGGCGGGGACCAGTAGTCCCCCTTTTTCCTTTCGATGGATCTTCGTTGCTCCCTTTCCTGGTCGCCCCCAGATGTCAGGGCCGTATTGAGTGTGATGCGCTGGATTGTGGTGGCTCTCCTTAGCTTGCTTGACCTAAGTCCGGTAGCTGTGATTCTTTCTCGGTCCTGATTTGAGTGTTTTGGGTTGCCAGTCCCTTTTTTTTTCCCTCTTTTCCCTCGGCCCGTCTCTGGCATGCTTTTTTGCTCTCTCTGGGGAAGTCTGAGTGTCCCGTCATTCCGTGGCGAACGTGAGCATCGGCTCTCCATGATTTCCGCTCTCATTACAGCCTTGCCTCCCCCGCTCTCTCCTCCCTCCGCCCAAGTAACAGCTAGCCATGTTGGTGTCAGGAAAGTGCGCCAATTTGCGGTCGTTTCTTGCCAGTTTTTCCTGACGGAATTCTTATCCCCGTCTCCTCCAGCCCTTTTTTCTTAGTGCTTTTGGTCAGCGTCTTTTGAGTCTTGGAGGACCCGAGCGTTCTCCTGGGCTGAGCGGGCTTGTCTGGGTGCGAAGTGTTTTTTCTCGTTGGAGGACCCCGACTTGACTCCTATTCTCCTTTTTTTCTTCCTTTTCTTGCGTCTTCCCCCTCGGTGGCAATGCACCGAGTTTGACGATGCCGTTTGACAACGTCCCCGTGTGCTCTTTTTTTTGCTCCCCCTGCCGCTGCGCATTCCCGTTGAACTTTCTCCCCCCGTTTTCTTCCCGCGTTTGCTTAGGGCATTCCGTCCGCCCTCGGCCTGGATTTGGGTGGCAGGGCCTTGCAGCACGCCTTCCTTGATTTTTCTTTGACGATGTCAAACTTTTCCCTGTCCCCCCCAACTTTTGAGGTAGAGTCGTCGGGAGAAGGCGGGTGTGTTGGGCGTAGGTTGGACTTTCCAACGATTCTCCCCCCAGGGAAAACACGACTCTCCCCTGGCCCTTTTTCCCTTTCTTCCACAAGTCCTCCCTTTCCGGCTTACGTGGCGTCGAGTGGGATTGAAGTTCTTTGGGTCCTTTGATCGATCATGATTCTCGGCCTTTGTTAGTAGGGTCATTTCTTTAGGAAGGATCTTTCCTGCCGGAGTAAATTCCAGTCCTTAGCGTTCTTTCCTTCACGCTCGCCCGCCCGACAGAAACGTGACCTTTTGGCTTTCCTTACGGTTTTAATCGCTGAACTTTCCAAGGGTCTTATTAGGCCCAGGGTATGTCAGGCTAGCAGGTTCCGGAATTTTGATTCATTGTTGATTTTCCTTCTCCTGTGCGCAGTCCTCCGGCTTTTCCTCAGAGATCGCTTCCTTCCCTTTTTTTTATCTCCTCCGTTGTTTGAGATCAGTCATCGAGCAACGCGCGGCAGAGCCGGCTTGAGGCCACCTCACCATTCTTCCCCCACCCCTCCCTTGAAAAACTACTTCTTTTCATATCCCCCTTTAATCTTCAACGCATGGTTTTAGACACCATCCGCCATCCCTTTCTTTTCTTTTCTTTTCGCGGTTCTAGTTGGGGTACGTTTCTCTTAAGTAATTACTCACTGCTGACTGGTTCAGTAAGTTCAATTGGACAATACGCAACCCTGCCGAGGAAGAATCATGAGTTTTCTCACCCCCCCCTTTCTTGCGAATGTCACTTTTTCCATTCGCACTTCCCCTCTCCCCGTTACGTCTGACCTGAGTGACTTGTTCAATACCCTTTCCGTTAGAAGCTCAGATTTGGAATACTTGGCATTCCTCCCAAGAGGTAAAAAAATTTTCCCCCATGCGCTCATCCCCCCCCTGTACGCTTGCCCCCTTCCCCCTTTCTGACCTCCCCTTTTTTCCCGGCTTCAAAGATAAACGTACACAGACGTGTCGTTGTAATGGCGATATCATCCCCCCTTCTCTCCTCCTCTGGCCAATTCTTTTTTCCCCTCTTTTTCCCCCTCCGGTCAAAAGCAAGTTTGCGCAAGTTAATTTTTTCCCTGAACGTTGCGCCGCTCGTGGTTTTTCACCCCCTTCCCGTCGTCCCATCCACGATGCCGGCTAGGACTCAGGGTCTTTTGCACGCCTTCTCACTTTTACCCGAAGACAGAGCTCTTTTCCACTTTTTCTTTCTCCCCCCGGTTCCCCCTTCTCCTCTTCCCTAACCAGAAAGCTCGACGATCACCGTTCAGCATCCAAGGAATTCACAACGCAGGCGACGAACCTCACTCTGACAGAGATTGATCCTGCTCTCAGCCTTTCCTAATCAGTCTTCTCCCCCCCACCCCCCCTGTGGCGTTCCCCCCCATTTAGAGTGGGAAAGGATTTTACCGCCAACCTTTGATTGTCCGGTTTTTCCGCCCGCTTTTCCTTCCTCTTTGTTTCAATCTGCCTCTCTCCATCGGCAGTTACACAGTCCTCCCCCTCTGTCTAGATGCGAAGTGCGTTTAAGCAAAAAGCTAGATTGCACCACATCTGCCCACTCTCGGGCTGATGGGAACGGTACAACCCTTTTTTTCTCCCCCCCCTCTTTTCCTCCCCTTCCCTTCCCCATCCTTCCGATTAATTCTACTGATCCTTTTGAGCTGGCAACGTTGACTTTTTTAACTTCCAAGAGAACCCACCGTACCCCGTCCGGCCCAAGATCCATCTGTTTGTAGCCCTTGCCCCATTTCTCCCTCATCCCCTTTTTCTCCCATCTCACTCCACAGTCCCCCCCCTCAGCTCCATCCGACTTCTAGCCCCCTTCGAACTCTCCCTTGGGCAATAATTTTTCTTTCAACTTCTTCGCCCCCCCCGACTCTTTTTTATTTTTACCGCCTCCCCCTTTTTCTCGGAAGTTGCAAAAGTCAAGTTTTCGACTGACCGAGCTCTTGTGCCCACAAGTTCGAAGGTAACCCTCCCGATCATGTTCAAACGCCTCCCTTCCCCTTTGCGCCCCTTGTCTTTCATCTCTGTTTTCCTCTCAAAGATTTCAACCCTGAACTGGCTGTCACCCTCGACAGTGTGTTCAGCTGCCGCAACATGTCCCTTGCTTCCTGAGCTCCCCAGACGTTTTGACTTCCCTCTCTCCCTCGACACCCTTTTTTTCCCCCTTATAACATTTGACACTCTACCCCCAGTAGCGTGGGAAACTCCAAACGAGGTCCCGACCCCACGGTCCCAAATCTTGTTTCTCTTTGCTTTTGCTTGTCCTAACGGGTTAATTTGTCCTCTTCTTTTTTTCTTCCCTCTCTTGTTTGCTATCCCTTTTCGTTGGTGCCCCACTTTTCAGTATTTCGCGACGGCAGGAGGTCGACAGCGAATTCTCGGCTCAGTGTTCGTTATCACCATCCACCCTTTCTTAAAAAAGTGTCTTTCCCTGTCGACTTGCGTCCCCTTCTTCCCTGTCATACCCACGCCGCCATCCATGGACAAACGAATACGTTGACCCCCAATGCATCGAGTGAGCCCGTGAAAATTTCCATAGGCCGCCGTCTTTTCTCTTTATATCCTCTCTCTTTTCATCTCTCCGTTTGTGTTTCTCTCTCTTCTCCCCCTTTTCGACGTTTTCTCTTGCCTCGACCTTTTTTTTGGCCTTTTCACAGCGCTCTGGCTGTTTGGGGTATTTTCGGACGTAGCGAGAGGACGTGTGGTGGATGCCCATTGAGAGCGCGTCATCTCCCTTTACCCTGTCTGATTCGGTATGGTTTCTCTTTTTGGAGTCGCTGTTCTCCTTTTTCCCCTTTCTCCGGCAACTTCTCCCCCACCTCTACTTGAAGAGTTAACCCCCTCGAGTCAATAGTATCCTGTCCCGATGGCTAACTGAGCCAGGCGCTCGTCTCGGCAGACAAATGTCCCCGCAGGGCGGGCCCAGTCTCCGAGGCGGTCCCCTTTCTGGTCTTCTTCTTTATCATTCAAGCCTTTTTTCCCCTATTCCTTTGTGCGCCCGTCTCCCGGTGTTCCACTCCGGCTTTATCGACTTGGCAGTTTGCACCTCTCCTCCGCCACATGTGCAGTACTCGCTCTTCTTTGACTCTCTTGTGATAGTACTCTCTTCGTTCCAGCGTGTTCGCTTCTTTGAGGTTTTTTTCCCCTTCATTTCCCTCTTTGTTGTTCTTCCCCCTTTTGCTCAACTTTTTTCTTGAGTCGCTCGCGGTTTCGCAGCAAGCCCTTTCTTTTTCACCCCGCGGGCTCCATCAACTCCTTCTTGTAGTCATAGTTTATAGAAGCCCTGGGCTTTTCTTGCGTGAGGGTTGAGCGCTGGGTGCTCTTCCTTCTGGTTTCCGCTCCTTCTCTGAGTGATTGTGCTGTAGAGTCTCTGAAATGTTTCGTCTAGCACCCTGTTTTATGGTAATCCCTCCTTTCGTGCCCCCTTTGGGTTGTCCCTTTCCCCTTGCTTCCATGTCGCCTTGCTGAGTAACCGAGTTTCAAGCGTGCAGGTAATGTTCACTTCTCTTGCCCGTGGGTCTGGCGAAGTTCAAGGTTTTTTTACTAACATTCCCTTTGAAGACCTATTTGTCTTTGCTCGAGCTTTTTCCGTTTCCTCCCTCCCCGCGTTGTTTTCCTCCTCTCATCTCTTTTAGAAGTTGTCCATGCGATTTAGAGCAGTCCTCTTTGACAGAATGGCTCCCACGGCTAGCCTACTCCCATTACAATCCCCCGCCATGGGCTTGTCTCTTCCCTCTTCCTCCAGCTGAGATGGTGATCCCTGCAACAGTTTTTTTACGTTAACCCTCTAGCCAGTGCTTTTTTTGTTTCGCCTCATCCCCCCCCCTTCTTGGTCTGCGTTTGGGTCCTCTTATAATTGGATTGTTCCATTTTGGAGGAGCGTTCGTTCTGGCTTGCGTCTTTTCTTTCTCGCACTTTCCTTCTGGTCTCTCCTGTACGCCGGCTCGTTTGCGTCCTCTCGGTCTCGGTTGGCATTCTTTCTCGGTCCGAGCTCCCGACTCTATGTTGACACGGTGTGTTTTCTACCGGTCCACCCACTTATTCGCCCCGGTAGCTGATTCGAAATTTGTTGACAGCGTTGACTTCGTTTTTTACTGCCCTCCCCTGTCCGCTTTTTTTTTTTTTTTTTTTTATTGTCCGGTTGGAGTCATTTGCAGGGACACGTGACTACGGTATTTGAAGGATCTGTTCGGGTTCCACTTTTTTCTTTACAAAATTTGAGGGTCCTTCTTCCCTTCTCTGGCTCGGCGGTCATGTTTTCTTTTGACGCGGTTCTGTAGTAGAAGTTAAGTAACCTAAGGGACCCCTTCGACCTTTATTTGTCCTTTCTTTCCTCCCTCAGGTGAAAGCGGAACCTGTTCTTTCGTAGTGGTCTCCTTTCCCCCTTTGGTTTCTTTACCTCATTCTTCCTCTTCCCTTTGTTTGCGTAGGGTTCCGTTTAGGAAGAATAATTCGCTCGTAACGCCATTCGGTCCTCACGAAAGACGCCATCCCGTCCCCCTTCCCTGTTTTTTGGCGGGGAGGGCGGTGTCTCTCCCCCCCCCCTCCCTTTTACAGCGGTTTTTCCTGCTTTTTCAAGGAAGGTTATGCCGCCGATTAAGGTTTGAGAAGTTCATTTCTCCCCCGTCATAGGATTAGGCCGCTTTGTAAGGAGATCCCTTGCCCATATGAGATGGGGCCTCCTCAGTTTGTTGTTTTCGCGTGATGCTCGATCTCGCGCGTCCGCTTTTAAGAGACGCCGATGTGTAAAAATCCAACTAGACCCAAACTTCCGAAAAACTTAGATACCCCCCCTTCTTCTTGTACCCTTTTTTCCAAGTTCTGCGATGATTAACCCCCTCCCCAGATTTCAGCGTTACGTTCGCGGGCTACTTGTTCGTAGTGCTTTAGCGAGGAATTCGGCGTCCTCTCTTTCCTTCCTGCTACTCCTTACCTCCTCCACATTTGAGGAGATCCTAGCGATACCAATTGATACTGACCTCCCTTTTTTCCCCCCCCTACTCCTACTTTTCCTGCTTACCCTGAGTGAATTGTTACCGTCGACTGTGCCTTTTTTAGAAGTCTCATCTTGGCTCCGTCTGACTACAGGAGTTCACCCCCCCCCTTAACCTTCTCCTCCGCCCCTCTGCTGACGAATATGACCATCAAAGTTTCCCCCTCAAGGAATCCCGGTTTCGTCAATTTAAACTTCCCACGAACGCCCCGTTTCGGCCTTTTACTCTCCCCCCCCCCCGACTCCAACGCCCCCTCCCTCCTTGTCCCGGATTCCTGCCCTCAGTCAAAGCGGTACCCTCCAGTGAAGCTAGTAAGCCTAGAGGGCGTTGGCACGGCTTTCGACCGTCTTTTTTTTCCCCCAGGCATTTCTGCTCGGACTCTTCCCGTCTGGCCACGAAGCCTCAAGTTTCCCCTCCCCCCCAGCCCGATCTTCGCGTCCACTTCGTCCTCATTCGTGTCACCACGTAAGCGTTACACTCCCTTTCAGCACACGCTTTTCCGTTTTCTTCATAGTCGCCCTCCCCTTCCCCTCCGTCTACCTCTGACCCCCCCTCCCTGACCCTCCTCCCCGCGTTTTTCTCATGCGCGCAGTCTGATCTAAGGGCCTCGCCCCCCTTTTCACCAATCGTAAGGGCTTTTGATTCGGACCCACGCCAATTTTCGAGTTTTTTTTCTTTTCTTTTTTGCCCTCTCTCTTTCGGCCCTCGGTTTACCCTCCCGTCTTCTCCATCTGCTTATGTTAAACGAGCGATGATCTTTAGGCAACCCTCGTACGAGAATGATTTCCCCCTCTCTCTCCCCCCCCCCCCCCCCCTTCCCACTTTTTTCTTCTTTGATCTTGTACCCCAATTTCTTCGTCCAGACCCACGACAATTTTTCCTGTCCTTAACCCGCCCTCAGCTTACTTCAGCCCGGCCCGACATGGAGATGAACTTACAAGAGAGTACTTCTCCGCCAGAGCCTCACGTCTTTTTCCCCCCTACGTCCTGATCCTTTTTTTCCGTGAACCCTTCAAAAAAGCGGGGACAGCACTTTTTTCCCTTCATCCCAGGGTCCTCCTCTAGTCCCCTCCTACTTACCTACTATCAGATAGCTCCACCCGCTTTTCATCAGTTTCTGTGATCTTTTAGCCCCCTTCTCGTTTTCTGTTCTCTGACCGAAGCCGCTTTTTGCGCCCCTCCCTGTTTTGCCCCAGTCATGTCTTTTGATCGGGCTCAAGCCCTCGATATTCGTTGGCCGCACAAAGTTTTCGAAACCCCACGGTTTGCCAGTGCGCCCCTTTCTTCCTCTTCTCTACGAGCAAGATCTTCCCCACTTTTTATCTGTTTTTCTTCCCTTTCGACTCCGTGTTTCTTCTCTCTTGTCAAGCAACTGGCAAGGCTACTGGGACTTCTCTTAACGACTTTCCTTCGCAGATTTTTGACCCTTGACCCCCCCCTCAGCATCCCAATATCCTTGGTGTGCCCTCCCTCCTTTCCTGTGTCTGCCCCTTCCTTTCCTCTGTTTTGCAGCGCTCTTCGGGAGGCCTTGTAGGCCCTTTTCCATAGGATTCCTGATTCCGCGTGGTGACACAGTTTTCCCTCCCCTCCCGGGACTTGCGCCCCCCTTCCTTTCTCGCCGTATTCTTTCTCCATTTTACCTCCATTTTACCCTTTTTCGGTCGAAATGGTCGAACAGCTAGAAATGGGTCCACCGGCCATATCAATATAGTCATCACCGCAAAACCGATTTTTCCTCCCCCGACACAAACGTTCCTCTTCCCGACTCCCCCTTCGAGCGCCTTTGATTATATTTCATTGAGTTTCTCCCTTCCAGATCGACGGGCAGAGTTTTAGTTCCCTTTTGGCGCGGGCTTTCTATGTTTTTTTTTTTTCTTTCTTAGTTTTTCTCAACGTTTTCTGGTCTCTTTGGTGGTTTCCAGGGCGAGACGCGTAACCCCCCCATTTCGACCTGGAGCTTTTTTTGGTTTTTTCTTCTACAGTTGCTTATGCGCTTTTTTTGACCCTCATGGCCAGTTCGTTTTTTCCCCCGATTAATAGTTTCCCACCTTTTCCCCACCTCCTCTTTCCCTCTTTTCCCCCTTTTAGCACTTGCCTTTAGCGGCCATCAAAGTTCATTTTTCCCCGCTTTAGAGCCACATTCCGCCGCGGCGGGAAAAAGGATTGGGATCTTAAAAATTTTTCCCCCTGTTTTTATGCTCGCAGGTAAAGGTAATTTCCAGCTTTCCTGCTTTGTCCGTTTCTTCCCAGCTCTCCTCCCCCCATGTCGAAGCTGTTCTTCGGCTCTTCTTTCACATTATTTTGCGCGCCGGAAGCTTCCCGTGCGCGGTTCATCGTTTCCTGGCTTAGTTGTTAGGGGATTTTCCCGAACCCAGTGCGGCACGGTCGATCGATTGCTTTGCTCAAGCTCTTTTTCCCCTCCCCGCTCCCTCTTCTTCTTCTTTCCTGCCAAAGCTTAGGTTTGCGAACATTTGGATCTAGCGTTTCGCGGGCTGGCGATCGATGGGTAGTACTTCTTATTTTTCCTCTTTCCTTTTTCTTGAGCTTTTCTAAGTGCTTTCTGCCCCTTTTTTTTTGCTTTCCCAGCCGTGATCGGTTCTGGTCCGGGCGATGGCCTAGAGGGTGGGTTTGCCGTTTTTCTACTTTGCTGAAAATTCCTTTGACGGTTCCTCCTTTCTTTTAAGGTTTATTTGCGTGTTTTTTTCTCGCAGAAATAAATGTGTCCCCTATTCATCCTGCCCCTCTTACCCACCCCCCCCCACCCGGTTCCGCCCCGCCCCCCCCCCCCCCCCCAAGGGGTTTTTTTTGCTTTTTTCTGCGGACGTTTCCTCCCTCGGTGGGCGCCATATAGTGTATGCCTCAGTGTCCCCTTCAGGTGTCGAGTTGACCGCCCTTCGAAAAGTATGATTCGTAGAGCCCGCCGACCCAAGTCCCAGTACCTCGCCCTTATTCTTTTTCTATTCTCTCGCCCCCGCCCTTTGCTTTTTGGATTTCCCCTTTTTTGGCGAGGCCTTCATGCGCGCCTCAATCGAGGGCGGAGTGTTGCTTCTCCTGCGTGTCTGTTTTCTTCGTCCGATGAGAGCGTAGTCTTTTCTTCGCCCAACCACCCCCCACAAGGCGGAGGGTTTCTCGGCGACTGTTTCAGTCTCCTTAGTAGTGGACGGTGCAGGGTTTTCTGTCCTCATTGAGGGGACTTTTCTTTTGGCCTGACCCCTTCCTTCTGGTCCGATCCCGCACCCCCCCCCCCCTTCCTTTTTCCCCACGTCCCTTTTCTGCGCCGTCTTGTGGAGCCCCACCAATGGCCGCTGCGTTCCCCCTTGCTTCGTGGAGTCGAACAGGTACCCCGACTGCGGGAAATGAAGACACGTTGCTCTTCTTCGTTTTCGCCCCGGGACACACTTTTCATTTCCAAGTCCGGTTTCGTTCCTTTTATTCTTCCTCGGTTCAAATTTGCGGTCCCCCCCTTTCGGTAAGAGTATTTTTTCGGCGGAGGTAGCGTTTTGTCCCCTGTTTGTGTCTCTTACTTGGAGTAGCCAAAGTCCTCCTCACCCCTTTCCCCCTTTTCGCGGCCTTTTTTTCCCCCTTTCCCAAGTTTTCACGCCTTTAAGGCGGAACGTGGCGTCTCGTGGTGAATGGCTTTAACCTTTGAGGGTGAGAGTCTCATCATTCTCGAAGGTTTGTGGGTCCGCTTACTTTCCTTTTTTTAGCAGGCGTAAATCCGTCCGTTCCCTTCTCCGATCGCCTTCACGCAAAACTGTCTTGATTTAGGGCGGGTCGGCTTTGTAATATTCTGAAGAACTTTCCCGTGTATTCCGATCATGAAGGTTAGACGCTATTTCTTCCACGAAGTTTTGCGTCATTGTTGAGGTGGTTCTCCTTGGCCTCTGCCCGTCCGTGGTACGGCTCCTTCTCTTG
>Ga0179593_1709498_pt1 | contig 11717 bp, 16 predicted proteins | sample CZODoug2_1_08_16_FD_185931 | JGI IMG/M metagenome (GOLD analysis project Ga0179593, IMG submission 185931) | Vadose zone soil fungal communities from Angelo Coast Range Reserve, California, USA - CZODoug2_1_08_16fungal (PacBio error correction) | ecosystem: Environmental > Terrestrial > Soil >... | reverse complement strand
CTTTTTTCCTTTCCCCCCCTAAACCGGGGGCAGTTAGCGGTTCGCGCGGCAAAATATATAGGCCCCTTTTCCCCCCTCCCCTTTTTTTCCCTCTCTTTTCCCCTTTCCCCTCCAGCCTTCCCCCTCCCACCCCGGGTTTGTTTTCGTTAAGAGCGGACAGGAAAAGGAACTGCGGGATACGGAACGTGGAAGTGTGTCTCCTTCCTCTTTTTTTCTTTTTTCTTTTTTCACTTTTTTTCTCCGCCCTGGTTCACATAATGGGGCCCCCCTCCAGGTTTTTCATAGTGTTGATGTCAAAGGGTTTGAAGTTCTTTAGAAAGAAACACTTTCCTTTTCTTTTTTTCCTTTTTCTTTTTTTTCCTTTTCCCCCTCCCCCTTTCGAACGTCGAACGTCAAGCAGGGCTAAAAGTTGAGAAGCAAAAGCGGGCAGAACCGTGCAGAAAGAAGGAAGACGGCGGGGCATTTTCTTCGCTTTTCCCCTTTCTCTTCTCTTTTTCCCCTTTTCTTTCCCCCCCTTTTTTTTGCCACTGCTATTTAGGTGCGGGTTGAAGGGTTTTTGTGTAACTAAAAAATTCAGGAAAACGCCGCGTCTGTTCCTTTTTCCCCTTTCCCTCTTCCCCCTTTTTCCCCTCTTCTTTGGTACAAATCAGCAGAACCAGAATCAATGTCAGCCAGATTTTCCTCTTTCCCCCCTTTTTCACGCTCAGAAGTTCGCGCTTGCGGCGTGTGGGCTCCATGAAGAAGATTAAAAGGCAACAAATGAGCCTTTCGACCTGTTGGCGTAAAGTGCAAATTCTCTCCCCTTCTTTTTCCCTTCTTTTCCCCCCTTCTTTTTTTTTTTTTTTTCCCCTTTCTTTCCCTTTCTCCACACTTCCGCAGCCTCACTTATTGGAGAGAACATTTATGATGGAGGATGGATGAAATTGCTGACACTGACGGCCATAATCTGGCTGTCCCTTCTTTTTTTTTTTTTTCCTTTCCTCTTTTTTTTTCTTCGGGGACGGACGACGGAGACGGCGGGGGACGACGGGGAAGGGAAGACGGGGGAAACGCGGCGTTTCCTTTTTTTCTTCCCCCTTCCCTCTTCCCCCCCCTTTTACCCTCTTTCATTAAGGTATGATATCTCTCCCGTTGTACATCGAATCAAATCACGCCGTCTTCAGTTTTTGCCGTTTTTTCCCCCTCCTTTCTTTTTTTTTTTTTCTCCCTTCCATCCCCAGTTCACGACCATGAAGTATTAAATTATATAAAGTCAAAGATCCGATAAACCAAGACAATCAACCTTATTCCCATTGTCTTCTCCCTCCCCCCTTCTCCCCTTTTTCCCTTCCCCCCCTTTTTTTAGAAACCCGCCACCCCCTTTCTTCCTCCGCTGTACGTCTCTGTGTATATGTGGCTGCACCCGTCTCCATTCTCCGTACACACTTCTTTCTTTTTTTCTTCCTCCCCCCTCTTTCTCTTTTTCCCCTTTTTTTTTTTCTTTCCCCCTGCCCCCCTCCTTTCTCGCCGCGGTTTGCGTTTCAAGCGGCCGAGAGATTTTGCCGAAGCGAACAGCTACTGAAAAGTTTTCTCCTTTTTCCCCCCCTTTCCTCTCCCTTTCTTTTTTTTCTTCTCTTTTTCTCCCCCCTTGGGGCCCTCCCTCTGAGGGGAGAATAATGAAGAGGCGTATTTCGTAGTTCCCCCCCCCCCCTTTTCCTTTTCTTTTTTTTCCCCTTTTTTCCTTTTTTCACCTCCGCGCCGGATTTCGCGGCGACATCGCAGAAAAGGCGAGGACTCTAAGAGACATTCGCCTCCCTTTCTTCCCCCTCCCCAACCTCATTTGAAGCTTCTGGGTAACAACGGCACTGGATATGACGATCGACCCCTTTCCCTCTCTTTTTTCCTTTTTTTTTCTTTCTCTTTACCTCTGGGAGTTGGGTACGGGGAAACCGGATGCGCTTCAGCTCTACCGTTTTCTACCCTCTCCCTTTCCTTCCTTTCCCCCCCTTTCCCTCCCTTCCTTCCCTTCTGCAGAACGAGCACATTAAGATTGACCAAACTTATGGAGCGGGCCTCCTCTTTCCTTTTTTTCCACCCCTCCTTTGTTCTCACTAACCGCCGCAGATCTCGGGGAAATCAAAAAAACTCATACGCCATTAAGGCTGCGGAGGCGCGGATCCTCTTTTTTCTTTTTCTTCCCCCCTTTTCTTCCTTTTTCATCTCCTCCTTGCGCACCGGTTTCTTCAAGCAGGGACAGAACAATTAAAATCGCGGGTGGGATCGTTTCCAATTCTAGACCTTTTCTTCTCTCCTCCCTCTCCTTCTCTTCTTTCTCCCCCCTGCCCTCCTGGCAAAAACTCAGCCATATTGGAAAGCGGTCATTCGCAGGAATTTGGACTCTTTTTTCCTCTCTTTTTTTTCCCCCCCTACTTGCGCCAGCCGAGGAACAATCGATGCTCTGGCAGTAAAGCCCATCATTGTCGAAGGAAGAGGCTCCCCCCTTTCTTTCTTTCCTTCCTTTCGCTACTCTCCCCAGGCCAGCTTGCCATTTCGTGCAAGTCGCCGTCCACGAAGTAGAAGGCAAATTGATAGGAGAAGCAAGCTCCTCTCTCCTTCCCTTCTCCCCCCTCTCCCTACCTTGCGCCGTGATCGTCGAAACCATGAGTGATTTCATGCCAGAGAAAAGCTAATATAAGCCGTAGTTCACAGCGTCAATCGTTTTTCTTCCTCCCTTTTTCTCTCCTTCCCTCTCTTTTTTTTGCGTCATGCCCCATTAGTGAGGTAAAGGGATTAAAGAGTTTTAAAGAAAAAGAGAAAAGTAGAATGAAGAGTCTCCCTTTTCTTTCTTTCCTTTTACTCCCTTATTTCTCCCTTCTCTTTTATGTCCGATTTTCACGCCAAAAGACTGAGTTTAGAGGTTGATTGAGAGAGGAGTGTACTTTCCCCTTCCCCCTTCTTCTTTTTTTCCCCCTCCCGCGCGCAAGCAAACCGCGAAACCCATTTTTTTCCCCCCTTCCCCTTCCTCTTTTTTTCCTCGATATCGCCCGGTCTTACGCCGAGAACCAGATGAGCAGCAGCGGAATTCGAAGTCCTCTTTTTCCCTTCTTTTTTCCTTTTCTGACGCCCCCACGGTAAACGAATACAACAGCAGAAGCGATGAATGAAATCGTCTCCTCTTTTCCTCTTTCTCTTTTTCCCCCCCCCTTTCCTTCCCCAGGAGCGGTTATCGGGCATGAAATCACGCATTGGTTCCTCCTCTTTCCCCCTTCCTCCTTCCCTTTTTTTTTTTTTCGCGGACGATTTGAAGAATTTCAAGGACAGCGAGCCGCTTTGCCGTAGCCGCCTTCCCCCCTTTTTCTTCCCCTCTCTTTTTTTTTTCTTTTTTCGTATCGCCGACCGGGCGACTCGCACATCGCATATGCCGCCTACGAAAAATCCCTTGTGGGCAAGCCTTCTCCCCCCTTCTTCTTTTTTTTTTCCCCTTTTTTCTTCCAACCAGCGGATGAGTACGGCGGTTAATGGCCAAACAACAATTTCCCCTCCCCCCCTTCCCCTTCTCTTTTTTCGTTGCCAAGGCGTTCGGGTTTGCAAAAAAGGCGAACGATGGTGTCCCTCCCCCCCCCCCCCCTTTTTCCTCCCCTCCTTCTTCTTTTGTCTGGGTACTTACAGCCGACCCGCGTTATAGAGTGAGAAAAAAGTCCCACCAGCGTATCTTTCTTTTTTCTTCTTCCCTATCGTTGTTCGGCCTTCCAGCCGGAAAGAGAGGCGAGGGTTACAGCGATATCGCGCCGAGGCCGCCGGCTTACTTTTTTCTTTTTTTCTTTCTTTCCCCTTCCCCTTTCCTTTTTTTCTCCGCCAGGCAATTTAGGGGACAGAGAAATTAAAGTTGCAATATGGACTTGCCTTTGCCCCCTTTTTTCTTCCCCTTTTCTTTCCCCCCTCGACTCCGAACCCTCGTTGGTGCAATAGACTACGGAAGTGTTGAACGCCGACGGCGCTGGATTGAAAACGGTTTGTTTATCTTCCTCCTCCCTTTTCTTTTTTTTTTCCCCCCCCTCCCCGGGAATCATCAAGTAAGACGAAAAGAAACGTCGGTTGGCGGGGTCCTTCTTTTCTCTTTTTTCGTGGTGAAAAAAGAAGCCTGCAAATGTTTTTTTTTTTTTTTTTTTTTTTTTTTTTTTAAGTTCGCTGAGAGGCATCGCATTGGCGGAGGATTTGTAGCAGCGAAATAATGACGCCCTTTTTCCCCCCCCTTTTCCTTCTTTTCCCCTCTCTTCCCAGCAGCATTGCTGCGACGAATAGCCATCTTCATGATGCTACACTCGAGGGCGGAACCTTCTTTCCTCCCCCCTTTTTTCCCTTCTTTTCCTGGTGACAAAAGAGAAACGGGGCAGTAGCTGTTACGCTAGGCAAAACTCTCGGACGCTTGAACCCCTCCCCCCCCCCCCCTCTTTCCTCCTTCTTTCCCCCCCCTTGACGCCTACCCATCCCCCCCGGGTTTAGGTGTGTTCGTAAGAGCGGCAGACAAAAGGACTTGCGTCTCCCTTCCCTTTTCCTTTTTTTCTTCTTTTCCTCCTTTGGTGGCGTGTTTCTACCAAATGGTTAACATAATGGGCCCCCCCCCTCCTGTTTTCATAAGTGTTGATTTCAACGGTGTTTTCCCTTTTTTTCTCCCTCCCCCCCTCTCCTTTTTTTTTCTTTCTTTCTCTGGGCTGCCACGAAGTCTGAACGCGAAACGTCGCAGGTATAAACGTGAGAAGCAAAGCGGGCCGAACCGTGCAGGAAAGAAGGAAGACTTTTTCCTTTCTTTCTCTTTTTTTCTTTCCATCCTCTTCCTATGTTAAGGTTTCCGCGAATGGTCGAAATGAGGGTTTGAACGGATATTAGGGGGGTTTTTCCTTTTTTCTTTTTCCCCCCTTTTCCCTTTCCCTGCCTTCTCCGTCGTCTGTCACGTCGTCCAGTACGTCAGGCTGATCGATTATTAGTCAGTGGTCACATAGCAGACCCCCCCCTCCCCCTCCCCCTCTTTTTTTTCCTTCTCTCTTCGGCCGTGGTGCTCCATGGAAGAAAGAGTGAAAGGCAAAACAAGAGAATTAGACATGCTTGAGCGCAACCCCCTTTCCTTCTTTTTTCCTTCTCTCTTTGCATCTCCATCCCTTTTCCTGGAAGCTCAACAGGCGAAAGCTAATTGTGGCTGAATCTTTTCCATGGAGGGCCCACACGACGCATTTTTCCCTTTCTTCTTTCCCTTTTTTTCTTTTTTTTCTTTCTGACCACTGATCTACGAATCGATCAGCTGAAGAAGGGAGGAAGACGGTGACAACGACGGAGACGGGCTTTTTTTTTTTTCCTTCTCCCTCCCTTTTCACAGCCGTTCCCCCCTCATTTTCGACCATTTCGCTGTAAAAACTTAAAATCGTAATTAAGTATTGCTATTCCTCCCCTTCCCCTCCTTCCCTTCTTCCTCTTTGCTTTCAACGTTTAGACCTGCGGAAGTTTCGACGTTCAGACGTTCTTTTCCTCCCCTCCCCCTCCCCCTCCCCCCCCCCCCCTCCCCCCCCCCTCCCTTCTACCAGTTTCTTTCTAAAGAACTTAAAACCCGTTTGGAAATCAACAATTATGAAAAAAAGGGAGGGGGGCCTCCCCACCCTCCTTTTCTCTGTGTCTGGGCTGCCCCGTCTCCATTCTCCGTACACATTCCAAGTTCCGTATACCGCAAGTCCTTTGTCTGCCGCTCTTACGAAAACACCGGCTTTTTTCTTTTTTTCATCCTCTTCCCTGCCGCGGTTTTGCGTTTTCAAGCGCGAGAAGATTTGACGAGAGAACAGTACTGCCTCTTTTTTCTTTTTTTTCGTTTTTTTCCTCCCTTCGGCGCGGTGGCTGAATCACCGTGGGGAAAGCACTATGAGGTGAGCATAATGAAGCTTTCTTTTTTCTCCCCTTTCCCCCCCCCCTTCCCCCCTCCCCCTCTTCCGTTCGACCGGGGGAAACGCAGAGAAGGATTTAGAGGCGACATCCGAAGCCAAGGCGATGACTAGCAAGCGACTCCCCCTCCTTCCCCTCCTTCTTCCCTTCTTCTATGCCGCTCAAAATGGAGAGGGCATACACCGCAACAAAACCGAAAGTTTCTTTCCTTCCCTTCCTTTTTCCTCTTTCTCTTTTTCCCCTTTTTTTCCCTGCCAGCGCCGTCGGCTTCAACAAATTACGTAGTCTATTTCACCAACGACTGGTTCGGAGTCGTTTCCCCCTTTCCTTTTCCCCCCCTCTTGCCTTCTGGCGCGGGCCCGAAGATTGCCTGGCGGCAGAAGAAGTGGAACCCTGGCTGCCTTCCTTTTTTTCTTTCCCTCCCCCCCCCCCCAACTCTACGCCTTAAGGGCTTGGCGGACGGCGCGGAATATTTTCCCCCTCTCCCTTTCCCCTCCGCAGGGACAGAACAATTTCAAAAGCGAGGGTGGGATCGTTTTCCAATTATATTCCTCTTTCCCTTTTCCTCTTCTTTCCTTCTTAGCGCGACTACCAGATTTTGCAGGTTGTTCAGAGCACACCATCGGTTCGACTTTCCTCCACTCCCTTCCTTCCTCCTCCTTGGACAGCGGGTGCGCGATTGGGGGTTGGCCAGAACCGCGCGTACTGATTCCGCTGTTGCCTCCCTCCTTCTTTTTCCTTCTTTTTCTCCCCCCCAAGGGATTTTTCGTAGGCGGCATAGGCAGATGGAGAGTAACGACAAGGTCGGAGAGACTCTCCCCAGCGACATTTTTCCCCCTTTTTTCTTTCCCCTCTTTCCCTCCTTCCTCCATCCTCCTTGACATTCTTCAACTCGTCGCGCTCCACCAAGTCTTTCAGGTTGCCGTTCAAATCGAAAACTGCTGCCGTGATCGTCGCCCCTTCCTTCTTTTTTTTTTTCTTTCTAAGGGTGGCTGCATATGCCAGCGGGGAAGACGATTTCATCATGATGCTTGCTGTTGTAGGAGTTATAACACCTTTCTTCTCCCCCTCCTTCCCCTCCCGCGCAACGTCGAATTCCAGCGATGCGAATATGGTTATAGGAGTAAGACAGGTTTCCCCTCTCCCCTCCCTCCCTCTTTTCTCCGATTTTCACGCCAAAAGAATGAGTTTAGAGGTTGTGAGAGAGAGGGTCAGGACCCATCCAATATCTCTCTCCCCTCCCTCTTTTTCCTTTTCTTTTTCCCCCCCCTCGCGAGATCAAGCAACCGCCAGAAAATCCAGGATTGTGGACTTTTTCCCCCCCTCCCCCCCTTTTCCCTTTCGGCGCTGAAGATCGATCGCAGGTCTTAAGGCCGAGAACCAGATGCGCAAGGCGAGGAATTCGACGTTGAGCGGTTTCCCTTTTCCCCCCCTCTTCTTCTTCCCCCCCCTTTAAACGCCTAAAACAGCAGCAAGAATGGGAATGTGAAATCGTCCTCCAAGCTTTCTCTCCCTCCCCCTCTCCCTTTTCCTTTTTCTTTTTCCTCCTTGCATGAAATCAAGATTGTTTCGACGATCACGGCAGCAAGTTCGATTTGAACGGCAACCTGAAAGGCTTTTTCTTTTCCTTCCCTTTTCTTTCCCGATCCATTTGACGGCACGTCGTGGCCGGAGGCGACTGACACGAAAATGGCAAGGCGGGTCCTGGGTTCTTTCTCTCCTTTCTTTCCTCCCTTTTTCCCCCTCTGCCTGCCGACCAAAGATGGCTTTAAGACAAGAGAAGCGATTGTTTCTCGGTGGGAGCCTCCTTTTTTTTTCCCCCCCTCTGGTAATGGCCCAACACAATCCGCCAAGCTGTCCAAATTCCGTGCGAAGGACCGCTTTCCTCTTTTCCTTTCTCCCCCCCCCTTTCCCCTTTTTTCTTGCGCGAACAAACCTGCAAAATCTGTAGTCGCGCGCAGAAAGAGAATTACCCAACTGGAAGAAATCTTTTTTTTCCCTTTTTCTTTTTTCTTCCGCTTTTTCCACTCTCCCACCCGCGAGTTGGAAGTTGTTCTGTCCCTGCTTGAAGAAACCGGTGAGCACCGTAGTCGACTTCCAGAAGGACAATTCTTTTTTTTTTTCCTCCCTCCGCCAGCTTAATGGCGATAGGAGTTTTTGGAGGATCCCGCGATATGCTTTTTTTCTTTTTTTCCTTCCCCCTTCCTTATACTCATTCAATCTTCGGGCCCGCGCCATAAGTTGGCAAATCTTAATGTGCTCGTTATGCAGAATTTTTTTTTCCTCCCCCTTCCCCCCCCCCCTCTTCTCACCAGCGTTGGTGAAATAGACTACGAAGTGTTGAGCAGAAGGAGCTGGCATTGAAAACGGTAGAGCGGCCCTCCTTCTTTTTCCCCTCAAGCCGCCGTAAGGAAACTTCGGGGAGGGGGAGGTTGAATGAAGGTAGCCATTTTAGCTTTCTTTCTTTTCCTTTTCCCCTATTTTCTTCCGGCTTGGCCGCAGGCGAAAAGAAAAGGGAGAGGAGGAGGAAAGGAGAGAGGGAAGAGTTTTTCTTTTCCTCCCCTCTCGGGAGTGAAAACGGTAGAAATGCCCTTTTTTCCTTTCTTTTCTCTCCCTCCTTTTCCTTTCTTATGATACCCTCAGAGGGCCGGCCCCACGGCTGGATTCAGCCAAATAGATACGGTAAACAAACCCTTCCCCTTCCCTTTTTCTGGAAAACGGGGGGGGCTTCTTTTTCCCCCCATCTCTCGCCGCCTTGAAAAACGCAAAACCGATGAGAGGAATGCGTTTCTTTTTTTCTCCCCTTTTTTTTCTTCCTCTCTGGCAGGACAAAGGACTTGCGGGGATACGGAAACTTGGAAGTGTGTACGGAGAAGAGATGGAACCTTCTTCCCTCCCCTCTCCTTTTTTTTCGTGTTTCTAACAATGGTTAACCATAATGGGGGCCCCCCCCCGTTTTTAATAAAGGGTTGATTTCAAAGGTTTTTTTAAGTTCTTTAGAAAGAACCCTTCTTCTTTCTTTTTCCCTTTTCTCCTTTTTCTTTCTTTTCCCGGAAAAAGAAAGTCTGAACGTCGAAACGTCCGCAGGTCTAAACGGTTGAGAAGCAAAAGCGGCCGAACCGATTTTCTTTTTTTTCCTTTCCTCCCCTCCTCTTTTCCTTTTCCCCTCGAATGGTCGAAAATGAGGGTTGAACGGCTATTAGGGCGGTTGAAATGGTTCTTCCCCCCCCCCCCTTTTTTTTCCTTTTCTTTTTTTCACCGTCGTCCCGTCGTCAGATGATCGATTCTTAGTCAGTGGTCCCATTCAGCAGCAGAACCGAATCAATGTCTTCCTTTTCTTCTTCTCCCTTTCTTTCCTCTTCTCCTCTTTCCTTCTTTTTTGCTCATGGAAGAGATTACAGGCAACAATGAGCTTTCGAACCCTGTTGAGCGGTCAAGTTGAAAAGGAGGATATCCCAATCTCTCTCTTTTCTTTTTTTTTTCTCCTTCTTTCTTCCTTCCCTTCTCCCCCCCCCCTTCCTCACGCTCGCACTTCGTGGAGCGGCCATTTATTGCTGGCGGATGGATGCCATTGCACACTGACAGGCCCTATCTGGCGGACAGTGATTATGCGTTTTTTTTCCCCTCCTTTTTTCCCGACGACGGAGACGGAGGGGACGACGGGGACGGGAAGACGGGACAGACGCGCGTTCTGAATTTTTTCCCCCCCTTTTCCCCCCTTTCTTTCCCCCCCTCCCTTTTTTTCTTCCCCTTCGCGTAAAACATTAAAACATCTTCATTAAGGTATGCTTTCTCTACAGTGAAATCGAATACCTTCCCGCAGTATTCCCTCTTTTTTTTTATTTCTTCCCTCCTTTTTTCCTCTTTCTTTCCGCCCATCTCCCTAACCAGCTCACGCATGAAGTATTACTCTTATCTAAAATCAAAGCTACGATAAACCAAGCACAATAAACCCCTCCCCTCTTTCTTTCTTTTTCCCCCCCTCTTTTTAAATTTGTAGAAAACACGAAAAAAATTTCTTCTCCGAAGTACGTCTCTGTGTGCTATGTGGATGCAAAGTTTCTCCCCCCCCCCTTCTTCTCCCTCCCCCCCCCTTTTTGTATGGGTATTCTTCCCAGTTGGAACTGTGTCTTCCAGCAGTTCAGCCGACACATGACCGCATTCCTCGCAGCGGTTTTCCTTTTTTTCCCCTTTTTCCCCCCCTTTTTCTCTTTTTGTACCCTTCCCGCAGAAAGGGCATGGACAAAGGACCAAGGTGTTGTGTACAGTAGTATTCTTTTCTTTTTTCCCTTCTTTTTCTCCTCATTGAAGAGGCTTCTTTCTTTCTTTCCCCCGGACAAGCGCGCCCACTCTGAAGGTAGACCGGGGAACGGCCGAGCAGGATTTCGCGGCGGACATCGACGCTTTCCCCCCTTTTCCTTCTCCTTCGGCCAAGCCGGCCCAAACTAATTTGAGATTCTGTTGTCCACCAAGGCCCTGGCTATGCTTTTTCCCTCTTTTTTTTTTTTCCCTCCCCCCCTCCCCCTATTTTCTTTCGGCGGACGTGAGATTACACGGGGAGTTGAGGTCTCGGGGCAAACCTGGCTGCTTTTCCCCCCCCTCCTTATTCTCTTTTCACAACGAGGGTCGGAGTCGAGAGGGAAAATTATACTGAAGCCTTTGCCAAAACGAGTCTGCATAACGAGCACCTTTCCTTTCCACTTTTTTCCCCTCCTTTTTCCCCCCTTTTACCTTGGCCACGGAATTTTGGCGGAGATCACGAACGCGCAATCGCGGGAAACCCCCCCCCTCCTCCTTCCTCTCCCTCTTCTTTTTATTACCTCCTCCCATTTCCAGTTTTTATACTTATGCTTCCGGTTCATGTATTCCCCCCCATTTTTTATATTCATTCTATTTCCTCTTCCCCCCAATCTAATCATCCACCCCTTTCTAATCCCCCACTTTCTCCCTATCACCCCTTTACGTCTGCATCCTATCTACCTCCATAGGAGGAGGAGCGGAATATAGCTGGAACCCGCGCCCTCCTCCGGCTGGAAGGATCCTTCCCCCCCCTCCCCCCCTCGCGGGTGGATCGTTTTACACTCTAGAACGCGGGTCGTCGTAATTACCTCTGGTTCTTCCAGATTGGTAATTCTGGATGAGCGCGACTACCCTCTTTTGTGCAGGTTTTCTTCCCCCCCCTCCCCCTTTCTTTTCAAACTCGCCATATTGGAAAGCGGTCCATCGCAGGAATTTGGACAGCTTGTGCGCGATTGGTTCTTTTTCTTCCCCCCTCCTTGCGCCCAGACGCGGAACAGTCGCTGCTCTGGCGTAAGCCATCTTTGTCGTCCTTCCGCGGCTTTTCTTCCTCTTCTATTCCCGCCCAGGTAGGAGATCTATACACCAGGACCAGTTGCCATTTTTTTCAGTAGCCGTCCCTTTCTCCCTCCTCTGCGCGCTCCTTGAAATCTTTCAAATCGTCCGCGATCAACAATCTTTCAGGTCGTTCAACTCGCCCTTTTTCCCTTCCTTTATCGGTCGAAACCCTTTCTCCTTCTCCTTTCCCTTTCCCTTTTCTCGTAGAAAGGGGGGCTGAATGATGCCAGAGGGAAGACGATGTATTTCATGGCTGCGGTTGTAGGCGTTTCCCGTGGTTTCGTCATGACTCCTCCTTTCCTCCCCCCCTCGCAAGTCGAATTCCGCCGCTGAGCATAGGGTTATAGGCGTAAGAACGGCGATCGATCTTCACGCCCGAATAGTCGCGCCATTTGTCGTGTCTTTTTCTCCCCTATTTTTCACGACAAACTCCTCTCCTTCCCCCCCCTCCCTCCTTT
>Ga0179593_1398966_pt1 | contig 11717 bp, 12 predicted proteins | sample CZODoug2_1_08_16_FD_185931 | JGI IMG/M metagenome (GOLD analysis project Ga0179593, IMG submission 185931) | Vadose zone soil fungal communities from Angelo Coast Range Reserve, California, USA - CZODoug2_1_08_16fungal (PacBio error correction) | ecosystem: Environmental > Terrestrial > Soil >... | reverse complement strand
CTGTCTTGCCGTCCTAAAGACACCGATGGACGCGTCGCCGCTTGCCAGTATATGTCATTCTCAGACCTTCCCGGTTTCAGTGCTTTTGTTTTTTTGACTTCTTTTCTCTCTTTCAGAACCCAGCCCCTCACTTAGCGCTTGCCCCGCACGCGCTCAAGCGCGCCGGGGCGATCTTATTCCATTTTCATTGACGGTTTGTCCGTCTTTTCGCGCAACCTGTCCGGATGCCTACGCGGACAAAGAAAATGAAACCCTCGAGTCCTCGCCCTCTATCAGTTTTTGCTGGATCCGGGGCTCGTCGTACGTCCGTTTTTCGGTTGATGCCGACCTAGGTGCGCGCTGACCGACCCCCGTCTCCCTATTGTATGACTCTCCGAAGTTCCAGGTTCTATTCTGCCCGTGCTTATGGTTCAGTTTTCTGAAAGGGACTTCGCCCCGCTGCCGCGGTCTTCCCCTTGTTGGTTTTCCGGTGTTTCTTTCAGTAATCGCTTGGAAGGTATGGATTTTTGCCCGTTCGTTTTTTGACACAGAGAGTCTTCTATCTCGTATGGTGGGTCCCCTTTCGGCCTTTCTTGTTCCCTGTGATCTTACCCTGCCTCGTTCCAAGCAGAGGACTCGATGTCCCCTGACATGTACGACGGATTTTTTTTCCCTGAGGTTTTTCTTGGCGAGGTTGCCTTTTTCGCGCTTACCACTCCGACGACCCTGTCACTCTCGTCTGCCGATCCCCACTCGGTTGTAAGACCTTTCGCTGTAAGGGACCCTTTTTTGTGTTTTCGTCCCCAGAAGTCTTTACCCGCGAACTGGCTTTTCTCGTACCAGTTCCTCTCGTCCCCCCCCCCCCTGGAACCTCGAGTAGTTGGTCTTTGCGTCTTCGCTGAGTCTTTTTTATTCCGGCACGAAGGGCGGATTTGCCTGCTCCCTGTATATAATTCATCCCACGCGTCGTTTTAAGCTCTGAGAATGCAGTGAAATTTATCTGGGCGAACTTTGTTCCGTCGCCTGCGTGCCCGTTTTTTACTTTCCACCTTTTTTTCTTTGCGTCCTGGTCAGTGCGTCACGATTAGAAGATGAGTCCCGGATGATTTTTATTAAATTTTCAGGTAGTTCAGTCGCTTCCCTAACCCGCAGATAAAGCTATGGCGTTTTCCTCCTCCACTCTGACCAGATCTAGCTTCCCTTTACCCTTTTTATCCCTTAATAGCAGCCTTCGTCCCTCTGGCATTGTCCCTGCTCCCTTAGGATGTGTACTCGGATACGGCGATTTCTTCGAGCGTTCCCCGTTTTTGACCTTTCTACTGGCTTAGATGTTTGCCCCCCCGACTCTCCGTTCTGCTCCGTGGCCCCAATAGCGAGATGTTATTCCTTTTTTTTTTTCCGTTCCGTTTGACAAGAGAGTGTCCCCCATACGACTCCTCTTCCGTCTTAGGCCTTTTTTCCGCTTTTTCACTTTTCCTGATTTTCGTGCGGATGGCCATGGCCTTGGAAGGTCCCCTTTGAGTAGCGACCCTGGGACGCTCTTATTTTCCCCCACGGATCTCTTTATGGGCTTTTCCCTTATGCTGGTACCTATCCCGAGGTCTCTCTCTGGTCATGTGAGATCATAGCTTCTGCTCTTTTCTCATGACCCTTCTGAGATTTCTTGCAATCACCTTCTGGAGGGTTCCTTCCCCTATCTTTCCAGCAGTTTTCTCTCGTCACACTACGCCGATGAGATCGGGATCACGTTTTTACTTGTCCCGTCGAACCCCTTCACATCTCCGGCCTGCTGGTCTTCTTGCTTTCTTTTGGGTCTCTTTCCCTTCCCCCCCAGGGTTCGAATGTCCGTCCTTCGGATTTTGAACGAAAACGGACTTGCCTCCGAGAATCCCACTCGCAGATGAACCCCTCCTGATCATTTAACCCCTCATCAATCTCCCTCTTTTTCTCTAGTCCGCTTATGTCACTCTCTCTTCCCTCCAATTTGTTTTGTTTATCGTTGAGAAGTGTCCCGAGCTCTTTAAGAGTCTCGGCCTTTAGCGTTTGCGACAGGATTTCGTCAGCGCAGTTTCGATTCTTCAGGTCGTCCGTGGTATGCGGTCCCCACGCAGCTTTGTCATAATGGGGATGCTGGTTGAGAGCCCCCATTTTCCCCTGGCATGTTTTTTCCTAGTCTGTATATTTTGTTCTGTTTTTCATCTCTCAAGTTTCTGCTCTCCGTTCGGCCTCATGAGAGAATAGCGTGTTTTACAGATAAATTTTGGAGAGATCTCCGTCAATCAAATGCCCTTGTTTCACCTGCCCTTTTCTTAATCATTCCCATTTCCCGTCGTGCGCCCTCTCCGCCTCCAGATGCTTTAGCTCCAATTTTTTCCCGAGTCGGCTCGGTTCCCTTTTCCCCCAGATATTTATTGGATCTCCCCTCTCTTCCTTTGGCGCGCAGGGCGTCGCGGTGCGTTTTGATTTGAAAAGGACGTTCCTTCATTTCCTAGAAGTACGAGCCTTTTAATTTAACCGCAAAAGCGCTGCCTATCTACTTTTTGATAGCTGTTTAGCGTCCCCTTCGGGTTCCCCAGATAGTAATGACTCCCTTTCATTTTTTGGGGACGTGAGCGCGGCCCTGGAGAAATTTACAACTTTTCTCGATTTCTTTCTGATCGACCTGTATTCTCTTCGCCTCTCGTTTATTGTTTCCCCTATCACACTCCGACAGGTCCCCATTCCCATTTCTTCGTCTTCGCGAAATGGCTGTTGCCTGTATTCTCAATTCTTTTCTGATATCTCTTGCCGTTTCGCCTCGTTTGGCGTGACCGCCCAGCGCGGGGCCTCCTCTTCCTTTTAGATTGACTGCGTCATCTGGTTGTCCCCATCCCTTCCTACGGCGTTTCCCTTTTATTCGCGGTAGCAGCCTGTTGTTACGCCGCTCCCTCTGGGAAAGGGAAGCACCCTTTCCCTCCCCCTTTTTTGAACTTTTTCCGCCGTGCGTCCCTACTCGCCATGGTTTAGCTCCCCCCCTGGTCTCCTTACCCCTCTCCCCTTCTCCGGTATCAACCCTGCATTTCCCTGCTCCACAAAAGCTACTAGGCGGAAGGGGGATTTTCTTCCGGCCTTCATCTCGCAAGGGCGCCTCGTCCCTTCCTGGTGATTGAAACCAGGTTGTTCCCCCTGGTTATCTGCTCCCTCGTTGGGGGTTTGGGGTGTTGGGAACCCAAACAACCCTGTTAGGCTCTTGAGAGTCCGTCGTAGGCTTCGTCAAAGGCAACACCCCCTACTCCCCACAACCTCTTCCCACCAGTTCCCTTCGCTCTCTGTGTCTCCTGCGGTTTTTTGGCGAGAGCTTCATGGCAGACATCCTCCGGCAATTTGCCTTCTCCGTTTTCCCACTTTGAAGCGATCCTCCCTTCCCTCTCCGGTAGCTCCCCAAAAGTAATTACGGGACTCATATTTTTTACCCCGCTCCCTCTCTATCATCCGACCGCTTGCCTTGCAGTCTCCTTCCCATCAGCCCCTGCCCTTCCGATTCGGTTCCTCTCTCTGTCTCTCTGCGTTCATCTTTGTTCTTAAACAATTCTTTGTGTCTTTCTCTCAGAGCACGCAGCGATGTTTGCCGAAGGCGGTTTGCGAGAACTGATCTTTTGGTTTTGTGTGATCTATGGAGTCTTCTTTTGATCGTCGTTTTAGGCTCTCTTTTCATGTTCTTTTTCCCTTTTTTTTTCGCATCGAGTGGGGGATGGCGCTTCCGCAATCTTTCCAGACTTTTGAAGGATGACCGACAGAAGCTGATCGCAACCGGGTCTCTGGTTCCATTTTTTTTTTTCGCAACGCTGCTCGCTTTCTGCTTTTTCTTCGTTCTCTCCTTTCTAGAGCCAAGAGTTGCACCGGGCCGTTACGCTATTATTAGTAATGAATGTCTGGAAGGAAGTGTCATCATTTTGCGCTAGCTGTGAATAGGTCCTTTATTTTTTTTTTTTGAGAGAGATGAGTTAGCTCCCTCTTCGCGTGCGATTGTAGTTCCGCCTTCCTCTCCTCTTGTGTGAATGCTTCTTCGTCCCTTTCTGGTTCTCTCCAGAAGTAACTCCTCAGATTTTGTGACGAAACGTCCACCTTGAGGACGATTTGGAGGACTCTACTCGTCTTCCCTGCCTGGCCACTCCCGTTGACGATGCGGGCGCGCCACCCCGCGAGCTGACCCCGACCAACCCTTCCCCTGTCACTGCTCTAGATCTCTATAAGGACCTTCTTCTTCCGGGTTGACGAACTTTTGCCTTCGGATGCCGATATCGTCGTTGGCTCGTGACGAACGTCTTCTGTCATTCTCAATTTTTTTTAGCCGTCATCAGGGGCGATCGCCTCCCCCCCCCCTCTCCGCGTTCAATTGAGGTCAGTTTACGTAGTCAGCCGTTTTCTGTGATCTTGGTGTATAGGGTGTCCTCTTCCCCCCCTTGCGGACCAGGAAGGATGTGGCGCTCTTCCATGTTTTCTTCCTTCTTCCTACCCTTTTTTTGAACCCTTCTCCCCTTCTTTCCCCCCTGCATGATGTTCAAATGCAAGATTCGTCCCCGAACTTTCTGGACGCGCTTGGCCCCCAACCGCAATCGTCTCCCTTTCTGTCGAGGTGTCTTTTCCCCTCTTCCTTGAGTCCTTTCCTACTGTAGCCCTTTGAAATCCCCGCCTTTTTTTTTTTTCTTCTAGCCCACCCTTTTTTCCGAAGGTTTGTCCGTTGAAACTTTGGTGCCGGTCCGTCCCTTTCCCAGGACGATTGGACTCTTTTTGGCGGTCGCTTGGTCCCCCTCCTCCTCCCCTCCCCGGCGGCCCGCCTAGGTTTTTCTTGCCTCTTGAAGATGGGTTTATAACCCCGGTTTCACGAAGGGGTCGACGCTTTAGGGACGCCGAGCCGCTTGGTAGGACGCGCGGCTCTGCCGTGACCTCCTTTTCTCTTTCGGCCCCTTGATTACCGGTTTTTTTCGCGGTGCCTTTTCTTCACCGTTCTTCCCCCTTCGTTTGGCAAGCTTAAGGCCTCGAAGTAGTCGGGATGATGTTATAAGGCTACGCAGGTCTTGATTCCGGGCCCTCCCGCTCTCCCCGCACTTTCTTTTCCGCGCATTTAGACGCCCTCGACGGATTCTCAAGCCCCCCCGGTTCTGAGCAAGCAGCCCTCCCTCGTTTTTTTCTGACTGTCGCCATGCGGATGTGCTTTTACAATGTCTCCCCTTCCCCTGAGCTTCCCCCTAGAGGATCCGACTTCGACGTTTTTTTTCTGATTGCATTCTTGGCCTCTGAGCCTTCCCCTTTTTTCCCGGGCCACCTCTTTGTTGAGGTCGTGGACAGCCGATCCCGTGGTTTTCCACGAGTCGTTCACGCCTTCTTCCATTTGGCCTCTCGGCCTCCTCTTTTTCCTCTGTTCCAGGAGAGTAGAGAGCTGACTCGGCGCGTCACTCTCGACTCAGAAAGCGACTCCTTGCTTTGGCCCCAACGGTATATGCTGGCTGTGCAGGTTTTGCCGCTGCCCGTCCTAGCCCGACCGGCCTCTCTTTGCTTCCTTTCCTCTCCCCTTTCGGCGTCTTCCGTAGAGACACTTCTTTACTGTAGCGCGAATTCCACGTTTTGAGTGCGTGCTCGCCAGCATTTTGACCTGCGAAGAAGTCTTGCTTGAGGCTAACTGCGCTCCTTTTATTTACGGCAAAATAGGCTCAGCGTTAGCTGGTTTTTGGGTTTTTTACAACCCCCCTCCCCCCCACCCCCCCCCCACCCCCCCCCCCCAAAACGTCCAACCAGGATCGACCCAGAGCGATTGTTCCCCGCCCTTCTGGGCCCCCCCCCCATGATCGAGTCCTTTTACCATAACGATCGTGGTCCCCCTCGCAGAGCATTGTGAGCTCGCCCTCGGTTCAAGAGAGATGTGCCCTCTACCCGTTGTTGTGGGAGAGCTAGATTCAATATAGGTCCCTATCTCCTGTACTATGCGCTGCTCTGTTTTTACTATCGTCTTTTTCAGTCGCGTGAGTTTTTCCCCCTCTATTCCTGGCCAAAGTACCGTTTTTGAATCATGATTTCTATAATGGGGTGTCCATGTCGTTTTTACACCGACGGGCCTGCCTAACTGGATCGCCGTCTCTGAGTTGCTGACGGTTTCCTTCTCCTACCATTTTCTTCGCGCTGTGTACCGCTGCTCTGCTCGGTTAGTTGGTAACCCTCTATAAAACCGCTGGCTTGATCTTCTACCCCCTTCCTAAATCAATTCTGTTCATTGTTAGTTCCTTCCTCCCCCCAACTTCTTTCGCGCCTATAGTACATCGAGCCGACGAGAAAGATCTACGCGCGGTAATGTATTCGAAATAGAACGCTTCCCCCCTTTTTGACATAGGTATAATTTGGCAGACATGAGAGTACCCCCCCCCGATTTTAGCTTGTCCCTTGCTTATTTTTCGTGTCACCTTCCCCTCCTCCCCCCTTTTCTTGGGGGCCCCCGCTTCAGAAGTACTTTTGGACCCCTAGATTCCCATACGATCCCCCTCCTCCGGACTTGGATTTCCACTTTAGCGTGTCCCGATCGTCCTTTCAGCATAGAGTATCGGTTCCTGGGACTTGCTCCTAGTCAAAATTTTATCCTTTTCCCCTTTAGTTTTCTCCTTCTCCGAGTTCTCCGTTTTCCTTTCTCGTTCTTCTCCCCCCATTCCTCCCAGGAAATGAAGGAAATGTCTTCGAACGGATTGACGTTTAAAAGCCCTGGGGAGTTATCTTTCGTTCTCGTCTTTAGTTTCTTGTCACCTCAGCCGGTCTCCGTCTTTCGGGTCCAATTAGAAATGGGCTCCTGGGTCTTCCGTTTCACATCATCGATGACTTCTCATTTCGTGACGATTCCCTGGCCCGCATTGTTCCAGAAGACCGACTTTAACGCATTGCGACCTGGAAGAAGCTCAATCTTTCCACTGAAGTAGCAGCTCGAAGACCCTTCTCTTTCTAGGTCTCGGTCGCTTCCCGGCCAGCCCCTTTTTGTGACCCCTTTAAACCCCCTTCTCATCCCATCCACAACTACTCGGCCTTTTGTTTTTCCTCTGGCTTTTGCGTGACGTCCTGCCGCCCCGCCCCGGTCGAGTCATCTTCCTGGGCACGCGCCCCTTAACAACTTTGTTCCCCGGGCCTGATCCTCCCACGGAGTTTGACACCCTTTGCTTCTCTTTACCTCCCGGTCACTTTTCTGCCCCGTATAAGGCGCCCAGGCATAGTCGACCCCCCTCCGACAACAGGACTTTGCGATGCCGGTTGTCCAGCGTCTTCCTTTCGTGTCCTTCTGTCGCTGATTTTGCCCTCCATCCTGGTAGGAAACTCATTCTATTGGGCCCCCCCTCGGACCCCCTTTTTTTCCTCGTTGAATGCACGGAGTCCCCCCCCTCCTTCCGTTTTCTTCGAGGACTTTCCACGATCCCCACTCCCTTCTATTCATCCACACCGCTGCGTCTTCTGTCCCTTCCCAGTTCCACACCCCGAAGGTTCTCTTCGCCCTGTTCGTTCGGCATATGAATACTTGAACATTATCCTCTTTTCGGTCCGCTATCCGCAGCTGTGATACCTTGCCTCCTCTTATTTCTCCTTCTCCCCGGACGCCCTTGCTGATCCCTGAGTTACATGATCTCTGCGCGTTTTTTTATTTTTGTTCTTGGGCGTTGCTTCGTGGCATCGGGCTTTGTGGGTGGTTTCGCTTACATATTCTCTGTCCTGCTTGCGACAGATGATAGCCCCTGAGCTATTTTATCCTCTTGAACCTGCAGATAGCTGTAGGTCTTTGCTACTACTTCCCCCGTTGACAACGCATGCCACCCCCCTCCCTTTATTTAGCTTCCCTCCGCGGAGCCGTTTCCCCCTTTTTAGCTTCCCCCCGATCATATTCTTTTTTTTTTTCCTCCTCTCAGGTGTGGTGTTGATGGAGAGTCCTTTATTTTGTGATATGAATCGGCGAAGAGGTCAGTTCTTTATCTCGCGACTGGACGGTGGCTTGGGCCTTCCTCGACGGCCGTGTATCAGCCTGACGCACAGGACCTTTGAGAGTTTTGTGCCTCCAAGCTTTCCCAGTCTGACGCAGGGCGATCAGCGTATTTCCCATGCTTAAAGAAGGATGTACGTCTGATTTTTTTCCCCCCGCCTGACCACCCCCAAGATGGTCCTCGCCCCCCACACGCAAAATTCCTTTGTAGAGCATTCAGATCAGGAACGGCGGCCTTTCTCCCGTCTTTCCCCGGCGTTCTTTTTGATGTCCGATTCTCTAGAGTTCCCCCCCTTTCTCTTTACCTCCCCGATCATGCTTTATTCTCGAAAGAATCAAGATTGGCTCTTTTCAGAAGACCGAGTGGGTCCTGGTCTGGAAAGTTCGTCGCCGCGCCGTTTTTTTCTTTGATGTGAGTTTCTCCCCGGTTTACTTCTCTTCGTCCCGTTCTTGATCTTGGGCCTTCCCCACGCTCTTTCTTTTCTTCCAGGTGGGGTTCACCGTTTAGGTTGTCGTACAATGGCGTGGTCAATGCAATCTCTCCCTCTTCTTCCCTCAGTTTCAATTAAACTCCTTACGAAGAAGGGCGATTGTTGTCTACGTCTGTTGAATTTGAGAGCTCTTAGCATTCCGACTTTACTGGTTCCATCTCCCCCCCTTTCTCAGACTGAACGGGTGTTCGACGTTTGTCGTTTTTGCCCCAACTGTTTGCTTTCTCTTCCCATTAGATGAACTATATTGGCTTCGCAGTTGTTCCCCCCGCTGCAAAAGGACGGATGTAGTTGTGGATTATTTTCAGAGGGGTTGATCCCTTTCCCCCTCCTTTTTGGATTCCCTTCCCCCCCCCCCCCCCCCCCCCCCCCTCCGGTAGACGCCCTCTTCCCTCGGAGGTAGAAGTCTCAGGTCACTGACAGTTACTATTTCTGCTTTTAGAAGGATTAAAGGTAGACCCCGCGTGAGTGCTTTATCTTTACAGGTGCTGCCCGTCTTGTCCTCTTAATTAGGTTCTTTGATTTTCCTTCCAGTTCGCGTCAGGTCTTCTTCCTCGCCTTCTTCCTAGCGGCTGTCGGTCGGACCACTTCTTAGAAGAGCTCATACGCCCAGTTAGTGAGCACGCCTCGCATGAAAGTAGAGCCTCCCTTTCCTTTCCCTTTCTTTCCCTGATGATGTTCTCCCCATGTTCACTTCTAGTTCTGCTATCCTACGTAGCTTCCTCATTAAGTGGTCAGAGAATTGGACAGATGCGCTTCCCCCCTATGCTTCCTGCCCCCTCTTTTTCTGCCCCGTGCTGGTCCCTCTTTTTTGCAGCTCTTTTGGGAGACGCAGTAGATCAATGTTTTTTACATAGAGGTTCCGTTCTTCCTCGGATTAGAAGGAAGTAGTGCCGGTTTAAGATCTCCTCCCCTTCTCCCCGCGAGCTCTTTTCTGGTTCAACTTGAGACTTTTTTCTCATTTTCGCTGTCTCTTCTCTCCCCCTCCCCCCTCCCTTAATAGATGTTCAGTGGGCTGTGGTTCCCTAGTTCGAGCCGATTGACTGCTCAAGCCCTGGCAATTCCACGTCTCGTTATGGCGCTCTTCGTCCCATGGTCGCTCCACCCACTCACTCCCGAGCCAGATAGAGGTCCCGAAGCGCTCCTCAGCGTCGACAATTTTTTTTCCACCTCATCAGTGAGAGTTTTTTCCCGTCTTTGGGCTCTTCCCACCTTCCCCTGACCGACCGCGTCGATTGACAACGGACTTCCTCTCGAGAAGAAAGAGCTTTTGACCGTGTCCGATCAGGTAAACCGATCCTGAGACTCGACTTGAGAGAACTTGCAGATTTGTAATTTTTTCTTCTTTTCCTCCTCCTTCCCTTTGTTGTGGTTTTTCTCTTCCCTTCGGGCCCCCTCTCTTTCATTTTTCCGCTTCCCGTCGGAGAGGTTGCCCTTCTTCGCATGTAAATTTCGCGGAGTTAGGTATTTATGGGCACGTCCGGGTCGCCCACACCAAATCTACTATTGTCCTCCTTTTGTGTTTTCGTTCCCCCCCAATTACTCGCTACCTATAAATGGATCGTGGGGGTATTGGGTTTTTAGAAGATCCCGACGTCCTCTCTCTTTGTCCCTTCCATAGAGAGTATGGTCGTGTTACATTTGACCCACCTTTTCTTTGTCGTCACCGAAGGCCCCTCAGATTCCAGTCTTATAAAGTCAAGTCGTGCCTCGACGAGCTCGTTTCTTCTCCTGTCTGTTATCCTCCCGTTCTGCCCTCCCTTTCTTGCTAAGAGCGCAGAGGCCCCCCCTTCCAGAAAGTATAATCGCCAGTCACGGCGCGTCGCGTTTCGATGCGCGCGATTGTTTTGACACCGTCCGTTTCATTTGCTCGGCCGAACTCTCCGAGGGAAAATAGACTTGACACATTCAATCCGGAGCCTGTCCCCTTGCTCGCTGAGGTCCCTCCTCGTTTCCACCCCCGTCTAGCCTTTGGTAAAGAAAGAGAGAGAGTTTAAAGTAGCGCGGGATTTTTTTTTTGCATAGTAACTTTAGACGGCTCTTCGACTTTTTCTCTTTTCTTCTCATCCCTTCTTTATTTTTTAATGTTCGAGCACCTCCGGGCATGGCCTGGGCTTCCCAGGGCAGCTTCGAAAAGGGACGGGTGTGATTCAACGAACGGGGAGTCTTGTTCCACTGCGTACTCGTTCTCGTTTTCTCTTGACCGCCCTTCCAGCGAGGGATATCGGGGAGGGCCTTTTGACCTTGGCGCCACATCCTCCTGTCCCTTGACCGTCGATTACGTGTTTCCGTAAATCGGGCCCTCCCCTCCGTTTAGCTACTCCCCGCTCAGCCCCTGTGCGGACCCCCTTCCTCTGTTTTCGCCACAGCTCAAGAGTCACTTCACAGTACTCCGTCCGAGGGCTCAGGGTATCCACGGCGCTCCCCTTCCCTCCCCTTTCTTTACAGGGATCCCCCCTCCTCTTCCTCGCCATCCCCCACCACTCGCCTTCGGGGGCGTGCGATGAACTTTTTCTCCCGAGGTCCAGCTGGGGACGCTCCCCGGCACCACCCATGTTTTTCCCCCTTGCAGCGCGTCGGAACTTGCTTGGGATCTTCTTCTGCGAGTTTCACCTTCGGCTTCCCTCCTCTGCGTCCAAATGAAAAAGAGGCCCTACCATGAGAAACCTTTTCCTTACCGAGTCGTTTACATCGGTCTCGGGGGCGCTTGAATTTCGTTCCGGGGCGCCTGCCCCCCCGTCGTCAGGAAGACGGGACCAAAAGTTTTGACGAGATCGACGAGTTTTCTTTACTAAGAGCAACTCTGACCTCGTGCGGCCTATTCCCTCCTTCCCGTCTCCCAACAGCAGAATCCCCTTGACGGGCTTCGTCTACGTCCACCTCAAATTGCCCCTCTCAGTTCGAATTTATCTTCGGCGGACTAGTTATATACCAAGTCAGTTAGGTCATGCTCCACGCGTCTTTCCATCCGTCAGTTTCCTTTTCAGTTCCCCTTCCTGACCTTTCGTTCATTCCCCTCGCATTCAGGAGAGAGGAGATTATCGCTTTGGCTGTGCGTCGTCATGAATATGATTTGGGGGGGTGCTTTTAACTGTCTCGTTCGGTGCCGGCTTTCATCCCGCTCTCGCAAATTCGTCTTGTCCGTCGTCCGGTCAGAATTTTTGTCTGCTTTCTTCGGCCCCTTCCCTTTTTTCTTCCCGTGAAATGTCCCCCTTCCTTCAGCAGCATCCGGCTGCGCGCGCTGAAGAGGTGCGCTTAGCGCGCTA
>Ga0179593_1347475_pt1 | contig 11717 bp, 15 predicted proteins | sample CZODoug2_1_08_16_FD_185931 | JGI IMG/M metagenome (GOLD analysis project Ga0179593, IMG submission 185931) | Vadose zone soil fungal communities from Angelo Coast Range Reserve, California, USA - CZODoug2_1_08_16fungal (PacBio error correction) | ecosystem: Environmental > Terrestrial > Soil >... | reverse complement strand
GTTGGACCTCGTCCTCCCCGTTTTTTTTTGAACCACCCCCCCTCGTTTTCCCATCTGTGTGCCCAGGTCTGTACCCTCCTCCCCATCCGTTTTCTTCCGCTTAGGACCAATTTTAAACTTCTTCATCTTTTTTTTTTTCCTGTTCACGGTTCTCGGTCCAGACTATTTTACTTCGGCGTTCCTTAGCCCCTTTCTCTGCCGAGTTCTGTCTGGCAAAAGTTGGCCCGGCCACACTTTCATGGTCCGCCCCACGATGGCCGCCCTAGTTCACTCGTTTTTGCTTCGCACCTTGTACTCGGGGCCAAGGCCTCTTTTTTGAAGTGCGTTGCTCACCAACTTGCGGAGGAAGTTTTTTTTTTTTTACCGAAATTAGAGTCTTCTTCCCAACGTTTGGCGCATTAGTCCTTTTTTCCTCCCCGTGACCCTTCGCCAACATGGTCCTTTTCTGCGGGGGCGACTTACACCACGGCCCTGCTCTCAACGTTCGACACGACCGTTTCTATCTTCACTCAATTTTTTTTTTTCCGGCCCCCCCGCGAGGAGTACTCCCTGGTCGACCATGCTTCTTCCTATTAACTCGCGGACGATGGCGCCGCTGGTGCGTCACGAGAATAGAAGCAATGCCTTGACTCTGAGCCCCCCCCATTCCGGCTCAACCGCCGCTTCTAACCTTCAATTGATTCGAACGACCGTTACATCCCTCCAGAGAAGTTAGAAAGTCGTACATCGAAAATGTCGAGTCGCTAATCCCCCCCCGTGCTTATTCTTTAGCGCGGTCGGGTGTTTCCGGGAACTTCCTCCTTTCTCCTCCCCGCTGTAACCGATGGGGTCAACTTCGAATCATTCACAACTTCTGGTACGCCTTCCGCCTTTCTGAGCCGGGAGAATTTCCATTGGCAAGCGCTGCTCCTTTTCCCTCCAAGTAACCTTTAAAAAGTCTTTCCATTCCCCTAGAGAGAAGCCCTCTGGGTTCAGTCTTTGACGACAACTAGTCCGCTCTTTTTCTCGAGAAAGTGGATTTGACGCCGTGCTTTCTCAACAAAGAATCGAGCCGATCCCTTTTTTTAAAGGTGCCTGCCCTCTCCCGAATATTTGCGCCGCAGTCCCCCTTCCGCGGCGTTTCTGACACCTGATCATCAGCCTTTGTTTCTCCTCGTTGGCCTCCCAGCAGAATGGATTTCGATGTTCCAAAGCCTGTCTTTCCACATCAGTCAGTTAATTTTTCCGTTTTAGGGTTAGGCGGGCTAGCGATCGATTCATGTGCGCTTTCTCGTCATGAACTTCCAACCGGCCGTTTTTCTCGTGCCCTTAATTGAAGTGGACCTCAGGGGGTTTTCCTCACCCTAATGACCAGAGTCTTCTTCCCCTTTGATCCTCGTCTCCCGACTCTTACAATAGGCCTTCATGGTGCATTTTTAACTCGAAGCGACGGCTTTTCCGAGCGTAATGTTTTCGCCCCGAAATGTACGGTGCTTCTTGATCTGATTCTCCCTCTTGGACGCCGGGGCACGCCCCCCCTCCCCAGATTGAGCATGCGGGCGTAAAGCTCCCATTCCCTCCCCAATTCCTATTTTAGTACGATACCGTACTAGTATCAGCCATTTTTTTCTTGCTCACGATTTTTTGCACTTAGTACCAACGATCTCACTGTTGGTGGTCTCCCCTAGAGAAACAGATGGGTACTGCAGGGCGTGGCGTGTGTCCACCTAGGCCAGGGGTCAGTGCGGTCCTGATCCTCCAGACCCTTCTGTCTTACCGAGCTATGCCTTTCTCCACTAGTTCAGTGAAGGCGCCTCCCTTGGTTCTCCCAAGTTGTTTCTGTCTTCCCCCGTCAAGACTTCCCTGATCAATCAGGCCGTTTGACTAGCTGTTTCCCCGTTGATTCCCCAGGTGGTTGGGACACCCCCAACGGGTAATGGACTCAGTGATTGCCTCCCCGTGTGTTTCTCATGCGGGGAGCCACTCTTCCTCATTGCCATCTTCGGGTCAAGATGAAGTTTAATTTGCACTCGGCGCTTCATCCAAATTCTATCCACGAGATAGTCGCTCTCTCAAATCTTCCTCTTCGTCCCCCTTCCTAGCTTTAGGGCCCACGTCGCCGCAAGCAAACTTTCTCCAACCTCCACTGCGGCGAACTAGGGTGTTAATAACCTTGTACCAATCCGCCGTGGCCTGCGCGCGACCCCCTCGACCTCTTCAATTTGAGATCTGTTCCACCCCCGTTGATGTGAAATGCATCGTGGTCCTTTCCACCCCCCCTTTCCACTGCATTAGTAAATTCCCAGGAGGGCGGGCAATCAGGAGCAAGCACTGATTGCCCTGTATGCAGAACCGGGCTGGCGCTGGTGCCGCGGAGTCCGGTCGGTTAGGAAATAATCCTTTAGTACCGTCCCCCTCTGCCATTCGCCAGGAGGGATCTTTCTCTTTTCCTCCTCCGTGGCTTAGCTCAATTTCGTCGGGCGGTCTGTGCAGAGGATTTTCTTTATTTGACCGTTCGTCTTATAGAAACACCGGGGATCTTGCACAGTCGCCAGGCCTCGTTCTTCCAGTCCCCCTTCAACTTGCTTGTTGTCTCGCCGCCGCTTTCGTGGACATCTTTCCATTTTGTTTCTGCAAGCTGTCCTTCAAGCCCAACCCCCAGTTTTCCTTTACTCTTCATTAAGGCGCGGACGCCTCCCCCTCCCCCCCGGTTTCGGATTTTCCCAAGACCAAGTGAGGGGAGTTCCTGTTTGCTTTTTCTTTTTTTTTTGACGGATTTTTTTGTTTTTTTTTTTTTTTGTTGCAGGGTGTTTTCAGAATTCGATTAAGGGGCTTTACCTGAAAGACTCTTTTCTCTCTGAGCTGCTTTAGAGTGGTGGCCCCTACTTTTGCCATACACATTTATTAGTCCTATTCGCCCCCCGATTTCATACAGTCTTTCCTCATGATAAACAACGCTTCAAACTTATTCATTCCCCCGATCGTTTAAGGTCCCGACGTTACCCCCCCCCTGGCTGCGCGCCTTCCTGCCGGTGTTTCCCACCAAACCGGCTGTCTTGCTTTATCCGCTCCTTCTTGCCCCTGGAATCAGTCGGACAATTTGTCTTGGCGTGACGGCACGGACGTTTCCTTCGTTCGATTAGTTACCGGCACGCCCAGGCTACTTCTCGTCGGTATCGGATGATTGCTTTCGTCCCGCCCCCCCGCCACTTCTGCCAATGGACTACGCTGACACGCCAACCGTTACATTTCCCAATCTGCTTTCGCCCGGGTCTGCACCACCCATACATTTGCTCTTCTCTTGGCTCGAATAGGTCTAACCCAGCTGCTGAATCCTAGTTACTATTATCCCCTTATTAACAAATAGTGTACCTTCCTGCTCATGGTCTCTACTGCTCCGATGTACTCCTCCCCCCGACTTCGCCGCGTTCCGATTGTTCCCCTTTCTGACTCCAGATCCGTCGGTGGGTCTTAGAAAACCTTTACGCCCGGCTTCCCCAAATCTAGCGATTTTTTCGCAATGACCCCGGGAACAAGCCTTCCCATCGTTCTTCTTTTGTCTGCCTTGCTGAAAGAGTTCTCCGTCCGTTATCCATCCTGGCTCCTTTTGCCCTTTCTCATGTGAGTCCTCACCCCTTTCGTGTGCTGTTTGCATCCAATGACAAAGGCTTTTGTCATTTCCTGGAAGCCCTCCCACGCGCAATCTCTCGGCCCACCTGCCCTCCTCTTTCCGGTACCTTGACTGATTATTGTCCTCTTGTGCAACGTAGTGGTGCCGCACCATCAACCCTCATTTTTTGCCTTTTAGTTTGGGTTTTTGTGTTGGTTTTTGTTTTTTGTTATGGGGGCAAACGCACCAATCGCCTCTGCTTCTCAGACCCATTTGTCTTCCCCCCTTTCCGAAGGCTGTCCACATTACGCTGCTTGCTCACCTTTCTCCCCACTTTCTCCTTTTCCTTGTACACCTTTCGAGGGGTCACGCACTGTCTTTGTCTCCGCAACCGGTCTTGCCACACTCTTTAAGTGCAGACACTCCGCTGCCGACGTTTTTTTTCCTCCCTTCAACAACTCCAGCCTCTCAGGTCGCTCTCTCGGAATTCTTTGTAGAACCAGGTATTTGGTCATAGCGAAGTCTGATTTGCCCTTATGGCCCTTTCTTCTCCCCTGAGGCGTCTTCTCATAGGTTGTCCTTGAAGGAATTCTTCTTCCCGTCCCCATCGGGTTCCTCTCCCCCCCCCCCCAAGACCCTCTTCCTCTAACCCGATCCTTGGACGCATAAACTGGTGCGGATCGGCACCACCTCTGCTCCTTGGCTATTATCTATGATTCCTTTTACCTTTTTAGTGTCTTTTTTCATCCCTTTCGTTCCTTCTTCCTGCGTGCCTGGTTGGCTCACGATTCCCCTTCCCTGCCGATTCTCGCCGTTTCTCTTTAATCCCAGCGTTCCATCCCCCCTGTTCCGCGACCATCTCCCGACAGTGTCGTCCTAAAGGCGGATCCTCTCAGATCTGATGGCTCGGCGTGAAACTCTGATTATCCTGCCCCCTTCGACTGGTCGTCTGTGGTCCCGTTCGTATTGGGGTATCTCGCGTTCCTTCCTTTTGGGCTATTTCGCCTTGTCCGCTTTCTCTCCTTTCCCAACGTGGGCAAGATCCAGACCGCATGGGAAAAACAATCTGTCACTCCAAGTCTTTACGAATAAATTCGGCTATCGTCCCCCCCTCCCCTGCCTTCACTTGTCCTTTGTTGGACGCCCCCACCCTCCCCCTCTCTCTGAAGGCCATCGGACCGTCTTACATTTTTTGTCCTGTTTAACCTTAGGCGCGCTCCACTCATCCTTCGCCGGCCTGCGTGCTCTACTCCCCCGACCTTTCCTTCGTATCATATCTTTCCACATTCGATTAAGAAAAAGGCGCCCTGAAGTTAATGGCCTATCCCGGCGACAAACTTATTTGAGGAGTGCGACTACTGTCCCCCCTTATCAGAGGTTATTGCTGGGGTGGTCTCGAACCTGGAGACTTGTCTTCACCGAAAACCCTAGTTTCTTCGGCGGATCAGAGTCGTATCGCTTCGTCACAAATTCCCGACCTCCAAATAAGCCGATCTGTAGGACGGGCTTGTAAAATCTCTGCTCTTCTGCACTTTCGCGTAAGTCTTCGCTCGTTGTTTTAGCTTCACTCCTCAATCCCCCGGTGCAATGTCTTTCCGGGTGCATATCCTTCTTATCACCCCCCCTCTGATTCTTTACGTTAGCGTCTTCCCATCTGTTCCTTTTCCCCCTTCGTCCGCGTTCTTTCCGTCTTTGATCTAGGCTCTCCCCCAGGGCCATGCGCATGGTTTCTTCTGATTCTTCGCCCGACGCCCGCGTTGTTTTTAATGCGCGTTTAAAAGCGCAATCGCCTTGACTCTTCTGCGCGGAATACCTGAATTTATTTCGTCCTTTTTTCCTCCGGTTGGAAGCGCTTTGTGATGAGTCTCTCCGCGCCCTCATTTTTTGCTTTTTTACTCCTCCCTTGTACGTCCAGATTATCGGTGTGCGCAACTGACTATCTCTCCTTCCCCCCCTTCCTCCGTGTGAGGATCACCGTTCTCGCGCCAGTTTCGAGGGGTGGATTGGGTTTCGGTCTCGTGTTTTTCAATTTCAATCTTGGAACCTCCTCCACAGCTGCTCCAGAGGGAACATTTTGATCGACCCCCGAATCTTGGTTGGTCCCGGGCAAGACCCTCGCTCTCCTGATTTTTGGAGTGCGGCGCTCTTCAGTTTGGCGAATTTTTACGGAATCACATGCGTGTCTGCTTAGTATGCCCGCGACCTCCCTGTCCTAACCCCAGAGCGGACTGTGTGGGGGCAACGCCCATTTACGTTCCCCGCCCGCCCGGAACCAGTCCTCAGATCAGTTTAACTGGTCGCAAGGTTTTAAAGCGTCCTGCTCCGTTGGGCGACCTCCGACGTTCTTTTTCGATTTTCAGTTCTAAAACCGTCAGTCCCCCTCTGCTACTGCTCCGAGCATTCCGATTTCAATCTTCCCCGTCCCTAAGTACACGCTTCATGACCGCGGGCGACTTTCTCTCTCGCTAAGGGAACTCCTTTTCTTTTCGCTAACCAGAACCCCAGGCCTTTTTTTCGAGACCCGTCTCTGCTTTAACACCCCGCAATCCCTCGATGAGTGTTTTTTTCCGTGTGTGCCCCTGTCTGCCCATCAGCTCCGTCTTCCGTCCCCAATTTTTTCAACCTCTATCCGGCTTAGAAATTGCCGTAAAGGTGCCAGATATGAGGTCAGACCTCTCCGGAAGGCCGCCTTTCTTTACTCCCGCGGGATGAGCCTCCCCCCTCTCCTTCTTTTGAACCTTTACAGGAAAAAAAAGTTGACCTTTCTCCTTCAGAGATTCCTTTATCGTTTTTTAGGCGTCCACTCTCCTTTCGTTCCGGCAAGCGGCGTCGAGCACAGTTGAGATAGAGCCCGCCCCCCGTGAGGAGGGCAGATTTTTTAATGGCGCGTATCGCCCCGGTGGCAGTCTAGCGTCGGGATTGCCGACCTTCGCATCCCCCAAAGGACGCCTTCGGCCGTCGAATACCCCCCCAACCTCCCCGGCTCTTCTTTCCCGCGACGGGTCGAGGATCACTCTAATGGTTTCGCCGCGGCCAGCTCTCGGGTTCCTATCGGAGACGACCATCTGACCAATTCCTACCCCTTCCCGATTTCTTTGTGCAGTCAAGTTCACCTGCGCGGCATTTGGTTAGCCAACCCTTCCTCCCTTTTAACCGTTTCGCGGAAGGACGACACTTTTCCTTCTCTACCCCGACCCCCCCTAGACAAAGTCTTAGACGGACTTTATAGTAAATCTACCCATGCTACCAGCCCATTTTGGAGAGTTTCCTTCCCTTGATAGGTCGTTTGTTAAGTCCCGGTCAACTGCTCTTCCCTTCCCCCCCGTGGAGAAACCTCTAAACGTTGGGGCTCCAATTAATCCTAGAAGTCATTGAAGGTTCTCACCCCCTCTTTACGCTGCATGCCGGAGCCCCATTTGTTTAACTTTACAAGGCAGCTAGGCGATCTCTTCCGAATAATTTCTCCACTTGGATTGTACGTACTTTTGCTTTGCTGGCATTTGGAGTGGAGACGTTTTCTCTTCCCCCTGAGAACGAGTTTCTTCTTTTTTCGCGACCCAAACTTCCCCCCGTGAGTCTTGGCGCGCCCTCCCTACCGCCAATTGGAAACGCTTCCCCTGTTATGTTTCCTCCGCAGCGTAAGCCCTCTTCCGCGGCGGCTCTCCCCCCTTGAATTAGACAGCCTTGCTCTTTTTTTTTTTCCCCCCAATTTGATGACGCCTAAGATTTTTGTCTTGAATGTTGGTACCCCGATTGATTTCTGGCAAATCAGCAGCATTAACATGGCCCATACCTTTTCGGCCGTGTTTCCCTGGGCCCTGCGCCTATTGTGAGATGTATTTTTCGGCAATCCCCCACGCCGTGTTTGCGGAACGTATGCACAGATGCTCCCCAGTCCTTTCATCCGCGGCCCCTTTTGAAGTCGAAACGTGCTCTTTTGCTAGTTTCTCCCGTCCTCACTTAAGAACAGCACGCTTGGGGATGCTTTGCCTTCTCTTTGTGCGTCCCATCGAAGAAGACGAGCTTTTGTGGGGTTGTCGCCCTGATTTTCTTTTACCTGTTGACCACAGAAATGCCGGACTTTCGAGACCCGGGTCGGCAAGTGGGACCAGGGCAAGCCCGCCCCGCGGGGAATGGCGGAGTACATGATTGATAAATCACGGACCATGCTCACTTCCTACCCTCTCTTCCTTAGTATTCTTTTTTTCCCTTGCCGCATTTGTTCGCACGATTGCAATTAGAACAAGTCTTGTAGCGCTCCACTGTATGGGTTGTCCCCCCCCCTTTAGCAAGCCTATTGGGCAATTTCCCTCGGGAGGGTGATGGGCGTTTACTTTTTCCATCGGGTGGACCCGCCTGTCTGATCCCCTCCACCCATATTTTATGCCCCCGACGAGGAGGCCGGGGCGTGCCTTAACCGAGTTTGCCCGCAACGGTTTGCCCCCTGCACAAGAAAAAGGTGCCGGAATTGTCCCAGGGCACCTCATTCAGGCTTGTTTCCCGCGTTTGCCGGCTTCTCCTCCTCCCACCGTCACTTTTATGCCCCCCCGGAGGTAACTGTGCTTGCTCTTTTTTTACTGCTATCTGGTTTCACTCGCACGCTGCTGTCCGAAGCCGTTTTTCCTTCCATTTTCTGCTCACCAACTTTTTCCCCCCGCGCTCCTTTCGATTCAGAAAAGACCCTTCTGATTCGATGGCTACCTCGTTTGCCACACGCAGGCCCTGCGAGACCGCCCAACCGTCCAAAATCCCAATGGACAGGACTCGCACGGTGTGACCTACCCTTGTTCTCCCCCATCTTTCTTTTTTTGTGAGATGCGCAAGATTTGCCCGTCTTAGGCAACCCCCTGTATTGGATTTTTGAGTTGCAGAAACTGTCCCCTGTCCGATTGCTCGTACCGATACAAGTCGGGCGTCCAGCCCTTCGCAGCCTCTGAAAATGGTAACTCAGACAGAGGCTGGGTGTCTCTTTACCGGTCGGAACCCTTGCGGTTGATACTTTCAACATCAGTCCCCTGACCCGCTACTCTGGATGCATTCATCTTTTATTCTTTCTTTTTCTCTTTGAGCTATGATGCCCCAGGAATTATGTGAGCGGATGTTTCCTTACGTCCGGCGCTTCCTATGCTCTCCGGCTTCCGGCACAATCGCCAGCTCCTTCTCTCTTAGTAACCTTCGCTTCCCTGTTTTTCTTGCGCCGCCCTTGATCCGGTACTCTGCTCGGACAGTGGTCCCCAGGTTCTGCCATGCTGTCTCGTCCCTCCAAATACTTTGGTGAAGCTTCTACTCCCACTTTGGCGCTTTCGACACCAGGATTTTTTTCATTTTAGGGTTCCACACTTTTCTCTGCCTGTCGCGCGGGGTTGACGGCGTTGTTCTCCGCATTTTTTCCAGCAAGCTTTTATCGACCGCCGGAGGGCTTTTCTCTCTTGTCTTTCGTGGCCCTTCATTTTGTTATCTACTTTATTGCATTCAACATTTTTTTCCCTGCCTTCTTGCCTCACCGCTGCCTCCCTTGACAAACTCAACCTTACTCCACCGATCTGGTTCCTTCCATTCCAACCAACTTGTGTGCTTGCCCGGCTTTTCGTTCAAAACCTGGCTGATCTATGGGAAAGTTGAACGTCCCCTTCCGGCTACAAACTGTTTTTCCAGGTTTGCCGAGCAGTTTCTTTTTTTCCTCGTACTTGCACCTGAGTTTTTTTTTTTTTTTTGTCCTCGGATTTTATGTACGGATCCCGGTTACCCCCCCCTTTTCTCCGGTTGCCCCAACACGATCCCTGTTAGCAATTTACCACTCTTGCTTGCTCTCCGTTTCTTCCCCCCCAGTTTAGTTTACGCTTTTCCCTTGCCCTGACGCGCACGCCTTTCCACTAGCTTCCTATGATCGTACTAACGAGTTCCATTAATGTTCTTTCTGGTCGTTTCTTCTCGAATTTACTCACGTCCCGTTACGATCTTTCTTTGATTCCCCTTTTGAAAGATGCCAGTTTCCGTGACTTTCCCGATTTGCACGGAAACATTAATCCTCGGCTGAACCCCCCACCCTCCTCGTTCTTTCTTCGCTGTTCGCAAGACCAAGGCAATGATCCCACTTGTTGTGTATAGTCTGGCTTTTAAGATGCTCTCTCCGTTACACTTCTCATTCCGAATTCTCTAGACTTTTTATGTACCTCACCTTTTTTCCTTGAATCGACTGTCCGCAGACCCCCACGGGGTTGGCCTTTTGTTCCCTTTACCTGCCTCCCGCGCGCGCCACATTAATTCACAGGCAGCACGGTGCCCTCTTTTTCGTCCCTAGGCTGGCCAGATTATACTTTTCCGATTTTTTGCCCACGAGATCTGTTTTTCAACATCAATCATCTTGCTGGCGGCATCCCAGGGAGCTCTTTTTCTCCAATCACATCGCCTGATGTCCCCTTCGCATGAGCCAGGTTTCTTGCTACGTCGGACTTATGCACGCTGCGGGCCATAGTCATCTATTGTTCCCTGCTCACCTTCTTTCTTGAGTTTTTTTCCCGGAGAAGTGATGCCCTTGCTAAGCAAGATTGCCAATGAATATCACACTCGTTTCCCCGCCGTTTAGCCCCATCCGGAACCAATAACTCCCTCTTCTTTTTTGTTTTAATCTCCCTTTTTCTCCACATTTACTTTCTGGAGAAACGTCCTTTCTCGCCCCCGAAATGAAAGTCTCCCCCCCCGTTTTTGGGTCCTTTCTTCTCGTCCTTCTTAAAAGGTTGATCACTGAATTTATTATTTCCCCTTTTCTCTTATAAAAACAGGACTTCAGTTCCTCTGAGAAACAACCCGCGACAAGCTTGCGGAAGAACCTCCCTTTGCTGATGAATCTCCCGGCCCAATTTCGATTTCCTTCGTCCTCAATTCTTCTAGCGATCTACCTTTATTTGGTTTTCGGTCTACATAATTCGACTCTTAGTTTGTTGTTTTGAATTTTTTCTTCACGATTCGGTGATCTTCCTGTCAGTTTCTTACAGCGCCCGCCATCGTAAGTTTAAAACTTTTTACGTCCAGAGTCGCTTCCCCCGTATGGATCCTCTCTTCGCGTGCCGCGCTGCCTCTAGTTATTTTCTCTTTTCGTTCTCCCCTGTAGCGCCGGTGGTCCGGGATTTTGTTCCCGTTGGATTTTTCCTTTTTCCCCGGCCCTCCCCCAGCTTTTTTTTCGTTTTGGATACGTTTTCTCTTTCCCGGTTTCCTGGAAAAAATCCTTTTTTTCCGTTTTTCCCCTCCCGTCAGACCTTCTCGTCCTGTCAATTATTTTCCTTGTACTTTTTCCTCCCTCCAAACACTTTATTTCCTCTTTCGCCGCCATCGGGTTCCAGGAGGAAATTTGTGTAATTCCTTTCGCCGTCGGCTTCTATTGCAGGTCGTGCTGAAGGACGAGCCGGCCTTTTTTGACCGTCTGCCCTCCCTCTCCGGTCCCCTTTTTCGCATCAAGCCGGAGAAGTAAGTTTTCAGTCGAAGCGGATCACCCAAACTTCTGTCGTCTTAGTGGATACCGGCCCCAGCCTTTCTCCATCATAGAGATTGCCGTTTGGACGGAGAACGATGTCTTACCGCAAACTTTTTTTTCTTCGTCGTTAGGCGATAGGTCCTTCGCTCGCTCCCCAAAATCCCGAAACTACCGATTTCCTTTCTGGCGTGGCCTCTCCTCTTCGCAAGCTATCGTAAGTTCTCTCTTCCGTCCGTTTTTTCTCTTCCCTCCTCCCAGCCATATTCTGCCCCACCCCCCCCACACACAATAGCTGTCCACGGGCGGGGGCCAGCCACTCCTTATACCTTGCTCCTTCCAGCGTATTGTTCCCCTTTCTCTTTTCCGCAAGATTTGTACTTGGACCCCACGGCCCGCCTCGCTTTCCAGAGGATCTAAAGATGTCGCGGCATCTAATCTCACCTGCGCATGGTGTGAATTACTTCTTTTGGCCGCATTGACTTAGGCAACTTCCCTCTCGCGGTCCCCACCTAGCGTTGGAATTCCCCGCAACGTTTCCTGATGCCTCTTTCCCGAGGTTGGAAGGGTTTTTTCAACTCTCCTTCCCGTCTTCCTAAACTTCTCTGGCTGAGGCCCCGCCCCCTCGACCTCTTCCTCGCATGCCTTCGTGAGCATTTA
>Ga0179593_1341118_pt1 | contig 11717 bp, 10 predicted proteins | sample CZODoug2_1_08_16_FD_185931 | JGI IMG/M metagenome (GOLD analysis project Ga0179593, IMG submission 185931) | Vadose zone soil fungal communities from Angelo Coast Range Reserve, California, USA - CZODoug2_1_08_16fungal (PacBio error correction) | ecosystem: Environmental > Terrestrial > Soil >... | reverse complement strand
CTCTTGCGAACTTTCCGGGGCGATCGAGGGCTAGGCTATTCTACTTCCACACTTCTCACCGAGTTGCATCGGTTCCTCTCCAGCGATTGAATCCGACCAAAGAGACTGGACCCGTTTAATCTTTTTCCTTTGGATTCTCCTAACAATCATTTTCGGCGGACCCTTCGTTTGAACTCAGTATTACTACCACTCGTTTTTTTTTACGTCCCTCAATTTGCGTAATCGGCCGTCCCCTGCGAGTACTTTTCTCTTCTGGATTGAAGAGGCGTGGATTTTGATTCCGGGTCGGCTTCTTCCAAGGACGATCTTTTCCGGAACCTCTCATCCTTCTAACGCTCCGGGTCTCGATTTTTCCGCTCCTTCCCGCCAATCTGTACTATCTTTGTCCGATGCTTTTAGTGGAATTCTCCGGACCTCGGCGACTTATCTGCATCGATTAGCCCGGGTTGTGATCTGAAGGCCCGCTTACCTTGCTTCCCGGACTGTGGTTTTGCCTTCCTAAAGCTTGCTCCTGAATCCAGCATCCGCGCGCGTCGTTTGCCCCACCTGGGTGTAATCCCGATTGCGGAGAATCTTGTGCGTTAGTTCTTTTTTTTATTGCTCATTTGCGAGCCGCCCAAACTACTTTTGAATCGTTTTAACTCTTCTCCCTATTGTCCCCGAAAAGGACCCTTCTCTCCCAATGAGCTGGGTGATTTTCCCCCGTATAAAATGCTGTGGACGTCGTCATTTCTTTTATCCGTCAAGCCATGGTGCTTGCCTTGACGAGTCTTCAGGTTTTTAGATTGAGTTCGGCTGATTTCCAGCCGTCTAATGTTTTTCTTCCCACCCTTTTCTTTAACAGAGAAATAGACCTATTTTACGTTTGTTTCCGGTCGCGCCAGGGTCTCCTTGTCCTTTTCCCCCCTCACTTGGTAATGAACAGGCTTTCGCCACCCCTATGGAGTATCTTTTTGTACCATTCTTTTGATAGTGACGGGGAGTTTATCTTCGAGTTACGATGGGCCTAACGAACCGAATCTTTTTCTTTTTTCCAGAGTCCACCCATAAAGGCCGATTCAGGCCGAGTAGTCGGCCCCCCTACCTCTCTCGTGTTAAAATAGTGGACGCTCCATAGCTGTCATCAAGCACGTTTCTTCCACATAGACTATATACCCTTTCCCCCTGGACCAAGTTTCTTTCAAGCTGAGATTCCTTGCCCGATAAAGTCGGTCTGTCCTTCATAAAGTCTCTCTGTTTTCCCCGTAACTCCATCCGGAAATCTCCCCCTCAGTGCAGTTTCTTTTCCTTTCACGCGGATAGTCCCCCCCATCGGAAGCCCAAGTTGGTCCAATCGTATCGTGCTCCATTTTCGTAGGCTATGTCCTCCCGTCAGGCGATTGTGCCAGCAATAGGGTTTAGACCTGCATACACCTTGTGCTTATCTGCGACTTACCCGCGATCTTCTGCTTTCTCTCTTCGGATCCAACCTCTTTCAACGGACTTGCGAAGCCCCCATGCCCTGACGACTCAGTTCGAGATGCAGTGAGATTTTTAATTATCCGTGTGTTTCCTTCGTCCCTCCAGTCGGGCCTAGGTCTAAGTGGTCTCCTCAATCCAAATGTTCTTACACCATTATGGCCTTTAATTTTACGCTGCTGTTCCGTGTGATGTCGCTTTGTCTTGGAGCGACAGGGCGTCGTAGATGTTCGATGTCTGCATCCCTTTCTTCCGCTTAACATCGGTCTTATTTGCGGACGCCCTCTCTCCTTCGGGGACGTCGATTTCCCTGAGGGAGGCACTTTTGTTTCTTTAAACCCTCGATGAATGACTGAAAGCCTTTTCCCTTAACGTTTCTACACAAATCCATAAACCACACCGGGAATCGTCCGCCTCCAACAAGACCGGCACTCCAACGCGTTTTTTTGTGGGGTCCTGCGGGATGATAATGCGTCGCTCTCTCCATAAGGAGTTTTTTGGATGCTGAGTCCGTAATATTAGCCGACCCCTGCTTTTCCAACTTTCGACGGGTATCTGTTGCCTTCCGCAATTGTACCTTTTTCTTCCGAGTCCTATTGAAGGGTTCTCCTTAGCAGCTCGTCTGATCCGAAGAAGGCGAGGGTTCTCATATAAGGATGAACAATCAAAGAAGAGAAATGGACTTCCCTTTTTCTCTGGTTCATACAGTCTCAACGGTGAACTCGTACCCTTTTCCCTATCGTGGGAACTTTCTCCTCCGGATTATCTATTCCCTCTCATCTTTTTTGTAGAGATGATATCATCATTCTAGCCCTTCCCTTAGTGACCTCAAATCACTTCTTTCCCTTGGACGGGAATGATCCAACTTGCAGCGCGGCGTTAGGTTCGGGAAGGAGGAGGTCCTTTCCGCTCCTACGCCAGTCGCCATCTCTCTGCGTCTCTCTTCCACTCATCGTCTCGCACAACTTTCTTCCATTTAAGGGCCAGCTGGCCCGAATAGTTGAACCTCTTAAAGCAGTGCGCCTCTGAGAAGTGAAGTCTAGAGCCCCGTACGTGTCTTGAATCCCATACTCTTGTACACTCCAATTCCCTTTCCCCCCTCCACCCCAAAGCGTTTTTTGGTGCCCCCCCCTTTCCCCCCCCTCTTAATGAGTTTCCCCCTTGCCGATATACGCTAGGCATCGCCTTTTGCCTTTTTCCTTTGAACGTGCCTTCTTTTAATTCTTCCGCACGTTCGTTCCCGTCGGTAACCGGCAACATTTTCTTACGCCGGATCCCTGTACATCCAGTCCTCGTCCTCCCGCTTTCGTCCCCCCGCACTCCGCACTTTGGCGTGAAAGCGTATTCCTGATTTCCCTTTTTAATTCGAAACCCCCCACTCTTTCCTTCCATACAACCCTCACCCCGCTCTTTAGTTCTACACCTCCTCTTTGCCAATGCCATTTGAGCTGTGGGATTGTAGCCCCCCCTCTCCCCTTATCCCTGCGTTATCCCTCCCTTTCAGCCCGACCACCTGATATTACCACCTCTTGAAATACTGAACTACTTCTTTCTGTCCCTGAAATGGTTTTTCTCCTGACTCTTTTACGGTGAGACTCCCGCTTCCCCCGCATCGCATCTCCATCCGGATCCGTCTCTCTCACGTAGAAAACTGTGCGGTATTTCTTAACTTGCTTCCCATATCCTTTTCCCCGGGTCCCCGGCCAATAAGACTTCTATGGCTCAGAGCTTTGAAGTCCCCGTCTCCCCCTTGTTTTGATTTCGTGGAACGATCCGGCCCCTCCTTCTTTTTTTTTTCCACGGTGTTCCTTTCGTGCAGTACTGTGGCCCCCCTCCATTTTTTCTTAAGTCAAAACGGCGCCTTTACTCTGAGTGGGCAAGTAAAACATGGTCCCCTTTTCTTTTTGTCACAGACTCCCTGTTTCCGTCTTGGGACATGTATTTCTAGCTTTCGATTTGTGTCCTCACGCTTCTTTTCCTTGTTTGTTCCACGTTAACGCAGCGATTGCTCCTTTGAGGGTGTCTTTTTTCTTACCTCCCCCCCCCTTCTCCTTATCTTAGGATTTCTCGGACATTTCATTTCCTATACCACGATTATTACTCTCCTACCGAAGTGTCCGTTCCGCCATACCGGACAATCCTTAGCTATGTACTCCAACTTTCCCAGAGGGGTGCGAGTTTGACCCGAGTTCTTCGGGAAATCCCCCAGGTTTTTTCTCTCTTGCAACAAATTTCCCCAAAGCAACCTTTATTCCGTTGCCCTAGGATTGTTTTCGTCCCTTAATTCAAGCCTTCCCGTTGGAAAGATCCGTTATCGATCCTCCGCACACGCCCCAAATTCACCGTTTTCTTTCATACCAGGCCCAGATTTCCGGGATTACAAACCTTCTCCCCTCCCAGTAAACCGATTTTCTTCAGCGGATCGCGCCCAATTACATTCTGAGGGCAGGGTCCTGGAGCATTTCCCCGTGGCCCTCCAATAGATCAAAAGACTCCCTTTAGGGATTCCTTCGCAAGTTATGCCGCTTTCCCAGAGAATGACGCCCTCAACGATTCATCCCTTCCTCGCTATCACCTTTTGGCCCCCAGGAAAAGCAAGCCTTCCTGAGCTCCCCTGATACTGCCTCCCCTAAGCTGACTTGCCAGGTAAATGCGTATTTCACCCCAGGACATAACAGATCTTCGTCCGCTCCCTTCGCCGCTCAGAAACTCCCCGTTCCTCCGTCCCCACTACGCCCCGCCCTCCCACCCTGATCCCTTGTTTTTATTCTCCCTGGCTTGTGGACGAAACGGGAGACATTTTCTTTTGAAACTGATCGTTTGATCAGCAGCCAGAGCGTATCGCGCGGCATCAAATCAACGCCGCGATTCCCGCCAGCCCCTCGTTACCCTCCGCTTTTTTGTCGCCCCTCCCAATGAGTCCGGCTGTCTCCAATCGTAGGTACGCTTTTTCAGAAATTCCCCAATTACGCAGACCCTCCCAATTGTTAGTTTACCTTCCCCCTTTTTTACAAACGTATATTTTAGTTTCTCTACTTTCGAGCCAAACAGGGATTCGTTCGTCAGTTGTCCTGAAACCTCGATCATCTTCTTTTCCGAGTTTTCTCCGTAACACCCCGACCCCCCCTCCTCTTGCATCTATTTCTTTTTTCCTTCCCCCTCCGTTTTCTAGAGTCCATCTTATTGTTTCCTTTTTTTATTCGCACTCCGAGTTTCATTTGATCTTTAGAGTACGGTCATAAACAACTTTCCCTAACGAGCCCCTGGTTTCGCCTCCCCAAGTCGCCCCCCGCTAATAACCGAACCAGAGAATCCAGTATTCCCTGGGGCAGGGGAGGTCTTTTCAATCAATTTTTCCCCCTTTCTTCCGCTTGGGAATGGGATGCAACCTTCGAAGAAACACTCGTTCCCCTCCGGTTATTCCCTTTTGCGAATCGGAACAGCGTGCCCCTCTGTACGCTTTTCAGGCTTTCTTTGCTTTTTTCGCGGGGGATGGATTACGAGTCTCTTCCCCTTGGTCTTTTTCAAGGATTTGATCAGGTTCGGTCCAATTCTGTTCATCTGGCCTACCTTTGAATTTTCCCCCCCCCTTGTTCTATACCGCCCCCAATCTCAATATCTCATTCTATTCGGTTTAGTTTGGCCCCGTGTTCTGCTCTTGAATACCTGCCGAGACTTATTGACGGTGCAGTGATCTGAAGGCCTTTATTTTACCGCAACTTTAGTTTTCGGAAGCTTTATTGTTCTCTCTAGAATCATGGACAGAATATCCAGCGGGGGCGGGCAATGTGTGACTCTCAGGATGTCCGAATCGGTGCCGCGGCAGCGCGCTCAGCAATTGCCCTTTTCTACAATCTATTTGGAGAAATCGGGTTTCTGCGTTTTCCTCTCCGAAAGGCAGGACCTTTTTGTAGAAAATGAGATGTGATTTGGGCCCTTCTTCTCTCGAATAAATGCTTGGCGTTGTTGCATGTTTTACTTCCTGAAAGCCCTTGTTATGCTTCTTCCACCTCTTCGAGTGACCTGTTTGGGCGTTTTTTTTCGCCGGTTCCCCCTCTACTGTATTTTAGGCGTCCATTGATCTACCCTTTAATTACACCCGGAGCAATCGACGGTGGACTTGAGGCGGAAGCTTTTTTTTACTCCATATGAACGACTGGTCCTTGCCCATATTAAAGTGCGAGTCTCGTCCCCCCATCGGCTTTCTTCCCCCCTGATAGTGGACGTTTATTTTTTGCTGTCACGTTTCTCTAGCCTCGGCTTATGGTTCCTCCCATACCTATGCAGAAGATTCCCCCGTCCCCCTTTGCTAGTAAGGGCGTACTCACTTTGACTCCCTTACCGTTTCGCTCAGTCCACCGTTAAAAATCCGTGTCCTCCAAGTTTGCCCACCCTCATTTCCTATACTTGGCTACAGCCGGAGGGTTTGATGTGACCCGCTAGTTTTCACAATTTAAATTCCAAGGCGCATGGACGATGTTTTTTCACTGCGATAATTGCCCCCCACTCTGAGGGATCTACAATACCTTGACCTCATATTTCCTTGCACGGGTTCACGCATCGGCCCCCCCAAATGGACCCTAACCTCGCCGATCCAGGAAATACTTCTGATGCCCGATTACTAATTCTCGTGCAAGAATTTCCGGTTTCCCTTTTCTAAACCTGTGAGCTTGCATGGTATATGGACTTATCAGCGCTCTTTTCTCTCTTGTATGCGTCTTGCTTTTCCTCTCGCTTTAAGTGGCTGTCTGGTGAGAACCATCAGACTGAAGCAATTTTTTTTTTTTTAATGATTGGGCATTTCCGCCCTGTGCTTCCTTTCAGAAAAACGGGGGTATTATCGCCTCGGGGCTTGAAGTTGTTTTTATTACTCCGGCTCTGACAATTTCCATTTCCTGGTAATGATTGAAGTTAGCTCTTCGGGAATCTTTCTATGTCGCAGTGATATCTTTTTGTTCTCCTTCGTCGTTTGGCGACTTGTTCGCGAATTTACTGATCAATCCATTTCCTAGGGCTTTTGAGGACGACAACTCTTTCCTCTGTCTCTTCCTTTTTTCGGTGCCCTGTTTTCAGGGCGCAAACTTTCGATCTCCAGAGAGCGGACTTTTCTTGAATTAGCACTCAGGCATACACAAATAATTAAAAACCTTGATTCTCCGCCTTACATGTGAATCTGCCGGCCTTAGTAACAAGAGGTTTCCCCATTCCGTTGTGGCTTTTTTAAGGAAGGGTTTCTTATTCGTTATCGCTCCTGCTAATTCGTTTACATTATAGTTGGAGCTAGCTCCCATTTCCGATGCTCATCGGGAAAATCGGTCACCGTTTCTTCCGTCATTCTTTTTCCAGGACCTCAGAGCCTGAAGAGCGAGTAAGACTGCCGTCCAATTAGACTCTTCCTCGCGACGCCTTGCGTTTTTTTTTGGAGGATTACCTGGAGGGACACCATTCTCCCGGAATGAAACCCCCTCCGCCCGTTTTGCCCAGGAACCCTGTTGCAGTACCTTTCTAACGGTTCAATGGCTAAGTACCTTGTCTTTATCTAGATGATCACCTTCGAGCTCGTGGCCCTCCCCCCTCTTTTTGTTGTTTGAGCATCACAGGGTGGTCTCACGCTACCTTTCCATTCGAGGATACTTAAATCATGTCGCCTGCTCCCTGTGCTACTTTCCCCTTTCCACCTGTTTCATGAGGCCGTTGCAGCGACCTTTATGTTAATTTTTTAGGTCACCGCTTCCTCCCCCTCTAAGGCGTCGATCCTTCTGCGCCTGCTACCTATTACAACGTCGCTATCGAACCCTTTCTTCAATTTTGAGGATGCCGGAAGCTGCTACAAAGCGACTTTGTGTGGTCCCCCCCTTTCCGTCCCGGCGAGATGCAGAGGTTGCAATCAGATGTATTGCCTACCAGCATCCCATGAGACCTCAACTGATCATGACCCTGTGGCAGTTGAAACCCCCAAACGCGGTTGATGTTTTGCTACATTTTCTTCCAGATTAACCTTGTTTCCATCAATAATTGTTGAATTTTGTTGTAGAAAGTGAAGGCTTTTCTCCCCCTGAACTCGTCTTTTAGCTCGGCCACAAGTGAATTAGGACAAAATATCACCGGTTTCCCCGAACCCTCTCGAAGCCAGTTCATTTCGTAAGTCATACGAGCTGGCCGGTGGATGAAGAGTATCCCTTTTGATCTCCTGTACCATACTGAAATCCTATCCCTTCACCCTGTCCCTCTCATTTATACCCCAGTTTCGAGATCCGTTCGCAGTACCTTCATACATTGCCCCCAATTACATTCGATATTTTAAGAGCCTTTCCGTCTCCAACACCCGCCCTGAAAATAGAACTGCTACGCCCTCTTTCCAACGGCGTTTCCCATCGTTTTCCCCCCTTTTTCTGAATATCCCCTCGTGTTCGTCTTGTTTCTTCAGAATAAAGCCCTGGTTCTCGTCGAAGAAGCGACATAATCCTTTTCTGAAGAGCCCTCGAGGACGTCCAGATCTTTGCATAGCAAAAGGATTTTTTCGCAGATGTTCCCCCCCACTTCTGTGCAAAGACTCCGTTTCCATAGATATAAGGATTGTGTTCGAGCTTCCATCGTGGTACTTGGCTGTATTTCCTCTTTGTTTGTTTCGTGTTAACTTGAATCCCGCGTGAACTTCTTTTCACCGTCTTTCTAGTTCCATTTTGAGATAAGGCCCTGTGGCAATTCCCTTCCGACCCCAACCCTAGAACTGATGTTAAGTTTTTAAAACATGTTGCCCGCTGCACAAACAGACCCCTCCTATTGTCCGTGTCACGACTGACGGCCTCGGATTTGTCAGACCCTCTTATTGATTACATTTTCCGTTGGCCCCCCTGTTCCCGTTTCTTTGCTTTCAGAGTGAGTGGTGCAGATTACAGCCTCATCCTATCCGGGATTTTATGGGAATCCATTGGAATGGAGTGCATACCCCTTCTGGTATTTTTCGGTAAGATCACTTTTCTCTCCTCCCTCCCTGCACGTCAAGATGTGGAGGACCCTTTTCTCCCCCACACCTCTGTTGAGAGAATAGCGCTGTCCAGGACCCAGATGGAGGTCCAATTTTCCCTTGCTTAGATTCTACCTCCCCCTTCCCCCTCCCAAGTCACCTCCGCTGCTACGTGTTTGTGTCAGGACTTCCGTACTTTTCCCCACTGAGCTTTTTAACTTATTCGTATCGATCCCCCCCCGTTTGCGCACATGCACCACATGTCCCCGCTTCCTGTGGTTCAAAGGAGCAATGGCTTTTGGCAGTCAGGCAAGAACTGGCCTGCAAACTTTTTTTCCAGCGGTCAGTGATCGCAGCTCCCCCCAGCGGCTCATTTTTTCCAGCGGTGTCCCCCTGGCGTCATTTAGGTACCCTCCTTCAACCCCCTGATCTCTTGTTGGCTGCCGACAGCTAGCAAGAAGAATTGATCATTCGCCTCCTTTCTCTCTAGCCAGCCCCCCCCGGGCTCTTTTTATCCCCACCCTCCGCCCCCTGCGGTCCTTCGTCCATTCTTCCATGATTCGCTGCTATCCAAGTCCGAATACTCTGCCTTTGAACGGGAAAGCGTGCCCTTCTCTCCACTCCTTCTACGTAAAACCCCTCTTTGGATCAATTTTTTCCCAGAAAGCCCTGTCTATTTTGCAACCTACCCCCGCTTGCCCAATCGCAGGTCTCGGAGGTTTCTCTTCCAAAATCCCTTGTTGTGCGACGATTTTTAGCTTCGACAGGATCACCAGTGATTTCTTCTTCCTCGTTTGAAATAGTCCAGATCCCTCCACGCCCGATCAGCCCTCCGCGACCCCGAAATCGTACATAGCTCTTTCCCGGCCGGATCCCTTGTAGTGTCCATGGTTTTGTTCTTTCAACCCCTGATTTTTAGTATCCTTTCAGTCGTTTCCCATCTTTCCTCAGAAATGGCCAGCCTAGGCTACCTTTATTCCCCATACCAGTCTGCTCTCGCGGTCTCTTCGACTTTCTCGAACCCCATTTCGCTTTTTCCCGACATCTGAGAAGGAGCCTGATAACTTTCTCTTTGCCTCCCCCAATCCGCAGATTGCATCTCTCGTCATTCCCTGTTTTGGTTATGATGCATCTTTACCGTTTGTTAAGGAGGTTGAGGGATCAGGGCATCCTTCCCAGAGTTTTCTTCCCCCTTCGGTCCCTAGCTCACCTGGTTTTTCAAGTCCTCTTAATTCACCAAAGAGACTTGGTCCCTTGTACAAGATTCCTGGGGATGTTTGTCTTACCCATTTTCTTAACATTTCGGCGGAACCCGTTGGACTTTCCCTCCATCCGAATCAGGTCTTTCCCCCCATACGTTTGAACATCCACCTCGGAAATCAACACTTCCTTGCTTCTCCTATTACGAGGTGCCGTCTTCTTCTCGTGCGTGGATGGATTAATTTTTCCCCCTATCGCTCGTTCCCGGAAGATTCAGTTCTTCACCAATTTCCCCCGCTCCGTGAATCGTCGCCCAACTTTTTTGATGTTGCCCTCCACCGTTACCTTATGAGATTGTTACTTGGTTCGTTTGGCTATTCCGGCCGCGTTATTATCGGGCGAAATTCCCTCGTTGAGCTGGTACTTATTATTTTGTGATCTGATTCTTCATTTACGCTTTCAACTTTCAGTATCTGTTGGGAATGCGCCGTCTTCGCCCCGCCCTTTTTGTTTTCTTTTGACTCCCCTGCCTGTTTCTTTGCACAAACTTGTGTTTCCCCCATCCCGGCCCGGATAGAGAATTCGGTCTGTCAGGTTGGATGAAGCAATGCTCCACTTTTTCTACCCACGACGGGAGTCTTGGTTGCCATTTTTGTCCTATTGCCGCCCCCTTATTATTGACCCTGAGTACAAATTCTCGGTTTTTCCTCCCGACGGTCTCCAATGTCCTGGGTTCAGGGTACATTTATCCTTTTTCTTTTTTCGGCTTTAGGCCCCCCCCCCGAAATTCCTTGTGTCGATGTGTTTTCTGTCTTCTCTGCTCATTCCGTCCGTCTTCTTAATTCCTTGCCCCAATCCTGGTCGTTACCCGGTTAGCACGAAGCGGTTCCTTTTGAGTGGCGAGGGGGTTTGATACGCCCGGTTTTTCTAATTTTTCCCTAATCTTGGAATGACCGTTCCCGCCGGTTGTTTCCAAACCTCTGGCTTGGTACACATATTGATCGTGCTGGGGAGTTCTTTGGGTGAATTGTCTCTTCGCGTTTTGAAGTTTTCTAACATGTCCTGTTTTGCCGCCTCTCTCACAGGCTCGTGCTCTGAGTCCTGTTCGCTTTTCCCCTCACGCCTCTCTCGGTACCTTTTTGAAGAAAACGCCCTCTGCTGAACACGGACTGTTAGTCACCCTCTGCCTCTCTCAATCCCTTTTTTGTAACAGTGCACTCACCCCTCGGCGTTCTTTGTCACGCTGCGTTTGCTTTCATTATGTTCCCTGATCTCAATGCCTAATGTTTTGTCACATTATAACTTTCCCCGCGCTGCCTGGTCCACCGTTCCCTCTTATCTCCGTCCACTCTGAAAGACCACGTCATTCTTCTTTTCTTTTGCCGATCCCGTTACGCTGTCCCCCCGCTTTTCAAGGAACACTAGATTCCCTTTTCCGACACTTCTCTCGTTTAGGGCCGATTACGACACGACTCTTGCCTTGAGGTGTAGACCTCTGCGCCACCTGTGAGCTCTTCTCCTTACCGCCTAGGGGTGGCCGAGGATTCTCGGTCTTGTCGATAGTGTATACAATAACTCTCTTTTCACGGCTACTCCCCTGCCCCTTGACGAATCCAAGTTCTCTCTCTGGACTACGCGGGTTACGTGAAAGGTCTCCCCCCTGGCGATTCCGGGAGTTGACTACCATCCACCTTCTTCACCCCTGCATGGACATTGGACATTGCTTCAGGGGTTTTTAGAGTGGCCGTTTAGGTGCGTGGTCGCGGTTGGCCGGAGGAAGCATGGTTTCTTTTGCGATTCTCAAGGGATACCCTTCACCCACCCTTTTTTGGAAGAAATTTACTTGATATGCGTCTCTTCAGCTTTTCCCTTGGATCGTTGGGGATTCCCAAACTTGTGCTTTTTTCCCCGGTTTTTTGGGATTGAACTTCCCGACCCCCAGCAGCTTTCCTCACAAATCCCAAAAATGAGTCTTCACTTTCCCTCCGGTCATCGACATTAATAGCGACATTGGGCACCCTATCCCCTCGGGTGTTTCCACGTCCTTTGGTCGTTCGTATTAAGGAGGCTGTTTTAAGCCCTTATCGTGGCG
>Ga0179593_1675413_pt1 | contig 11718 bp, 14 predicted proteins | sample CZODoug2_1_08_16_FD_185931 | JGI IMG/M metagenome (GOLD analysis project Ga0179593, IMG submission 185931) | Vadose zone soil fungal communities from Angelo Coast Range Reserve, California, USA - CZODoug2_1_08_16fungal (PacBio error correction) | ecosystem: Environmental > Terrestrial > Soil >... | reverse complement strand
GTCGTCGGCCTTGTGCCATGTGGTGTTATTACTGATAGCATCTGTACTCTAATCTAGGGGTTTTGTTTTTCCCCCCCCTTGTTCCCCAATAGTTTTTCCTCGGGAAAATTCCAAAGAGCACTGGCATTTCCCTGTCAAACCCTGCATCAACTTGATTAAAATTCTTTGAAAGCGTCCCTTCTTGCTTCTTGAGTTTCAGCCCCCCTCGAGTGGGGTTTTGACCTTTTTATCTTTTCATTTTTCAAGTCTGTTATTTTTCCCTTTTTCTTTGTTCGGTTTCCAACAAGATTTCCCCCCCCCTTTCGAGAAAGGCCTCCTTTTGGCCGTTCCACTGCCAAGCTTTGGCTTTTTCAGTCCCCCCTCTCTGAGCTCTCTTTACGCGCCGGATCGACTTCCTACCCAGATCCCTTTTCCTCCCCCACCGGGCCCTGGTACCGCCGACCCCAATACCACTTTTTTTCCGAGAATCTCAGTTCATTCGTCCTTCACTGTGCTCCCCCGTTTGTATTGGCTTGCGCTATTCGAGCCCCTTCTTTTTTTCGTTGCAAACTCAGATGATGTTGAACTTAACGAAAGCCAAGACTCCTTTTTTGATTTTTTCATTTTCGCTGGTTTTCTATCACTATGATTCACTTCGGCTGATGGGTCGGTAATTGTGGGGAATGTTGGAATTGATTTTCTACGCGATGCACAATTACTCAAGTGATGCTTGATCCTCGCTATTCTTTCCCCATAAGCCTTTTCTTTTCGCTTCGATGCCCGCTGCCGCAGGCAGGATTTGGAGCCATCTTAATTGCCCCCCCCCGCATTTTGGTCAGTCTTTGTCGATTTCCCCTTTCACCGCGGTGTCCTTTCCCTTCCTTAGACTTCGGACATTGCTGAAAGTATTACGGGTGGAAAGAGAGGGATCGGTTGGCCGCCGGACGCTTCCTTTTTGCATTTCCCTGCCTTTTTTTTTTTTGCATTCTGTCGCCTTCGCAGAATTTCCCCTCGGTGTTTTTTTTTCTGGCCTTGCGAGTCGGGTTCTACTGTCATCCCGGTAAACCCCAGAATTGGTAGAAATGCCCGATGATGACCAACTGTTCTCTCTTTTCTTAGATTTTTCCTTGTAAAGTCCCTTTTCTCCTGCGGCGACTATTGCATTGTACGGACTGAAGCTCCCCTGCACAGTGGGAACGTTATTCCCCCCTCCTGATGGCCTTTTTTCTGTCTAAGATTTTACCGGCAGGCCCCTTTCTTGGCGATTTCCTTTCCGGCCGGCCTTCGGTCACGGAATCAGAAGTAGTTTGCCATCCTTGAAAGCGAAAGGGTTGACAGTGAACTTGGTGGGCGGGGATTTTTCTCTTCGAACTTCTTTCGTAGCCGGCGAGAAACCTTTTGAGGAGATCCTTCACCCCCTTTCCTTCGTGTTTGCGGCTTCCCCCTCCTCCCTTTGTTTTTATAGAGATGATACGGCGAAGACCAGTTTCGCACGAGAGTTATGCTTCTTTTTTGTGCTTCTGCTGGCAACATTTCCCCCATGTCTTTCCTTTCCTTTTTTGCGCAATGGCCTCTCTTAGACCCCCCCTCCCCAAGTTTTTCCTTTTCCCCCTTTCCGCTTCCGTTCTTTTTCCCCTCCCTCGGCAAGGAGGCCCAAGATGGACCCGACGCAAACAGAGCCTTCGGGATTAAATCCACTCCACCTCCTCTTCGTTTTCTCAAGTACCCTGAAGGTCTCTTTTCAGTCTGACCTCCCCCTGCGACTTTTGCAAACAGTTCTTCCAGAGGCCCCCGTTATCCGCCTTAAAACGCGTCGCGAAAAAGTGGTTTCATCAAGGCCTGCTCCCTTCGTTTACGCGCTGTTTAAAACCTCATCGCTCGCGGATTTTTTCACCCCCCCACACCGGTCCCGGGCCGCGGTTGGTGGGGGGGCAGCCGTGGTCCGCTTCGATGGCGCCTCACAGGCTCCCCCCCCTTTTATCACTCTGCGGCTCCCCACCCCGCATCCCCTCGCTTCCCTCCAGAAAATAATTCGAAATGGCCCTTTTTGCAGGGCCATCCACTGTCTTTTTTTCTTCTTTTCGCTTCCCCGACCAATCCTTCTCACCTGAATCCAAATATAGACGGAGGAGGCAAGCATAGGCTCCTGAAAGTAGCCGATTTTTTTCTCTTATCGCTTGCTGTCCAATCCTCCCGGCTTTCTTTCGGCTTTTCGCCACCCTCTAAAATCAGTACAGCCTAAAAAAAACTTCCCATCACTTGGCCCCCTTTCCCCTCTATTTGAGAAGATTTACGACAAGCCCTTCTTGTTAGAATCCCAAGAATTTCCTTTTTTCCTCCCCCCCAAAAGAGTCTTCTTTTTGCAGACAGTTGCCACCAAGCTGCACATGGGCGAAAGCTGCATACGAACGCCTCGAATCCGTCCTGGATTCTTCTCCCTCCCCCGTTTTCCTTTCCCCCTGGTGCCCTTCCCGGGCCGTCCTTCTTTCTAACAGGATTTTGAGTGCCTTCCCCTTGCCTCGCGGAACCCCAGCGCTTCGAAAGTCTATTCAGTCCAAAAGTCGATTGGGTCCCCCTTTCTTTGCGAAGTCGGTTACCTGCACCTTGGCCTTGGCCGTTATCCCCCAAGTCATCTTTTTGAACCCTTCTTTCTTTCTCTTTTCTGGTCTGACTTCCTCCTCCTTGCCAAGTAACAGACTCTGCACCTAAAGATTATGCGGATCAACCCCCCCCCTTTCCTCAACTCTTGACCCTCCCTTCGCGGCTTTCCAATTTTTTCCCTGTAGATTTCTTGTAGCTTTGCCACTAGAACGCCTTGGAACAGCTGGTTTAAGCGGTGGCTATTCGAACGAAGAGTGGGGGATCCCCATTGTCCACCCTTCACCCCCTCGAAGCCGTTTACAAATCTCGAAATTCGAGTCTGTGGGATAACACCACGCTCATTCTCTTTTCCTTCGTTCTGGTCCCTCGGGGGTGACCTCTGGTCCGATATGCTTACTCCCGCCTGTTAAAGTGTCCCAAAAACGCTTGGGTGGACGAATTTTCCCCTTCACTTTTCTCCCGCGGTATTATCGCTTTGTTTATTCGCTCCTCCCCTCGTTGTCGTTACTATATGGTAACACCAATTATCAGCTCTTCTCTTTTTTTTCCCCCTCCGGTCATCTTTGGCACCTGTTATGCCCCTTTGGACCTTTTTTCCCTAAAGGTCCCCCCCCCCCCCTTACTAAAAGGCCCAAAAAGAAGGGAATTCCTCTGCGCGATCCGACCCCTTTTTTTTTTTTCCCCTGCACCACGGATGGCCGCAGGCACTTCTTTTCCCAACTTAGGTCGGCCCCTTCATAACCCTGCCCTTTTAACTCAAACAAACCTCTAGATTTGCATCATCCTACTTTTTGAGAGAGATTTGTTGGAGGCCACCCGAAAAAAAGTTCGCGCGTCTTCACGGCCTTCCCCATGCCCCCCCCATGCCCTGTGTTGCACCCGGCGAGCCTTTGAGTTGTGAGAAGCGGATCGCTTACGAATAGTCTTCCCAGTAGGGGCACCTTTTCGAAAGCATACGTTAAAATTCAGTTCCTCTTACGCGAATTCAACGGGCTGCGACCCTCTATACCAATGGGTGTCCAAGCAGAATTTGCATGAGAATGGGGTTGTTTCTATAGTATCAACTCCCCACTCTCGTCGCCGTTCGACTGGTTCCCAAAGTTCTGCATACGCGGGTGGCCTAGTGAAGGGCTTGTTCCCCCAAGTGCGTTTTTCTTGAAACAGGCGGCGCTATCGTTACCCCAACCAGGTAATTGTTGTCCCCAGTCGTGTGGCGCCGAAAGAACATGACTAGGGAAATCTCCATGCTGCTGCGTTTTTTTTTCATTTCCGGAATTTTCCTTTTTTTCTCTGGGTTTCCCAGTCTAATGTTTTTGAGGGTTATAGTGCCTTTTCGGTTTTTGCTGCGCCTCATTCTAGTTCAGTAATGATGTCCCCCCCCCCCTTCGAGTGTCCCCTATATAATGAGTGTATGCCTGATGATGGATTGCCTTCCTTGCCCCCTGAAAGGACGTCCTTTCCCTTTTTTCCAACACCTTTTCGTCTTCCCCTCTTTTTATTGGGTAACCGCTTTTGGGCTCCCTTTATTTTCCCCCAAGAGTTCCCCCTCGACTGTCCAGACAACCAAGAGGACCAGAGGCTACGCCCCTTAACTTCCCCCCCTTTTCTCTCACCTTCATTGACTTTTGGTGCTGTTGTGCGGGCCACTCCAGATCATTTCCTTAACCGCCTTTCTCGGATAGAGTCAGCCGCAAGACGTTTTTTTTTTATTTTCGACTTCCTCCTTCTGTCGCCGTTTTTCGCGTCCGGCCCCCCCTTTTTTCGCCCCCCCCCCTCCTGGGTCTCCCTACTTAATCTTAAGGAAATGCCTAGGACACAACTTTTCAACGTTTTTTTTTCTGCATCCGGTTACCTTTGAGACGGATTTCGTTCTCCCTTGTTGCCCTGATTACGACGAGCCAGACTCTTTGGTGATGGAGGAATGTCTTATGATTCGGCCGACCCTTTCCCGATGGACTAACAGACTGGATGAAGGTCCCTCCCTTCTGATTTTCTCTAGGTGTTCATCCAACAAGCCTCTAACCGCCGTGATTTTCCGCTATCTATCCTTTTCCCCCCAACAAATTCTAATTTTGGTTTTTGATGCCCCCTTCTTCCCTTTGGAACTGCTCCCCTTCCCAAATTGGTAAGTACGGCATTTTGTAGGGAAGAATTCCCGCACCGTGTTTTCTTCCCAACTTTTTTGCACTGCCTTTTTGATTCGCCTCTGGTTGGAAATCCCTTTGATTAGGGGTTGGACGACGCCTCCGTCTTCGGGGTGGATTTAGTCCGTTTTGGCTTTTTGCCTAAGTCGCCGTGCTACGTCTTTTCCATGCGCATCGGACCCCCTCCCGCCATACGAGAAGTTGAGTCGGGGGAGGTCCTTTTTCAGCGAGTAAACCGCCCCTTTTTTCCTTCCCCCTCAACTGGTGGCAGAGTATCTGAATTTCCCTGATCCCCCCCTCTTTCACACCCCCATCGATTAGGCGGCGGAAATAGTGATTGCCCCGGATGAAGAGAACGCACAGATGGGATGAGGGACCCATAGTGCCAACGTATTTTGCGCACGATTTTTACGTGGCTGGTTTTGGGCCGCTCTTCCTAGGTCACGGCATTCCTTAACTCGTTTTCCAGGACCAGCGTGGCGGGGGATTTGTAGCATTTTTTCTGTTTGGTCGCAAGATCGTTCACACTCCCCCGGTATCAGTTTCCGTCCTTTGCACCTGAAGCAAACCTTTCTTCGAGTAAGACGCCCTTTCTCCCCGTTTGGTTTTTTTTCTTTCTTTCTCTACCCGGCGACTCCCCTATGGAATGAATAGGAAAGAGAGTCCTCAGGGGTGTGCACTTTGCCTTTCCAAACTTTTTCTTTTTTTCCTTTTTGCACTGGCACATCTTTTCGACTAACAGTCCTTCTCCCCCCAGCCTTCAAACTTTCCTCTGTCCCCCCATACCTTCAGTGTACAGTCCAGTACCTAGGAGGAAAAAAATATTTTGAGTTTCCGAAAACGAGCCTTCGGACATTTCTTTTCCCTTTCCTCCATACGTTTCACGAGTTTTTTTATTCAGTAACCCTTGTGCAGGCGTCGCCTTCGTCACCTTCCCGGCTTGGTGCTACCCTTCTTTTGGGAAATTTCAGCGGAAACGGTTAGCCGACCTTCATAAGTCGTTCCCCCCTTTTTTTTTCTCAAGGTTTCCAATGTACTTCTAAACCCTTATGGGCATTTCCCCCTCGACCCCCCCCGGAAAAGGCTAAGGACTTTTACAGCCTTCGAATGTTTGACAGAAGCTCCCCTCCCGTCCTCCGGCGGCGGCCACCAGTTTAAAAATCGCTTTTCGAAATACTCTTTGCGCCCTTTAAAACTGTCTTTAGACGAAGAAAAGGTCGCTTTTAATTCCACTGACCCCCCCCAAAGGCCGAATGACCATTTCCATTGAAGATGGCCCCTATTCCTCGCGGTTTTATAGCGCCTAAGTCCTCTCCTGGTAATTCTTTAGAGGTTCCCCTGGCCCCCCTTTTTCTACACAGGAGGGTAGTCGGCGTGGGTCCCGCGTGAACACTTCCCCTCCCCAGTCCCAAACTTAAACCCCCTTTTATGCCCGATGTTGAGTGACAAGTCCCATGAGACAGTCTCTTAATCCGCGAAAATGCATTTAAACGATCCTCTTTCCCGGAAATCCAGTAAGGCAGAGGACAACTGTTATCATTCCTCAATCTCTCGCATCCGGTAGCTTCCCGCTACAAACCTTTCAAGTTCCCTTCCCTTATGTTTTCTTTCGGTTCTTTTCGGGGCAGTCCCTCCGGCACAGCGCTGAAAGTAGGAGGTCCGGAAAGTCGAAATCTTTTCTGTCTCTCCGATCCTTCCCCTTCCTACGGAACAAGCTCCCTCGGCAATTTGCTTCCCCCCCCCCCCCCCCCCCCCCCCCCCCCCCCCCCCCCCCCCCCCCCCCCCCCCCCCCCCCCCCCCCCCCCCCCCCCCCCTTCCCGGGAATTTACTCCCGGCGATTTATCCTTCTCAAGTGTCCCCAAAGATTCTTCCCCGTCTGTTCCTCCAACCCCCCGAAAAACTCAGAAGCCGCAGGGGAAGCCTTTCATCAAAGTTGGTTACTTTCTTACTGTAGAGAACTTCTTTGGCTCGAGGGTTTTCTGAGCTATTTTCCTCGTGCGGATCAGTGCGTGAGAAACGGACACCCTTTTCGATATAACGTCGCAGAATTTCTCCCCCCCCGTTCCTTTACCATCATTGAAATTTCCGCCTCCCCAAACTTTTAGTATGTTTTTTTTTTGTCGTCCCCCCTTTTTTGACCAATTACCAGTCAACCCCTTTTTACCCTTTTTGTCTGAGTCGGTTGATATTGCGTCTCCGCTTTCCCTTTGTGCACTTTTGCCATTTTTGTAGCCCCGACCCTCATCGCTCCCAAGAGTATTCGATACGACGTTAGCGAGGCGTGATAAGAATGTTCCCCACCCCCCCCAGGGCCTCTTTCTCAACAGTTCTTCCTGTCTCGACTCTTTATGCCCCTTCCCCGATGATTGAACGTTCTGCTGTCTTGTCTGCCCCACCCCCACCCACCCCGTGAATACTCTTCTTTTCTCGAATCTCCACCCTTTCGTTCCCAGGTCTGGCCTTTTAGCCCTCTCACCCCCCCCGTCTTGTAAGAGCGATTTCAGAGTAGTTTTGAGGTACCCCTTTTAAATACACAAAATCCCTCCTTTTTTTAGAGATTCGGGGAGCCCACCTCAGTTTACCGCCACTCCCCTCTCATCTGAAGATGGCACCCGGACCCAGCCGTGTTGCCCAGGAGCGCTTGATGTGGGAGACGCTTTCCTAGCAGACGAAGAGCTCAGTTTTCTTATATGGGACTTCCCGCCATCAGAACGTTCCCAAAAGTCCTCGGAATGCCTACGAAGGCTCAATTTTGACACTACCCACGACCCCTTTTTTAAACTTCCCTATCACGTTGTTGTTAGTATCACTCCCCTTCGGGAGCGAAGTCTCCGAATCCTCTTGGATCTTTACCCCCCCCCATCTCCGGGTGGAATCCGTTTAGGCCTTTTCGTCCCCCGTGTGACCCCTTTCTTTTGGGACGCCCCCCCCCTCTCCTCAAAAAGCCTCCTAATGGTATCAAAGAGTTGGGCATTTTTCGCCAGAATCGACTATTCCCCCCTTCTTTGCGTTGGGTGAGAAGGACAGACTTTTGAATTTATTCTGGCTGGGGTTAACTTCACGTCTGCGCGGATTTTTTCCGCCGATCCTCTCTTTTTTAGTTTTCCACTTCTTTGAGCCTTCGTAGACCCTCGAATTGAAACCCCGCTTCCGGCGTTTCGTCCACTCTCCCTAAATCCCCTGGATTTCCTCTTTTCCACCCCTGTCCCAATTTTCCCCAACCTCGGTCCCCTTGCGCGGTCTTTGGAGTGTCTCTGAGTTGGCTTTTTCGCTACGTGGGTTTGATCCTTTCTGGCTCTTCCCAAGCGGCCTCGACTAAACCCACGAAACTCCCCTCCGTCCTTATTCTTTTATGCGAAAGGTCTCCCTTTCCGTTCGGACTAAATGACAAGACTTGGTACGTGCAGGTACCCCTCTCTTTTCCCCTTTTCCGCATGACTTCGAATTTCCTTACATGATAAGCTTCTTTTAGACTCATTCGTCTCCCACCAACCTCTTGACATTCAGAATAATCTTCATCCACATGCAGCTTGCCCCCCCAAACCGTAGTTTGCATCTCGATGTCCCCCTTCTTCTTTCGATTGGTCCTTTTCCCCGTCACAGCTTTCCCGCTTTTTTGTGCAATTGGATTCAGAAGAAAGATCCAAGACTCGTTTTCTTTCTTAATGCTTATTTTCTCTCCGACCCCTCCGATTTTGCGATTTCTTATAATGAATTTCAATCGGCTTCTTGAAGGAGTGGGTCGTCGGAATGATTTTCGACCGAGCTTGCCTCGCAACCGCTGCAGAGCCCATCAAGCCATTCTATTTATACGCCCCGCTTTTCGAATTAGGGCCCAGATGCTCCTTTAGGCTTTCAATAATTTGGAGCACCTCCCGCTTAACCCCCGCTTTGGTTCCTCTTTTGTGACTCGGGTTGATCCAGGTCCCGTGGCTCCTTCCCCCCTAACAGTGTCACCTCACCCTGCGAACAAGAATTGGCATGGCGAAGATTTTTTTTTTCTTTCCTTTTTTTGCGAGGGATTATTGTGTCGCCGCCCACGGAGTATTTTGCTTTATTTTTTTTTCTGTAGACTTTGACACGTATGGCGGACTTTTGACGGTGTTGGGGTCGCGCATCTGGGCCCTTACTCCGCCCTCTCATGTCTTTTGGGGAGAAGTAATAGTTTCATTTTCGCAGGCCCCTTTCATAAACTTTTTCCGGCTGGCGTGCTCTGTCACGTTCCGCTGGAAACGCCACAAGAGCGTTCTGAGATTTCCGGCGGCCGATGATGGTCCGGACCTGAAAAGCGACCGCCGGACCAGGGTGGGTGCCTTGAACGTTTTTTTTTTTATCCCCCCTTTAAGGATTTTTTGGGCTCATCTTTTGGGAAGAAGGCGTTTCAACGGTCAAGGAAGCGATCTAAGTATTTCCCCCTTTTCCAGAACTGGTGGGCGGGGATTTTGACCTTACGTTTGTCCAAGTTCAACTAGGAAAGATTACGTCAGGCAAACAAACTTTCCTGCATAACTCTGTGAGAGTAGAGCTCCGAAAGCGGATCTTGTTCTCAGTTGTTTTAGAGATGATAAGGAGTACCAGTTGGTCCCAGGAAGAGTTCTTCCGGGGTGACTCCCAACTTCCTGTTTTTTGTGAATGGAACGAGAATTGCGCCTCTCCCTCTCCTTTCTCTATACTCTTTCCTTTGTTCACCGTTCTGTACCCCCCTCCCTTTTTTTCCCAACGCCGGCTGCCCTTTCTCCCCTCTTCCCCCATTTTCCCACTTCACTTTTATTCGCCCTCCCCTACACCTCCCCCTCCTCCCCCCCCATCTTTACCCCATCCCTAACTACTCCACCCCACACCTTCCCTTATCACCCTCCCCTCCCCCCCGCCCCCTACTCGTTCTTCACTTCTTCGCATCCTCTTCTGTCTCCTAGCGTCCCTCCCCCCTTCTGCCCCCTCTTCCTCTATCCCTTCCCTCTTCCATTTTTTTCCTCCATCCCCGTTTCCTTTCGGTCTCCTCACTACCTAACAACCCTCTACCCTTTTCATACTTGCCTCTATCTCCACCCTATTCAATCTCTTTGCCGCTTTCCCCGCTTCCCCCCTTTTACCCTTTTCCCACTTCCTTTCTATCCCTCTTCCCAACCTCTCACCCCCTTATCACACTCACCCACCCCGCTCCCTAGATCGTAATTCATTCCTCCGCATCTTTCTCTTCCATAGCACTTCTTCCTCTTACCCCCCATTAACCCCCTACCATATCTTTCTCGTTCCCCCGCTTTTCTAGGCCTCCTCCTTTCTTCTCGCCTTCCCCCCCCTTCCTAAATCCTTGGGTAATGGGTCCCCCCTTCCCTGCTTTCTCGGATGGCCCCCGTAAGTGACGTTCCACCTCGCCGGCGCACCACCGCCCTTTTGCCCCGGCCAAACCCTCTCTGCAACTTTCCCCGTTTCAAGGTTTTTCAACTGCCGTTTTTCAGTCCTCCCCCTCAATATTGTTTTTCGTGAAATCTCGGGAGAACGTTTGGGAACTTTCCATCTTTTCCTTTATTCGAAGCCCCTTCCTCCCTTGGCTATCGGTGCATGTCTCCTTTCCTTAGCCCTTTCGAATCCTTCTTTGGGCATGGGACATTCTTCTCTCCCAACACCGGCACCTTAAGCCAGAAGTGTTCTTGCTTTTTAGCTTGCGACAGGAAGGACCCCCCTGCGTCACTCCCCCCTCCGGCGGCGGCCACATTTTCTTCAATACACAATTCATGTTTGGCCCCCCTTCTTTTTCTGAAGCCTCCCCCCTTTTCTCTCTGGCTTCCATAGACAAAAAATTCTCTGACCAAAGCTGTGTTCTACTTTTCCCATATTCCTCTCGTGGAGAGGGCAGGCTCCTTCCTATTTTTCCTTTGGAAGTCTCTATCTTCCTGATTTCCTTTCCACGAATAACGGATTTTGAGGAGGGGGGCCTCGCTTTTTCGTCCCATTCCCCTGCTAGACCCAATTCTCTACCCTGTTCACCCCCCCTCGCTCTTTTTTACGTCCACCTTTGCGCCCCTGGAGGATTGAAGACTGAAATAAAGAATCCCTCTTCCCCCACCTTTTTCTGCATCAGTTGCCACCTTTGCTATGATCCTTCCTAACCCTTCCCTCCTTCTTTTTTTTTGGGATTCTTTTCCAATACCAACCCCTTTCTTCCCCATGTTGTGCCCACGCTGCATGTCATTCTGAAGATTATTGTCCAGAGTGGTGTTCCGTCTCTTTTTTCGCAGCGCGGAATCCTGCGAATCTCCGTCTTTCCCCCCTTTTGTTCCGAGCATTCTTTTTCACTGACACGTGATTCCCAAGATTGCAGTTCGCCGGCCAACCTTTCCTGCTTCTCATCCCTTTTGGGAATTTCTGCGGTTCCTCCGTTCTTGTCTTTCAGTCATGTAAATTCTCATGTCTATCACACCCCGATGTTATCAAACTAATATCAACACGAAAAGCTCTGCGGAAAGCATTCCTTTTTCATACTTTTTACTTCCTTCTTGTTTCTTCCCATCCGGGGTCGTCCTTGTAGGTGATCGAACGAATTTGGACCAGCAGGGGTCGCCGAGTCGCCCCAGGCTTGCTTTCCATTCGCAGGGCACCCTCACCCTTGTTTTTGTTTCCTCCGGAAGCTTTTACATCCTCGATCTGAAGTTACAAAGCAAGATCCCGTGAGTCTGTCCTGTTTTACACCACGCTACTGAGGACTGGGCTATTGGGGGTTCTCTCCCCTACCCAGTAGGTACCTGTACGTTTGAGAGATTTTCCGATATTTTTCTTTCATCCCGTTTTTTTCCCCAACAACCTTTTTTTCCCTCACTCCCAGACAACTCCCGGATCCCCCTCTTTTTTGTTCATACAAGAATTAGATCGAAGTCGCGCTTCGATACTATTATTGCAAACCTTCTCAGGCCTTTTTTGGAACCCTCCTTTACTCTCTTTTTTTTGTCGCGCCACGTCTTTCGCTTATTCCCCTCGACTCAGAACGTTTTTTTCC
>Ga0179593_1663075_pt1 | contig 11718 bp, 18 predicted proteins | sample CZODoug2_1_08_16_FD_185931 | JGI IMG/M metagenome (GOLD analysis project Ga0179593, IMG submission 185931) | Vadose zone soil fungal communities from Angelo Coast Range Reserve, California, USA - CZODoug2_1_08_16fungal (PacBio error correction) | ecosystem: Environmental > Terrestrial > Soil >... | reverse complement strand
CCCTTTTTCCCTGACTTAGTGGGCTCATTTATTTCTCTGATACTGCGTTTCGTCATCGGGACATTATTTGGCACTGCTCTTTAATCCCCTCGCCTCTTTTTTCCTTTTAGCCCCTCTTTCCCTAATCACTTTTTTCTGGTCTGGCCAATAGGCGGGATTCCCTTTCGATTGTTTTCTCGAAGCGCTGTAATCCAGAGATAGACTCTCAACCTTCTCCTGTCCTTTGCCCCTACCCTTCTGTTCTTGGGACGGCAATCATTGAGGCTTCATCTACGGCTCTATGTGGCAATGGTGGCACTGGGCCTTGAGATGGACTCTTGCTCTCTGTACCGGATGTCCCCTTCTCTCAGTCTCGGCTTCTTTAGGAATTCTGCGCCGCTGGGGGTTGCTTTCACTAGGACCCGGAGTTTTACCGTCCCCAGTCAATGGCGGGTTCTTCAACCCTAAACTTCCCCTTCCCTTTCCTCTTTCCCTTCCGCGCGCTTTTTTTCGCTACGCCAGCATCAAGCCCTTGCCTACTAATTCCTGGCAGCGCTGACGGATGTGGGCTTATTGGAGGAGGACCCCTTCCCCTCACCTCTTTTTCTCTTCAAGTTTTTTTCACCTTGGCTGGCTAAGCAGAACCTCAGCGTGTGCACGTTCCTCTCATTGCAGACTTTCGTGTGGCTGGTTCTTCTTGGTTTTACCCCCTTCCCTCATTTTTTTTTGCACAGCCACGACTTGGTTAGCGAGTCCTCCACAGCGGCCCCTGTCAGATCTTCAATAGAGGGTCCCAATGTCGGGCCACTTTTTCTGGATTAGTCTTTGCCAGCGTTTTTTTTTCCTTCCGCCTGTCCCCTGCCTCGTTCCCTTTGCCTTTCCCTTTTTTTCCACTTTCCATTTCACGAGAACTCCCTTCCATTTCAAGAGACCCCGGACCCCCTGCTTTTCCGGGCAGAATTACGTTTTCATTGATTATCGCTCCGTTTCGCGTTGTCCCTCCCGCTCTCCCTGTTGCGGGGAGCGGAAGCAAAGTAGGGTGCTCGAGCTCGAGTGGCTTACCGCGCGTCACGCTGGTTCTGTCTAAACTTCCCCCCTCGATAACCCATTGCTCGATTTTTCTCCCCCCCCTCCCCCTCAAACTTTCCCTGCTTCTTTCCCCCTGACCATTAATGGACCTTTCCCCGTCCGGAGACGCATTAGTGCATTCCGCTCTTTCCTACCTTCTTTGGCACCCCCACCCCTAATCCGATCTGTCTCGTCGGACGTTTTTGTTCCCTTCCTCGGATTTCCCTTTTCACGCTCGTGATGGTTCGTCATCCTTTCCATGTCAAGATCCCCCTCTCCCACGTGAGATCATAAACTTTTTGCGCCCCCACACCACCTTCCCACTCCCCCCACCCTTTAGTCCCTTCTCTCGTCGTTCGGACTCCCCTTCGTCAATTTGACTCAACATATCGGGGCGCTTGCGTCTCCTGAGTTCTCTTTCTTTTTTTCCTCCTGTCTTTCTCTCCTTCTTCCTTTGTGGAATGTGCGGCGACGGCAAAATTTTTCCCCCCCCCCAAAAGCCGGCAACTGCTCGACCGTTTTTTTTTCGTTTGTAGAGTTTTAGAGCGGACCTCCTAACGTGTAAATGATCGTGCCCCTCAGTTTTTTCCCTGATTTTCTTCCCCTTCAGAGCGTTCTTGCTTTTCTCCTTCTCCGGTCAAGGTTTCGAACCCCAAGCGCGGCCCTTCGAATCCACCCCCCCTTTTGTTGTTCGATTTTCCCCACTTTTTTTTTTCCCCAACGCTAGGCCTAGCCATAAGGCGGCTTCTTTGGTTCTCTTTTGAAGCGGAACTCACTGTTTTTTTATACCAGGCGGGAATCGGGAGGCGCGGCCCCCCGTTTTATATAGTCTTTCCAGTCTCCTCCCTGGCGAGTCTTGATACGCTTTTTTGCCCCAGAGGAGACATGGAGTCCTCTTTTTTTTTGCGCCGCAAAAATACTCTTTCCAGCGATCCGTCCTCGCGACCGCCTTTTTCTCAGCCCCTTCCCCCTTTTCGCACCCTCTTGGCTCCCCCCGTTTCCGATGGGCTCGGGTGTTCTACGAGCCTTCCCTTATTCACCGCCGAAAATAATCTTACATAAGTGTTCACCCCCCCCCCGCATCCCCCCGTTTATAGCTTTTTCCTGAAGTGCCCTTTTCTGCACCTTCCCCTTAAGGGTTATTTCCGTTTTCTTTTGGACCCCCCCCCAAAAATTCCCCTCTTCCCTTCCAGAGTCAGATCAACACGATCGACCTCTCCCGCCTTTGGTACGGGACAAGGCCTGGCTTTTTTCGCCCTCTACTTTCTATTTGAAATTGCGTCCGGTGCAGTGATGATGCCCAATGGAGCAGTTGGGTACGTTCCCCAGAAAGTCTTATAGGTCGATAAGTGTTTTCACTTCCTTGTCTGCTGTTTTTTAACCTCCAACGTATTTTTTACCCCTTGGACGAATAATCTGGATCCTGCTCCCAGGAGGAACCAAGCGCGATGTCATTTGTTTTCCCCGGCGTCTTTTCACACTTGATATGGCAGTTCCTGCAGCGGGCGGTTCCATCCCCCTTCCTTTTTTCCTCCCACCCTCTGGACTCTCATCAAGCTTGCCGAATCAGGGCCGTAGCTGTATGCCACTTTTTTACGACACAGCGCGGCCCGTATTGTTGGCGCTTCGTTGCTTCCTCTGAGCTCCTCTTTCGCCGTTTTTTGCCCGGTCGAACCTCCGCCTCTACGACGATTCCCCTTTGTCGTCGCCACCTCGATTCCAGAGCATTGGCCAAAAAGGTTCCCCGCCCTCCCCTTCCCCCTTGCGCATTTTTCTCTCTTCGGGGGGTTTGACCCTTTTCTTTCTCTTCCCCCTAAAATGCCCTGTTTTCTGTCTCGAAGCCTTCTTTTGGTTCGCCGCCCCCTCCCGTTCTGCTACCTGGCTTTTCCCTAGTTTCGCACCCTCCCCCATGAATTTTGATTCCGTTATAAGTCTGTTCCTTGTCGTCACGCTACGCCCCCCCTCGTCTTACCTCCACCAAAGAAACCAACACGTTCAACCTTCTTTGTCTTTTTTTATTTTGTCCGCACCCCCTTACGTCCTTTCTTCCTTGCGTGACGCAGCTCATGCCTATCCGAAATAGCCATCAAACTAGGCGGCAAGGAGCCCCGGATCCCGACCCCCCCTTTTCCTCGCTTTTTTTTGGCCCCCTCCTTCGGTTTTTTGTTTTACGACGTTGACGGGGTTTTCCGTTTTCTAAATGTCCCCAAAACGTGTTGTGTTTCCCCTGACTTCTCTTCTTTCGTGATTTTCCTTATTTGCTTCCCCCTCTGCGTCGAAAATGCATCGCCGCCCTTTACATCGGGTTTCCTTTTTAAACAACACACCTATTCTCCGTCGCTTCTCTTCTTCTTTAGAGCTAACGTTCTTTTTTTTCCTCCAGTCCTTCCAGGTCCTTGTGAAGTTTAGTATTTCTGTTTTCCTTATCCCAGATCCGCAGCCCGCCAAGGGCCAGTTTGGCGCGTGAGTTTTTGAATTCGCCGCCCGAGGCCTCGTCTTTTTCTTTTGTCTTCCTCCCCCCGGTCTCTTATTTATAGAGTCCCTTCTTCTTTCCGTCCCTCCAAATTTCTATAAGGATTTCAGAAGGCTTGAGAAGATAAATACCCCCGCGGCTACCCTGCTCATGATAATCAATTCCTGTCCTTCCCTTGCCAGAAGGTCCGCGTACTTTTGGTTTTTAATTCCTCCCTTTCCACATCCTCGGAAGAGGGATCCGTCTGAGAAACAGAGAGTTATGGCAAAAGGCTTTTCGGGTCCAGCCACTCCTCGCCCCCCCTGTCCGGTCGACGCCCCCTCTGGTTCCTTTTTTTTACTCTACCCTTTTCCCTTCTAGCACAGATGCAGTTCGTTTCCAAGCACCTTAATAATTACCTTCGATCTATGAAGATATACTTGCAATCTTCTTTTCGTGTCGTCACTCTCCCCTTTTTTTTCGATGGCTTTTTTAATCCCCCCTTTCCAGGCCCCCCGTCTTGCAGATGCGAACTATTTCTTCGTTCTTTGCTTGAATGTTTTAGCAGATTCGCGAGCTAGTCTGAGAGCAGGGCGCTTTCAAGGAAAGGAAGTAGCTGATCCCTTTTCTTTTTTTGCGCCCCTCCCCATTCCTTTTTCCTTCCGGACTTCTTCATTAACCCCCCCTTCAACCACACCCTCTGGCGCCCAATCTCGTTTGGCGCGGTTTCCCTAACGAGGCGAATTCGAGCTGCGAAAGAAACTTCCGTTCCTACTTCCCTTTCTATTTTTTCCCATTTCCGCGTTGAGCGATCCATGCTTTTTTTTCTACCAGCCCCTCTGCGAGGGACTTCACGGACATCGCCAGTTTCTCTTGTTTCGGTCTCCCTCCTTCTCAACCTTCCCTTCATTTAGCGTCGAGCCATTCCGGACCCTTTCTAGTGTCCCCAAAATTAGGGTTCGCGCGCTGGCCCGCCCCCCCACCCCAAACCACAACTCTTCCCCCCCTTCACAGAGCCTTTTAAAGCCCATAGGGCCAGATTACCAACCAGGAAGCAATCGTTCCCCTTCCCTGGTCCTCCCGCCACAGTTCTTTTTTTTTTTTTTTTCCTTTCCCACTTCCTACCCTTTTTCCCCTTTTTTTCTTTTCTCTCTTCCGGAGGGGGCTGGGTCACCTTCAGCATTTCGTGTTTTCAGGGGAAGGGTCCTGGATTGCTTCCTGTTTTTCTCTTTTTCCTCTGGTTTAATTCCCTTTCTCTTTTTCTCTTCACCTTAATCACGATTCAATTTCCGGGGCTCGTCCGTTCTGGCCAATAGGCGGATTTTGACCGAGTCTGCTGTTGGACTCTTCCTAAGCCCCTTTCCTTTTAGCACCCATTGCTTCGGAAAGATATCGGAGAGGGTCCAACAAGGTTTCCGTTCCTTGATCCTCTGCGTTTTCGCTTTCCTTTCCGATGCCCAGCGCGCATTCGAGCAATCTGCGCCATGATCTGTGGGCTGTTGGATTGAATGCTCTGACCCTTGCCTTGTTTTTTTCCCCTGGTCAAGTCCCTTTCCTGTTGTTCCTCCCGGCCTACTGATGCAGAGCAATGCGCTGTGACCCCCCTTAAGAGGCGCTCGTCCCTCTATGCCATCACCAGACAATATTCCTTTTTTCTCTGGCTTTTCCCAAGGCCCCCGTGGGGAAGCCCTCCAGCTCCGTGTCGCTGGCTCTTCCCCCAAAAGAACAAAAGAAGCGTTTGCCTGATTCATGACAGAGATCGGTGGTGGTGAGGGCGGCCTTTTCCCCTCCCCATTTTCTTCACCAGCCACGAATTGGAGTGTCTCACCCCCTCTTGTCACCCCTGCCGTATATTTCAATCAGTTTAGGTAGACTTGACCTTTTGTCTTTTATTATTTTTCCCAAGCCTTGCCTCGAGGCTCGCACAAAGCTCCTACGGGCTCCGATACCATGGACTTAGGCAAGGTGTTTTTTTCACACAATCGGTACCTTTTTCCATATACCCGACCATATTCTTCCCCTGTTTCAGCTTCCCTTTTTATAGAGGCTAGGCGAGAGGTGGTAGTGATGTCTTTGCCGACTTCTTTTTTCCCCCAGATTTTCCTTTCTGTTGTCCCTTTGCGGCTTCCTTGGGTGGAGAGCGAGTTTGCTGATCTTCCCCCCTTTCCCCTTTTGAGTCTACAACACTACCTACCTCGAGCAATGCCTTTTTGGCGCGATTACTCACACCCCAACGCTGCACACCCCCCCTCCCCTTTTTTTTTTCTGAGATTTTCCCCCTATACCCTTTTCCCAGGCGAGAACAGCATTCAGTTCCTTACTCGCGAATTTAATTCTTGGCCCCCCGACTTCCCTTATCAGGAGAATGAGTTCTTTGCGTGATAAGGAACCCCTGATGCAGATTACTTAGCGCCAGCCTTTCCTCTTCATTTTTCTTTTCCCCTCGGAACTTTTCCCCGCCACACTCTCCCCGCGTTCTGCGCACACTGTCGGCCCCCATTTTGTAACCCCCATGGCGCAGACCTTTCAAAGACGCCCTAGGCTCTTCCACAAGTTTGCGCTTTTTCACTTTTTCAAACTTCGCGCATATTTTGTGAGTTATTTTTGTTCCCTTTTCCCTTCGGCCGTGATTATGCACAGTGGTGCCAAGGCAGTTTCTTCGCCGTCGCCTTGTTCATGTGCCGTTCCTTCCAAGACTTTTTCTTCCCTTTTGTAGGCCTTTATGACGACAATTTCCGGCAATGATCGGTTATCAAAAGTCAGTTTCGTTTTCTGTGCCCCCCGTAGGCGGCTTTTAAGCGTTGTTTCCTTGCCTCCGGTTTTTCCCAACCCAAAACCAAACTTCTTTCGATACATAAACCAAACTTTTATTTCGATCGCAAGAAAAAATTTTTAGCGGTCGGGCAAACTCTCTTTCCTCGGCCTAGTCTACTCCCCTGTTCGTTCTTCTTTCTTTTGTCTATCTGGGAATTGTGTGCGAAAAACAGTGCAGAAGTCCTTCTCCTTGGGTCTTCCCACCCGCGCACGTCAGTCCGGCTGATTGATCTCCCCTTTCAGTTGATTCAGTTTTTTTCCCCCACATCCTATTTTGGAATACAGCCCGCACACCCTTCTTCCAGCTCTCTTTAGGAATGGCCATCTCTCCCGTTCCGGAGTGGGATCGGGGTGTCCCCCTTTGCAAACTGATTGCCCCGACCCTTCTATTTCCCGACCCCTCCCTTGACACTTTGCGAGTGTCCAGTAGATTCTGCTTCCCCCCCTGTTGTCCCGCCCAGGGTTCAAACCCCTTTTTCTCCCCGAGTTTTTTTTCGGACACCAACCGTCGCCTAGCCGGTCCGCAAATGGCACGCACCCCCCGATAGACCCTCCACGGGCTTGGTACGGGGAACAGGTAATCTCATTTGGCAGGCTGCCCAACCCCCTCTCCTTTATCTTCTTTTTGATTCCTTTCGGTGGTAAGAATTATGTACTTTCCCATTCCTGGGTCGTACCCCCGTGGAGGATAGGTCGATCGGTTTTACCTGGACCGGCTCCTCGCCAGGCTGTTGGTTTTTTCACTTTTTTGTCCCCCTGAGGTTCTTCATACCTTTCTTCACAGAGCTTCCACGGTGTTCTTTCGTTCTGGAACCCTCTCTTTGACTAGTAGGAGGGAGGGGTCTTACTGCAGGGGCGCTAGCTTACCCCGAGCCCACTCTTCCTGACTCTCCTCTCTTCCTCTTTCTCCTGTGTTTTCCTTTCTGTATTGCAAAGGCGGGTTTCCACCGAGAGCGCTGTGAACGTACGGCGGGGCCGCGGATCGTATGGCAATAAATGGCGCATCTCTCCCCCCTCCCGATCCCTTTACTCTTTTTCCTTTTTTCTTCTCCTGCGGTCCCCTCTTCCTTCCGATTTTCCCCCCTGTGGCGCACCCGCCTTTCCCAGCGCTTTTTCTCCCCACAGTGTTCCGCGTAAGCAGACAGAGCGGTTCGGGCGATGCTCCTCTATGCCGTCTCCCGTTGCGATCCCTCCTCGAGTTTTTTTCTTAGTCTCCCAAGTGAGCGATTGGTTCGTCCCCCTCCTTGGACCGGCGCGCATTCAACGCTGTAAACATCCCCCCCCCCTCCCTGTTTGCCCTGTTTCTTTTAACTCCCCTGAATCCTTTTCATTTCCGGTGTGATCGCTCCTCTTCCCTTTACCCAAAACTCCCAACACGTCATAGCCTTGCTTGATTTTGCCGTCCCCCCTCCTTATTCCCCCCCCCACCTTCCCCGCCTCCCCCAGTCTTTCTCCCTGATCAGACGATGACGAATAACAACCATTCTCCTTTTCAAGCGCCCGGATATTTTGGCCCAAGGGCCACCGAGCTTTCCTGGCCGCGCACCCTTTTTACATTTTTTTCTTTGCCCCTTTCCTTTTCCCCATTTCTCTCCCATGGTACCTCCTGTGGCTGCCAAGACACGATGGAGAACTCACCGTGGCGTGATTCTCCTCTTCCCCCCCCTTCCTTGCGAAACGCCACATCTTTCTTTAGAACCTTTCCCCGGTCTTTTCACCACCCGACCTCCCCTCGTAGCGGATCATGATCGGATTCGCGCGTGTGCCTCGACCAGTATCGTCTCTTTCGCCTTACTCGTTTTTTCCCTCAGTTGTTCATTGGTTTTGTGAATTATCAAGCCCGCGACTGCCACGCTCAGGCCATTTGGGGTCTTCGTTTGAGTTGTCGAATTCGCGTCCCTTTGATCGAGGTAGGTCTTGGAGATCTTTCTCTTTTTTGGGTTCTCTTCGGTCCCCCCGTGCGCGACACGCAACGTGTTTTTCTCTCGTCTTTTCCCGGCGGCCCCTCATCAATACCCTCGAGTTGAGACTCCCTCCTTCTTTTTGCTTTTCATTTTCCCCTTATCTTCTTAGGTTCTTCCGATTGGTGACCAGCACTGTCACGTCCTTCTTTTCCAAGACCCGGAGTCCCCTTTCGGCTGCACAGCGCCTTGCAAACGGCCGATTTTTTTTCCCCCCAGCACGCCTTCCCCCCGCCCTCGGCGCTTTTCCGCCTTTCTTTTTGGTGATCTTCCCTCTTCCCCCCCCCACCTTAGTGTCCTTGTGCGCGATCTGAACTTGCAGGCTCTTTCAATCAGCCCCCCTTCATCATTACCCTCTTGACTTCCCTCCCTGCTTCTTTAGTGCTATTCCTGCGAACCATGGTTGCTCCCCTTTCTTCCCCATGGGAACCAATCGGGCAACCGCTTTTCCTCGACAGCATGGTCCCCTCTCATTTTTCCTTTCTTCTTTTTCTTTCCTTTCCGATCGCGCCCGAGGTTTGCCTCGAAGGGTCTCTTCGGCCAGTAGCAGTAGAGAGGACTTTTTGCAGCCCAGCGTCTCCTGGAAACCATTTTGCATTTTTTTTTTTTTCAACCAAGCGGCTTCTCTCTCTTGACGCGATGGCTTATCGGCGAATCTCCCTTCTCAGAAACGTAGAGGTCGCCGCCCAATGCCTAAAGGCCTTTCCCCCATTCCTCCTCTTTTTCTTTGCGTATTTTCCGTTTCCCCCCTTCGGAATGCGGTTGATTCTCTTTCGGGTATTCATCTGATCTCCAACAAGCATCGGATCCACCCCTGCCAGTTAGCGTTTTTCTTTGTTTTCCCCTTGCCTTTAACCTGTTGCCCACCAGAGGCCCATTGGCTACCCTCCCTCACGTAACTATAGGTTGCCGAGGACGGAACCGTCATAAATCGACCCTTCCAATCCGTACCTTTTCAGTGCCCCTTTTTCTCCGACCTTCCTCCCTCCGTTGGTGGTTGAGCTGATCTATATTTAGTGGGTGCGAGCATTCACCTGTAGCACAGTCCTGTCTCGTTTTCTTCAGTCGATTTTTTTCCTTCTTTTTTTATTTCTCCGGGCATGCCTATGGTGGCGGCACAGTTCTTTGAAACTCCGATTTCCCATGTTGGGCGGCTCGGTGACCCCCAACGGCCATTTTTTGATTTTTTTTCTTCTTTTCTTTTTCTTTCGCCCCGTAGTATTGAAGATAACCCCTTTAGTCTTTTCCCCCCTAGCGCCGGTCGTGGCGAAGCACATCCCTATTTCGCGCAATCTCCTTCCCTCCCCCCGCTCCTTTTTTTTTTTTTGGCCACGGTTCAGTCCTCTCCTCCCCCAAGGTTTACATTAGCCCTGTATTTGCCAGTCCACAGAGACCCTCAGAAATCGCGCTTCGCTGGTGGTTTTTCCCGCCTCCCATTCTGCTAAAGTACCTGCGGGGCAGGCCCCCCCCTGAACGGAGCTAGCCTGTAGTGGTTCGCCCCCTGCTCTGTCCCCTCGTCCTCTCTCTTTTTCCTTCCTGCATCAATCAGGGCCGAAGACCCATCCTTGGCATCTGTCTGTGGGCATTTTGCTCTTTCCCAATGGCCCCCCCGGTCTTTTTTTTCACAGTTTAAGCCCTCAGCGAAACCATTTTCGCTGGCCGATTCAAAGAAGAGTTTTTTTCCCCTATATTTTCCTCATTCCTGTCGGTTTTCGAAGTCTTTCACCGCCTGATAGTGATCCCGCTGATCCCCCCCCCGAATTGGAGCTCGCTCCCCCCCCAGCGACCCCCCCCCTCCCATCTTCAATCGTTTTCTCCCTTTCTTTTTCGGCGGTTCTCCCCCTTTTTTTTTTGCCGAGTCGGCGCTGTTTGACTCCAAGTCTCCTATTTCTCGTTTAACCTGGCCTTCGGCCAGGTGTTTTTTTACCATCGGCGCCATTGGATGAGACCGACGCACCTCTCTCCCGGCCCGCTTTGTCCAGGGTCTCTTCCTTATTTCCCCTTCTTTGAGTAGGTCTTGATGACTGCGCCGCCCTTACTTTCGAGACCCCCTGCGGGCGGCGGCGGACCCACAACTCGCTTTGCTCCCCTTCGGGAGGAGACCCGTTCCTTTCCCCAGTCTCCCCGTTTTGCGCGTTAATGTCAGGTTACCATCCCCGCGCCACAAATGCCCTTGCTCTTCGGATACATTCCCTCATCAATGACAACTTTTTGGCCCCCCCCCCCCCTTCCCTTCCTCCGCATCTCCTCATGGCCACCCCCGCTTCCTGAATCCGATTCTTCGCCCGCTACGACGTTCGAAGAAGACTTTAGGTTTGGTGTTCAAAGATGACGCGGAGACCTGTGATTTTTGGCTCATCGTTCTGTCCTTTCGCCTATCTTATTGTATCCCCCCCTGAACCCTTTACGCTATACCTCAGGCCTCGAACCACAGTTCTCTCCCCCCATTTCCCCCACCAATTGTCAGCCAGAACCTCTTTCGCACCTCCCCGCTCCCATTCTTCACCTTCCCCTTTCGCCCGCTCGGTCCAGGGTGCTTGCAGCACTGTTGTTTATTTTCGTCATCGTCCTGAGCTGCGTAACCCCCTTTTCCCCAGTTTGCCAATCCGTTTTCCAATTTCTTGGCCCCCCAGCCGTCAAGCTTATTGAGTGGTTCTTTTTGTCGAGGTGACTAACGATGGCGCGCGCTCCCGACCGGAAATGATACGGAATCCAAAAGTTTCGGCCGCGACCCTTTTTCAAGTTTTTGATCCTTTTGCCGCGCGTTTTTCCAAGGCGGCTACACCCCCAACAATCGCGGATTCCTTCCTCCCTTACAACACCTAGGTCCTTTCGATGTCCTCACCCCCGGTTTCTTTTTTTCAAGCTCTCTCCTGGCCCCCGTTTTTTTTTCCGCGTATAACTGTTGGTTCCCCCTTCTTGAAATCGGTCCCTGTTCTCTCCCAACCAGGTTGCTTCCCGTCGTAATACTTTGTTCTTCGGGACCCCCCTTTTGACAGTTTCCTATAGCTTTTGCTTTCGCGACGCAATGTAGTCCTTTCCTGCCGCCTCTCCCCCCATACGGGCCCCTTGAGACGTGTCTCGAGACGCTTGGACATCTGAGCCGGAAAACCCTTCTTTCGTCCCTTTTGGTTTTGTTTTTTTTTTTTCTCTTGTATATCCCCAGTTCGCGTGGGATTGTACTACGCGTCTCCCCCCCCTTAATGCCCCCCGCGCATACTATTCTTTCAGTTTTCCCCCCCTATCCCCCCCGTGCCCCTCTTTTCTTTTCTCCGTTGGCTCTCCACGGCCAGTGTACCCGAGGTCAAATTTTTTCTAGGATTCGGACCCCACACTTTTGGCTTCCGCGCCGGTTCCGTGCCCAATACCCCCTGTCTATCCCGACCACGTTTTATGACTCCTCCCCCTGTACACTGCTCTTATATAATAATTTTTGTGTTGGTG
>Ga0179593_1407212_pt1 | contig 11718 bp, 9 predicted proteins | sample CZODoug2_1_08_16_FD_185931 | JGI IMG/M metagenome (GOLD analysis project Ga0179593, IMG submission 185931) | Vadose zone soil fungal communities from Angelo Coast Range Reserve, California, USA - CZODoug2_1_08_16fungal (PacBio error correction) | ecosystem: Environmental > Terrestrial > Soil >... | reverse complement strand
GAAACACCGGTTTCTGCTCCTGAGTGAAGGCGAGAGGGGGCAAGCTTGCCGATTTAGTTGATTTCCAGCTTTTTCAAGTATTTTCCTTTTACGGACGTTCTGCCCCAGAATGTCGTTCCCTGCACAGGTTGGAAGTAAGAACCCCCTACCCTGCAACTAACGAGCGGAACGAAAAGAAAATTGGCCCCGTCTACCCCAGGTCGTAGACGCCTTTCCCGGAAGACGACGTTTTACCATTACACACACCGAGACGGTTAGGATTGAGCCTTCCAAGCAAAATAGCGTCCAAACTCTGTGAGGAAGCTGTAAGAAACACCAACAAAATACACTATCCGAACTCCATATAACCAAATTAGTAGTCGTAATTCGTTTTCCAGCTCAGTGCCTACTAAGATCCAACGAAATCTCGCAACTTGTGTCAAGAGCCCAGAAGCAAGGCCACCATTTCATATAGTATCCCCCTTTTTCCGAACCCTTTAGTCTCAAAGGCCGGCCGTTACCTTCCCTCTCTATCAGGGAACTCCCCTATCCCCTCACCTATTCCCTATCGAATCTCTCAAAGAAATGTAGTCGGTGGACGGTCCTGCATTCCTCTGCAAGGCGCTCCCCGCCCCAACGAAAATAAAATAAAAGGTCCCTCCGGACCCACCAGCTCCGCTTGAACCGAAGACAGAACTCGAGTATCAGAGACCTGGAGCGTTTTCCCCCATTAGCGGCCATAGCTGAAGATCCGCACTGTAGTCGCGACCCTCCACCTTCTCACCCCTTTTCTAGTTAACAGGGAAAGATGAAGGCTGCTCGATAGACAAACTCCTTAATCCCCTCATTCGATCCACACAACAAGAGGCCCCTTGACAGTTGACTCACCCTTTCATCCCGGGCTTGTGTCTCTCGTTGACATTTTTTGCCCCCCCTCAGATGATGATTAAGAAACGGTTGGCAAGCCCAATCTCCCCCCCCCCCCCCCCAAACCCCCCCCCCCCCCCCACACACCCTTTTCGATGATCAGTTAAACCCCCTGGGGAAAAACTACCCCCAAACACAGTGCTGCCGGTAGCCTTCGTGACCCTCCTCTCAAGCCACCCACAAATGATTTTTCGTATTCACCAAGATGAGTGAAGTCTCTATACCCTACATCAACACTTCCACAGGGCCACTTTTTAAGGAAAATTATACTGCCAACAGTTTTTCCATCTTCATCTAGCCCTATGCTTTTACCTTTTAAGCCCTTAGAGAGAAACTCTCCTATAGTGAACAAGCTGCGCAAAGCGTTCCCCCAGCCCAGTCCCCCGCACCTCCACAGCTCCATCTTCGACCTGCCCTGAACATCAGTACCCCCGAACTCCATCTCCCCCAGCCGCTCCAGCAGCGCTTCTTTTCTAACCCTCTCTCAAGCCCTTACGGGCGGATTGATCACCTCACTCTGCCATCCAACCTTTTAAATGGCATCGCGAGTTGAAAATCCCCCTCTACCACATCATCTTCTCTCCCTCACAAATACAGTCATTTTACCGCCCGTCGCGCTTTTTTCTCCCCGATGCTTTCACATGTTAGCGACAGTTATGACCCCCCCCCGAAAGAACTGTCTCCCCCAAATGAAAGAAATACTTTTCTGTCATCCTACGGAGGCTTTATCAGCACACTGAACTAGAGCTGTTACGGTTTGTCACCTCGCACCCCATTCCATACAATACGATAATGCCTTCTCTCTGCGATACCATTTCATAGACCCATCCCCCTTTCGGCGCGCGGTATCCTTCTGATGCTTTCCCATTCGCCCTTTGCACCCGTTCCTATACTTGCCTCAGAGACACCCCCCCTCCCAGCCTTCTTCCCCTTAACATCCACATGCTTTCCCCACCCTCCCCCTCCCCATTTCCCCCCCTCAGGATGATAATCGAGCCGCCGCGCGATGTCCCAACTTGCGCTCCTCACTTTTTATAGCGTTGTACCACTTTTCCCCCTTGTCTTTAACAGTCACCTTTCAGGATTCCTCTTCTCGCACCCCAGAACTGATGTACCGCACCCCCCCAAAATATTCAGATTTGGGAAGTTTCTGTCTTTCGGTACAATCTTTTTTCCTAAATACACTCTTTCTGGGAGTCTCCCGTTTGAGAATGTCGTCCCCCACCCCCACCCTTGTTACACTCCTACAGTCTTCTATCCTCCCCCCTCCTTTTAACCAGGTTTTGACCCCAGCACAGGTTTGTAGCTTAACCGTACCTAACACACTTATCAAAAGACGTTTGCAATTCGTTGGGTGGACAGCATCCGAGCTACAGAGAAAGAGCACCTCGACGCTCCCCCCCGCCGTGTCCGTTCACCCTACATGCTGCATGTATTACTTCGGACCTATCGGCAATCCCCCTCCCTAGCCGACGAGGCGTTTCCACATTTCCGTCCTTCACCGCCGGTTCGAGTGCGCTTATACCCCTCTACCGGAGACCCTCGTACGCGAACAAGCCAAGACAACCCGCGATGGCGGTTTTTCAGTTCCGTGCGTTCCCAGAAATAATACTAGTCCCCTGAGATACTTCACTCCTCGCGCTTTGTCAGTTCTCTCGTTTTCCCCATTTTCCCCCCCCGGTATTTGCTTATTCTGACACTGCGCCATCTATAGTTCAGAGCAATGCCTCCCAAACAGAGTCCGCTCCTTTTTCGAGGATCGTTGTTCTAAGTTTACCGGGAATACCCGACAACCTTCTCTCCGCTACACTTCTCGCACTTGCTCCAGGAAAGATCCGTTCTCAAATATACTTCCTTCCCTTGTTCCTCCTGCTCACTAATGCATATCTATAGTTTCACCCCCTCATTCTTTTGGACAGATGACTCTCTCTACATGAGGGGGAGCCCCCTGATTTCTAGTTTTTAATGCGTCTTTCCGGCTGGGCTCCTTGAGCTGTATTTTCCTTTTTTCCCACTGTCCCCCGCCCGAGCCTAGCAGAGTCTATTGAAGTTATGTGGCTAAATTGGCGCACAGATGTTCTTGCTTCAATTCAGTCCCCCGCCTTGGCCAGCCTGTTGGAGCTTTCCTGTCAGATAGCCCCTCGTCTCGCTTTTCCGTAGATCCCCAAACGGCAGACACATGTTTTTAGACCTTGTTTTTTTTCGCCCCTTAAGTTTGGACCTTCACATTTTTTTTTGCCCCCTAAGTGTTTTTTTATTCTTTTCTTAGACTGCGTTGGTAAAAAATTCCTTTATACAGCCCCATGTCCGCATCCTATAGCGAGCGAGGTGAGTCTCTCGCCTCAGTTCCGCGTCCAGTTCTCTGAGACCCGCTCTGGTTTTCTGCAAAGGGAGTGCGAAATTTGTCGCTGGGGCGCGCGCTGCTTTTCAAGCCCCCTACCGTTCTGGACCGGGGAGATTTTTTCTAGAGATGCGGACGAGCCGCTTACCCTTTGACCGATGCCCCATGTGGGTGAGTCTAGCTTGTCTTTTCCGATCTCTTTGTTGTTTTTCGTCGTTTGGATCCCACCCAGGAAATATGTTATTTATCGGTTAGTGGAACGCGTTCCAGTTTCAAATAACCCCGCCCTTTCCCCAGGTTTTTTGAGTTGGTACTTCACGACCTGTGATTGGGGGTGTGGCTCCTTTTGAAGAGGTCATCCGGTACCGTTTTATTACATCCTCATAGTTTTTGGATTTACCCCCGCTCCGGACGGTTCTTAGCCCTTCGGAGATGCTAGTACCAATTGGGAATTCTCCAGGATCTCCGATGCCTAAGTCTGCAGGATAATTCTTGTATGAGTTGTCGGGTCTTGATCATTTTTTTGACTTGTATCTTTTGTTACCTTCGTGCTGTTGTGGTAGGATTATCTTTGTTTTGTTCCTTTCTCAGCCGGCTCCTCTTGTTTAGGGTGAGTTTCGCTCGTGATCGAATTGTTTCCTATTCCTATGATTTACTTTTTTTTAGATTGGGGAGTTTCCACCTTACCAGCGTTTCGCTTTTTGATACCCCCTCCCCCGATGCCGACCGCCCTTAGTTCGTCTGCTTGCGGTTGCTTTTTGTAATGCGCTCCACTAGGGCTCGCGCCATTAAGAAGCGTTGCTCCCAGTGGGCTTTACCTCCCCTGCTTTCCTTCTGAATTCTGGATGTTTGTTCTTCGTATCTTATCATCTGTAGCCGTGTCTTTTGTCTACATTGTGCTGGATTTGTGATACAATCCCCTCTCTCGTTGAAAATCTTTGAAGGTCCATGACTCTGCTGTTGAGCTTGGGTTTCCTTTTGGTTACTTGGTTTAGGTCATGTGCTTCTGATTGTTGGTAGTTGGCTGTGGATTGGCCTTGGAGTTTGACCCCCTCTTCCGCCGGTCCTTTGGTCGTGTGGTCAAATTAGGATGCCAGTTTGGTAGCGCTATTATGGCGGGCCTCCCTTTTATGGAGTTGAGATGACTGAGAAACCGCTCTCGGTCCCTTGTCGCGACAGTTTATGGTCTTGGGTGGTATTACTGGTAAGTAATTGATGTTTTTCCTTTTCCGCCAGCATTCGGGGTTATGAGCCCCTTGGTCTCCTTCCTTTCCCTTGTTGGTATGCTCAAGGTTTTGGCAAGCGTTTCCCCACAGCTCGGCTACCCTCTGTGTCCCCTTCTTCAGGCCCCCCCCCCCCTGGTGTCTGACCGTCTTCAATTCCTTTTCCAAGTTCTGAACGATGACTTAAGCCGTCGCACCGCTTGTCCCTAGTTTTTCGACGGCCTGTCTTATGAGGGGGATTCTGGATTCTTTTGCCCTTTTGAGATCATTTGTAACCCGGCGTTCCGGCTGATGGCAACTACGATCCCTTTTGTTCGCAAAGGTTTCTTTTCTTCGTCAAAGTTGCCTCCGATTAGAGGATGGTTTCGTGGCAGGGAAGGAAGGTTTGTAAACTAAGACTTTGTTGCCCTAACTGAGGCTTTGGATAAATGGCCCACCTTCTTTCCGCTGGGGGTTGTCTGTTTAAGGAAGGAGACTTTGATTTGCTTGTTGGCTAGGGAGCCCTCGATGCTGATATCCACGTGACCTCCCCCCTCTCTTCAACACATAAGACTGTGTTCGGAGAGGCGCTTAGTTATCTTGTTGACTGATAGAGGAACCCTTTGCCGGTCCAGAGGGTTTTTCGCCGGCAACACTGGTTGATCGCTCGTTCTTCATTCTCATATTTACTATGTCCCCATAGGTTGGTATTCTCTGCTGTCCTGGCGGTTCACGACACTTGCGACATGGCGGCGGTTGCTGTGCGAGGCTAGGATTGTGATAGTAGCCGCTGAGGTTTTTTCTGTCTTGCGTCGGTTCCTTTGAGCTTTTTTCTTCTCACTGCAGAAGGTCGTTGTTACCTTTTACGTTTCCCTGTGGTTGGCAGCGACCTCCGACCCGTTTTTCTGTTTTGCACTGCGTCGGTACCGCAGATGTTCCCTGCGTTCCCGTCATGAGACTATAGACCCCGCAGTGAGATGTGGAAATCTGCAGTTGTCCGAGTTTGATTTTTTCTCGTTTTAGAACGCGGGCCTACTTTCTTGGTCTTCCCCGGTTTAGCCCGATTTTAAGGATGCGTGCTGCGGACTCCTCCCCCCCGTCTCCTCGGTTAAAGAATAACGACCGTTTTAATCTATTTTAATTGTTGTTTCTTCTCGACTGTAAAAACTACGTGTTTATATTCAAAAGCACGTACGTATGGTTTCAGTTAGTAGATTATCGTACCTGAGCTCAACGTTAGGTCCCCCTTTCCTGTCCTCCACCGAATTCAACGTTCGCATACTCCATAAACCTGCGTTAAGTGAAGCGCCCCCTGTTCCACCCCAATAAAAGACGGGGGATCTTTTAGCTTTGTTGAATTCCGTCCTCCCATCGACAAATCTCGTAAACCCCCAACCTTTCCTTGACCGGTTAGTCGGTTTTTTCGTCCAAGCACCCCGGAGTCCCCTTCCCTGCGATGAAGGAAGATTTCTAATCAACTACAAAATCTCAAAGCCTTCCACCCGAATTACCGACGTGGTCTTCCTTTTTTTACGCCTGGTTTCCCCCCACTTTCCATTCCCTCCATGAATCTATTTTTTAAGAGCCATTCCAGAGCTACCGCGTTATTATATCCGGACTACTAAAGACTCTCCGCACCTTTTAGGAAGCCCATCTGGTCCCTCCGAGGACCTCCCGGTGAAGACTGAGCAACTAATCAGTCCCAAGACACTCGCCCCATCCGCCCCCACTCCCATTGTGTGTTTTGTAGTGTCTGGTTTCTTGCCTTAGTTCCCCCCTCTCATGTTTTTCCCCTGCCCCACGCTCCCTGACAATCAAATCAAACTTTGAACAAGTGCCCACACTCCCAGAGCAAACGACGAAGTGCACCTCCGACCAGGGTGATAAGAGCTGTTCCTTCTCGTGAAAAAGGAGGCAACCCTTCCCGCCCAATTCACTTTTCCCCCCTTTCCCCTCTCTATTTCCACGCAGACCTCCCCGACTTTCTGAGACCCTTCTTTTTTTTCCGCCTCCCGACCAAAATTGGTAGTAGTCGTAAACCTATCCCTCCGGCGTGTCCGCCGCTTCAAAAAAACCCCCTAGCCATCAATAAGATGACCTAACGTATCAGACGTTGATGCTTCATTTGCTGACATTTGACCGTCATTTCCAGAAACGAACCACCGTCTTGCCTCACTCGATCAGCGGGGACTCCTGATGGAGTTTTCACCCCTATGGCCTAACTCCAACTTGGACAATCTCTTCCCTTGAAGAGCCCTCCCGAGAACGAAATGTTGGTCGTTCACCCTCATTCATCACCACACCACAAAAACCTCCGTCGCTAGACACGCCACTCCTCCCGTAACCTTTCGAACCTGACCTTTCTAGGCACAAAGGGGCCTTTTCTCCTTGAATCCCCCCCTTTTCCGCTGCCTCTCTCTATTTTATAGCACCCCCCGCGCCCCCCAACCCATCGATCCCGCTCCGCAGCCCTCACAAGACTTTTCTCTCAGACAGCTGTAACCCCCGACCGTGTTGACCAAGCAACGCGAACCCTCCCCCTTAGTGACAGCCTTCCGAACTCCTTCCCACCCAACTAACCCAGATCCCCCCCACTGACACTCTCCATTTCCAGCGCTTTATTACTCCTGCACCATCTTTTGACTAAGGATACGAGGATTCTCAAACATCCTTTGAACCTTCCTGAACTCATCCAGGTTTCGCAGTCGCGCCACTAAATAAGAAATTAAACCACCATGAGGCTCGACAGAGAATCCACTTCCTGAAAAGATCCGAGCATCTTTGCTTGATGATTGGAAAAGATCAGACACCCTTTGGTTTCTTTCCTCACACGTCTACTGAACCACCGCCTCCTCTCCCACGCAGCCAACTCGTGCCGTGTACTCATTCGTGCCCGGAACCATCCTCCCCTCATCTGTTAGTTTTTTGAACAGCTCAACCCAACTCGTGCCAAGACAAGCTAGGTTCGATAAGGCCTCCTTGAAGTCCAATGCGAGTTCCTCTCCCCCAAACTGATGTAACCACCGGATTCCCCCCCCCCCCCCCCCCCCCCCCACGCCCGCCCCACGCACTTATCCACTGCGCGCCATTAGATATTAGCCGCTCCTCCCAATAAGTAATCACCTAATCTTTGTTCGACCTACCCCTCCCCCTTCCACATGTTTAGCGCATATTCAGCCAATAATAACCCGCCGATTTTCTCTGCTATAGACGAGAGCTACCCAATTCTCATAACGTCTCGCTCCGCCGCTCCCTTTTTTTCTTCCTCTCCTACCTCGTTTCCCCCATGCCCGATTCTCCGGACGAACACCCGGTGCATGTTCCCCTCCCCTTTTTCAAAGAGCCCCCCCTTTCCTCTACCCCCCCCCCCACAACATCCACGCCACCTCCCCGCTTCCCGCCCCCCTTCACCCCCCGCAAGAACACAACAAGGAAGGAGTTGAAAGTCTGTGGATTTTTTTTTTTTTTTTTTTTTTTTTTTTTTTTTGTAGTTTTTTTTTGATTTTATTGACAGCGGTTTATCAGCGAGAATCATAGTGCCTCGGTAGTCCCCCAGCAGCCCCGCTACGAACAACACCCTACTGCGCCCTCTCCGCCCTGGACTTCCCTTTTCCACCCTTCCAACCTGGCTTCTCCCTTTGCTTCTTATTCGTCTGTCAACGTCATAACCTTCTTTCCCGCATTCCGCGACGTTGTGGATGTTCACGTGCTCTCCAGCGATCCAAACTCGTGAAAGCCGGTACTATCAACAAAGTTAACATTTTCGTCCGTCTACCTTTTTCGCGGCCTCTTAACCAAGTCGCGCCTATCGAGTTCGGTTCAGTTTTTTTAGTATAAAGAATTCTCCTCGGAAAATCCTAACCCGATCCCCCCCTACGTCTCTGTGTGAAACCCCCCGGTTCCGTGAAAATTTAGGATTCCTAGTGGGACGGACCCTTGGCTATCGAGTTCAGGTAGCTTCGAAACCGGGAGAGATTTGGACCGTGATGAGACGACCCAGATTCCCCCCATCCAGCCAATGCTCGATTCTTATGGCTTACCAAGCGTCGGTCTATATGTTTCGCCAATCTTGCCTCCCCCAGACAATCCTCTTCCTCTCCGCGTGTCTTGGGAGCGCAGGACCTTCTGGATTGTTTTGAAATCAAGGCGTAAGCCCGACCAACGCTCTTCTCCCTCACGCCCCTACCTTCCCCCTCCTTGCCGCAACGATTAGCTGTGTCTTCCTCATTCCTGGTTTTTTTGCGAATTCCTTTATCTCTCTTTTTCCTCAGTTGGTTTGTTGTGTACGATAAGCCCTCTTCCCTTTTTAGACCCCTTTCCCTCGTTTCAGTCGCTCATTGAATGGCCTTCTCCTTCTCTTAGTGTCGAGTTATGCGTGGTTCTCCCGTCTTCGAACGCTCCGATGCTGAAGCGTCGCTTCCGTTCTTTTTTTGTCCATGCCTCCCGGAACCTTCTCGGCGCACCTTGATGCAGATCTCCTCTCCCGGTTTCGGGAGTGGGGGACTCTTTCGTCTCTCCATCTCACATCGCTGTCGGCGTGCCGTAGCAACCACAACGTGACTAACTTTTCTTTAGAACCTGTCGCCGCAACTCAGTTGCTAGGCAATCCTCTATTAACCGCTACGTCTTTCTAAGGGTGGCTTTCCTCGGCTCGCCCTTCTTGTATGCCGGCGCACATGTTGATCACGCCAGATCTTCGCGCTGTTTGGGGAGCTGGGATGTTCCTGTCTACCATCCATGTCCTGTCGATGAGGGTGACCCCCGCGACCCATGGTTTCCCTCGAATTTTCGAGCGGGTGTCCCCCTGAGTGCGCCTCCTTTAGAACTTTTATTGTCTGCCAAGTCGGCGGCCCAGTGAGGTTTAGAGATTTTGAGACGCGTGACTTCAATCTGTTCACCGGGTGCATCCTGCGATTTCCCCGCCTGGTAGGTATCTCCGGCCCTTAGATCGTGTTTTTGTTCGTGTCGATCAGGCTCTTGCTCCCGCCCCGAGTTTATTCTTCCTCGTGAGGCCCCCACCCCGGTAAAGTGCACCCATACCGTCACCGCAGTTCCACTATTTTGGACACTTTCTGTGTTGTTACCGTCTTGTCTTTTTTTTCTCTTTCCTTTTTGCGTGTCAGAACGGTCACGCTAGTCACCGGTGTGTCCTGGATCACGCACGCCAGGGTCTGCACTTTCTCTCGATTAAGGAGTGTTTTGTCACGGGCTTATTTTTCCCTTGTTTCAGGCTTGCTCGAGAAGCACGCGCTGCTGCATTTTCGTAGCTTTTGAGCTCTTCAACTTTTTTTCCCTGGGTCGAAACCCGATCGGCGTGGTCGCTGCTGCGGTCTGATTCGCCCCCTCTGTGGGCTTCTCATTTTAATAGATTTCTTAGTTTTTCTCCGCTGCCATCGTACGTTTTCCTGGAAGAAATTTTTCCTCGGCTCCACGTTGTTCTTTTTTTTTTCCCCCGTGTATTATCGATCTTTATGGCCTGAGTGGAGCTGTTCACCACCGACCCTCTTCGCGGGCATGTTGAGGATAGCCTTACGTACTTGTGCAATGCCAGATCTCGCATCGGCCTGTTTGTAAAGAAGTGGATTTCATTTGGGTATATGCCTGTCTTTGGACCGATATATCCCCGGTCTCCGAGCGCATGCTTTTTAGCACCGATGTCCGTAAGCAGTGAGCAGGAGTTTCCCGCGGATGGGCAAGGCGGGAGCTTAAGCCTTAGGGCTGTTTTTCTTGGACGAGATTAGGTGCCTAACAGTCCGAAGAAGTTGGCTTTCGTTGGAGGATTATGAAGGTTGGCGGGAGGCGGTATCCCCCTTCAAAGTAGTTTTAGCACTGACGGTCTCCGGAGCATGGAAGCCCCTCTTGCTCGGATGGGGATTTTCCGGAGGGGTGGGAAGGTTTTTGTGCCCCCCTTCAGGGTTGCGCTTTGTACTTGCCTTTTTCTCTTCGTACGGGCGTGGTGGGACAACGTTTCTCGTTTCGGGATTGCCCCCCAAATATGGCGTGTTGTTGCGTCTCCTTCGGAGTAGGCCCGCAGCCAGACTATTGCGGTTACGAACAAAAACACCGCGGTTGGCCGGGTCTTTGACCGGAACGGTGTGTCCTTCTTTTGATAAGGTTCAGGAAGACTTCCCGCATGGCTTTCCGACCGAAAGGTTCTGATGGCTCGGAGACTTTCTGTCCCGACATTTCACCGGTGGGTGCTGTCCCGTTGGTTGAAAGATTTTTAAAGCATGTGTACCTTGATATTTCGCTGAACCCGTTTTTTGTGCAGAGGCCCTTTCCCTTTTACACTTAGAGCCCACCGTCTCAGCGGTTCCGTCTTCCCAGTTTTCTCCTTGGGATGTCGGGGCTCCGGGTAGGTGCGTGAGGATGATAATACGCGGTTTTTCTTGTAAGGAACCGACTCCAGGGGGAAACCAGTTGGTCCGTGGCGCTACTTCGCGCTTCGTTTTCTGGGCAGTTGTCGTGGGCCTTGGTTTTGTAAAACGCTTTCGGCGCTTTTTAACCCGAGGTGAGTTTTAATTACGTGAAATAAGAAAGCACCTTTCTGAGAGGAGAACCCCTCACTGTCCCCCACCACAGCGCGACCCGCCCTGCCCGAGAGACTTCACTTATTGTTGTTTTTTTTGAGAGTCTTAGGGGTGGGGTTTAGTGGATTTCGCACTTCTGTGGCACCGCACATTTCCAACTTCCCATCACTTATGGGGCTTTTCCCGTAGGCGCCCCTGAGAGGCTCTTGGAGTGATCTTTTTCTATCGTTTCAAGATTGATGTTGAGGACCCCGTTTCCTTTGGGTCGCTTTTTTTTTTTTTTGTTTGTCCTTTATCGTAACCGTGTGGCGTCTATGAGGGCCGGTCCGGCCCGACACTTGGCGAAGCAATGGCGGTTTTTTTTATTGTCGCTCCTCTGCGTGAGAGCCCGCCCCCCCATCCTGCTTCGTCTTATGCTGAGGGCTTTGTCCGGTCTCTTGTTTCTTTTTGCAGATGCAGCAGGCGCTGTTTGACGTTCCTGCCTCTTTTTCGGGCGGCGACCAGCCGCCCCCGTAATTATTTGTCTCTATTTCCCCTCTCTGGGAGGAGTCAACGTCATTTTTCGACGTTCCTCAACCGCGTTGTATCTTTGAGTTAGCTCTCTCCCGGGATTCTGCTTGAACCTGGTGAATCACCTGAATGTTCGACGGACTTTTCAATTTGCCAGGATAAGGCGCTGACGCCTTCTTACACTCCGTTGCAAGCCCCCCTCTCTAGGATAGGAGTCGCCCCCGGTTTT
>Ga0179593_1691585_pt1 | contig 11719 bp, 19 predicted proteins | sample CZODoug2_1_08_16_FD_185931 | JGI IMG/M metagenome (GOLD analysis project Ga0179593, IMG submission 185931) | Vadose zone soil fungal communities from Angelo Coast Range Reserve, California, USA - CZODoug2_1_08_16fungal (PacBio error correction) | ecosystem: Environmental > Terrestrial > Soil >... | reverse complement strand
TCTTTTGTGTCCTGAAGAGCAAACCCAGAGATCGTGGGAAGCCAGTGGTTTAGGTTTCTGGGGTATTTTTTTTCAGGGTCCCCTTCGAGTTCCCCCCCCCGGTTGGGTTTTTAATTTAATGCAGGCTTCCCCCACACTTTTGGTTTGTTTTACACCGGGGGAACATTTATGTTGGGTCCGTTTATGTGGTTTCCTTTTCTTTTGTTGGTTTTCCCCTTTTAAGGGGCAGATATCTACCTTTTTTCCCCCCCCAATACCCAAATTCCATAAAAATTTGACCTTCTTCAAGTTTGGGCGTCGTTGCCCGTTCACTCAAATTCAAACTCGAGCGGCTGTGGCCGTCCACTATTAGGCCTTTTCGTCTTGCCCCCCCCGATCCTTTGCGTATGCCCACTTACACTTTGGGCGTCTCGCCCTGCCTCTGGATAAGTTATGTCAGGTTTCCTTGTACTTCTTTTTTTTTTTACCCTGCGCACAGTCGTCTTTGGAGCGTGTTCTTCTCATCCCACCAACTCTTTCCCCCAACTATTTGTCCTTTTTCCATTTCTCCCTCCCCAACTTAGCACTGCGAGTCGGCCAAAACTCTTTTTTATTTTTCTCTCACCTGAAGGGTTTTAAAAATCATTCCACTTCAACATGCTCTCTTTCACTACTCCTCATTGTTGTTTTTTTTTTGGAGTTTTTTTCCGGAGTGGTCACTTCTAATGATTTCAGTACCGGTTACATTCCATTTTGCCTTTTTTTGGATATCATGCCTTTGGCAAAAGGTTTGAGATTTCTCTCGGGATGTGGGGTATTCCTCCCCGCCTGTGTTTTTGGTGGCGTGGGTTCACCCCCCTTCTCAAAAGACCTGGATTTTTTTTACATGAGTCCCTTTTTTACCCGTAAACTCCGCTTCTTTCCAGCTCTTGTCTTCCTCCCCCCCGCAAGTGCATATAATTTCTGTTTGGGGATCCCTTTCTGGGGTTTTTTTTTTCTGCTCGCCTTTCTTTTGGGGCGGGGCCTCCCATTTTCCCTTTCTTTTTGACCTTCCCGTGTGTGCTTTTTCTTTGTTTTTTAGGTCCCGTTCCAACGACCTTTCCCTTAAACCTAACTTCTGAAACCGGCGGTGACTTCCGGACATAAATTACCCCCTGTTTTAGTTTTGGATTTTCTTTTTTGGGTCGCATGGGGCCTTTGATTTTCCAACACTGGTTGGGCCTGAGTTCCTAACTCCCCCACCTTTATTTTTTTTTACCCCCATTTGCTCTTTCCTTAAATTTGATTAAGTAACATCTTTCTGGCCTGTATCTCAGGGGTCCACCCCAGTTCCCCCAGATCTCACCCCCCCTCCATCGCTCCTCTTTCCATTTCCTCTTTACTAGGTCGTCCACTTGAAAGTGACCCAACAATGTTTCTTTGAAAACCCTAAAATTTGTTTTTCTGAACCCTCCATCTTTTTTTCTTCCACCCTTTCATACCTCTGACCAACGCCCCCCCCTCAAGGTTGTGAGCAGCCTCTGGTGGGGTTTACAGGGACTCTCAGTCCTTTCTGTGCAATTTTCCACTTTTCTCCTGTTCTAAAAACACCACTTTCTGATCAATCAGTTTCCTCTCCTGGAGTTTTCCGTGACTTACCCTCCTTTTTTGAGGGTTCTCCCCTTCTTCTCCCTCCTGAACAACCAAAAAAACTCCGCATGGGCGTTTTTTTCAGTTTTTTTACTTTTCCGGTGCGTAAGAGGAATCGCAAAAACGCCCCGCTCTTGTTTTTTCTTTCTCCTTTCTCCCTATGCCTAATTTCCTTTTCTTCCTACCCCTTTTTCGGGGAACCCATCCAGCCCCAATGGCCTCTTTTTTGCCTTTTTTTTCATGATAGACCCGCCGTGGAGATTTTTTCCCTTTTTTGAAGCCGCTTTTTTTGCATATAACCCACTTAGTCTGTTCCCCCCGGACGTCCCCCCCCCAATAATGTTTACCGGCAAGGCCGCTTCCCGCGTTCACTGTTCAAATTGGCACCCGTTTTCTTCCCATCCCTGACATCATTCGCGCTTTAGTTGCCCCCTTCATTCACTTTTACCTTTTTTTGCCCAGTTTTCGTTTACCCAAATGATTTTCCACTTCCTCATGTGGTTTGGGATATCACCTTTTCGCCGTTCTTTGGGTGCTTGAGCCCCCCCAACAAAATATTTCAGCCGCTTTTCATCGTTCCCCTGACTGCTTCCCAGACCATTTTTCTAATACCAATTTGCGTTTAAAGTTTCCCCTCTGTTCCCCTTTTTTTTTTTCGGCACGTGCAGTTTTTGCTCTTTTGTTTCTTCCTGTTTCTATCTCCCATGACCAAGGTTTTACGGGGTTCACCCTTAAGCGACCACACACAATTCACACTTCTTTTTTCTTTTATTTTTTTCCTCTCCGATTGCTCTCACGTTTTCGAAGGGCGGATTTTATCGCTCTTCTCCCCTTTTTCCTTCAGCGCACTTTGGAATTTTTGAGGACCCCCCTGTTTTTCGCTTTTTTCTTCTTGAGATGAGATCATTGAGGGTCATTTTTTTTTTTTTTTGCCTTTTTTCGCACGGCTACAATCCTCCGGAGCGTGTTCCCCGGGATTTGTTTTCCCTTTCAATCCCACTATTTTTTCCCTGTTCTTGATGGCCGAGTTTTCATAGGTACGCTGCTTTGCACCTTCGCCTTTTTTCGAAATACAACGTTACTGGAATTCGTTCCGGGGTCTCCGCTTTGAAGGAAGCCTTATTGTCTTTCTTCATTCCACTCATTTTTTTTGATTACACATATTTTTTATTTCTTGGGGCTTCCTTGGCTTGTGGCGGCGGGCGCCGAAAAACTGCTTCAACCCTTCTTCCTTCACCAGGTGCCCTTGTCTTTTTTTTTCTCAACCTCCTTTTTTTTTTCCTACGCGTACCGCTTGCGAATGGATGGCCCGCCCGTGGTACCACTTTTGATAGTGTCGCGTCCTACTCCTTTCTCTTTTTCGATCCCTAACAGGACTTTTCCGGCGGTTTTTCCTTAATGCCTTTTGTATGAATTCCGAATGTCGCTTACGCCGGTTTCCCGATTTTTAACATGACAGTTACCTCCCGTGTTTTTTTTTCCTCCCCACCTAAACCCCTATCTTCGTCTCTTGGTACGTCGCCCCGACCCGTGCTGCTCCTCACCCCCTGGCGTAGTCCCTGACACAAAGATTTGGCTTGGGGGGGTCCAATCCCACCTCCCCCCCCTCCTTCTTCTTTTCCCTTTTTGAGCCCCATTTCTTTTGTTTTTTTGTTTTTGGCCCGAATTTCCCCCATCTTGGCGGCCCACTTTCTTTTCTTCCCGAGTCCCCCTCCTCGTCTTCATGTTGTTTGTTGGCTTTTCTCATCGGGTATGCTCCCCTTTCCTCCCAACCTTTGGGCCCCACATCTCTTTTTGTTTTTTTACCCCACGCACCAAACCTGCTCCAGTACTGGGTCACTTTTGGCGGGGCACGTTGGTTTTTCGTGTTGAACCCTTTGTGAAGTCTTTTGCTTGGGTAATGGACTCCCGGGCTTTGGGCCTATTGTAGAGGCCGGCTCGTTTTTTTTGCCCCACCAGTCTGCATATCGTCCCTTTTTTCGTATTTTTGGAATCTTTGTTTTTTTTTTTTATAGATTTGCGATGTTTTTTTGTGATTTTTTTTCTTTTTTCTCCCTCTTTTAAACCTTTTCTCCGACTCCCATTTCATCCGTGCTTATACCCCAGGCCGATCGGCGTTTTTAGAAAGCTTGATTGAGCGCTCTTTGTTTTTCCCTGCAGGGTTTTTTTTTTCCCCCCAAGTTGGATGTCTTTTTTTTCGGGTGCCCCTCTTCCTCTGGAACCTGGCGATTGCAAAATTATTTGGAAGGCCTCACGCTTTTCTATTTCAGGTGTGCAGTTTTTAGTTCTCCCCCCCCCCTGGGACGAGTTGTTTGGCCCTCCAGGGAAACACACCGAAAAAATGCCCCCCCCTTACTTATTTGTCTCATGGTTGGGGGTGCTCGATCTCCCCCTTTTCTTCTTACGATCCTTTTTCCTGCCTCATGTGCAGGGGGAAGTTATTGTTCCCAAGGGCGTCGTTGTGTTCCTTTTCCTACGAGGAACAGACTCTTTTTTCCTGGTCATTGTTACAGTTTCTGAGCCCCTTTTTTTTCCCTTCACATTGTTAACGATGGAACCCAACCCCCAAGCTACTTTTTGAAGCTGTGTGGTTTTCCCGTCACTCCACCCCCCCTGCCCTTTCGGTTCGCAAAAAATGCCTGAACCTTCATTTTTCTGCACCGTCCCTCCGCTTCTTTTTTTTGCACTGCGGACTTTTTTTTGTTTTCCTGACGATCCCCTCGTTTCCTCCGCAAAACCACGTTTTTTAAGGGAGCAGGTTGCCTGTGCCTTTGCCTTTTTTCCCTTGGATTGTGTCTATTCCCCCCGAACCCTGTCGGGGTGCCCACTTTAGGACTTTAAGCAAAATCCCCTCCCCTTTTCGTGGGTGGGGGAGGTCCATTTTTCGGTTTTCTTTTCTTTGCTCCCCATTTTTTTGAACGTTTACCGGAAGGAGGGCTTGCGGCGGGGTTTTTCTGGGACTAGCCAGCTTGAATATTTTTGACTTCCCCCCAAGCCCCCTCCCTGCTTAAGTCCCTTTTTTTACACACATTCCCAAGGAATCTCCCCAATCGTTGGGCTGGGGTACCTTTTTTGTCTGTAAGTCAGTTAATTTCCCTTTTTTTTTGCTGTTCCTTTTCGTCTTCTTTTCGTTTTGAGTTGATGGGGGAAACATGGAAAGGCTTGCCAATGAACCTTTTTTTTATTTCCCTTTGACAAGGGCTTCATAACGTTCTTTCCCAGGTGATCTTGCCATTTTTTTTTGTCCCCATCCCCACGATTTTGAGATTCAAACTTCTTCCAAACGATCTCCTTTTTTTTTTTTTCGACCCTTTGCATTTGTTTTGTTTTTTTCTTTCGGGATCTTTCAGGAATTTTTTTCCCAGTAGGTTGTCTTATCACTTCTGCTGCAGATTGTTTCCAAGCGGGGCTGTTTCCTTCGGACGGCACCCGGACACACGTTTCTAATTTCTAAGTTTTTTTCTTTTTTACCGGGGTTGTTCGGAATTTCGATTCGAAATCCCACTCTCGTTTCCTTCTCTCTTAAATGCGGAAAGGGTTTGTCTCCTTTTACCACCCTTCGTGCCTCGTGTTTTTTCCTACTTTGCGGGCCCTACTTCGACCAGTGAATGGGCATTATTTTTCTCTTCTCTTTCTTCCCGCTTTCTTTCCCCGTGCTGATTTTTGCAGTCCTGATTGGTTCCCCTTTCGTTCATGTTTTCTCTGATGACTTTTCGGGTTCAGTTGTTCGACACCAGGGGCAATTTCATCCCAACCCTTTCACCCTTTGGACCTCCGAACCCGAATGGAAATTTTATTCTTCCTCTTATTTTTTCTAGTGTTCTTGGAATTTTCCCGGATTGGCCAAGAACCCCTTTTTTTTTCTCCATGAGAGAGCTGTGAAATACGTTTTTTTCCCAAGCTTTTGGTGTCTAGTTTTCTTTTTTCTTGGGGCCGTCCCTGGCACACCTGTGGGGGAACTTCCGCGTCCCTTTTTATGTGCTCGACCCACTTTGGGCCTTTACTTTTTTTTTTTTTTTGGATGTTTTCTGAAAGTGTGCAAGCAAGTTCACCCCGGTTAAAGGGGGCCGTGTTAATTCGAATGTCCTCACCACCCCCCTCAAGACTCCACCTTATGACCCCAATTCCTTTTCTTTTTTTTTCCTCCATGAACCTCAACATTCAAACCGAGCGGCTGGGTTCAGCAAACGCTATTTATTTCGCATGTTTTTTTAATTTTTGAGATGCACTTCATAGTTTCGTCTCGCCTTCTCTCCCTGATACTTTTATGTTCAGTTTTTTTCTTCCGTATCTTTTTTTTTTTTCCCGGGCTTTCTTTTCTTGTGAGCTGTGTGTGATCGATACACACGGCCCTTCGATCCCCTCCAATTCCTTTTTTCCATCGTTTCAATATATTTTTTTACCCCCTCTTTTTTGGAATGGGCCGCTTAACTGGTCCTGAAAACCCTTACTCCCCCCCATCTTTATCCCTTTTTCGATTTTCCGGTCTGTCGATTTACGTTTATTTTTCAGGACCCCTTGCTGCTTTTTGGTCTTTAGGCTGATTGGCTTTTTTTTTTTGATTTCTTGGTGCTGTCTGTTATCGAAGTGGGGATTTTGTTTCTATTCCCCCACTCCCGACTTCATTTTGACTTGCGCCCCTTGCCAACCCCTCCCACTCATAAAGATTATTAGAAAGGTGATCCTCCACCTTTTCCTGTCATTGCCCTTTATTTGAGTGGATATATTGGCCTTGACCTTTCCTTTTTCGTTTCGATTTATTTTGTTGATGGAGGTGCTGCTTCCTTTGCTGTTACCATTCCCCACAGGGGTGGTTTTTGTGTTTTCCCTTTCTATCAAACGACCTTCCTTACACCTTTTCCCCCTGCTCTTTTTTGCAATACCTTATTTCCCGGACCCCCCGTTAACCCTTGGAGCCGACGGCCCATTTCCAGTGAGTTTTCCTTTACCCTTTTTCCGGTTTTTTTTGGGCCGGGCGGCCCTTTTTTACCACTCCGAGCAACCTCCCCCCTTCGCGTCCCCCCCGATATGCTCCTTGCTCTACTCTTCACGTACTTTTTCCCGTCCCTTTTGATCGCGTGACCAAAAATTCCACGGACATCTTCCCCCCGCAATTCCCTCTTTTTCCCCCCCCCCCTCCATCAGGTTTCCTTCGGTCGATTCCTCGGATCCCAAATTTGAACTTTACCCCAAGCCGGTTTTCACCCTGAATTTTTCTGACTCACCACCTGAACCGCTTCCCAATCCTAGTCATTCCTCCCCGCCCATTCATACTCCTCGCTCCCATCGGTTTTGGTCTTAGGTTTTCCTTTTGAAGGTACCTCAATGCGATCTGTGTCAATTTCACTGGAGAAAAGTTTTTTACGGCCTTATTCCCCACACCCTTTGGACCTACTGACGGCCCCGGTCCAAATTCGCTGGGGAGCCTTTCAATTTTTTTTTTTTTTCTAAATTATCAGATTTATTTTCCGACCACCGGTGCCCCTGCGAACGGTTTGCTGTTTTCAATGTTTTTTTGATTGTTTCCGGTTTCTCCGGAGTACTCTAAAAAACGCCCCCCCCCTTTTTTTTCCCCCTTTTTTTTTTTTTTTCTTTCTGTTTTTCCGTTTTTCCTGTGATTTCATTCCCGGATCCATCCCGCCACACCATGTCCTCGGCGGTTTGTACTCTCGCATTCCAGTTTCTTCTGAAAGTCCCTTGACCTCCCCCCTGAGTTTTTTAACCTTTTTTTCATCCACCCTCAGGGTCTTTTTTGTCTTTTTTTTTTTCGGTAATCTTCCCATTGGTAAAATTCCTTCCAGGTGCCGCCATCCCCGACATCATTCACTGCTTTCTTGATGAATAAGAATATGTTCATCGGCACCGTCCTTTTCCCCCAAGCTACTTCTTTGGGGCCGGGGCTTGGGCCCCATGTTGGGTCTATTTCCCCTTCTTTTCAACCATTATTTGTTTGAATTTTGGATGGCGTTTTTCCCCAACCCCCCTCAGGCGCCGTATCGCAAAAACAACGCCTCAAATCCCCGCCAATCTCCCCGTTGGCGTTCAAGTCACCCTCTCCGTCTCTCAATATCCTTTTCCTTTACCTTTGTCTTTCCCTTTGCTTGAGGTCTAACAGTTGTTTTCCGGACAAAATTTCGGGCTCTCCCCCCAGTCCTGGTAACCCTCAAGTTTCCTTCCCCGTTCCCCGCAAGCCTTATGACTCCCCCTTTTTCGAAAGGAGGGACTAGATCAGGGCCCCTGTCCCCTTCTCTTTCTTCCATTCCCGGTTTGGCCCATGGAGGTCATTCGATCTTATATCGTGCGGGGTTTTTTTATGGGGTTTTCGGAGGCCTCTTCACTTTGACCCCGACCTGCTCGGGTCCCTGCTTTCTTGGTCTACCCCTCAATGTGACTTATGGGACTCAAACGATTTCCTCCCGTTCCGTTATTTCTTGCGTCCTGTTCTTTTTTTGCTGTTTGATTTTTTTTTTTTTTCTTGTTCTCCCCCCTCCCCCTGCTTGTGCGAAGACCTTTTCCGGGGTACGGAAGGCGCCGGTCTGTTTTTTCCGCTTCCTTTTGTTCGAGCAGTCAACCGCCACCATTGTTTTTTTCTTTTTTTCAACCTTCCGGAATGTGAGTTTTTTTTTTTTTTCACGGAACTTTTTCATGTTTGGGAGTTCGCCACTCCCCATCAAAAGTTTTTTTTTTGCCTCCAGTCCCCCCCAAAGGGATTTTCCCGCTACAACCTAATTCTCAGATTCTACTGTAATTTACCCAGCATGTAAATTCTTTTTGATATCCTTCGTCCCAAATTTTTTCTAGACCTCGCTTCTCGACCAGCCCGGGTCGTTTCTCTCTTTTCTTTTTGGGATTCCCATGAAATTTTTTTTCGGAACGTGTTTCCCCCCTTCTCAGGTACCCGAAAGAATCCCCCAAGAAGCCTTTTGAAAGAATTTTAGAGCCACCCCCCATGTCTTTCCCCCAAATTACTAACCTTTCAGTACAGTTTTTTGTCAGACGAACCCACGTACCCGTTTTTTGCCTTGTTTGACCCCCTGGTACCTTAATTACAAAAGCCTTCTTTGGAGGCTCTCTTCTACCCCCCACCCCCACTCAGCGAGGGCCTCCAGAGCTGTAGCCCTGTAAGACTTTGGCTGCACTAAAGACCCCAATTTATTGGTTTGCACCCCCTTTTCCCTTTTGAATTTTAGAGAATTCTACTGTCCTTTTATATTTTCCTCCCTATCCATGTTGTTTTTGGCTTTTCCCTTTTTTTTTTCCTTTCAGGCCTCACTACCCCCCTTTTCGCCCCCACAGTATTTTGGTGCTCGGGGCCACCTGCAACAACCTGGGGCCTACTTGTTACGCCGGTGCGGGTAGGCGGCGTGGTTGTTTTGTCCCCCCGAAGGGATGGCGCTGGTATGGGACATCCGGTCCCGGTCTGTTTTAGGTGAAGTATATTGATTTTGTACGGTAATTTTTGATTTTTCCCCTTTTGAGAATCCTCCTAGAAAGGTTTACAGCTTTTTCCCCTTGGGTGTGTTCAGATCACCTTGGGTGTATGGAGCGCTGTTGTTCAATGGGCTGTATGGCCTTTGTCGTTTCTTTTCCCGTGAGAATTAATGCCTTTGCTTACTGTGCCGTCCGGGGGCTTTACTCTTTCCCTGGAGGGGTTTTTTTTTTTTAGGTGCCACGATGATGGTTTGACGCCTCAATATCCCCCGAGATGGGACCCGGTCGTGTTCCCATTTCTCCCGCTTTTGGACGCTTGTCAACTGAGTCATCCCCCCTTTTTGAACGGGATTCAGGTGAAAGCTGTGTTCGTTTTTTCTTTTGCAAACCCCAAAAACCTTTTTGAACGTGCCCCCCACTTTCCTTTCTCCATTTGTCTCCCCCGAAAACTTTTTTCCTCCGTTTGTATCGTCCCCCCGACGGTTCTTCCCCCCCAAAAAGCCTTTGAGCACTAATGAACCCACGCAGGGGCGGACCCTAGTTCTTATCCATTTTTTAACCTTACTTTCATCGCGAAGAGGACCCTATGAGCGCATCATACCTCCCTCTCTTTGTTTTTTTTATTTTTGACCAGTCCCCCCTGGAAACGATGTCATTACCACGCCACCCGTTTTCCGATCGTGTCCTTTTTTTCCCCCTCGAAACCCCCTTCCCCGCGACGAGATCACCCATGCAAGCTCTAATGGTCCACCCCCCTCGGCGTTCCTGGCCTTGCGAAGAATTCCGAGACCCACCTGCCTCGGTCCCTTTAAAGTTTGTAACGATCTCAACGGGAGCCTTCTTTTTTATTCCTCCTATTGAGTTATCATTGTGAACCCGACCCCCCTTCCCCTGTTAGGGGGAATTTATGGACCCGCAACCCTTTTTCCCCCCCCGCTGATGGAGGGCGCACCCCACCTTTTTTTTTTTTTTCTTTTAGGTGGTCCCCCCGCACGTATTTAGGAAGGGCGTTCTGCGCGTTTGGTCTCTGTGGAAATATGTTTTTGTTTTTTTCTCATACCCCCCAAAGACCATCCATGTGCCTCTTCTTGCAGGCGCTCCCACCCCCCCCTTTTCCAATCTTTCCCCCCCTTTTTTTTTCACCGGTTCTGAAAATGGCGGGCGTTTTGACTCTCTTCCCAGGGACTTCGCTCCCCAGATTTTCATGTCTGTTTTTTTTTCTAATTTTGTTTTTTGGCTTTTTCTTCCTTTTCCAACCCAAAGGTGACGATGCACGTTCACAAGCGGGCACTTTTTATTGGAATTTTGAATTTTTTTTGGTTTTTTTTTTTTTCAATTTGGCCGTTTTTGAGATTTCACCCCTTGAATCTCCACTTTATGGCGCTATTTCCGCTTTGGGGCCTGGTTGCTGGTTTTTCTACGAGGCCCTTCGTTTTTCCCAGTGTCCCGAGGGGATTTTTATTTGAAAAACTTCTTTTTCCCTCTTTTTTTTTTTTTTTGACACTCCCTTCTTGTTTTTGGTGTTTTGACTTTCCTGGTATTTTCCCCCTTCCCCAAGGCACTGCCCTTGACAGAAGGGACAAGTAGCATTTTTTTTTCCTGTGTTGGAGGAATCTTTTTAGACATCCCCCAACCCCTTTCCTTCTGGGACAGGTTTCCTTCTCCTATGGTCACTGAGGACAAAGGTTAAGAGTATGTTCCTACAGTTTTGGCACTCCCATAATTTTCTTTTACTGTAAAGGTTTTTTTTCCCCTCCTGGAGCTTTCTAACATTTGGTCCAGATTGCGGCTTCTGGATGGCACGCGGGTTTCTTTACCAGTGGCTTCTTCCGTTGAGTAATTCTTTTTTTCTTTCTAGATCGAATGAATATTTCAGGGTTTCTTCCCTCCCCCTGGGGTTCAATTTTCCCCCCCCACCCCGAAACCCTCCTTCCCCAGTTTCCCCAATCATTCACGGGCGCCGGGAACCGTTCTCGAGGAGTTCAGTGTACGGATGGATTGTGTGTTTTATCGTTCTTTTCAATTTTTTCCCGCGATCCCGGGCCAGAAACCCTTTTCGTAATTCATTAGTTACGAGCAAAATCCCTCTAGTGACCTTCTTCCCATTGCATTGGTCCTTTTTTTCTTTTCTCTTCAAGGGCCATGGGGGGGGGAATTTTTTTCTGGCAGAGACCCCCCCTGATTGTCTGCCTCAAAAAGGGTAACATTTATGTCTTTTTTCTTTAAGTATGTGAAATCAGGCTTTTTTTGCCCTTCCTTTTTCAAAGGGTTACGTTCCCATCGTTAATTCGCAGTTTCAACAACAACCCCAAACCCCACACCCCCCCCCCCCTTTTACTCCACGTCCCAACCTTTCTTTCACATGAGCACTGATGGTGTCCGCTTTCACTCAACACCCCTTTTTTCTAGGTGGTTCTTAGTTTTCCCCTTAACCCCCTGGAGACCTGAGATGCCCTTCGGGGCTTATTCCTCGGCTTTTTCCCAACCCGCTCTTCCTTTTTTGGTTTATCCTGTTGTCACGGGGGAACGCGCTAGTCGGACTGTTTTGAGAGCTTTTGGATCGATCCCCACACGCCCACCGTCAGACCCTGTCCATAGCTTCCATACTATCGACCTCGTTTTTTCTCCACCTTTTTTTTCATATGTGTTTCCTGTCATGAACCCCTCATTAGGACCTCTC
>Ga0179593_1563925_pt1 | contig 11719 bp, 11 predicted proteins | sample CZODoug2_1_08_16_FD_185931 | JGI IMG/M metagenome (GOLD analysis project Ga0179593, IMG submission 185931) | Vadose zone soil fungal communities from Angelo Coast Range Reserve, California, USA - CZODoug2_1_08_16fungal (PacBio error correction) | ecosystem: Environmental > Terrestrial > Soil >... | reverse complement strand
TCCCTCCCTCAACGCCGCTCCAGCATGATTCTTTTTTGAGCCTGAGGCTCGAGGACGCCCTGGCTTTGATGTTTTCTTTTTGACCTTCGTGACCCCTCTCCCCTCCCCCGCGACGCCTGATCGGCCCGGATAGCACCCCTTGAGCGACAAGGCCTTTTTAAGGAATCGATCTTTTGGGAAAAGCGGGCCCCTGGCGGGTTTGCAACAGTGGCGGCCTTTTCGTTGTGGTCAGGCTTTCGTCCGTTGGACCACGCCGTCCGAACCAACGCCTCACCCAGCCAGGCCCAAATCCCAAGCATATCGTGGGAGGAGGGTATGTCTTGAGCTCCCTCAATGCCCGGTTTTCTTCTTCTTGCCCCCCGGTCGCTTTTCCCTTTTCGCCGCGGCTGATCCAGCATACAGGTTTTCGGATAGGATGTGAACGATGTTTGCCCTGGAACTCACCCTTTTTCTCTGGACCCCCCCTTGTGGCCGTTACCCCACCAAAAACGTCCCTCCCTCCCAAAGTCGTAGTACCGTTTTCCAGTTAGGGAGTCTCTTGAAATTCTGACTCGATTCGGGCTATTCTCCTGTCCTACGCGCTTCGCCCCCCCTCCCCCTTTTTTTTCAAGCGCGTCCTCCCCCCCCTGACCCAGACCCCTTTTTCGTCGATTCTTTTCGCTCTCCGCCACTTACCTGCGCTTTAGAGGTTTTTTGCCCAGGCCCGGGTTGACCATCCCGTCCTCCCCCCCCTTCCGCTCGCCCCCCCCCTTTTTTCGTCCACTCGACCCCCCCCCCCCCCCCCCCTACGCCCCTTTCTTCGCTTGGTGGACCTCGATCCAGTTTTCCTTTTTGCGGTTTTTTGATGACCCGGGAGGGCGGTTCCGCGGTGTTGTGACCCACCCCCCCCGTCTGGGATTTTTTTTTTTGTGACGTCCGGCTCCGGCCTCTTTTTTTCGTCTCTTTGCGGACTGCGGTCTGGGCGGACCTCGCCGGGGCCTTTGTCGTCCTCCCCTTTCTTCTTTGGCCGGCCCTCATCGTTTTTGGGCCCGGCCCCCCTTTTCCCGGTTCCCCAAGGGAGCCATCCACCGATGGACGGGGGGTTTGGGCCGTGCTCGACGTTTTTTTGAACCCCGTTTGCGCCCCCGTGCTTGTCTTTGACCCCCATCAGTATGGGCTTCGACCTGGCTTGGTCAGCGGTAAGTTTTTTTGTTTCGTTTGGTGGTGGTCCCTGTCGTCTCCTTTTGTGGAGTGACTTTTTTCTCTGTTGATCCGGGTTTTTTAAGGTCCCAAGTGGCCCGGGATCTTCGCGTCCCGGCCTACAAGATGGACTCCTTTTTCAGCGTGACCTTTCTCAACCGCCTTCGGCACGGCGCCGCGCGTCAGGCAGCCAGGACCGTTCCCAAGCAGCGCGGCTGCAGCGAGATGAGGACCGTCTCCCCCCCCCCCCCGGCCTTCCCTTTTTTTTTTTGAGCCGTTTCCCCCCCCCCTTTAGCCGAGGTAGTTTTTTTTTTTTGCGGCTAGGTTTTTTTTTTTTTTTTTTGGGTTCTTTCACGTTCGGGGTGGCCCGTTTGCGCCCTCCCGCCGCCACCAGCTCCTTTGTAGTTCTGGTTAGGTTCCCTTCCCCCCCGCCGCCCCCCGGCCCCCCCGCCAACGGGGACTTTTTGGGTAGGGGTTCGGCCCACCTTTCGCCGACACCGGTAGTTTGTTTTTTTTGCCCTCCTGAAGCCGCCGGCCGCCACTGGCGTTGGGGTGGGTTCAGCGCCGCCGGGCCCCGACGCTGGCGTTGTGGTCGGGTCTTTTGTTTTTCCCGTCCCTTCTTCCGCCATAGGGCTAGGGTTTGGAGTATCCCCTTTATCCCCCCCGGGTGCGTAATTGGACCCCCCGTCAGCCTTCATCTTGTCGTTCGGGTTTTTCCCGCCTGTCCAAGCAACAGCTTGTAAGGGGGTTCGTGGGTGTGACGTGCTTCTTTTTTTCCCTCGGGGTCGAAAAACTCGGGTCGCTTCTTTTTCCCTTCAACAGTTTTTTTTACTCTTGTTGTAAGTTTTCGCTCCTTCCCGACCCCTCCACTTGGGGACTTCGCCCATTTTTATTCTCCTTTGATGACGGTTTGCCTTTGGCACGTCCCCGAATTGCATTAATGCAACCTTTGGTGCTGGTTCATTCCCCTTAAGGGCTCGGTTGCAACCACTCGTGGAATTGTCCGCCTTTGTTGCTTTTTTTTCCCCTCTACCTGGCGGCCCCGCCGGGCCCCCAAAGCTGCCGGGTCCCCCAGCAACGGCAACTCCTATCATCACCCCCTCCCCCGCCATCAAGGCCTCATGGTGCGATTGGACCTCCCTGGACTTGCTCGTGCTGGCCCAAGCGTCTCTCCCCCAATGTTAATTTGACGCCAAACGTCTCCCCCCTTGCGACCTTCCGGCGGCCCCACGGCGGCCACTCGGTACCCACCTGGAGCGAGTTTTTTGATGGTGTACTGGTTTTTCTTACCCCCCCGCTATTACCGTGGGCTTCTGTTCGGGTTGGCATCACAGTTTAGTGGAGGGCCAAAACATCCCCCCCCCAAAATGGACCGGCGTTTTGCGAAACATATTGTATGGACTTTCTTTTTTTTCGGTGGTGACTCCCCCGAGCGTTAACCGGCTCGGCGAGAGAGCTCGCAAGGGGCTTTTGAGCATGTTCTTTCGGCTTGTCGAGGCGGCCAGCACCGTCCTCCCCTTTTTCGGGGCCTTTGCAGCCCAGCAGGTTTTTTTTTTGACCCGGTGTCTTTTCGGTGAGGTTTGCCCTTTTTCAGGGCGTTACCGGTCGCGGCCTTTGAATCCACACTGGTTTGTGGCGTCGGGTGGTTTTCTTCCCTGTCGGTTCCCCGGAGTCGGTTTTTTTTCTTCCTCCTTCCTCCGTTTTTGTGTTGTTCCCTCGACGGGGTTTTACCAAGGACTCCCGGGTTTTCGTATGCCTGGGGCAGCCACCCCCCCCCCCCTCCGCCCCACTCATGGTGTAGTCAGTTTTGCGCGACCGGCACTCTCAAGTAAACCCCGACTGACCCGACCAAAAGTTTTTCCTGACCGCCGGCCTGCTGGGGCTGTTGGCACCGCTTCTGGAGGAATGTGCTGCTGGGGAATGGCTCGTCCGCTGGAGTTTTTCTTTCATTTTCCCCACTTTTCTCACCCGTTCTGAGCTTCTACTCCGACGGCTACCCCGCTTCCTTCCCAGTATGGGGACCTTTCTTGTTCTTCAACTCCGGTTTTTTGTGAATGTTTTGTCCCCGCACTCCTTGATGAACCCTAAAAAACGGCATCCCCCCCCCCCCCATTTTAAGCGTTCGGTTTTTTTTTCCCCCCCCCCTCCCCGGCACAGTACCCCAAGTCCCCACTCGCTCCATGAGGGTTACTATTCGCCGTTTTGCTAGCTTCCCCCCTCCCTTGCTTTTGCGTTTCAACTTTTCTTGACCATGTGGATGAGATCGTTGGGTGTGGCGCACCCCGATTTTTCAAGTCGGGTTTTTATTCCCTTTTCCCGTGCGGATTTCTTGGGCTTTGGCCTTTGTGCCTGATGTCTCGCCTTTTCCCGTGCTGGCAACCACGGCGCCCGGAGTTGCACCGACAGTCTCTTCCCCGACAAAGGCAACCCCACGGCACGTCAATCCCTGGAGGGTTTGCAACCGAGCCCAGCCCCGGTAGGCAGTTGAACCGCCCACCCCCCCCCGTTTTCCTCCCCCCTGCCCCCCCTTCCCTTTTTTCGCCTTTGACGCAGAAAACCCTCTGGGATCTCCCGACGTGTTTTTTTTTTCCGGGGTACACTGTTTCCGAGTTTAGTCGCGCTGGCGCCCCCCCACACCCTTCCCAACGTTTTTTTGATTCGGAACACGATTCTTCCGCAATTATACTAATACGGACAGGCCCTTCCAATGTTCTTTTCCCCGGCTCGGACCACCGTGAAAACCGACAAGATTGTCTTTTGGTTCTTCTGGGCGTCCCTTTCGCTCCGGAGCTGAACGGGCATAATACCACGACGAAAGCTTTCGGCCTTTCGGTGAGTTTCCCCCCGAAAAACCCTCCAACGGTGGGGAGGTTCCGTTGCTGAGTAACCCCCCCCCCTCCCCCCAAATTTTGAACGGGCGGGCTTCGGCGGGCGAGACCTCCCGCTCCTTTGGCTTGCGCGGTTTTGGCGTACACCCTGGCCCCCCCCACCCTCCCCCGGTGGAGGTTTTCTGTGAGGGGCCCCTGGTTGGCGGTGGCGCCCCCACACCCGACCCCGACTCTTCCGGAGCTGGTGGCGTCTGTCGTGTCTGGGCAGCCCCGGGCACCCCAGAATTAGTTCCCTCCCCCCCCCCCTGCCGCCACCGGGTATAACCTCTTCAGTGTGCACGGCTCCGGGCCGGTGATTTGACGGCTGGCGGAGTTTCACATCGCGATGGCCCGTTCTTGAGTTTTCCTTCTCTTGTCAGCCGTTGTCGCTCGTGGCCTTGCCAGGGCGGTTAATCCTTTTCCGCCGCTGATCAGCTTGGTACATCTGAAGCCCTTTCCGCGATAAGCGTCGTTTTTCTAAAGTTTCTTTTTCCCACGATCCCCTGCCCGGCTTACGACCTCCCCCACTTTTTTTTCCCACCACCGAATCCGCCCGGTTGGGAACGCTTCGACCGTCTTTTTTTTTTTTCAGCGAAGCCCATTTGTTTCCTTTTTTTTCGCAAAAAGCTACTGCTTTATGTCGTCGCTCTTTTTGACTTCCGTTTACCCGACCCCGGTCCATTTCTTTTGGGCTTTTTTTTTTTTTCCTGTCCGTTCCCCCCGGAATGATGTCGGCCAAGAGCACGTCCCGGGTTCCGGACCCTGCTTTCTCTTTTTCACTCCCCTTTTTAACTGCTGTCGCAGGGTAGACGAGCCAGCGTTTTTTTTCCTTTTTATTCCCGGAATGCCGTAGCTCAGTGTGGTCTCCCGGTTTCCACAGCCTGGATCGAATTTTGGCCCGCTTGGTAATCCCCACCTCCAGGTCCTGGATTCGTTCGTGGCACACCCCCCCCCTTTTTCCTGCGAAATTTTTCCCGGGTCTTCGCGTCCCCCTTGCCAGGTCGTCGAGTCGCCTGGCGAGACCGGCCGGGGCGCTTTTTTTTTTTTTTTCACCCTTTCCTGGGCTGGCTCCCCTGAAAACCCCTTTTCAACCCGACATTCGTTTCGGAGGAGCGACCCCAGGATCCGACCTGTTTTTAGGTGTGGCGTGGGCTGCCCCCGCGCTGCTCCTGTTGGGTTAGATTTTCGAGGAGGAGGGCCGGTTGAGCCCTGGGCCAATTTTTTTTTGAGCAGAATGGCGGACGTCCCCTCAACGGAGGAGGTCACGACTTTTCCGTTTGCGCGGGACGAGTTTTGGTTTTGGTAGGCGTCTGCCCCAAGGGACGGCAGCCCGGTGAGGGCGGGCTACACCCAGTTAGCCGCCTGGCCGGGATTGATCCCTTGGCGTTGAGCGTCGTTTTCGGGCGACCGGGCTTGCCTATAAGTCGCCTTTTTGCTTGCTGATTCGAAAACTAAACTTGGTTCCTTTTTGCCCGAGGTTTTTTTTCCTTGGCTTTCTTGTTGCTTTTTTTCGGTCCTCCGTTGGTGCGTGGTTAGTTTCCCCTTTGCTCCACCTTTTGCATTCAGCCACTGCCCCCCCCCACCACCCCCGTTTGCCCCCGCCGTCTCGCCCCCCCGTCCTCTCTTGTCTCTTTGTCGCTTTGTTCCCGCTCGATTTCGTTTCGCGGGCTTTTTTTTCTGGGCACGGAATCCCTTGAGCGTCGAGGGAGCACGTTGGGGGCCCCTGTGCCGAGCTCTGGACTCCTTCACTGGGCCGGGGCGTTATTTTCAGTAATCTCCTATTTTTTTGTAAAACCTTTCCTCCTCCTCTTTTTTTTGTGAGAGAGATGTCGCCTCAAAAACGTCCGCAGTCTCGCGTTTGAGGCCGCCCCCTGGCCCGCTCTCTGTTCGACCCGTGTCCTCGTGCCCGAGCTCCCCCCCTCTGCCTCGGGTCTTTCCGATTCGCACATTTGCCGACAGGCAGTCAAGTTCCCCTTTTTTTTAGGCTGGGTTCTTTTTCAAGCGGGGTTTTTTTCCCCTTTGGCGGCTGTTGCGGTGGGAGTTTTGCCCGTCGTCCGCCCCAAGCGCGTTGCGACCACGTCGCACAAGCCAGGCCCAAACCCCCCCCCCCCCCCCCCAGCAAGACTCTTTTTGTTTTTTTTTTTCACCTTTTTTTTTCTGCTGCTCCAGCTTGCACGTCTTCCTGATAGGAGCCGGTCCGCGACGAGCAGCGTCCTGATCAGCATTTCCGTTTCTAGGCTTGTGAGATGTCCGCCGGCCTTTCCCCCCAGTGTTTCTTTGTTTTTGACCCCCGTCCTTGGGGCCGGAAAGATACCCCACAGTCCGGGTGCGCCACCGGCGCTTTCCCCCCTCCCACTCCTTTCTGTTTTTGGGTCTTTTGCTGGCCACTTTCTGTTTTCCCCTCCCCTTTGCCAGGGCCTTGGCCCCCCCTAGCCGCGCCTAGAACCCATCTAAGGCTTCTTTTTCATCAGCCAACGCACCCCAGTTTTTGACCACTCGTTTTTTGTGTTCCGCTCTTTTTTTTCACCCCCCAAACAAAAACCCACACCCCATACCTGCGATTTCTTTTCTTGGGCCGACACCCCCCTTTTCGGGTGACATACGCGCCGGCAGGTCTCGCCAGGCGACTTCCCGACATGTGCAACTGAACGGGACTGCCCCGTCTTTTCCCCCTCGACCCCCGGCACTTTTTTTTTTGGGATGACACATTGTCTTCTTGGCCATATTCCTCCAGGAGGTTGTTCCCCACAACTTTTTTTTTTTTTAGCTACGTCCGTTCGTGCCGGCTCCGTTTGTTTCTGATTTTTTGGTACCTTCCCGGCTTTCAATGAACCGGTTTCGTATGGTTACCTCTCCGGTGGAAGGTATTTTTCCCGGAGACCGTGCTATTGGAAGTCGGCAATTCTGTTGCCCCCCCTTTTTTTTTTTTTGCCCCGGTCCGCAGGGAGTCCTTCCCTCGATTTTTGACCGGGGGTCGGGGCGCGCCGCGGTTTCGAAGCCGTCCTTGCTGCTGTCCCTCCAGATGTTTCGACCCCCTGGCTTCGCGGTGTCGATCTTTTCCCGGGCGTTTTTTTTTCGGTGGTGATGGTGGAGGTCGTTTTGTTTCTCACGTTTTTTTTTTTTGAACCCCGATTTCTCCTGTTCCTGTGACCCTGCCCGTGGCCGGATAAGCGCCTGGCTCTCTCATGGGAACCCGTCTTTTGATCAGGCGGCGTTTTCTTTTTTTTTTTTCGAACCCCCCCTGGCCTTGCACGGCTCTTGATTCATGCAGATTCCCCGTGGGCCAAGCAGCGCGGGCTCGACCTGAGAGGATCCTCCCAGCCGTCTTGGTTTGATTTTTTGCCTTGCCCTCGCCGTTTTTTATCGGTTGGGCGGCCCTTGGTCAGACAGTTCGGGTTTCCCGTTTCCGCCCTCCTCTCCCCATCGCCGGGCCTTTGAGTCGGGTTTCCGTTTTTGGGCGCCCCCCCTCCCGCCAGCCAACCCCACCGTTTTTCTTTGTGTGGTTCGCCCCCTCCCCGCCCCGCCCCGGTTTGGGTACTTGTCGGGTCGTTTCGCCGCCGCCCCCGGGGCGTTTTGTGGTGGTGTTCGTTCGCCCGGCCTCTTTCGTTCCAACCGGGCGTTGGTGTTCTGTTCGCGCCGGCCGCCGCTTTTGCTGGTGTTTTTTTTGGGAGTTTTGTTCATCCGGTCGACTTTCCCAGTTTGAAGACCTTCATCTTGTCTGCTTGCCGGTTGGTCTTCCCAGAACGCCCCTTTTTTTTTTCGTGGCCGTTAGTGAGTAGAAGCCTTTTTCTCTTCGGGGTCTTTTTCTTCACAGTTTTTTTTTTCCAAATTGTGTGTCCGTGCCCTCTACAGGGGCGACCTCGCCCTGGACCCGGCGACCCCCCCTGGACCGGCTCCCGTGTCTCCCGTTTTGTCGGCTTCCTGACCGGAAGTGCAGGTTTGAAACGTTTAACCTGTGGGCTCCCCTGGAACTTTTTTTTTTTTTTTGGCTATTTTTGCCACCTCGTGGATCGTGCCGTTGTTGTCCTTTTTTTTCTCGCTTGGCGACAACCGGAAGCGCCTTTGTCCCACACGTTTTAACCTTCCCTCCTCCCAACAACTCCCTCGCAAGTTTTTTCGATTTTTTCCCCGGTGACTTGCCTAGTGCCCCAAAAGCGTCTCACTTCGCAACCTCAGTTTTCCCTTCCCCCCCTTGCTGCAATTGGCACTAAAGCCGGAAATTGGGCGGTCATAGCACCACCTATCAGCTTTTGCTTTTTTTTTCTTTTGTGCCGATTTTTTTTCGGACCTTTTTTTTTCAGGCTAGCTAACCCAGGGGGCAGCGTGTTTGGTTCGGGTTGTCCATCACCCGGAGTGCGGCCCCAAACAAAACCCCCACATCACAAAAACCCTTTTCCCGGAGTGGCGAACCAAACCTCCCGGTCACGAGGCTTTTTTTCGGGCGAGCTGCGTTGTCGAGTGTGGCTCCCTTTCTTGGTGTTGTTTCTCCCAATGAGTGAAGTTCTTTCCCTGCAGCACAGCCTCAGGCCCTGGCCCCTTTCCCTTTTTTTTTACCCCTTCTACCTTCCGTCGCGGGACCTCCCCCTCCCCCCACCCATTGCGCGTCCTGACCCCGCGGTGTTGTTGCGGAGGGTGACGTGCTTTCCTTGCGTTTCCCTGTCTCTTTGCTCTTTGACCTCCCTGGGTTTCTTTGGCGGGGGTGGTTTTTTTCTCCCTGTTCGCAGCCCCCGGAGTCGGGGTCCCCCCTTTCTTTCAGTTTCTCTGTTGTTTGTTGTTTTTCGAGAGATAAAACCCCCTTAATCTTTTTTTGCGGAACACTTTTCCCCCCCCCCCGTGTGCTCACGTCCCACCAGTTTTTGGAGCAGAGTTCCCGCGACCGGAAATTTTCGTCACCGCGACAACGACCCGCGGTCGACGTTTGTTTTGGGTTTGCCTCAAATACTGTTTTGCGGATAGTTTGTTCATTTTTTTTTTCCGAATGATGTTTTCCCAAATTCCTCATTGATTCCTTTTCCTTTCTTTTTTCGACCCTCTTCCGACGTTACCGCTTTTCCCCCCCCCGATTTTTAGCTTTTTGAACCGGATTTTTGGGTTCGCCCCCTCCTGCGTCCATTTTTTGATGGTTTTTTTGGCCCGACTCTTTTGCTTTTTCAAAACGCCCACGCCACTCCCCCACAATGGTACTAGAGGCCTTTTACCACTTTTCTCAACCTCCACAAGTACCAATCGACCGACCCAGGGGGTGGGTCTAGTCCTTTCGGCTTCTAGTGCAATTCTTGCGCGTTTGCCGTCAACTGTTTCACTTAGGTTTGGGATGAGGGTGACTTTTTTTTTGGGCGTCCGGCACCCAAGTCCGGGGCTTTTTCCAATCGCACCTTCTTCTTGGTTTTTTTTGATGTGATCGCCCTTGTGGGCCTTTTTTGGACCCGTTGCTTGGTGTTGCCCTGCCGACAGTTCGCGAAGGCAACAGTCCACGGTCCCCCTCACTCCCTGAGCTTTTTTTGACCTAGCCCCCCCCTCCTTGAGTTCGGAACCAGGCCCCCGTTTGCCATTTCCACCTGCACTTCTTTTCGGCCCTTTCCCCCAACCCTGGTGGACCCACGTGGTCGGCCGGGTTCCCCCCCAACGGGCGAGGTCTTCTTGATAGTGCCCCCCCTACACCGATTCCCCCCTTTTTGAGTCCCCCCCCGTTTGGACCTCCCTTCCTTTCTACTCACTTCCGACGGCCACACAAGGGCCCTTCGTTTTTTTGCGACATCCCCCCCCCTCCCCAAGAACGACAAGATGAGGTCCCTCTTCGTCCAGTTGTTGCCGGAGCTGGTCGCCCGGCATAATCCCCCCCCCCCCGACGCCTTCTTTTCAGGGCTAGGGCGGCGGACGCCCCGACCCAAAGGCTTTTTTGTCCCTTTTTCTTGGTTCTTTTTCCGGCGAACGACCCCACCCGGGTTGGATTTTCAGGAGGAGCTTTTACCCACCGAAAACGACCTCAAACGTTTTGTGGGCGGCCCCTACAGGGATTTGGAGCGAAAACGTTTCCCCCCAAGACATCCGGTCCTTTTCTTTTTTTTTTTCTGTTGGCGGCGGGTCCCACCGATTCCCCCTGAAGTTTTCGCTGGTTTGCGGCTTGGGATTTTGGAGCACACAACCTTTTTTCACACCCTAACGTTTCCCTTCCACCCTTTTTTTTGCCCCCCAATATACTCTAGTGGTCCGTTCCTCCCCAGTAAGGTTTTGCTTGGCGTATTTTTGTCCTCAATTCTTCCTGTTGCGTTGCTGATACCACGGTTTCATGCTGAACGCAGGTCTGCTTGTGCTGCCTGCGGTCATTCCCTGATTTCCCCCTCTGATAACCCCCTTCGGTACCTTCTCCTTTCCAGGTACCGCGATCCTCGTTTTTCTGGGCTTTATTTCCCCCGCCGTCCAGAATCTGTTTTCACTGTCCTCCTTACGACCGACCTCACCGCACCCCTGAACGACGCCCGGGGACCTTCTCCCGTCGCTTCCAGGTCGAACTTTTTTTTGGCCCCTCGGTTACTTTTTCAGCCTTTTTTTGCCCGCTTTCGGCTCGTCTTTTTCCTTCCGGAGTTTTCCGACCACCCCCCCCTTTCATCGGAGTTGTAGGTTCCATGCCGGTACCATGGCCGAATGATCCGGTCCAAAGAACTCTCTTCCCGACATGCCCTCCCGGACCCCTCCCATGACCCGGCCTTTTTCAGGACTTTTTCTTGCCGGTTCCTTGCCTTCCGTCCCTTTGAACCTTGGACCGTTCTCCAATCTGGTGTTTTTCCCGGACCACGATTCCCCCCCCTTGCCAGATTCCCCCTCATCCCCATTTTTCCCCCCTTCCCTGTGGAGTCGAGGGCCACCCCCGCCGCGAATCAACCCCTTTTCGGCGTGCCTTTGTCCGATTTTCGAGTACCTGGAGTTCGGTTTTGTGCGTTCCCCCCGGCATTTTCCTTTCTTGGTTGAAAGGGCAACAACTCCCCGAAAGCGCTTTTAGTGGCCTGGACCTTCCCCGGGACCCTGGCGGGGTGTTGAGGGTGTTTTTTTTTATTTACACCCGCGATCTTTTCGATTTTTTTGTTCCTTACCGTAATCCGAGGTGGGCCGGGCCCCCGAGCCCTGGGACAATTGTCGTGAGCAGAATGGGTCCTCCCTGTTTTTTCGCCTTTTCTGAGGAGGTCGACTTTTTCCCTTTGGCGTCCCCCGACGGTTGGCGTGTTCCGGCCCAGGACGGTCACGCTCCACTTGAGGGGCCCTTGCTCCATTCGTCACAGCCCTCTTTTTTCGGATTTTGCTGTTGTCCGGGAGCGTTTACCGGTCAGTCGCCGTGGCTTTGTGCGTTGCTCGGAAAGACCTTTTCTTTTTCGCCCGATTTGTTGGGAGTGGGTCCTGGCTTGTCTTTGGTCTTCGGTTCTGTTGGTTTGGACGTTTCTCCCGCCCACTTCCCAACCACCCCTCCCTTTTCTGTTCTCGTCAATGGTTCCTCGAGGTTTCTTTCCTGGACTTGTAGCATTTTTTTTTCTGGCGATCGCCCGCTCTCCTGGTCGCCTGTTTTGGGCCGAAGTCCGTTCTTTCTGAGAACCTATTCTGGTGTAGTTCCCAGGGGCGCCTTCGGCACCTTAAGGCTTTCCGAGAATCCTGCTTTTTCCTTCGTGAGTTTTTCTGGCCCC
>Ga0179593_1343682_pt1 | contig 11719 bp, 14 predicted proteins | sample CZODoug2_1_08_16_FD_185931 | JGI IMG/M metagenome (GOLD analysis project Ga0179593, IMG submission 185931) | Vadose zone soil fungal communities from Angelo Coast Range Reserve, California, USA - CZODoug2_1_08_16fungal (PacBio error correction) | ecosystem: Environmental > Terrestrial > Soil >... | reverse complement strand
CACACCTCCCTCTCTTCTGGCGGCTTTGACCAATTAGTTCCCCCCCTTGCTTTTTCCTTGATGGGAAGTAGCTGTCTCTCTCCCCTGGAGCGAGATTTTGTCATCTCCCCTATCTATCCTTCACTGGGGCTTGAACTCTCTATCTCCTTGACCACGCCTCATTGGCGATGACCGTTTATTGTTTTCCTTTCCTCCTCGGAGCCGACTTTAAGAATTTAACATCTATTGAGAGCCGCTCTTTTGGCAACCTGTTCGCAGCTTTTTTTCCTCCGTGCCTCTGCCTTCCCCCTTTCCTGTTACATCGGGACGCTATCGTTCGTTCCCATGAGCTGAATTAAGCCAATATCGCCTTCCCTCTTACCATCTCCGAGTGGCAGATTCGGTTTCATCTATCTCTTCCGCTCTTCCGGTTTTCTTTTCACACCCATCTTCTTGTCTGTAGAGGCATGCCTCTGTTCATCCGTTAACTCTCATTTTCCTTGTTCTTTTTTCTGTAGACAAACATTTACTTACATTGAAGGGGTGATCCATTTATTAATTTCCACTCCATGAGCACCCAAGTCAATCCCTTTTCCCCCCCGCCCGCCTCTTTCCTCCGTTAGCCCACAGGCTCGCCCCCCGACCCCCCCCCTATCCCTTGCTCAGCCCGGTTCTCTTGCTTACTCTTCCCCTTGCGCCGACTTCCGCCCTATTCCAGGTTTGCGGAGGAAATCATGTCCCCGAGCTCATCCGCGAGCGCTTTTCTCGGCGCCTCAAGCAGGGTTACACCTCTCCCCTAAGACCCCCTGCTGCATCCCTCTCTCTTTGCCCTAAAGTACATGCGAGAGGAATTTTCGCAGTCCTCTAAATGGCCCCTGTGATTCTTGCTACTTTTTTTCAAGGGCGGATTCTACAGGTCTTTTGATCCCTCCTATGTAACTCGGTCATGCGGGTGGGTGGTAAATGCCTTGGTGCCCCCCCGATTTCCGTCCTTGGAATGGTCGTGCGCGCTTACACTTTTCTCTCTTTGTGGCGTCCTTGCTGCCAATTCGCGGCGGTTCTAAGATCTAGTCTCTTGAGGCAACATGAGCGCCCTTTCTTTCACTCTTGTAACGGGCGGCGCTGGCTACCGGGCTTTTAATGCTATATTTGCTCACAAGCTCTGGGTGAGGACTGTCCTAGGGAAAATTGGTGACCGACCCACCCCCCCCCCCACCCCCCCCCCACTGATCATGTGAAGGAACATCCTCCACCTTCGTTCTTATGAAACATTTCCGTCTGATCAGGCTGGTCGCTGATTTCCGAGAACTAGGCCGTCCCCACGGAGTTTGGTTTCACTACACATTTAGTTTCTCCCCGGCCTTATTTCGTCAACCATAATGGTGAAGCGGAATTCTGTCTGTTTCTCTGGCGCGCTTTCCCCTTAACGTCTCTTCTTCTTAAGTGAAGCCCCGGAATGCGCCTCTAGCGCGGCTCAGGAACGTGGCTTCTGGCCCTCGCTCCAACTTTTAACCATGTTTTAGGACAATTTTTCTTCTTCTCAAATTGACTCCCCATTACTTTTCTTCTACCAAGGTGTACCGGGACTCTGGCTGCAACGCACCAACCAGAATTTTATACGCTCGTTTAGGAACCCCGCTCTGTTAGGTCTTTGCCGAACACGCTTCAACTTCGTTGTGTATGCCCGGGTTGTCTTGGGTCGTATTATCAGTGTCGGCGAGACGTGACTTGCCCCTTGCGGAGCCGCGTCGGAGATTTCCTCTCTTCATTCTTGTGTCCACGACCCCTATCCTTTTTGCGTGGCACCGATTAATCTCTTTTACCAGACATAATTGACGCCTTTCAATCCGCTTCATCGTTCATTGAAGCAACTCACGCTGCCTTTTTCTTCCATAAACAGTTGATGGTTGAATTTCTCCCCGATCTCTCGGCGACACCCACTTCTTGACGTTTGGCGTAATTGTGCATTTCTTTCTTTTCAACTTGAGCGTGCACGTTCTTGCCAATCCCCTTTTCCCTCAAGGCCAATGCTTTCCTGATCCGCGGCACTGGAACTTCCCGTAGTTGACGGCCTGTCCAACCCCCTGTTTTTGCCCCGCGCGTTTCCGTACTTCCCCTTCAGCAGAGACTCAATTCGAGCTCGCCCCGGGTCCGACCTGTTGCTCTGAATTGGACCATTGCTCTTCTAACCCAAAGATTCTTCAAGTCCGTCGCGGGACACGCTTCCTCGAAATCATGGCTTTTTTTTTTAATGTGACGTTTTCAAACCTGCCTGCCCACACCCTATGATCTCTGTCTTAAATACCCACTCGAAAGCGAATCGTTGTACGCGAATTAGTATCGTCATGCACTGCTGACCGTCTTCTTTCCGGTCGACTCACGCTGCTGATTTCCGGTTTTTATCGCTGGTTTCTCGAGGTTCACTGTCTGACCGTGTTGCGCCCCCTTTGAAAGTTTCCTTCTTTTGACCTCATCCGCAATATGGTGCAATGATCTGGCATTTTTCTTCCGCTTTATTTTGTCCGTCCCTGCAGGGCGTCATTCGCGAATCCCGTTTTTGCTTCCCTTTACGCGACTCATTCCCGACATCTACCTTTAATACTTCCCCTTCCGTTTGTTTTTGGTTGGTTTACAGCGGCCTTTCCCTTTTCAGCCACCCCCCACCCGATTCTTTCTCTCAGGCCGCCCTTTGAGAGCTTTTGCTTTTAACCCCCCCTCTGCGTGCGACTTTCCCCCCCCAACAGCTTTGCCCACTCTTCGATTCTTCGGTATTTCGGAGCCCACGGTTCCCTTTCCCATGCACCCTCCTCTGACACCGCCAGGGAATCCCTGAAGTATCCCCCGATGTCGTCGATTATGCTCGGTCGCATGACTGCGCGACTAGGGACCGAATTCTTCTTGGCTTTTACTTGAACAGACATTTCGCTTTTTTGCTGGCCTTTCACCATTCACTGCTATCGCTCCCATGGAGGCTGAGAAGCTTTTTCCCTCGATCCTTTCCAGATCTGTGACGAGCTCTCTTCCACATTATAGCCCACGTCGGTTCGTCGCCGTTACTCTCTCTCGGGTCCTATGTTCCGTACGTCCTCTGTCCCTACATGGGACCCTTCCCTATCCTTTTCTTCTAGACGGGTGTAGGATCGCACCTTTGGCCTTGTTTCTACCTCTGTAGGCAGCGTCCCACTCCACAGGTACGACAGTAGCCTTTACCCTGCGTTAGGACATTGGTGTCGCACCCACTATGCGCTTAGTCTCCCCCATCCCCCGTGATGTCGCAATCAGGGCGTTGAGTTTGAGGAAGGCCCGATGGAGAGCCTTTGTGCTTGCGGACATGCTTTTTCTTTTTAGTCTTGAGCATGGGCTTTAACTCCACACGCTCATTCTATTGTCTGTTCTTGTGGACCAGAAGTCCCCTCGAGGACCCATCCTCCGCCCGGACTTCTCCCCGAAATTTTATCCCTTTTCTCAGACGAACCCCTTTGCACAGCGTCGCACGACACCGGTCAGCCCCCCCTAAGTTGACGTCGTGAGTGATTTTTTCCCTGACCGATAATATAGTAAGCCCCCGTCGTATCATGTTCTGGTTGATGGCTTTGCTGAATGCGGCACGGTCCTGGTCCCCCCCTCGCACATTGCGGCGACTTCCTCCTTCTTTCACATTTTCGCCTATCCATACACCCTTTTTTCACTCACTTGTTAAGTAGGCGGGCCCGCTTACCTTCGCGGTCGCTATTTCTGCCTTCACGGTTGCTGAAACGCAAACGCCCCCTTGACTGGCACGCCGACCATCCAGTCAGGATACTTACTTGCATCGAGTGCACCCTTATTCCCTATGTGTGCGCCTGCGGGTCGCCGAAGCCCTTTTTTCGTTACACGGCATTTCCCCCAGTGTCTCGTCTTGCAGAGCCTGCTTTAGCAGATCGGACTCCACTTTGGCGTATAAAGGAAACGCATTTGTAATCCTGTTTAGCATCCAGTTCTTCCTGGCGCTTTCCAATTGTTCTGTCCCTAGCCGACCCGCCGATTGTATCATTCGAGAGAGCATTCTCACCCCCTTGTCCAGCCTTCCGCTCAAGCGTTGCACCGATGTTCTTCCTCCATCGCATCCCGCGATCAGAATGCCCGCTCCGTCTCCGTGCCAGGCCGCCACCCTAGCTCGCAGAAACGGTGGACGGCGCTGCTTTCCAATTTCCCGGACGGACCCTGGCCAATGGCTAAGAATGTCCCGTCAGAAATCGTTCCTGCTTGTTATCACCCTGACTTTCAGTCCCCTACCTTGACGCCCTTTCTGTTGCCGAAGCAAGCCTGAGAGGCTTCCCGCAATGCCTCGTTTTCAGGACTCAGCGCTGAGCTCTTTTTCTCGTCTTCGTTCCCTTGTCCCCCGGCTTGAATCCGAGCGCGTAGCTTTCCTCTCGTTATGCGTCGTGCCAGATGAACGCACGAATGGTGTGTATCGTTCCCCTTCCTTTCCCGAGATGGTTCCAGGCTTGAGCTTTATGTGGGGTGCTTTACGCTGTCCCGGCTTGGGGCGCCCTCGACCTGGCGGGAGGGTGCATTTGTGCTTCCTTTTTTCTTCCTTGATTTCCTTCTTAAATGGCCCCCCCCCAAGGTAATCGGAAGTCCTGGCTCCTGCAAAAAAAAATACTGCGGACCCATGAGATTCCCTGAGGAACATCTTTCCTCTTTCGCGGACCCAGGCGCACGACAAATCCTTTCCACTTAGCCGCTCCCTCATAGCGGACGCTATAGCTTGAAACGTTACCCATGAGATGGTTCCAAGCTGTTTGCTCTCAGGATGATGCAGCTCTGGGGCCGAACGCTTCCGAGCCCCCCGTAATGGAAAAACACGACTTGTGCATGCTTCCTCCACAGTTCGATTCTTTTCCAGGTGTATCTACTCATTTTCCCTCATCTCCGGCGAATCCAACCGATGTTCATCCCTGCCGCTGGTAAATTCGGCTCGAGTTGCTAGAGACACATACCCTTAAGTGATTAAGTTTTTTGAGTGGTTCACGGCGCTCGATTTCCGAACCCCAATGTTCTACGGATCGGACGGTCACCCCCCCTCAGATATACTTCGCGTACATTTTTGAGAGCCGGCGGACATCTACTTCAACTTGCCACGGCCACCCACGCCTCGCCCTTTCCCGATCCCGGTTTCCTTTTAGCCGACTTATATAGTGGTGATGGATTTCTCTCTGCTTCCATAAGGTGTGTGGCTTGAGAGAGATCCCCCCCTCCCCAGATATAGTCGTCGGTCTAAACGTAGCTGCACCATTGCTTGCTTCCCTGCTCCACTGATAGACGTCTAGCCTGGATTTGTATGATCGTAAGTCCTCAGCCGGCTGGGGTTCTTGAAAGTGCCGTGAAAAAGCCTCTGGCGTTGATCCCTGCATATTTTGTTCTCTTCTCCTAGTGGCCCCCGAAGTGACATTCTGGAATGATAATCGAATGAGAGACGTATTTTTTGAATCTGACAGGCACCCTTCACCTTACAACCCTTCCCTTCATTTTTCTGACTCCATCACAACCCTTCTTCATTCTCCGCCCCACTCTTCTCCCCCTTTCTGCCTAACCCCTATTTGCTTGCTTCAATCTCTCCCCCCTTCCTTTCCTTTTTCCCCCTCTCTCTGTTTCTTCCACTACCGCCTTTCTTCCCTTTTTTCCCCTTCGTACCCTCTCCCTCCTCATCCCAGACCCCCCGACCTCCCCCTCATTCATACGTCTCGGCTATACCCTCCCCTCTCATTTTTTCCGCCCACAAATCCTTTTCCACCGCCTCTTCTTTCATTCTTTCTGTCTCTCTTTCACCTCCGCTCACGTTCTCTCTCCCCCCCGCTGCCTTCTCCTTCCCTTCCTCTCCTTCCCCTTCTCTCCCCCATCCCCTCATCAGTCGCCCCCCCAACACCCCCGCTCCCTTCTTACCTGACTTCTCATCAGCCCTCTTTTCTCCCCCCGAGCACATTTATTATTATCTTTAACACCCCTCGACTTCCTTGTCACACCCCCCCCACCTAGTCTCCATTTCCTAGCCTCCTTCTCTCAATCCCTGCCTATTCTCTCCCCACTCCTTCCGGTACCCTCACCTCTCCCTACTCCTGCATACTACCTCTCCTCTTCCCCATACTCTCCCTTATGCCACTCCTCCTCGTCCTCTCCAACGCTCCGTCCCCTCCCCACCCCTCTCCCTCTTGACGCCCGTCGATCCTCCTCCCTCCCCCCCACCTACATCTCCAATCCCCACCCTCATCTGTACTGTCCTCACCCCCCAAACCGCCATCTGATTTTATTTCTTTTTCGTTCCCTCCTCACTGCGTTTCCACCTACCTCTCTATATTCCTCTCCCCCCCCGCCTTTCGCCCACCTTTACCTTTCTTTAGTCCCTCCTTCACCCCACCCAATCTTGTCCTTCTCGCCCTCACCCCATCCCATCCCCTTTATCTTCTTTCCCCCCTCCCTTTCCTTCCCCACTATTCTTTTTTCTTTTTTGCCTTCCACGTCCAGAGCGTGACCTTCCTTCATCCCTAATTCCTCCCTTACCCTCTCTCCCCCCTCCTTTCTCACCCCCCCCTCCCTCTCCCCCCGATGCCACATCCCCCCTCTCATTCTTATCCTCAAACTTGCGCCTCTTGCCTCTCGTTCTTTCCTCCTCTCCCCTACCCCCCTGACTGTTCTCCACTTTCTCCACTAATGTAGCTCCCTCTCCTACTTTCCTCCCTTGTCCCCACCCCACCCCCTCCCTCTTTAACCGACTTCTCTTCGCACTACCTTTCTCTATCCTTTTAACTCCCCTATTTCCCATCTCCTCCGACTTCGATATTCCTGTGCGCTCTAAGTCAAGGCAGGTTGCCGGTTTGCCTGTAGAGTTCGGGCCCCCAAGAAGACTGCTCATCCCCCAAAGCTCGCCCAACCCTGCTTTTACCAGCTATGTTGAAGACAATCGTTTTCCTTCTGATACGGCCGCTATCGGCTGACGTGCCTTGCAACCATTTTGGACCGATTTTTTTGAACGGATATGTTTCCCTTTCCTCATTAATTTGTCGGAATTTGTTTTTGCGTAAGCCCAAACACGGGACCCACTGAGGGCTCCCCCTCAATATTACTCCATGAGCACCCATTTCCAAGGCCCACCGGAACGACCTGCCGATTTCCTTCTTTTACCAACTGCTCGTACACTCCCCCACGACCCCGGTAAGCAGGTCAGTCTAAATTCAGCCGAACACCCCAAGGAGTTCGTTTTTCGATGAAATCTGCTCGATCATCCGCGATCATCCTCTAGATCTTTTTTTAGTCATCAAGAAGTTGTGACAATCTCCCTTCAGAAGAGAATTGACGCAGAATTTTCTACCCCGGCTTGCTTACAGGCAACGTCCTGCCCTGGGCCTTTCTCCCAGCCCTCTATGGCCGCGTTCTTTTTTTCGGTTCAGCGTTGCGTCAATTTTGCTTAATCCCTGAGGGTTACCAAGCCCTGCCCCTGATGCATGAGGGACCTCTGAGCCTTGTTTCCAGAGTCGTCCTTGACATTTTCTTATGCGCGCGTTCACGTTCTCGATCCCTGGTGCGGCTGGTCTTTTCCTGGCGGCAGGCTTCTTCGCATGCGTGATCAATCGAGCGCCCCTCGCTTCACACTCGGTTGACAGGGCGTCTTCCGTCCCTTCCCTATGCTCTCTCTCTTACCGTTCTGGGCTGAGGCTACCGGGAACACGGGAGAGCCCCCATGATCCTTGGATTTACAACGTCCCCCTGCGTTTCGTACTACTCCACAGTGGAGTCGACGTCTTGATGCCTCCCGGGGCTTTTGACTGACCAACGCGTCAGGTACTGTCTTCGCTGATACATTGCTTCGGCGACCTCCGATTGCGCACACCCCTGACCTGTTTCACAGATTGTTGAGCCAGGCTTTTGGATCGATGTCGCTTACGGAGGTTTTTTTCCGGAAGTGCAGATTTCGACTTGTCAGATACGCAGCTTCTTCCTTAGGAGGGAGGCTTGTTGCCCCTCATACTCCCCCCCTTCACAATTTGACCATGTGTCTTGTATTCCGAACTATGAATTTCTTGTCTTCGAGGTCGCCCTCCAAGGTTGCTCCCGTGACCTTCCCTGCCGCAGGCCACGCTCACCCAGAAGATGCTGACTCTCGTGCGGACGCTCTTTTTGGTCAGATTTCTTTTTTTTTTTTTTTTTTTCCCCTTCTTTCCCGCCGTCAACGTCTTTTTTTTAAGGTGAGGGCTCCCTTCCAAGTGATGCGTAAGTGCATGTAAATGTACGGATCTTCCTTGTCTTCTATAATCCTTCCAGTCGATTTTTCCACGTACACTGATACGTCTTTGTTTTTTTTCACCACACAGACATCATACCCTAGATTCATTCAGCCCCCACGGCGGAGCTAGGAACCTTCGCCCCCTTCCCCCCCATGCATTTTCCCCCCTCTCACCGTTTTATGTTCTTAATACTAGAGTCAAGGATAAAACATCTTCCTCTCGCGTCTAAGGTCGGCTGACGGAGAACCGTGATCTTCTGTGGCATCGGTCTACACACGGTCAAGGAGTTCCTGATCGCTTTTTTAAGACCATGTCCACAATTCTCGTAGGCTGGAATGAGTCCCCCCTTTTTTTTTTTTGGCCCCCGCGCCGAGTCGTACTTGACCCAAGGCCCGCCGACCTCGCCCATCGTCGGTCCTCCGTCCCAACGGTCCGACCCCCTTGGCTATCCTTTTCCCAGAAGTCTACCCTCACCCCAGATTTTCCGGTCAAGTCTCTGGCGTTACCATGCTTGCTCGAAGCTCCCGGCGCTCTCTGACGTTCGAAACCTCCCGACCACAAGAGGCGTACCCTGTCGTTCAAGTCCCACCCCACTAGAAGCGAAATTCTGTCAGCTTTCTCTCCCTATGCCAGATCCGGCGGGCACTCCAGAGTCTGATTGCTTGGTTCTCCTCGGCCGGGTTTTTCTCCGTTCCCCGTGATGGTCCTCCGTGGGCAAGCTCCGGCGCGACGCTATCTCCGAAATATTTTGGCCCCCAGCTGTCGGTCTGCGTCGCCGCGCTTTGGGCTCCCCCCTTCGCTTCGTTCCTTCCTACTGAAATCCTTTCTTTGGCTTTCTGGCCCTCTTCTCCTCCAGCGAAGTCCCCTCTCCCCTTTTCTCTTTCCTCCTCCTAAGGTTTTTTTTTTTCTTGAGAGGTGACATGCGGGGAGGTAGACTTCACAACGAGTCTTTCGGAGAAGGCCGCCCTCTCGGGCGCGGAGCCAAGTCTCTTCCTTACTCCTCCCGCTTGTGAGAACTATTTTCTTCCTATCATAGTCTCCGGCTCTTTCAACGTCTCCCACCCAGGCAATGCTTTTTTGAACCCAGCGACAGGGAATTCCAGAAGCATTCACTCGCTTTCGTCGCCCCTGCAGCTCGGTCGTTTAATGCGTCTCCCCGGACTTCCACGTAATTTTCTTTCTTTAATTGAATTGAACGACCTTTCGTGCTCTTTTGTGGGGCCTGTTTCGAACGTCACCTGCGACGAAATGGAGTGCTGAGTGAATGCATGTTCCCTCTTGAGTCCTCGCTGGTTGATCGATGAGCTCTTTCCCCTGTCTTTCATTGTCCTCTCCTAGATTGCTCATTTTTTGCTGGCCCATTGTGTGGGGGTTTTTTTTTTCTTTTTTTCGTCATGGCGGGGCTACTGAAAGGTTGACCATGCTTTTCAGCCTCCTTTTCTCCTTAAGTGTGCCGTCTTCCTTTAACTCAGTATACCGATGAGCGCGTCCCTCTCCCGGTGCCGCCTTCTCCACCAGGCGACCAGGCCGTGTTCGCGACATGGGTTGGCGCCTGTTTTTCCGCGAGTTTCCCCATCCGTTTCAGTCGCAAAGCAGGTCCTTGAGTTTGGCGGCAAGTGCCCGAGGTCGTCGCCGTTTCTTGGGGCAATTACCGGCTGGTCCTTAGTTTTCCTTGGCGGGGTACCCTCCCAAGGAAGATGATCATGTGGTCGTGTACCCTTCCTTCCTCTTTACCATCCGCCGTCCCCCCCCCTTCCCCTTTTCCTCCGAATTCTGCCGCCCTCCATTAACAGCAATTTCGCCGCACCCCGGTCCCCAGCCCACTACGTCCTGCGTTTAGGTCAGGCCAGCCTTCCAAGATCGTTCCCTCCCCGAGGGTATCATCGTCTGTGTCTTTCTTTTTCCTTCCCTTCTTTCGTTCAGGGTCACGGCTCTTTCACCTTTCTTCGACCTCGAACCTTCAGGCATTATATTGCATATCCAAGAACCCGTACCTGTTAAGTTAGGCGGGACCAGTATGCCACGCCTTCCTTTCAGGATCTCTGCGCATTCAGTTTCCTTCACGCAAAACGCGCCTTTGAAGTCCTCAATCGCGCCCGGAATTCATGCTTCCGCCTTCGCTGCCTTTAATAGTTTTTCGTCCTCCTTTTGTTTTTCGATGCTCACCCTCCTCCTAACCAGGCAACACTTGCGCCGTTTATTGCCAGCCGCGCCCTCTTGTCCTGCCGGCTCCCGTCGGCACATTCTTTCTGTCTTAGACCCTGCCTGTGGATAGGATTGTTACGTCTTCCTGGCGATCAGTGGTCCAGGTCTCCTGCCTCAGCTTTTTTTTGAATTTTTTTTCTTCGGAGATCGCACCCGGTCTTTTCCAGCGCCCTTCCGTCCCTGGCCAAGCGCGTTTGCGCCGTGTTCGCCGAACTCGTTTTCATCTTCTCCGTCCCGTGCCGCCGCCTTTTGGGTAAGGCCAGCGTCACCCCGAGGACCCCACGTGGTCCCTTTTTTGAGAAGACCCTTTCCCGGATTCAATGTCCCTTTTAAGCCCAGTCCCGCATGACATTTTCATGCTTTGTATACACTCCTGCTTCCTTTTAATTTTCCCCTGCCTTCTTCGCCTCCTCCCCCGCCTACATTTTAGTTCTTCGCAATGCTAGCGCCTTTTTAGGTCCACGCGAGGCTGTTGACTGCCCCCTTCGCTTTCGGGAGGTTTGATTGTCACCAGGCTGTCTTATACGGATCCTCCGAGCTGCTAGCGGCTGTCCTAGCGAGTTCTATTAAACGTCACGCCTTTTGTGGTTGTAATTTTGCGCAGGCCTGGTTGGGCCTACCTTCTGCCGTTCCTGGGTGTCGTGTGCGCGGTTGTTCCTACAGGCTGCGTGAGGGTGCCACGGGGGCTCCTGGTGCCTGATTGCATAAAATGGATCCCCCCCTTCCCTGGTTTGATGTCCCCCCCTTTTTGTGCTTACCGCCCCACCAAGTTGACCCTTCCCCACAATTCGTTCACTGAGGACCTCTTATCCCGTTCAGCTCAGAAAGCTGGTTGCAAGGCACCTTAGCGCCTTCTCCCTCCCGCGATAGATTACCCCCGACCTCCTCTTCACCCCTAGTGTTAAAAGTTACTTTTTTATCGATGGGTCTGTGAAGATAGGGGTCCCTAACGCTTCGGTGTTCACGAATGGCCACCCTCTGGCCTGCATCCGCACTTTTTTCTATCGAAGGTCTCGCCGCCTTTTTGCTCAATCGCGGCTCCTCCAATGGTCTTCATGCCGCGCTTCCCTGACGGCTCCCGCGAGCAGAGAACACAATAATTCTCCAGGGCGGCTCTTTTTCCTTTGCTCTTTTCTCCTCATTCCCGCCCAAGGACTTCTCCTGCCGTCACCGCAGATCATATTTTTTTGATCTCTGGACCCCCGAAGTCCTTCCTCAAACGGAGTCCCCTTTGCAGGTTGTTGACTTTATTTGGCCGCCGACTAATAGTGGTG
>Ga0179593_1723065_pt1 | contig 11720 bp, 20 predicted proteins | sample CZODoug2_1_08_16_FD_185931 | JGI IMG/M metagenome (GOLD analysis project Ga0179593, IMG submission 185931) | Vadose zone soil fungal communities from Angelo Coast Range Reserve, California, USA - CZODoug2_1_08_16fungal (PacBio error correction) | ecosystem: Environmental > Terrestrial > Soil >... | reverse complement strand
CTCGATTACCTGTTCTTCTATTCCTGAAGAATGGTCTCCCCCGCATCTCCTTTTTTTTAGAACAGTGGTCTCTTGGCGGTTTGCTTTATTGTTTCCCCCATACTGGGCTGCCCGTGATTTAGTGGTCTTTTCCCTCCTCTGGACTCTATGGAATTGCCGTTAATCGGCATTCCAGTTCCCCCTTGAACCCACCCTTATGGTGCCCTACCTTTTCCCGGCTAAGCTCTTCCTTCCCCAAACCATTGTCCTTCGTTAGTATCTCTCTTGCCCCCCCCCCTTCTTGTTAGTTGGTTCCCTTTTTTTCCCTAAATTATTGCTTTGATTTTTTCCGAGTTTTTTTGTAAACACCAAGGCGTGTTGCTGTTATAAGTCCTCCACCCCTCCCCCCCCTCAGACCTTAGGACCCATCCCTCTGGCGAAGATCAATTCGCCCTGCTTTCACCGTTCCTTGCGCCCGCCGGCCCTTTTTAACAATCCCTTCCCCCCGTTTTTTGGGGGACACGGGTTGTCCTTTCCTATTTCCCTATTGCCCACTACTTTTTCCTCGCCGGACTGTTAGATGCTGCTCCCTTTAGTTCCTGGCCCCCCCCTTTTCCCCAACCCCCCCAAATGGGGTGTTTTGAGGGCCCGCCTTCGTCCGGATACTCTTCTTAATAGGAATTTCTCTCTATGAGGCCACGCTCCCCTCTATTCATTTTTTCGATTTCCATTGCCATACGGGGACGCTTAAGTCCAAGCATCTCAGTCCTTTTTTCAGCCGGCACCGTCCCCCCTTCGCCCATTGTCCCACTGCTGTGTTTTTTTTTTCCTCTTCTTTAGGCCTGACTCTTCCCCCCCACTCCCTCCCTTGTCTTGGAATATCACTGATAATTTTTTTTTCGGTGTTTCCACAGGGGGCCCTTTCGAAATCTCTTGCCCTTGAGTTGCCCCACTATCCCCAGGACTCTGGCCTTTGGAAGCGCTCAATGTCCTGCGCCCTCCTTTTTCACCCCTTCCCCACCTTCCCAAATCCGGGTTCCTTTCCCCCCTTTGGTCTTTCTTGATTTTTTCCCCCTTTCCCCCCTTTCCCCAGATTTTATGATTTTCCCCCGGGAATCGGATTTTTTTCCCCCCCGACGCAACGCCGGTGTCTTTCTCCCCGTCTATGAGGACCTTCTTCTTGCCGGACCCCGGGCATTACCTGATCCCCCCCTCCTCCGGGGAATTCCCGCCCTGCTTGCCGATTCTTTTTGAAGGTTTTTCCCCGCCAAGTAACCGGTGCACCTTTTAGCAAAAATTTTCCCCTATTTGACCCCCCCAGGTCCCAATTGATCAGGTCCCGCTGATCCTCTTCCCTATGAATACGTGTCGCCTCCACAACTATAGGCCATTTTCCCCATAAAAGGCGCACCCCAGGATCACCTACCCAACCTCGGGCATGGACATGTGTTTTGGTCTACTCGTTTGTGGGTGATTATTTTCCTCCCCCCCCTTTCCCCCCCCCCCCGCAGCCCCAAAAAGCAATCGCTTTTTGCTGATGCTGGTCGTTAACTTTTCTCAAACCGGCAATCCTTGTTTTTTTTTTCCCCCTTTCAGTCATTTCGCCCCCTTCCCTAATCGACTTTGACCTTCCCAACTCCATGGTCGCCTTCAACCATACCTTTTCTTCACTAGTGGCCCCCGCTCAGGGTTTTTGACGGTGTTTATGACTGGTGTCGGTTGTCGCTGACCGTTTTTTCTTTTTTTCCAATTTGACGTTCCTTTTGCCAGTCCCCCCCTTCCCCCATGCTTTCGTGCTCACCCGTTTAACCGTCCCCAATATCCTTTCATAAAACACGGCGTCCCAATCATGATTCTTCTTGACTGTTCCGTGCCCTCACGGCCCGAGGGGTCCCCCACTTCACGAAGTTTTGGTGCCCAGGCCGCGTTACTTCTAACTTGGCTCCCCAACCCCCCCCAACCGCATGGACCTGTCCGCCAGGACCGTCATGTTCCCCCCCCTGGTTATGAAGTCTCGATAATCCCCCCCCAGTTTAGGCCCCCCCCGCCCATGAAGAAGGTCCCATTTTTTTCTTTACAGCCCAGGTTGTCTCCCCGTTATTATTTTTGTTAGGGCCGCTGCTCGTTTGGGACCCTCCAAGAGATTCCCGGATGATCCCCTTCCTGTGGCATCCACTTTTTTCATGTCCCTTGCCTTTTTCCGCTTCAACGGGTTTTTTACCATCAATTAGATAATGATCGCCCCTCCTCTTTTTCCCGCTTGAATGGAGTGTCCGCCTCCCCCCCAAGTTCTACTCTTTTCCGACCTAAGTCCGGAATCCCCCCCTCCTCACGTTGTTTTTAGTTTTTAGTCCTCTTCCCACCCCAAAGAGTTTCTCACTTTTTCCCCGTTCGACCCCCGCCTTCCAGCGGGCAGATCCCGCTAGCCCCAGCGTTACTCTGCATTTTGACTGTCTAAGATTTTCGTTTTTTGAAAACAATCCTTTACAATCCACCTTTGTATGGGGCTTTTTTCCCTTACACCCTTACGCGTGATCCCTCTCAAGGTTCCGTTTTGCTGCGAAAGCTCAAACCCCCCCCCTCCCCATTCAGTTGTTCTGCCCCAATGTTAGTAACTTTCCGGGCCCCCAACTGTCTTGATTCCGAGGTTTCCTCTTTTTTTCGCGACTCCATGACCCCTTTTTTTTGACTAATCCCCCGGGCGGCAGTCCCTTTGGTTCTTTTCTTGGGGATTTTTTTGAGAATTTACCCTCTGGGGCCTCCCTTTTTCCCTTTTCATTAGAGGCCTCCGTCCCGCTCCGCCCCGGACCCCCTATGATTTGATTTTCCAAGCCGTTTTTTTTTTTCACCAACATTATGGTCTTAGAACCCCCCCTGTCAGCCCGCAAGCGTACCCTTTTGTTACCTTGCCCGTTCCCATGTCTTTTCCCCCCTTGGTGTCTCGCCCTCACCCCCAGCCTTTGCAAGTCCGTCCCCTTCCCCAGTACTTTCTTTGCCTTACAGATGTTTGCACGACACCTTCGTAATTGAGTCTATCTTGATTTCCCTTATGTCGGCCGTTTTGTTCTCCATCCCCCTACCGAGACCCGCAAGTCTCTTTTTTCCTCGCAGTACCCCCCCAGAGCTCCTCCTTGCTTGAGTTGGTGGAGTCGTCAAGGGAGTCACTTTCCTCCTCCATGAAACATTTTCCTTCTTGGACCTAAATTTTTTTCTCCGTTTTGTAGACGTTCTCCCTGGGTTAACCATCTGCCCTTGACGATGTGCGTTTTTTACCATTTCTTCCCCTATTCATCTTTAAGTATCACTTTTCTTCTTTGCGTGGTCCTTATGTTGTGGTCCCCGACTTTGCGAGTGCTTGGGCCACCTGGTACCCCCCCTGTTTCCCCCCCCTGCCCCCTCACCGGAAACGTGTGTTCCTGCCTTTTCCGATCACCCAAAGGTCTTCCTTATTTTGGTCCCGTTTTCTTCCCTCCTAGGTATTTTCTTTGTCCTTTCTGATTGAAACGTAAAGGGTTGGCGCCGTCGTTTCCTAGTATTCCATCGAAAGGATTGGCATTTTTTTTTCGCTCCCCAAGGGACCCCTCACGTCTACCAGGTTTCCGGATGTTCCTTTGTGACCTGGCTTGCCTGCCTGTATGTTTCGGCGTTTTTTTTCTTTTTGAGCCCCCCTACCCCTAGTTAGGTCGCGCGTTTTTTTCTAGTGTGCACCTCAATGCCCTTAGGGCTGGAAGGTGACAACTGTTTCTTCCCCCCACGCAACCTTTTGATTGGTTCTCATCATACCCGCCTTCGGTTGTAGTTCTCCTATCCACCCACAAGTCGTTTCTTTCCTTCTTTGCCGGCGTTTCAAAGGGGTGTTGCATCCCTTTTCCGAGCGATTCTGCGCATTTCCCCCCCCGCAACCATCGGCCGGCTGGTTTCCAGCGTGGCCTTTTTCCCCACCCCTGGTTCGTCCTTCCCCCTCTCTATAGAAAGCCTACCCCCTGGTCGGCCCCCATTCATTTGAGTTTGCCCCTTCCCTTCTTTTTTCCGCGATCTCTCACCCTTTTTTCTTCGTTATCGTCCTCCTTCTTCCCTGTTCCATCGAAATCCCCTCCCCCCCTTTTAACAACACTTTCTTTTTTCCCCAGTGTCTGCGGCCTTGCTTTCCTTTTCGCAGTGTTTGGGCCTCCACCTGTCTCTAGTATTCATCATGGGATGGTCTCATGTTTTCTTATCTTTTTCTGATTATCACGCCCCCCCCCCTTTTGGTTTTTCCACCTGCGTCCCTCCACCCGGACATTACCTCCCCCCCTTTCGGTTCAAACGCTTTTTACATTTGCCCCCGTTTTTTTCATAGTGCGTCCTTCCGTGGCCAGCCTTTATTCGGGCCCCACCGTTTTTTCTTTTACTCTACCTACGGCCGATTTCATTTCCCCATACGAGAGACTCCGTTTTCCCCCCCGTCGCCCTCTTGATTTCCACTGCACCGCACCAGAAAGGCCCCCCTATCCCCCCCCGATGACGTTTCTTCCATTAAGTGTCCTCTGCCGACAAGTCTCTATTTATCTCTTTTCATAATAAGTTTGTTGTTTTGGCTGGCGACCTCTCCCCCCTTTTCGGCCCCTCTAAGGAACACTCCCACCTTCACCGATTAGGTCCCCCGTCTTGGGCGGCCCTTGGAATCCCAGCAAGTGGCCCCTGCCCTTTTTCATTCTTTTCTTATCTTTTGTAGACGACTTGGCCAGGACCCCCCCCCCCTACAAACAAACCAACAAACCAACCACACAAATAACCACCAAAAAACCCCACACCCCACCCCGTTGGTGTGGTGTTTTTGGCGGGGAAAAAACAAACCCACCCAACCCCCAAAACCCACCCACCCCCCCCCTACTCTGGGGGCCTTCCCTTCTTCGAACACTGCCTTTCAGCATACCTTTTGTGAACCGGTCCCGCCTCCGTTTGTCCAAACCCATGCCGGATGTATAAAGCCCATCCCCTTTCCCACCATGAAGGTACCATCCTTGGACCCGGGTTTTTCCGCCCCCGTGGACACACCAGCGTGTGCGCCAAGCCCAACAAGAAGTACTTCCCATCTCCATGCTGCCCCCCTCCCGCTCATACCGCCATTTTTGTTTTCCCCCGTTCCCCTTCGCGTTTTTTCCCCCGCCACTTCCTGACGGCAGACCCTTGGGGGTCCCCGGGTAATGTTTTTTTTAGATCCTGACTCTCCCCGCGAACCCCGGCGCTTTCTGGCCGCGCAAGCTCACTTTTTTTTTTTTCCAACTACCTGGTTTTTTTTTGTGTACCCACGGCCCTTTTCTCCCCTCTTCTATCCCATCTGTGAAGTCCTCCCCTGGGATGATAGGTTCCTTTTTTGCCGGATATCCGGGTTTTGTCTGGAACCTCCACCCTCTCTTGACGGCTTCCTCCATTCCCCTACCCCCCTTTTTTTTTCCTGGAACCCGAACTCGTTCTGCCCGCTGGTGTTTCTACCTGGTCTTCTTTCGACTTTCCTCCCTCCTCCAACGACCTTTGTCTGTCTGATTTCCCGGTTTTCGTTGATTTTATTTTTCCACCTTCCGAACCGCTTCTTTTCGTGCCCCTACTTGCGCATCCCCCCCCCCCCCCGTCCTGGGAAGTTGCCCGCCCCCGCGTTGAGACGGTTACGTTTTCCCCCAATTCCCCCCAAATCCGGCTCCCATTGGACCCCCCCCTGGTCGCTGGAGTAATTCTTTTTCTCCCCTTAAGCCATGGTCCCCTTCTCTTGCCCTTTCTCTTGGCGCCTCCCCGGGAAAACACCTCTGCGTTCCCAAGTTTTCACATCCTTTTTTCTATGCAGACCCCTTTTTTTGATTAAGGTTCCCCTGTCAACTTTGATGTCCACCTCCCCCACTTGGTGGTTTTCCTTCGTACGATAATGGACCTCGCTCCCTTGGCCGGTTTTTCATTTACAGTCCCTTTCAAACGGGGTCAATCTCAAACCGTCTTCGCCCCCCCCCCCCCCAGTGGTTCCACGATTCTCCTTCTTGATCCGAAGCTCCAGGGATGTTTCCTTTTTTTTCTTTCGCACGCCCACATCAGATCACCTTTCCCCCCCGGATGGTGAACCCCCCCCCACGGTCCCCTTCCCTCTTACCCATGCCCCATGGGACCCTTTTTGAGCGCGACAGAAGAACCTTTTTCCACCCAACCTTACTGACCCCCCCCCCCTCCCCCCGCCTGCTTCGCTGCTGCTTTGGTACGGTTTCTTATTCCGAAAAATTCTTTTCGACAGTCAGTCCCGTGTCCCTCCCTGATCCCCCCCTGGAACGGCCCCTCCCCGTGCCGCCCAATACCTTTACATTGCCCCTCGTTGCCTGCTCAGGACGGTTTGACGGTTCCCCCCCCCTGCCGGACATTTTCTAGTTTTTGAGCTCCTCTTCCCCAAGTTGGTTGCGCCCTTTTTCCCGTTTTTTCAAGTTGAGTTTTTTCTCCCCGTGCCGTCTTGCCCCTTTTTTCCATTCCTGTTTTTTTGCTGTTTTTTCCCCCCCCACTAAATTTTTTTTCCCGGCTTTTTCTTACCTAAGCCCCCATTTTTTTTGACTCGTGTTCCTTTTTCTTTTCTCGAGGGCCCCCCCTCCTCAATTCCAGTGGCTCCCGATCCCCCCCCCTTGCTCCCCCCCTCTGCCGATGCCAATACACCCTTAGTCGACCCCCGTTTTTTTTTTTTTTTCATTTCCGCCCTTGAGATGTTTAGGAAGCATCCCTGTGCTGTTTTCTTGGACGTCGCCCCCCGGCGAAGGACAAACTTTTTTCCCAATTTTAAGACTTTTTTTCCCTTTTTACCCATCCCCTTTTTTCCTGCCCCTTGGTGCAGACCCCCCCCGCCGTGATGGTTTTTTGGGATATTGTCTCCCTTCCCTTCGATGCGTCCCGTTCTTTTACATCCCTTCGCTTGGTAAAGCGGAAAGGCCCCCCCCTTTTTGCATAATCCTTTCGTGCCCTTTGCGTTTTTTTCCTTCCGCACAATCGGACCCCCAGGCCTTCCCCTCGACTTTTTCGAATCTGATCGTTCTGGACTGTTTGTCTTTCACTTTTCACCCGTGATGACTCTTTTTTTAATTTTCCCCGTCTTCAGGCCTTCTCCTTCATAATTCAATCCCTTGTTGCTTTTCTTCTTTAGATTTTTTGGAAAGTGTAGTTAGCCACAACCTCTTTCTCCCCTTTGTTTAACTTTTCCGTCCCCGCACTGCATCCATAAGATAGCTGTGGACTTCCTTTCAATTTTTCCTGCTGTCCGTTTTTGGTTTTCATGCAAGTACCTCCCCCGGATATGTTTTTGCCTCTGGCTTTTTTTTTTCTTGATCAGTTACGTTCTCCCACGATCCTCCCTGCTTCCCCCTTTTCCACCCCCCCACAATCATTTGCCACCCCTGTCGTAACTGCGTTTTCCCCCACAACTGTCTGATTCTTTTTTTTTTTCCCTGGGATTTATTCCCTCTACTTCCCCCCCCCATTGCCAAGCCTTTGATCTTACTTATTTCGCCTGCCCGGCGTCCTCTGCACTCCGTTTTTTTTTTGGGAATCGTAGGGTAGAATTGCCAGTCAGGTGCCTCCTTCTGATGGTAGCGTGCCCCTTTTGTCCGGAGTGAAAGGACCCCCCCCCACACCTATCAGGATTCACGTCCCCTTTTTGCGAAATATTTTTCCATCACCCATTTTTTTTGGCCAAGTGCCTCTTCTTACCTGGGTTTAACTTTCCACTTTTTTCCTTTGATCGTCCCCCCTGGGCCCTTTCCCATTCCCCCCCAGGATCTTCTCCTTACCCCGTCAGGGGACACTTTGATCCCTTCCCCCTGTGAAATAACCGCGTTTTGCCTATGTTTTTCCCCCTTCTCCCATTGATGTCCCGTCACGGTCTTCGCTCGGCAGAAAACTTTTTTGCCCAGAGGCCCCCTCTTTCATACGCACCTCCCCCCCCCCCACAACCTTTTTCAGCCGACCTGCTGCTTTTCTTTCCTCTTTTGGTGCTTATTTTTTTTCTCGAAAGTGCGCCCCCGAAACCGGGTGCGTTCCGTCCCCACCCTGTCCCCAATTGACGTTTTTACTTGGTTGACTTGATGTTCCCACGATGCCCCCTATTTCCTCCCCTAGGTTTGCGTCGGTTTCCCTCCCACGTATTCCCCTCGTATCTCGCCTTTCTTCGCTCCCATGTTGGTCCCTTCCCGAACTTTTGCGTTGCGTTCCTTCCCTTGTTACCGGACCCCCCCTACTGGCCTGCTTTGCTCCTCTCAATTCCCCAATCCCCCTTTTTTCCTCTTCAAAGGTATTCCCCGGTAAATCCAATCTTCCTTTTCTGCATAGGCCTGTATGCAAAGTTTTCACTTTCGAAGGACGCACCCGAATTGGCCCCACCGATACATTCTGGTCTTTTTTTTTTTTTTTTCCCCCCCCCCCCCGATTCAAGGTCCCCCTCCGCGACCAGGGAGGTCCTGAACCGGTCCGTTGGACCCTTTCCGCCTTTTTGGCCGTCCGTATTCTCTCCTTCCCATTTCGCCTTGCGCGCGACTTCTTCTTCACAATGCCCTTTTCTCGTATGTTTAAACTTTTTGCCCTTTTTTCCCAAGACAACCCCCTTAGTTTCTGGGCTCCCCCAAGACCCCGAAAACCGTTTTTTTATCTCTCCGGAACTTCCTCCCCCATAGAGACGCCCACCCAGCACGGTTCATCCTTCCGTTTAAGGAGGGGTACCCGTGGGTTCTTGAGGTTGCTTTTTTTCCTTCCTTCGCGCGTGCTTCCTTGTCCATCATTCTAACCATGAGAGAGTTGCCCCCCCGCGTTCCCCCCCTCATTCTCAGTTTCCTTCCTTCCCTCTTTTTTTTTCTAGACCTTAGCCCCTGCTCCCCCAAAAAAGCACTTTTTTTGATTTTTTTGCCCAGGTACCTTTCTTTGAAGAATATCACCCTTTTTCTTTCTTTCGGCCTTCTATTGGTTCCGGGCACCTCTTTCCCTTCCCACACCACCTTCGAAGATGTTTTTTTTTTTTGCGCAGGCTTGGCGCCGGTCCCCAGCCCCCCAGTGACTAGATTCTTTTTCAGCTTATCTTTTTCCTACTTAGGTGCTCCCTTTTCTTTTTCCCCTCACACTTGGGTTTTCCAAATGTTGCTTCCCTAATGAACCTCTCCTGTGTATTTTTCCCAACAAAACTGATTTCGGGATTAACCCCGATTTTTTTTTCCTTCGTCGCTGTTATCCTGGACAATCCTAGCTTCCCCATTCATTAAGGTGTAGTCCCCCTTTTAAGGGCCCCCCCTCTTCTGTTTTTTTTCCATATTTCTTCTTTTTCTTCCTTCGACTTATCTGCAAGGAGTTTACACATCTAAAGCCCCCACCACTTTTTTCCCCTTCCCGGTGCGACTCCCTGCCCGTGCTTTCTTTTGGCCTAGTGTGCCCTTGGTCTCCCTACCTTTTTCTCCTCACCTCCTTTTTTTTGTTCTGATTTTCGCTTACCCCCGTGTTTCAACCCTTCCGGTGGCCATCCCCCCCGCATCTCTCGCGTCTTCTTTTGCGTTGCCTCTGTTGTCAAACCCTCCCTTCCCGCGCGGTATCTTCCCCTCTCTGGAGCCACTTCCCCCCCTGTAACGGCTGTCCTCAGTCCGACCCCCTTTTTCTGAAGGGGAGCTATTTTGCCTCCCTCCAAGGCCGCATCTTTCCCCCCATTTTATCGGCTTCCGCCACCTAACCCTTTCCCTTTGTGTACATTATCCTTTCTGTTCCACTTTGTGTGGAAAACCACAATTTTTTTCCGGTGCAACACCAGTATCACACCTAGTGGGAACTCGGCCATTCCTGGCGGAAGAAAATCCCCTCCCCATTCCCCCTTCCCCCACCTGCCTTTTTGAAGGAAGACTCACCCCCTTCCCGGCACCTGACTTTTTTTAACAACGTTTTTTTACCCTTCCTTTACCCCGTCCTTTTTCTCCGGTCAGTACCAAGTTGATCACTTTTTCTCCCCTCAAAGAGTCTTGTCGGCCACACCCCCCCTCTTTTGTTTTTTTGTCCCGAAGGTTTTTCACCTTTCAGTCATTTTTTCCTTTTCTAAAAAGCCTTGTCTTTTTTTCTGGATGCACTTCTCGTCCCCCCCTCTGGTTTCCCCCTTCCACATGTGCTCAAGAGACTCTTTTTCCCCCGAAATTCATTATTTCCCCCAACGTTTCCGCCGGGTCCCCCCCCCCCCCCTCAGTCGTTGCCTTGCTGGTTTCTTCTATGGCCCTACCTCCTGAAACCCTTCGAAATACCTCCTTTTTTTTCCGGTCCTACCGACTCACCGGGGGACAGTTTTTTCCCATTTGGCCCCTTCACATACGGTGATTTCTTGCCCAAATATTCATTTTTCCCCCCTGCTCTCTTGGAGTGAGATAATTTTCGCCTCGCCCATTTATTTAGAGCCAACCCGGCAACCCCCCACACGGTCAGACCCCCTTTGTCGTGTGTTCCGTTTGAATTCCGACCTTTTCCCCAGAATGTTTTTTGATTGCACTTTACTTCGTCAAGAAGTGCTTCCACCCGTTCCTCACTAATATTGGTACCTGGCTATTTTTCAGGTTTCCGGAATCCCACCTTTTTAGATATCACCGCCCTTGGTTCCTTTTTTCTAGCCGCTTACCTTTTTAGTCTTTCCTTTAATTTTTTCCAGCACCACGCTTCGTCACCCCGCCCCCCATTTTCGCCAATGTATATTCGTACCCCCTTAGTCTCCCACTCAAATGTAGTTTCTCTCGATTTTCCAGTATTTGATCGGTGCTTTCCCCGTTCTCATCCAATCGGCAATCGTTTTTTTTCCCCCAATCCCTGACCTGCCCTCCCCTTCCGCATGGGACAATTTTTGTCCGTGACCTTGATTTCATAGCACACTCGCTCCCCACATTATCCCCCCCCCCCCCAACGCTCACTCCCGCTCGTTTTTTGTGTTTTTTTTGGTTACGTCAGTTTTCAAAGTCCTCTTTGTGGTCGTATTTTTCCTTTCGCGGCATCCTGACCCCGTGGGTACACCTTCCCCCCCCTTTTTTGTTTTTCTGAAACATCCCCCTCTTCCCTTCTTGTTGGATCAGGGTCTTTGCTTTTTTTTTTTTTCCCGGACGGCGGAGTTCTCCTGTGCTTGGGGGGGTCTCTTTTTTTTTTCCACTTTGTGGCCTTTTCCCTGCCTTTAGGTCAGCCGGATTGCTGCGCTTATAAACGTTCAGGATCCTTCCCCTATTCTTTTGCGCCACTGCGTTCCGTCCTCATCCGATGGGGGATCCTTTTTTTTTTTTCGCCCGAGGCCTTATCAATCCGTTTTGGGCCTCCCTCACCCTGAGTTTTTTTTACTCTCACCTAGGACCTCTTAACTAAAACGACTGCCCCTTTTTTTCTGTCCTTGACCCTCCTTGCTAGGGCAGTCCATTTTCGGGAAATTCTCCCCTTTGACTCTCAATCCCCTTTTTGAGTCACCTCATGGAAGGCCTTTCCGTCTTCGCCCCGGGGGTGACCCCGTTGTACTTTTCTGTTTTTTATTGCGCTTACGAGCCAGTTTTCCAGGGTCCCATCCCCAGAGCTTTTTTGATCAGTCAGAGCCGGCCCATCTCAATATTTGTTTTCCTTTTGCCCCTTAAAACATCACGTGTCCCGCAAAGTAAGCCCCCCTAAACTCTTGCTCGCTGCTCTTCCCGTCTCCCCTTTCCCTTTTTCTCTTCCCGTTCCCCCCTTATACTCTTTTTCGACCTTTTCGATCCCTTCCCCCC
>Ga0179593_1590345_pt1 | contig 11720 bp, 9 predicted proteins | sample CZODoug2_1_08_16_FD_185931 | JGI IMG/M metagenome (GOLD analysis project Ga0179593, IMG submission 185931) | Vadose zone soil fungal communities from Angelo Coast Range Reserve, California, USA - CZODoug2_1_08_16fungal (PacBio error correction) | ecosystem: Environmental > Terrestrial > Soil >... | reverse complement strand
GTAATCCCTTACTTTGGGGGCTTCCACCTCTATACCCCTTACCCTCTTTTTATGTCTGATTTCATTAGTGGAAGGTTCCCCCGTTTGCAGACACACTTCCCTTTTCTTAGCTTATGGGTTTCCGAAGCGCTCCCCTTCATGGAACATGGTCGTCGGCCGCTCTGCATCGGTGCATCTGAGGATCAGATTCTTCAAGAAATGGGTCATCTTCCCCCTCGAAGAAAAGGAAATGGAGGGCCAAGATCCCTCCTCCCTCCTACGGCAGCGACGCTCCATGGACCAGCACACTTCTCCTTGCCCCTTCCTACTACAGGCGCTTCGACGGCGAAGCCGGACTGACGCCGATGTTCCCTGGAGGGTCTCTACGACCCGAGTCTTTCATCTTTTCACCAACCATCAGGTTGCCTTTTCTTCCCGATTTACCGAGGGCCGAACGCCTCAGCATCGAGTTCGAGACGCTTTGCCCCCCCCCGATTGTGATCTGTGAGTTGCGATTATGTCACCGCGATTTCTTTATCTTTACGAAGGTCTCCGCACTCCCAGATCGAATCTCCGCACTGCTTGCGGAATATTTACGAGACCATGCTACCACGATATGACTAGCTTTTCTTTTCCGCGTCCATAAGTGACGCACATGGGCCACTGAGCAGCGGAGACCGCTATATTGAGTCGTCCCCTGCCGCGGCAGTTCAGCGGTTCAAATGATCCCCCCCTACTGCCTTCCGCCTGACAACGAGTGGTATTGCGGGCGCGGTGTCCCAGCTATCGTCCCTTTCCGGAAGGTCCAATTGATTCTCGACCCTTCAAGGAGTTGCGATGTCGAAGGCTTTGCCTTCGTTCGGCGTGCCTTTATTTCCACCAACGCAGCTCCCAACCTTGTTCTCATGCTTGGTTCCACACGGCGGGGCTGGAATTATTTTTTTTCAGCTAGCACCTGACTACCCCGGTCTCGAACCATTGCACAGCCGTGCGTCTTTTCTGATATGACCTTGACTCTATAAATAAAACTCTTTCTTTTTCGAACTCCTTATCATCTTGTAACACTGGACGTCGTTCCGTTGTGATGCTTTTTTTCACTCCTTTTCTTCCCCCGCTGATGGGCCTCGTTGATGTGCTCTTCTAGAGCGCGCGCATCCCCTAGCGCGTCTCACATGACAGAACTCGTATTACTCTCTTGAGAAGTGACGGGCGAATTCTTTGTCGCTGCAGCCCATTGACAGCCGGAACTCTCTTCGCGCCCTGACCCCCGGGATGAAGACCATCTTTATCGGCCCGCCCTTCGCTCCTTTTGCAACTGCTTTTCCCACAAATTCCCTCTCCTACCCTTCTGCAGCCCACCAATTGAAATTTGCGGATACCTGGTGTTCAACAATTTCCTTCCTTCCCAGACCCCTTCTCCCTTAAGTTTTTTGATGTCCACGCCCGCTGGGTCCCCATAAAACAGCAAACTTCCTTAGATTCGAAACACTTCCTTTCCTTTACCCACCCCTTGAAGGCAACTGGCCCTACCTACCCGATTCTGAGCGCTCATTTTCCCCCAAATCTACCCTATGTAATCGGCTTGGGCGCAGCTATTTAGTGATAGATAGACGACTAAAATGAGGTCTTCGGCCCACTGCACCGTCTTCGCTGGAGTACCCGCCAGGCGCGAATATCCGGACATCGCAGCTCTTTGATGGAACTTCTTCCCTCGGCTTGGTTCTTTACCGTTCTTTAGCTTCCGGATTGGCCACGGCGAGTCAAATCGCTGTAATTCTTTGTCGCGATGCTTCTCCCCCCCCCCCGATCCATGCGAGACCAGATGCTTCCTAAGCGCATTTCAAACCAACGTCAGCCCCCGGACCCCCTTTTCCAACCATTCCCACCTTTTAAGCCGGTCCCGTCTCAGAGCCCTGATCGATGGGTCAATTCCCTCCAGCCTCAGCAACCTTTGCCCCCCCCGTCGTCCCTTTGATCCAACGTCAGGCAAGCCTCTGAACTCTCGCCGCGTCCAAAGACGCTTCTTGGAATCGGCCCTCTTTCCCATCCCGTCCCGGATATACGGTTTTCATCCCGGCCCAGCACACTTCTTCCACGGCCGCGGGCTGATTCACGACGGTGCTTCCTTCCCCTTTCACCTGTCGTTTCAAGAGTACCATGTTCGACGGCCATTGTTTGTCCATTTCTGATCTTCGTTTTGTATTGGTGTGTTCGTTCTGTGCAAGAGGCCGCCACCAAACCCGAGTCTCTATCTTTTCCTCATCTACCCTTTTTTCTTTATTCTTTTTGGCTAAAGTCTTGGTTTGACCGGTTCCATTCCCCCCCCCCAATACGTCTACGATCATTCAAATTACCGGGCGTCACGGTGCTTCGTTACCGGTGGCCATCGCCTGATTGCTACTCTTTCCCCCTTCTATGCTTTTCCTTCAGCACGCCTCTCTTCCCTTCCCCCTTTTCCGCAGACGGGAAGAAGTTGGAGTTCCTTGTGTGGTTAAAGCTGTTTTCTTTATGCCTACCAATCTCTGATGTTTTCTCTCCGGCGGTGAATGTCTTCTGCTGCCTCTGTTATCTCACTTTTTGCAATTTTTTTGCCGGAGATGGCAGCTATATTTGATTCGGTTACATTTTTCCGACCTCGTGCGCGCCCTTCTCTTACACGGTTGAGTTGGTGACGGGTACGAGCTTTTCTTACGTTGTCGGGACTTTTCTTTGCTTGGACAAGGTTTTGATCCTGTGCGTGGCTGCCTGCATTTCTCTCCAGATTTACGGGGGCGCTAGCATTGTCTTGCGTCACGGCGGCCTATCTTTGTTTTCGCCCCCTTTTAAATGGAACGATAAGCTGCTAAGTCTTTTTTACGCTGTGTCCTCCGTGCTTGGGTCGTCCCCCCACTTACTACGGTGCTTGTGTCCCCGCCAGAAAGGCTGTTCGAGTGTACCTCTCAGGGAAATATTCCCTGCCCCCCCCCTTCCTGAGTCTGCTGAAACATTTCGGGCCACTAGTTCTTTGAGTTCGCCTCATGAATGATCCCCCTGCGATGCAGGTTTGTAATGTCTCGTTCCTTTCCCAGTTTTTTCCTCGATGGTTTTTCGGTGGAAGAAGGCGATCATGGTGTGGTGTGGAGACCAAGGCGGTCTAAGCACTCCCCTTACTATAAAGTTTCCCCGGCATTTTACCACCCCCTGGTCTACGACCCTGGGCTCTCCCTCTCTTCTTTTCGTTTCCCAGTGAGTGGCTATTCCCCCTGGTGTGTCCCCCCCGGTTTTTGTGGGGGCCCAAATCAAGGCTGGCCGCATCGGCTTCCCTTTTTTGCGCGGAGCTTCTTGGATTTCCATGAAGCGGACGAATTTTCTTCTCAGCCTGTCACACAGCGATCTCACGATTTTCTGCAGGTTCGAAGCGATTAGTAGGGGCCTGGCGTGCTCGAGCCTATCCGTTTCCTGAAGGCGCTGTCCGAACTGGGTCGCCCGCATCAGCACTTAGTCCCTTTTCTATGACTGTGAGTAGGCCACTTTCTCTTCATTTCCTTATCTCCATTGGTCCGCAACTGGATTTTCCGTTCGCGAATGTCCCTTACTGCGGTCTATCTCCACCAGCACCAAGCGGGAGGCCCAAGTGGACCCCTCGCCACAAGGACTCGTCTTCTTTTTTGTCCGCGATCCTCCGATTTACGACTGTATTATTCCCCACCGCAACAGACGCGAGGCTTTACGTTCAGCTACTTACTCTTGGCCGCGGGTCGCTAGGCTCCCTCGAAGAAGACGTACTCCTGACGAGTGTTGTCATCCCCCTTAAATGCTGCCTGTGTTCAGGTGCGCATTCAGCCGCGGCCTGCTGACGCCCTGTGTCATCTATCTATCCGCTGCGTCCTGGTCTTGGTAACTGAGGTGGAAGGAATTCCAGAGTATTATTTTTCTTTGATGGTAGGCATAGTTCCGTGGGTTTGCCATACGTCCTCCTAATTCGGGGTTGCCCGTTTCCTTTTACCCTTTTAACTTTTGTTTTTCACGACATGCGCATTTCCCCCTCAACGGCCAGCCACTATTTTCCCAGAGTCTCGAATCTTGGGATGAACGGTCTTTCTTCTGACCCGGTCTATGGCCCTGCAGCACCTTGCTGGTTTTTTTCAACGATTTCAATCTGGTGTCGTCCTAGCGCCCCTTTCCCTCGCTTACGTCTTAGACATAGAGGGACTTCTCGTTGTCTCTCCCCTTCATCGGCGACCGTATGCGGGCCACGAATAGCTTATTGCTTTGGCTTGCGTTATCCCCTGCGCGAATCCTCCTTTTTTAGTAGATGACCGAATTTGAGATTTATCTCGATATGCGGCCTCTCCGGCGTGCTCCCCTAAACCATGTTAATGTCCTTTTAACTCCTTTGCCAAACCTCCCGCCGTTTCCCGACCCGGACCGTTTTTGATCACGGGACACCTTGCCGGACTCCTGAAGACTCCTCTGAGGATACCGAGGTCCGATCCCCCTCCTACGCGGACATCCCTCTGCCCCCTCAATCTAGAGCCTTTTTAAAACTGCGCGGTTTGTCCCTTTGCTTTCTTTGGTTTTTGTCCTGTGCCTTTGCGCTCCAATCGTTCTTCAAAAGCTCAAGGCCACCATGCCGGCAGCCGACACTCTTCCTAGGTGTTTTTCACATGTGTTGTGGTTCCCCAAAGATACATCCTCCTGACCCTAATCCGACTTCCTTCCCCCGTTTTCTTTTCGGTTTACTTTCCCCTTTTTTTTTTTTTTTTTGGCTCCGTCTCCTTTCCCCAGTTTGATGTTAACCATTACAACTGTCAAACTTGGAACTCCTCTTCTGTTCTTCCCCTTTTCCGGTCCACCACATCGCGGGCTGAATTGTCACCAACCACAGCGATTGCGGGGGATTCCTTTGCAGCCGCTCCCTATCGGGCTTTAGCCCTATCTTCTCTCCCTTTGATAATACAATTTTTTTTGAGGAGATGCATGGGCCTTCATGATGCGGGGCTCGGTCTTGCGCCTCCCATCCGCTTGTGGTTTTCGCCTCCCGTGCGAGGTTTTTTTCCCCTAGCTTCCCGCTCTTCCCTCCTTTCCATTTCAGTATTCTGTCGGAAAACTTGACCTTTATCTTCATGGGGCTGATCTGCCCCCTTCCTAGCTTTACTTTTTCGACAAGGGGCTGGTCCGATACTCGTGCATGCGCTTTTTTCCCTTTACCAAAAAACAATTGCACACCTATGTTTTACCGATATGGTCCATATGCAGGAAGTTCGGGCTCTCTTTTCTTCCTATTGGAGCTCCCATTCCTCTGCGATATGCCGCCTATGCGGCCTCGCGTTGTGTCATGCCAACTTCAGTTTGAAGCTCCTTTTCTCTCTGTCTTTTTCGGCCCTCGGTCGATGGGCTTCGACCTCAGTTATAATCACATCGAGTCGTATGCTTCTTGTCCGGTCCCTTTTTTGCATCGACACTTCCGTTGCTGGGACCTTTACCGTCGGCGTCCGTTGAACAGGTTTCCGTTTGATGCCTCCTGCTCTTCCCCGATGGTTCGATAGAGGATCGATCATGAACTAAAATGCGGTCACACCCCATGAAGCTGATCCGTCCGTAGGAATGGCCCGGCCCCCGTCTTCCCGCCAAGGCAGGACGGTCCACCCTCTTTACTTTTTCCGCTTGACTGAACCGACCTGCTTCTTGCCCCTTCATCCTCAGAGCCAGCCCCCCGACGCGATTTTCCTGGGTCTCGTTCTCCCCTGGCTCAGCAAGGTTTTAAACCGGTGGTCCCCAGTTGCCCTCGGAACTGACCTGCACTCAGATTCTTCCCCCAGCATCCGCTTTTTCTTCACTCTGGTTCCCACGATGGTGATCTGGCCGTTGAGTAGCTGGATTGGCTTAGTCTGATGCAGAGCTCCGATCGACCCTGACTTTTTCCCCCACCGCTTGATCCCCAGTCGCATGCAAACCCTGCTGTGAAAACTATCCGACCCCTTTTACTTTATATTCCTTTTTATCTGTGATTACTCACCTCATTGTTTCGACAAGCTTAGGGCGCATTCCGATGGACACGGAGTGAAGGCGCGGTTTATTCTCCGCAATTGCCCTTGTCAATCAACACGCGGCTTTTTTACGGCTTAGGAGACGGAGATATACAGCGGCCCCTTGCCGCTCCCTTGATTGCTCTTCTCGTAAGTTTTCCCCTTTGTGTGTGTTATTCGCTTCCCCAGTTTTTGGCGTGGCGGCTCTGAAGAAGTACAAAGATACGAGACCTTGACTCGCAAGGCAAGTGCCCCCCGGCTGGTGCTTATTTTTAGCCTTCTTTATCTTGATCCTCCATTTCCTCTGCACAATCATTTGAACAGAGGTGGTGGACATCCGCGTCCCAACGTAAAATAGAAGTGTGATTCCTGATAATAGGTTTTTTCCCCTATTTTGTTTTATTCTCCCAGCAGTAGGAAAGCGCCTAATAGGAATCGGTCGTTTCTTCTTCCTTTAGAGCGCGAGGCCATCCGACTTCGCGAACTTGAGCACTCTCTCGATGGGGCGTAAAGTCTTTTCGCCTTGGGTACGACGATCGGGGTAAGCATGAAATTTACTTAACAGCCTTCCTTCTCGCTCCGCTCCCCAAGTGGGACCCGCCCTGCTTGACGAGCGATTCCGGCCAGCCCTCGCACTTTGCAGTTTACAGATCTCCCCTCACGCTTCCCGTTCGAATAAGGAGGTCCCCCCCCTTGATGGCGGAGACAGTTGGTTTTTTTTCAAAATGCGTTCCTGAGCCCTTTCAGAGAATTTTTCTGTCCCGCTCTTTTGTGCCTACCACGCACCCTAAGGGAAATATGTCACATTCCCCTGACCCCCAACCTCCCTCTGGTCACTCCATCAACTGCCTACTACAGCTTATTTTTACTTTCGTTTTCCCTTCCCTGATCCCCAAGAACTTCCGGGGGCCCGACATGTATAATGGCCCATATTCTTCTCGTCGATAGATTACGTTTTACCCAGAACAGCCGGCGGGCGATGATACCGCACCGTAGTCTTTTTTTTCCCGCCGCGTTTGTCCTCCTCTCGTCCTCGAAAGTCCCTCCTTCCACGGATGCGCAATCGAGATAGTACAAATTCTGGAATGTCTCCCGGTCTTTTTTTTGTTTAACTACGTGACCGACCCGATCGTTCCCCATCGCGCCCGAGTGTTTGATTTCCCTTGTTGATCCCCGAGGATCATGCGGACAGAGTAGCATAAGAAATGCAAGACCCCAACGTCCTCCCTTCGCTCGGACACGGAAAACACCTGCAACATTGGTTTTCCATGGGTCCCTACGTTTTCGCTCCCTGATCGAGGTTCGCAATTTTACATTTTGACCTTCAAGTCCACTTCCGGCTTCCATGCGCCGCCCCCCCAGGAGGACCTGTAGTTTTGCAAGTGTACTCATGTTTACATGTCTACCTGCCGCCGCGTTTTACCAGAAGTTATTGGCGGAATCGACGGACGACTTCCCAGTTCACCAATTTTTCGCGCCTGGGTCTTCCTTCGTGCATCACGTCTGTTCCGTCGCAGCCGAGGAACAGAGACAGGATAGGAGCTGCATCCCGCTCGATTTCCGGATTTCCCCTTGTCGCCGCCAGCGCACCATTTTAGGGAAGCGTGAAATGATGATAAACAGCTTTTTTTTTCACCTGGATCTTGCTTTTTCCTCCCCCAAACCTCTTTTCTCGTTCCTCTCTTTTTTTTTCCTCCTAGTGTTGTTTCTTAGCGGGAGGATAGGCACCTTCTTTTTCTCCCCCCCCCCAAACTTCCTCCTGATTTTCTTTCCCTTCCCTGGACCTGGGTGCGCTTTCCTCCTCTGTTACTCGAAATAGGTGTCTCTTGTCCCATGCCGCGGCCCTTATAGAGTTAAACTGAGCCTTTTTGCGAGTAACGCCAGTTCTCCTATGAAGGACCGACGATCTCCTCGTCGGTGCCTGCGTTTTTGTGAAGACTTCATGCGTCGATCCTCCCTTTCTTGTCCTGTGCGGCTTCCGTCCTCTCCGTAATGGACCGGCCGTTGCTTTTTCCTCCCCATTACGCCCTTTTTGGCGAATGGAATTCCTATAAGTTGTTGCTGCTTAGGTCAACATTTTCTTTTCCTTTCCTCTCTTAAGCGCGAACGGATGAACCCTCATTTACCCTGTTTCCGAGGTGGGGAGAGCCGTTGTGTTCCGATTGCTTTTCCCTCCTCCACATCCTGGGCCCTCTGCTCTCGGTGGTTCAGCCATTCGCGCCACCATTCTTTTCGGATTTGCTCCCGCTTTGGGCTTCCCTTTTTATTCACCTATTCGGTATCGCATTCATGCTTTCCCTCTGTGCTCTCGGTTACCCGTCTGGTTTTCCCTATGCGGCGTTTCTCCTTGGAGGGGAGCGGTTCCTGACGACTACGGTGAGACTCAGCGACCTTCTCTCGGGTCCTGTTCGTACTCGGCGCCGAACTCTGAGCACGGCGAGTGATTATTTCCTGTTAGTTCTTGCCTTTATCTTCTCTTCCTCCTTGCGCTAAGACGTGTAAATGTAGGCCTTCTGCCTTTGTCACAGTGGGTTACCGTGGTCAGTGAAGGTCCATTTATCTCTCTTTTTTTTGGTTGATTTTGACCAGCGTCCTTTTCACCCACCTGAAGTTTCTCGAAAGTCATTCACACTTCCCCTTCTGAAAACCCTGTCTCCTGCGACCTAATTTGAGGAGCTTGAGAGCCGATTTTCTTCCTTATCCAGTCTGGGCCTCACAACTGAGCTTTTAAAAGGTTTTCCTTGAGTAAGACAGAAATTTTCGAGCGATCCTTGTCCAGGTTACCTTTGCATCCTGACACACCCCATATCGGTCGCCCACTTCGGGCGTAGTCAGCTATTTGTGATGACGACAGCGCGGAGTTTGATTCCTGTCGATCTTTTTCTCTCCAAAGATACTCATTTTCGGACCTTTTTTCTAATTGTCTGTTCTAACCCTAAGCAAAAGAAAGAGTCCAAGGACGCTACTTTTTTCGTCTAAATACGTCGATTTCATTTACTGGCTGTCAGGGAGCGCCCCCACCCTGCGCTTTCTTTTTTTATCCCCTTAGGACTGTACTCTGATGCGGGTCTATCGCTACAATTCCGCAAAACAAAGAAGGTTCACTGTGATCGCCCCTTCCCGTCTCTTCGTTTATCGGCGCGTCTCACTCGCAGCACGAAAGGTCAGCTCAAATCTCCCCCCACCCGCATGATTAATCCTCTCTCCGACAAGGACCGCTCCTGCCTTGTTAGCGAGAGTCTAAGTTTCCTCCCGCCGCTTGTTCAGGCCGGAAGGAATGATGTAGTCAGGTGAGTCCCGCCCTTTCGGGGCTCCCCTTCATCGATATCGGCGCCGTGCTGAATGGCACTGAGTATGAGGGATCTCGACTTTCAGTGCTTTAATCTCGTGGTAGCATTTCGATTTATCGTTCGCCTTTTTTTTCATGCGCTCTCTCAGTCGGTGTTGACAAAGTTTTCATTTTTTACATCTGTGCATGAGTTGGCCTCCACTTAGCGAACCAGACGATTCCACTATTTCACACGCTCTAGCCCTCGTATGCTGTCATGAAAGGGTGACATCACTCCTTTTTTGGCCAGCAGCGGCACCGGTTTTTGAAAATTGTTCCAAAGATTTGGCGTCCCGCTAGCATCAGTACTCATCGTCTTCTCCGGCACTTATACATATTAGGACTCTCTTCGTCGCACTTCAATACTCCGCGTCTGGCTTGTTCAAGCCCTCGATGACGTGCCTTTCCTGCGGCGTTAGGACTTGAGAAAATGTAATGGTGAGCATCTTCTTTCTTACTCTCCCTGCTCTTGCAGGATATTTCCTCCCCCCTCCCTTACGCGGCATGCTCCTCGTTCCAAGTCCGCCCCCTTTCATCTGACTTTTTTCAGCTGATTTCCTAACAAGGTCTCCCGTACACAGCTTTTTTTCCTTTTCTCTTCCCTTGACACTGCCGGACGAAAGCCGACCCTGACGTGAGGCTACCGAGTACCCCCACGAAATCGTGGACCATCTCCGCCCCTACCTCGAGCTTAACCCTTCTTCCTGCTCCACGTTAGCGAGGCGCAGTATGTAGGGGCCCATAGTTTCTCCCCCCCTCTCTCCCTTCCGTGAAATGCGGAGAGTTCTTTGACCAGATATATAGGTTTCCTGTTTTTTTTCTTTCCCTCTCTCTTTCCCATTGACACTCTCTAGTTCCTCGTCCTCACAGGAGGACGTTATCGCGTTTCTCTCTTCACTTAACTGGATTCCGTAAAGTGTTACCAGATGTTGCCGACCCTAACCTTCACAGTTGAACCTCCTTGAGGCCTGTTTCCCCGCCTTCCCTTCTAGATAGTCTCCCCCCCAGTCTATCGGGGGAGGGCGGCAAGCCGCTAACCCCTCATTTAGGTTTAGGTAGCAAGAATATTTCTCCTTGTTGTGTGAGCTCTCTTGCCATTTCTACCGCCCTCAGAGGGGTGATCGGCTTCCCTCCCCTCCCGATCGTTTTTGGTTCTCGAAGTCTGTATCGCTGCGCCCCCTAGGTCCCTCCCCTTCCCCGTCAAAGTGTACCGTTCGAGTGATTACCATCTGTAAGCCAGACTGCACGGTTTTGTAATTCTTGGTAGGCATCTGCAATCCGCGCCTCGATCCCGTTGCGACATTGCCGAGGCGACCCGAAGTCTCGATATTGCCCCTTTTCCTCCCAACACCTGTGCAAACCATTACCCTATGTTCTGCCAGCCTTCCCCCCGTTAGTCGTTTGCGCAGTTATTGGAGGGCATATGACTACCCTTTTCAAGCTTTTGCAGGCCTTCCCTTTTTTCTCTCTCTATCTTCGGGGGCGGCGTCCTCGATGGTGACGGACCTTCTTTCCCTACTCCTCTTCTTTCTTCCCGTTCGGTTCCAGTTTTCCTCGCACATTATTTTTGTTTTGGGTCCTTCCTTCTGAACCCTGCACCGCCTGCAACGTTTCGTTTTCGTTGAGGCGCCGTCTTCCGCGGTCGAGGGCCTCCCTCTTCCTGCGAAATGGGGTTCCCCACTATCCGTCGCTCCGTCATGGGCGGCCCCCTCTGTTCGAACTCCGCGGGCCCCGTCCCTAATCGTTTTTTCCCCGAGCGGTAGCCATGATATAGACCCTGCCTTCTAGTTTCCAGATATAGTTCCCATCTTTTCTTTAACGCCGTCTTCCTTAGGCGCTCTCAGAATGTTCTTTTTCCCGCAAGTTTTCCAAAACCATAAATTGATCTCCCTCTTTTTTCCCTAAAACTTTTTTCATGACCATCCCCGTGTCGAGACTGCAAATTCGTCCCAAGATGGCTTTTTTGGACTGTTTGTGGGGACTTGGCGTGGATTCCCCACTTCGTCTTTCGATCTTTACTCAGGTATCGCACGCCGGTTGGAAAAAAAACTTCTTCCCTTCTCTCCCCACCCCGTCATTCCCCCCCTACCCTACCTAAATACCCCTTTCACCGAATTATGAATCTGTTTTTAGTCGAATCAAAACGCCAAATTCTTTTTCTCCTTCGCAGCTCGTGAAAAAGGTCCGGTTTTTTCCTCTCGGCTCCCCTTCGACCCTAATTCCTGCCCCCTTCCCCCAACATTATGTTTAATTAGGTTTCGGCGAAGTTTTTCCTCCCATTCGGAAGGAACGATTAATTTATTCCTTTTTCTTCTCCGTACCGGCTTTGTATTGCGTTTCTTTCGTTCGGCTTACCCCCCCCCCTTGTGACGCGGAATCTAAACGAAGACTACTATCCTTGTGCT
>Ga0179593_1446792_pt1 | contig 11720 bp, 13 predicted proteins | sample CZODoug2_1_08_16_FD_185931 | JGI IMG/M metagenome (GOLD analysis project Ga0179593, IMG submission 185931) | Vadose zone soil fungal communities from Angelo Coast Range Reserve, California, USA - CZODoug2_1_08_16fungal (PacBio error correction) | ecosystem: Environmental > Terrestrial > Soil >... | reverse complement strand
CATTTCTTTTTCTACTTTGAGTTTCCACCACCAGAGTCTGGGAGCGCCTCCTCTCTTCCCTGAGAGGTTTCGGCGTTCCAATTTCCCCCCTCTCGCCTCTTTCGACTCCTTTGATTCCCTTTGCTCACTTCTCAGCAAGTGTCGTCTCGCCCTGCCCTCCTTACCATCCCTATGAGACGAAGATGATCCCACTCCGGTCGCATGAGTTTCTGATTTTTTCTCGGTTCTTGATATGAATTGTCCAGGATTGTGGACTCGACTCCCCCTCTTTCCCCCCCAGCAGAACTTCCGGTCCGCGGCCTTTTCATCCCCCCCCATCAACTCCCAGAATCAAACCCGCGTTTGAATTCATCCTAACCCTATCTTTTCCAAACCCCCCACTCTTTTATTTTCAACGTTCTCCGTGCCCCACTCCCTCACTTGGAATAGACTTGTCGTCATACTTTTATTGGTCCCCTTATTAGTCCCTCCGACGATAGGGCTCCTGCCCATGTGCTTTCTTTTCTCTCACCCCCCCCCCTTTTTTGCTGTTTGTTCATAAGCGCATGCCCCTTGTACTTGATGGCATTCTGCTTTGCACAGTGCAAAAGTGTCTCTGCGTAATTTCTCTTCTCCCAATCTGATCCAGTCTTTCTCTTCTCCACGTTTCTGCTTTTTGAAGCGCCTGCCCCGTTCTCGTCCAGAAGATTCTCTTTCGTCGGAATTCTCGTTTGTGTCTTTTCAGTAACACCCTACCCACCGTTCCTCTCCCTCTTTTAAGAACCACAGTGGTTAACGCTAACATTTGTCCATTTACTTCTTTGTTTCAGTGTCCCCCGCCTTTCTGGAAAACTTTTTTCTCTAAGTTTCTTTTGCAGGTTCTGCCTCCCCCTTAGCAATTCGAAATTTCCGTTTTTCCCTGATTCCCTCCCGCTGGCTGCTGGGATCTTTCCGACCAGTTCCCCATGGTACTCAGTCCAAATCCGCTTCCCGCTTGATGTCTGCAACCGTTTCGTCGCGGCATTCGCTCTCGGGTTGAAGGCTTTTTAAGTCTTCCGTGGTTACTCTGCCGTAGGGTTGTCCATTCTCGGTATCATCGTTTTAATCAAGGCATGTCTATTAACTCCCCCCCTCCCCTGATTGCTGAACGTTCTTCCCCCACCCCCTGATAATCAGGACTGCCTGCGTTCAATTCAGATTGTAATCTCCCTTCTCCTTGATCTTGCGGATACTTGCAGAGTGTTTTCACCCCCAATCTTTTCCACTAAATTCTTCGGTGGTTCTCCCCCTCCGTTTCCTAGTCCGATTTCTTGTTCTCTATCTTCTCTTACGATAAAAGTGCCAAGTTATTGACACCCGTTCATCTACCAGAGCTCCTCTAGCGGTCAGGTTTCATAAACTCTACCTCCTCCAGAACTTTAGAAGTATCGTCATCACGCGCTTCATTAGAAGGCACTAGTAATCCCAAGCTCCTTTCTCGGGCAAGGTTTTAGAGACTTTCGGCAGGTACGTCACCTATCTTTCTTTGCCGGGTATCAACCCCCCCCCCCCCTTGGTCCTGAGATCGAACCCTATTGTGCCGATTGGAATGTTGAGATGGAGGCTCTTCCTACCTCTTCTTAATCTTTCCTCTTCTCAGACTTCCTCTTTCCTAGGAGGAATGGTATCTTCCTTTTTCCCTCCGCGACCTCGATGATGCCCCCTCAAATTGATCCTATCCGTAACATCGCATAAAGATTGGCGTTGAGGGCGCCTTTTTTATTCCATGTTTCTCTGGCTTTGTTTTCATCTCTCCTTCTGATCGTGTGCCTCCTTCTCTCTTTTGGAGAAATGAGTTCCAAATTGCTGGCTTAACGCTGGCGTCCCCTGTTTCTCTTTTGTCACCTTCGATGCACCCTCCACATCTTTCTTCTCCGCCGCCCTCCTTATGTTTGGGATCTACTCCGTTTGCAGTGTTAGTCGATTTGATTTTATTCGAACTAGGTTCCTTCTCCCAACCTCACGCGCGAGAATTTTTTTTTTCTTCTGATGCCTTCCCATGATGGGAAAGTGGCTACTTTTTTCTTTTCTTTCGTAACTTGGATTGCCTTCCTGTCGCGAAATTTTTTTCGGTTGGGTTTAAAGCAATTTTGAGACTTCCCCCCCTCAACTTTTTGACTTTTCGTTAGGCTGTTGGTGATCTTTGTGTTCACCCATGTCTTTTTTAACCGTCCCACCCCCTTGCGTTCCCTCTAATCTATCTGCTTGCTAAACCCGTACATTTTTACGAAGATGCGGCATTTGTTCCCTGCTAGGAGTTTTCCTCCTCGTCTTTCTGGCGTTCCCCTACTCCCTTATTGAGCTGCCCCTGTCTTCAACTTAGGTGCCAGTCAAACTACCGTCCGTGTTTCTTTTTTGTTTGCGATCTGCCCCCAGGTGAGGACTCACACCCCTCTTCTTTACATAAATGAAAGCGTTGCACGTTCTCCCTTCATCCGATATCTTCAATAGATATATATTTTTCCCCAGTTTCCTGGCGCAAATTGTGTCCGCTTGTTTTTTTCCTGGAAGGATTCTCCCTCACGTTTGGAGGCTTTTTTCTCCCTCCTAAAGCGCTTTCAGGTTCCGATGAGCCCCCCAGGCTACCATCGCACCCACCGGTTTTCATTTTTTTCCTTAATCCGAAAATGCTTTTTCCCTTTGTTTGCCGCATTTCCGGTGGGCAGACACTTTCCCCATCCCGTTAGAAATTTGCACCTCCCTTCCAGTAACTTCGCTCGCAGCCTTACCTCTCTCACCAAAGGATGTCACTTGTCCTTGTCTTTTTGGGAATGTACCTCCTTTTTTGGCTTCCATTTTCCATTTATTTCCCCCCAAATTGACTTTCCAGCCTCGGTCGTCTGTTTTTTGTTAAGTTTTGGATTTCTATGTGGCGCTAACACAGTGTTCTGTCTCGCACTTCGAATCCCCCTTTCTCCCCCCTAATTTTGTTCCCCCCCCCCTCTTTCCTGGACGGTAAACCCCAAACTCACGATCTTTTTCCCTCCCTTCCTGCAAACGTAAAACGCCCTTCTTTAGAATTTCGTACATTCTACTCTTCTCGTTCTTTGGTTGCTTCTCCCCTAGAACTCCCCCCCCGACTTCGTACGTTAGGGTCTTTTCCTTCCTTCCTGGCATCGTATCGGGTGTTTTCGCTTCAGCATCTACCCGGAGTCAGGTTAGTTTTCATACCCCTTTTCCTTTTTCTGCGAGAAAACACCCTGTGGGGTCCGCGCCAGCATACGAGATCCCCTCCCACTTCCCTTTTACGACCGCTTCTGACGGTCCTTTTTTTCTTTTACCCCTGGCAATTCCCCCATTTTAGCTGTTTAGACTGTCCCTCCTCCCCCTTCCCCCCCCTTTTCACCCTTGTTTTTTTAACATTGTCATGGATGCGATAGTATTCTTGCAGCGTTTCGTATGGAGTCCTTTTACTTTCCGGTGGAAGAGAAGTTGATGACTCTGTGAAGCTGTTCTCTCGACTCGGGTCTTTTGAAGTTTTCGGATTCCGCCTCCCCCCCGGGAGTGAGTATATTAGCTAAGCTCGCGGAGATTCCCGCACCTCGTTCTTCCGCTTCTTCTAAAACGTGTCTTATTTCCCTCTTCCCCTCTTTAATCGTCTGTTGACCCCCATGTCCCTTTCCTTGTGGCCCTTTTCCACTATATCTATTGAAAATCTCTTCTTTTGCTCTGTATTTTGCTTGCATTTTCTTTCCCCTACCCCTTTGGGATGTCCCTCTACATGGCTTTCCGTTTCACTCTCCCCCACCGAGGCCCATTTTTTTGGTTCTTTTTGAACATAAGATTGACCCTTTTTGCTCCGAAGTTTCGCCGCAAGAAGTTTCGGAACTCCCGCTTTCATTCGATTCCAAAGCGCCTCGCTTTCTCTCAAGCATCGTCTTGTTTTTTTTCTCCCCCCTCCTATTTGATTTTGATAACGCCCCCCCCCCCCCCTGTTTTTCTTTTCCTGATTTTTATCTTTTGAGAAAACCAGCGTTCCCCCTTTCCACGAAGCCATGAATTTTACCCCCCTTCCCCCCAACTGGCAGGCACGCGCCCCTTTGATTTCCCCCATTTTTCCACACCATTCGCACCTTTCCCTGTCCTTAATCCCAGCGGGACTGACATCCTCTACAACACATGCGACATTCACTTTATTGCTCGCGACCACGGGTCTCATTCTTTTTTTGGCGTACTCGATTCCTTAGAAGCCCCTCGACGACACATGTCACTTCCCCCCTCTGAGGGCTTCTCTACTTCGCTATGGTTTCTTTCCTTTTTTTCCTTATTTGAGTTGACGAAATCGCACCCTTGCGCCAGCGTTACTCCGGTCTGTTTCCTCTCCCAGCTCAGACATTCCTTCCCTGCTCCTCCTCTTCAGCGCATGAAACAATGCGACCACTTTCGCCCCTGCTTCCTACTATGCTCCCCACCCCCCCCCCTCCCGTTACCAATATGTTTTTTTTATGCTTGATGTTAGGATGTTATGTGCGTGTTCCTCCCCCTTCTGGAGTTCAATCCTCCGCCAACCTTTTCATTTTTTCCCAGAAGTGATTTCTTAACCAATTTAGGAAGTTCCGAAGAGTATCTTCCCTTCTTCAAAACTGCCTTTCTTACCCATCCAATCGGGGATATCCCGCTCGCATTCCCCTCTTTTTGGTATTGTGGATTCCCCTGTCCCCAGTTCTTGTTCCTTTAACTTGACTCCCCTCCAGACATCTAGTTACCCCCCCCCTTTTGAAAGTCACGGAGCCTTTCTCAGAGGTTCCCTTTTTGACTCGCTTTTTTTTTGATCCTTTCCGACTTTCGGAAGGGCTTGCTGTCTTTCTTTTTTAGCCCGAAGCTCGCGGATATCCTTTTTTCTCTTTTCCTTATTTTTTGGTCCTTCCCTGGCTTGGAGCATTCCCTATCATTGTCGTACCGCCTACCAGGGTCTGAACTCAGCGTTTTTCCCCCCCACGCATATGTGAATTTAGTTTCTTTCCAACCCCCACTTTGCAGTTGCATAGCGGAGAAGTTTTTGCGATTATAGTCCCGAGCATGCATGCCTTTATGCGCGTGTTGCACGTTCAGTCCCCATGTAGCGTTTGTCTCCTTTCCCTGCCTTGCGGACCTCTGCTCCCTATGACCTTGGACACCCTAGCGTTTGCATTCCCCAACCTCCTCGACGTCAACAACCATTCAACCCTCCTCTTGCTATTTCGCGCCTTTTTCGCCTCAGCTACTCCGGTCATGAATGTTACCAAGTGCTCTTTCTCCCCGGATCCACCGACTCCACTCTAGTAATCGTTCCCACTGCTTAATGGCTTTCCTTTTTATCCTTTTACCAGGCGCCCCTCCGACACAATTCTCACCATTCCATTCTTTCTTTTCACATTCCAAACCAAGTGCTTCACTTTCAATTTTTCGCGTTGAAACTTTTTTTACCTAAGGGAGTGCCTGTTTTCTCGTTCTTCACCGCCCCCCACCGAATTTTCGGACCCCCTCGCTCTCTGAGAAATTTTTCTCGTTCTTCACCCGCGAGACGATTTATTCATCCACCCAAGCTTCTGGATCTTCCTCCCAGAATTACGAGATTTCCCACCCCTTTTTTGCAAATTGCACTCTCCCTTCATCTTTCACCCCCGGTTGATTTTGTCCTGCGCGTGCTTTCCCCCCTCAAAATAGACTTTCTTTTTTTTGTCTCCCAACTGCAAGACCCCACCCTTCTCAGCTCCCCTATCCTGAGTGATTTCCTCTCCCTCCCACCCAATCAACTTATGCGACCAGGTCGATTAAACCCTTCTTTGCACTTGCGGAGCAATTCCCCTCCCCCCTACTTTTAGGTTTGGCAGCTTGCTATTCTCAAGGGTTAGTCTCAAGTCACCGAGTCCCTATTATGTCCGGTTCGTTGCGATGACGGCCATGGAGAAGAACTGGTGATTTGCTCATGGGCCTTTCGGCGCCTGCACCCCCCCCCCCCCCCCCACCCCCCCCACACCCCCCCCCCCGACACCATTTTTTCTCCCAAAGTCGGACCCGGTCATATCCCCCCCGAACGATCTTCCGACGAACCTCTGTAAGTCTCTTGCGCCTCTTCGTATAATATCTTACTTTATTTCTTTCATTTGACTCAGCGCCCGCCCTGTGATTGTCGCATCCGTCCCCCCTGTCGTCTTGACTTTCCGGAGGAAATTTTCGCCGACCCCCCCTAAATTTCTATAGGGTCCCTCCCGCATCTTTTTACGAGATCCCTCCTCATCTCTCTATTTTCATAATCCTCAGTTTTTTGTGATTTCGTCCTTTGACGGTGCGGGCCCCCTGGCTGGCCGCTCCTGTCGATTTTTGAGTATTCTCAATTGCCCCCTCCCCCTAGTCGAATGAAGGACGAATCGTGGATGGGCCTGCCCCTTTCCACTTGACTTTTCGTTCTCGAATTTCCCCTTCATACATATCATTCACATATCTTAGACGACGAGGCTCCCCATTCTCCTCCGCGTTATTCTCTCCTTCTCGTTTCTTTTGTTTATCCTTGTCCCCTTCCGGGGAGGCAGAAATGCGGACACCCGTTTCCGTCCCCCCACGCTAAGCCCCTTAAGGTTTCAGCCACCATTTCACCCCTCCCCTTCTACAAACCCGCTTCCTGCTCTCAAAATTTAAGAATATCACCCTTTTCCCCCCCCTACCCCTTGGTCTCTTCACCCTGTTTCCAGGCCAATGCAAAGACCGTTTCAATCGCCTTCGTATACTTTGTAGTTTGTCCTTCGCTTCTCCCCTCCCCCCTATCTTCTCCTCTGCCAATGTGATCCTTTGGTCCTCTCCACACAAACCGCCCTTTTCCCTTTCTTTTTTTTTTTCCTACGCTCATGATTTTCCCCGTCGATGTCAGGCCTCTCTCAACTTGAAAAGTGTTCCTTTTTACATTTTTCCAAGGATGAATCCAGAAGCTTCTTTTCTCCCACCGACCCAATATGTAGCTCTTTTCACTCTCTGCCCCCCTGTCTTGCTGTACGTGGTGGAAATTCGAGTTTCTTTGCGGTACGACATATACCTGACCACCTTTACTATTCCCACCCCCCTTTGTGCAAAACTCCTAAAATTTGATTCGGTTTCTTTTGTCTTCTGTTTCCCATTGCTATGCGTGACCCATCGGACTTTTTGAAGTCGTTTTTTAGTAGCAAACATTCGCCATTCTTTTTGACTTATTCACTTGCCAGATGGCGGGTGGATCTGGATACTCTCTGAGAAATGTACTTTGGTCATCCCCTGCTTCTCTTTCTTCTCCCCCCCAGCTTTTCCCTGCGATAGCATCTCTTTTGCAGGATTTGGTTAATTTCTTCCGATTTGATTTGCCTGCTGATTAGTTTCCCCCCATTATAGGTCCCATCATGTTCCCGCACATTTCTTTGGTTCAACGATAAGATATGTTGCTGCAAAGTTGGCGCAACAAGATCATCGCGCACTTCAGGCTCTGAATGGACTCTCCCTTCTTGCCTTTTTTTTCTCCTTTGTGATCTGAGGCGCATTTAAGGTGTTTCTCCCCACATTTTTCTGCTGCTTTTTTCCATCAGAGTTTTTTCCCTTTAGGGATTCGTCGACCTGATAATTCCCACTTGAATCCGCCCACCCTAAGGACGACCCCCCCCAACATAGACCATTATCCCCGTCTAGCGGTCGTTTTCTATACTATCCCCCGCAATAACGACCTTTTCCGCCCTCTATTTTCACCAAAGCGCTCCGATGCTTTCGTTAAAGCTACGTGCCAGTTGTGACCATTTTTGTTCCTCTGAGGTCCTGCGCGTACGTTTTCCGGTCCCATTTCCTGTTGGCGGGTCCTGCCCCCCCCCCCCCAATTCCCCACCGCTGGCCTTTCATGATCTTTTCCCCACTTCGATTTGATGGGACGATTCTTTTGTTTCTCTGCTTCCGCTTGAAGATAACCGTTCCTCCCACTTTTTGCCGCCAGCCTTTCGATGTCCCTCTTTTGCAGGCACGGTGTTTTCTTTCCCAATGATCGATTTTTTCTCCCCTCTCTCATGCAGCCGAAATCCGAAGAAATTTGTCAGTTTAGGGCTTCCATCTTTATTCCCTCCTTTTTCTGTTCGCTTGTTATGCGCTCCTCGCTCGTTCGTCTTTTGACTCGCTTCCTTTAGCAATGCTCTTCCCCCTTTTTTGCTTAAAAGTTGCATTTTTTCCCGTCTTCGTCCCAAAAATCCTCGTTTGAGTTGACCTACCTCTTTGCCCTATCGGCCGCGCGGCTTTTTCGTCCGTCTTTTGTCCTTGTCTTAGCCTTGACCGAAATCGTTTCTTCAATCCCACCCTACGTCTGCGGCGACTTTTTCCACATCTCCGATTACATGAGTTACTTGTCGAGTTTTTTGGTTTTCTTTTGTGGTCCATTGTCTCGGACATTCCTCCTTTTTTCTTTCTTTTTTTCCCACTCCAATTTTTTTGATCCTTTGCCCCCAACCCCTGCCATTTTTTGCTTTTGCTAATTTGGCCTTCTTTTCACGCTGGTTCCACCTTAAAATTTTTTCTCAATCCATTGTCTTTATAATCTCCGCTTCTCTTTCACTTTTCTAACCCTAACTCCTCCTTTCAGCGTTTTGCTCTCGCTCTGTTTATTCGAATGCGTTTTCCCCTCCCGTAGCTTAGTGCTCTAACTTCACTGTAGCGGCCTCACAATATTATGGTTTCCCTCCCTGTCCCGCAGTACGTATATTGAGCTTTTTTCCTACGTTGACCCCAATTAAACATGGATTTGACTCCCCACAACATTTTCGGAGTCCTCCCCCAGGCAAGCCGCACGTATTCCTTCCACTAAGATAGATATTTTCAATCTTTCTTTCTTATTTCCCAATTTAACTTTTTTTTAATTTCTTACCTATCTCGTGTACGCGGTTAATCTCATCCCTAAAGTTTGCCTTATTTTTCTTGGATTTTCCGTTGTTCTTTCCACTCCTAGGAGTCGTTAGCTTCCCTGATATATCGAAACCCTTTCGTGCTTCTCCGACCTTCGCGCACCCTTTGTAGGTCGAGCAGCTTAATTTTGTCATTTTTCCATTTCGCACGAACTTTAGTGACTCTCCCCTCTTCCCCCCCTCCGCTGAAAGGACTCTCGCTGTCCACCCCCCCGGTGAACTGGTTAATGGTATTGAAGCAGGTATCAGGCTCGATTTGGTGGATTAATTTGCCCAGAGTTTTTAAGATTAAACTTAGTACTCCCGTTCTCCTTTCCTTTAAGTTTCTGGTAATCGTTCCTTTCTTTTCCCCCCAGGTTTTTACGCGCTTCGGTGCCTCGACGGTATGAAAATTTACCCTTCTTTTTTCATACTGCTGCTGCGTTACCCCCCCACCGATCTCGCCTCTTAGCCGCCCCATGTGTCCGTAACTCACGGAGTTTTGCATTTACTTTTTACTCTTCCTTTCCCCCTTTCCTAATTCCCGTTGTTTTGTTTTGTTGTTTACCTCTACCATCTCCTCAAAACGACGGGCGTTCGTTTTTTCGGCTAAGCGGCCTCGTATCGGTTTTTTTCCCTCATTCTTTTTTTGCATGGCACCTTTTCCTTATTCTCCGTTTCCCTTAGAGAAACATGGGTTGTTTTTTCTTAGCTTCCCATGAAACCTTAAGCCGCGACCGGGACCGTTTTCTGCGGACAATTTTTTTTTCTGCACAATGGCCCCGGCCCCCCCCTCTCTCTGCCTGCAAGTACCATATGGGTTTTCTACCAATTGTCATTGATGCGATAGTCCTCTCCTGTTCTTTTTCCGGAGTTCCATCAGTGAATAAAGTTCTTGTTGTACTGATCGGTGCTTTTCCCTGATTTTCAGCTGCTCGCTGCTCGTTTTCCTAAGGTTCGCCTCCACATCCCCCAAAGGTGTGCGATTCTCCTTTGTCTTCCGCTGCGGTCTTTGCCTTTCCGTTTTCTGCGCATCCCCAAACGTGCGGGTGCTTGTCAGCGGTCCCCCCCTGCTCTGTTGCACCTTGCGCCTCTTTTTCACTTTTGTAACCCCTACTATCCTTCCCTCCTGAGTACTTACGGCTTGCTTAGTTACTCGAAATTTTTCCTTTTTCTTCTGTGAATTTTCACGTCTCCCTTTTCTCCATGCGTTTTTGACTGTGAGGCTGTCGTTTTAAGATTTCTTCCAAGAAGCTTCGCCGCACTCGCGGACGGTGCTCCTCCCATTGCCTCCACAGCAGACCACTTGCTCTTGACATTCGGTTCGTGTTTATCAACCCTCTCATAGTCTCTTCTCACCGACAATGTTTTGAGTTCCGATTTGAGCCCGCTTGGAACAGCGTTACCCCCTGCTGAAAATGAAGACTACACCCGCCCCCCCTGTTCCCCTTGTACATGCCTTTCCCGGATAACCACCGGAATCTTGCCCACACAATTCGCACTTTTCCTTGTCCGGCAATCCACATGGCCCTCCCCCCGAACCGCCCCAACCCCAAATTCGCCACGTACTCTTCGGTCTCTCACCACTTATTTCGATGTCAGGTTGTGATACGCTCCCGTCTCGCCCTCTCACACGCGATCCCCGGCCAACTTCCCGCTACCAACGCCGCGTTCAGTTCGATCAAGCGGTCTATGTGGAGGTCTCGAATGGGTTCACGACCCCTTTTAGCTCTCATCTTCCCAGTTTAAGTAGTTGCTCCTCCCACGAAGCTGATCTCGATATGATCGCCTGACACAATGCTGCCCCCTCGATCCCCTGAATAAGATGGCGACCCTTCCCCAATCTTTTATGCCGGATTTTTCGGCCCTCCTCTATGTGAGTTCATCCCCCTCTATTTTTTTCAGTCTGAGGTAAATCCTTTTAAGAAACCCTGTTCCTGCCTACGGCACACCCCGAATGCTTCCCTTCCAAGCTGGAGGAAGTAATGTCTCTTTCTTCCTGTGTCCTACTTCAACTTCTCTCGTCCCAATAAAATCGCTGTGCTCCCCTTCCTGCCCCCCTTACAGTGTGTCTGTTGTCGACCCGTGCCCCCCAGATCTTGTCCGTAAAGTATTCCCCTTCACTCTTCCCCAACCTGCCTTTTAACTCCCTCTCTTTATGACGCTTTCTCTCGTCTCTTTTTGATGACCGCGACTTTCGAAAGGGGCTTTCTGTCTCGGTTATGAACCCCGACTCTTCTGCTACTTCGACGTCTCTTTTGTTGGCCTAACGGAGGGAGTTCCTTTTCATTTGTCGTCGTAAAATATTCGGTTGACGAAGTCGCTCGTCTGCCCCGCGCCGGTCCGTTGAGTGGTATGACCCCTTCTGCGCTTCTCTCCCTTTTCCACGAGCTCCTTTCTCTCCCTCGTCATGCATCGCTCTTTCCTATCTTCCCCTTGTTGCTCACGCCTAACATTTGAATCGTGTGATTCTTTTTCCCTGCCCCCTCGTTCACTTATTTCATGACCCTGGTTACACCCCTTTTAAGGACTTCCTTAGAAAACTGTCCAATTTCCCTCCAACTTCTCTCCCACTTAGCCTTTGACGCTTGCATAATCAGAGAAGAGGTCCGTCTGTAACACTTTTCAGTCCAAACTTTATCCCCCTCCTCAATCGGGCGTCATCTTTCCACCCTTGACTGGCTTCAGTCCTCCCGAACCAGGTTAACTGCCCCGACCCTTTCGATAAAATTTTCCCTGAGATGGTTCCTTAAACCAAGGATACCCTTTCCCCCCAATTTCTCGTTTGCCCATTTTTTTCCTTTTTTTTTCTTGTAGGCGGTCTGTTTATCCTCTACCGCCAAC
>Ga0179593_1306999_pt1 | contig 11720 bp, 12 predicted proteins | sample CZODoug2_1_08_16_FD_185931 | JGI IMG/M metagenome (GOLD analysis project Ga0179593, IMG submission 185931) | Vadose zone soil fungal communities from Angelo Coast Range Reserve, California, USA - CZODoug2_1_08_16fungal (PacBio error correction) | ecosystem: Environmental > Terrestrial > Soil >... | reverse complement strand
TTTTGATAGATTACGTGCTCTTTTTTTTTTGTTTCGCTGAAGCTTGTGCCTCGTTTTTACCCGCTTCGTTGTTTTTTTTGGTCCCCGCCCCAGACTTTGTCCCTCTTTTTTTTTTTGAAGTTTTGGCCCCAAAATGAGCTTTCCCCCCAGGTTTGATTCCGTTTGCCGTCAGTTTTTTTCAGAACAGTTTTTTTAGACCCCCCCCCCCTTTTTTCTTGTCAGCCTTGTTCGTTTTTCCCTTCTTTCAGCTTGATTTCCCTTTCAAGCCACGTGCGAGATTGTGTTTTTTTACCCCCCCGATGTTTTGTTTTACCCCCCCACCAAGATGAGCCCCTAAGTTTTCTTCGTTTAACATCGTTTCTCAGCAACTCTTCGCCCAGTTCCTTTTTCCCACGAGGCTGGTATGGGAACCCCCTTCCCGAACTGTTCTGTTTCCGCTCGGACGCGGAGGACCCTGATGGGGTGTTTTTTTCCGAAGTTTCTTGATTTTCCTTTCCCCCCCCCTTGCCCCCCCTTGCACATCCGTTCTTCCAGCTTGGTCTTTTATCGAAAAGCCCTTTTGTTTTCGCTTTCCCGACAGGACTTTGTCTCCCTTTTTTGAAGAGTTTTTGTTGCTTTTTTACTTTTCCACTACGGCGCTACTCTTGACCCCGGAAACTCTTTTTTTCCCGGCCCTTCCGCCACCTCTGATTCAGGACCATGCTGTGTTTCCCCCTCCCCCTGGATGTAATTCCACGCCTTTTCTTGTTTTGCTGCATGGTTTTTGGGTGACGCGGCCGCCCCCACTTTTTTTTTTCCGAGAATCTCTTTCCAGTCGGTCCCAAGGTCATTTCCCCACCTCCTCTGGAATTTTCGTGTGATTGCACTCCCTGCAGAGCTCCAGCCCTTTAGTCATCCCTAGGCCGGGTTTTTTTTTTTTTGCCCGCTTCGTTATTTTTTCTTGTGGATCAGTCTTTGCTTCCCCGTTTTGTTCCCCCAGTTGTTTCGCTTCCCCGTCAGGACGACTTTGCTTTTTTCGCCGAAGTCGGCGTATTTGCTGTGTCCTTGAACACTGCCTTTTACGCTCTTTTTTTTCCCCGTATTTTTGGCCTTGTTTCAGCCACGAGACTATTTTTTCCATCTCGAACCCACTTTGACTTCGACGGTCCCTGCCGCCTCTTTTACGTGCCGTTTACTTCGTATTTTTGCTTTGCTTTTCTTTTTTTGATCGCACCGGGTGTGGGAACCCCTTCTCCCACATTTTCCTTTTTGTAGAACTGTTTGTTTTTTTCTTACAGTTTCCGTTCCTTTTGTTGTTTCCCCCCTCTTTCCTTCCACCCTTTTTACCTTTACTGCTTTCGGCCCTCCCCTTGTCCTGTCCCGATGACTACTTCTTTTTTTGCGCAATTTCGTCCTTTGCTGGTTTTTTTTTTGGATTTCACGAAAGACCCCCTCCCCACAACGTTTTTTTTCCGTTTTGGCCCGTCGAATAACCGCTGATCGCCCCCCAGCCCCCTCACCTTTGCCAGTCGCTTTCCCCACGTTTTTTTTTTAACCGGCCTCCCTTTCAGGCTGGCCCCACGGTTTGATCCCCATTGTGGGGTCCCCGGGTTTTCCACCATCAAGCGTTGGACTACGAGCTATTTTTGACGAAACATGCTTTTTCCAGGCCCAGATGGAGTTGTTTTTTTTTTCCTTCAACATTTTTTTCACTTTCTTTTTCATATTTTTGAATGTCCCTGCCTATGGGTCCATGGGTTACTTAGTAGACCGAGTTTGCCCCTTAGTTTTCCCCTTTCCCCCTTTTCCGATTCGTTTTTTTTGATGTTAAAAAGGTTCCGTTCACGGCAGACATGGATTGTTGGCCCTCGTACCCCCCCCCCCCTGTGGAGACTTGCGTTTTGTTCCCCGTTTACCTTTTTTTTTTTTTCGTAACCCCCTGACCCCCCCCCCTTCCCCAGATGGACCTCGTCGTGTCGTTTTCCCGACCGTGAACCCCCCCCCCCGAATGCGACTCAGCAGTTAACCCCTTTTTCCTTGGGCTTTTCCGGTCTTTCCGTGGGCTTTTGATCCCCCCTGAAATTTTTTTTTTTACCCAAAGGCGTTTTGGGTTGCCTACACGATCCCCCATCCCCCCCCGTGGTTTTTTTTTTTCGTTACATGATACCCCCCACCTTGTTAGGCCGTTGTCGTACCCACATGCCTTTCTTGCCCTCCACCCAGAACAAATATTCTGCCCGACTGTCAGGAGTGTTCTTTGTCCCATAGTTGGACGGTTTGTTTTTCGTTATAGCCGCCTTTTTTGCTCCCCCACCGCAAGAACTTTTAGGGCCCCTCTTTGTTTTCAACGAGGCGGTGTTTGCTTACAATGCCCCCACCCCCCCTCCATTCACTTTCAGTTCCCCTGGGTTTTTTTTTTTTATGCTGGGTTTTCGGCTCTTCCTTGGACTGTGCGGGTTTTCTTCCCTTTTTTTCCCTCTCCCTTATGCGTTTTGGACACCCCACCCAAGTTTTCCCTGCCTTTTTAGTTTGCCTTTAGTGCCGGTAAAATGGTTTACCATCTCCACTTTAATTAGACTGTGTTTTGTCCCACCTTTCTCCCTTGTACCACTTTTTTTTGGTTTCAGGTGTCAATACATCACGTGTTGCCATTCCATGGCCCCACCACATTCAGGTTGTCCCCAGTTGTCGGGGTTTTTTCAGCTTGTTCTCTTGTGTTTTTTTCCCGTCCAAATGGTGTGACCACCCCTAGGCATACGAGTTTGCCGCAGTATTCCCACCACCTTTCAGAAGCCTTCGACCCCTGCAAGACACGTTTTCCTTCCCCGGAGGCGGTCCCGGGAAGTGCTCCCCAGTGGCTCTTACGAACTGAATTATCGCCCTTTTTTTTCCGAGCGACCCCCCTTTTTCCCTTAATGGGAGGCGGACACCGTTGTCTTCCTTTACTTAGTTCTGTTGGCGACTTTTTTTTGGATTTCCTATCGGCGTCGTTTCTCTTTTTTCGTTATCCCATCCCACCTGATGGCCTTGTTCTTGTAGTCACTGTGTCCCATCCCCCGAAGGTGGGGAGGCTTTGCCTTTCCCCGGTTGTTGCGCCCCTCCTCGTTTTTTTTTTTTTCCCACACAAACATACCCTGCCCTTTGAGGTCCCAGTGCTTCTCAAGTCCCGTCCCTGTGCCGCTCTCCCGATACTACCCCCCCCCCCCCAGAGACTCCCCCCCTGGGCTTTGATGAAGGTTTCCCTTCCTCCCTTCATTCCTTTCCAACTTCGATTTGCATCGCAACTTCCCCGTTTTTTAACCCCGTGGCGGCCCTTTCGATTATGACAGGGGTACCGGATTTCTTCCCTGTTTCCCCTAATTGTTTTAACTTTTTCCTTTTGACCTAACTTTTTTCTTGCTCATTTGTTTTTTCTTTTTTTCCTTTTCTTTTCCGGTCGTTTTTCGGGCCCCAACTCGAGGTGTGCTTTGAATTCCCAACCCCCAGACCCTTTTCTTTCCCATTTTTCCCGGAGGGACCTCACTGTCCCCCTGTACCGCCCCTCCTGGGAATTCGCACAAGGCTCCCTGGACAACCTGTCCCAGATGGATTGACTTTCATTTTTCCCTTTCAGTTCCCTTCTCAGTCCCCCCCGACCTTCTGCCATTAGTCAGGTTAGTCTGGGTTCAGCGAAATTGCTGGTTTTCCAAGTACCACCCCCCCCGAGGTCAGCCCATTATGTTTGCTTTTGCAACCCACCACATTTACTGTTGGCGACCCTCTTTTTATGATACGAGTTTTGCCTTTTTTCCTTAAAACTTTTGGTGGTTTGACTTTTTTTTACCCGGCCCGTTGATGGGCTTTTTTTTTTAATCCCAACCCAGGTGCACGGTTTTGTTTTCTTACACCAAACGTTGAAGTAGTTACCTGCTTCTTTTTTTTTTTTAACGGGGCGTTTTTTTTCCAGAACTCCTTTTCCCGGTTGTCCCCAGGTCCTCCCTCACCCGCTTTTGGTCGGACCACCCCCACCCTTTTTTTTTTCACACTGTTGCTCGTTTGGCTTGCCCCCAGGGAACACCTGTCTTCTGCGGGCCCAGCTGTTCCCGGATGGTTGTTGATCCCCACCGCTCGAGTGCGCGACGCCGTTGCTTTTTCTTTTGTGCCCGCCAGCCCGGCGTGTGATGCCAAATCTTCTTTTCAACCCCTTGACCTTCCTTTCTTTCCTTGCAGACTTCTCTTTATTTTCACCCCCTCCCGGGATTTGCCCCCCTCAACACTGCCTCTTTTTTCTCCTTGAATCCTGCCAGAAGAATTTGGTCGGAGATATGCCCAGGGGGGTTCCCGGTGTTTTCGGGGTTAAGGGTTTTTCCTTTTCGGAAGATTCCCCGATGGATTTGCGTTTTCTATATTCTTTTTTTTTTCCTCATAGTTGTTTTGGTTTTTTTAGTGTCTAGATGTGGCGGCATCGGGCAGCTCCAATCGGTCTCGACCCCACGCCCGGCCGAGAGCTCCATACCTCTGTTTCCCATGTCTTTTGGTTCCCCCTCGCATTTGCTTTGGCCCTTTCCCCTTTCTCATCCAAACTCGTTTTTTGGATCACCTGGGGGACGGAGTTTTTGGCCTTTCCCCCGTCTTTTTTCTTGCTGTTACAAAGACCTTTTTTTCCCCGTTGCTTGATTGATCTTCCCCCACCCCCCCACCCTGGTCCCCCCCCTTGCTTTTCTTTCCGCGCTGGAAATACCCCCATTTTTTTTCAATCTGCCCCCCCTTTTGCAACAAATGTTTTTCCCCTCCCTTGGTGTGGTCGTGCCCTTACTCTAGGTAGTCTGGTTTTTCTTCTATACCTGACGGCTTGTGAATTTCTTCCCAGACACTGCCCTACCGGCCCCTTTTGATCCCTGAGCGGTGGTCCCGCTCCATTCGTCTTTGGCAGTTAAGCCGACCACAAGAATTGCCTACTCCACAACAAGGACGAGTTGTACGGACACTTAGTGCAAGGCCTTGCTCCGTTGATTATTAGACCGGCCCCCCCTTATTTGTTGACCCGCTTTTTCTTTGAAGTTGTTTTCTATGTTTTCCCTTAAACTGCATTTCCCCTGCCGGTCCCTTCATCTTATGGCTAACATTCTCGCCGCTTCTGAGCTCCTTAAACCTGGTGACCCCCCTCTGACTTTCCTCCTTCTGGAATGATCCTGTTGAAGTGGAACTCTTTCACACCAAACAACCCAATTGATGCCTTACATCTCGTTCTGTGGCTTTTTCAATTCCGTCTATGGGTTCATACTGGTTCCTTTGGTCGGACTCCCCAATAACCATCCCCCTCCCTATTTTCATTACTTCTACGTCTGAAGGCCGTGCCCGATTGTTTCATGGCGAATCATTAGGTTCGCCCCAATAAACTGGAGACCTTTTTTCCCTCAACGATACCATTTTAAGGGGTGGCCCGGTGAATCAATCAGACTGCCTTCCGAAAAGGGGTTTAAAGCGGCTTCCGTTTTGGTATCTCTGTACGGAACATTGCATGGATTTTTCCTCCGCCCTTTCCTGTTCATCTAATCTGTGTTTTGGTGGAGAGGATCCTGGGCGAGGGCCCTGACGGTGAACCCACAATGATCTCTATGTGGTCCAACCTGCCAAACGTCTGGTAAGGATTTAGCTTAGGTTTTGACCTTCCCCTTTGAATGCCATAAACTCCCTGGTGACCGTCCCTTCCCCCCTCACAGTGATCCCTGTGTAGGGTTTTCTTTAAAGGGACCCATGCATTTTGGCCCCCCACAGTCGTTGGTGATCCTGATAATGCACCATACCGGATTTTTGCCCCGCAGTTTTTTTGTTTTCTTCCCCTTTTTCGTTGGCTCCCGATTGAAAGTTTTTGACAGGCGCTGAGTCTTCGCCGGGGGGATGGTCCGCCCCGGTGTCCTTTGCGTCCCACTGAAGCTGTGCTCTCTCTTCCAGTTTACCCACCTTTTTTTTTTTTTTCTGGAGGATTTTAGACCTGTAGAGTGCTTCATTGAGTGGCCCTTTCCCGTTCACAACTCCCCCTCTTCCCTACTTTTGTGACAAGTTCTTCCCAAAGAGCACCCCGTTCTAACCCCACCATCAAGTGTCACCCTTGTACAGTTCCCCATGTATGGAAGGATTGGTTGACTGGACCCCACATGTTCCCCTTTCTTCAGTTCTGTCCGTGAGGAGTCGGGAACCCCTTTTAGACGCTGCCCTACATAGTCCCCTCTCCCAACCTTTTACTCCCCCTGCATAAGTCTGTAACCTTCCGATCGCACAGTAGAGACCCCTGTAACCAAACCCTTCGCCCAGCGAATGCCAGCTGATACGTTGCCCTTGTAGAAACCCTGCGTTCTCGTGAAGGTAGAACGTGGTAAATGGCTAGGTTTGGTAGGGTTGCAGTCTGAGAAATATGTCCGCACCTTCAAGTTTTTTCGCTGGCTCGGTTCCCTTTTTCTTTTTTTCGGGGCCATCCGTCCAACTTTGTAGACACCGGCCCCCTTGATAGAATTTGTATTTTCCTGAGCTTTGATTTATTTCTTCTTAGCCTGATTTTTTTGGCTCCGCCCCACCTCGAGGATGAAAAGGGTAACCCCCCACGTACCGTTTTTTGGAAATGCCCGGCTACATCTTTTTGCTTCTTTCGGTTTCACGACACCCGTTGCGTGAGTACCTCCGCTTTTCATTCCGACGTTTTTGCTGATTTACCAACCCTCCCTCTCCATGCGCTCTCACAGTTTGTCTGTCTGTTGCTTTCCCGTTTCCCCCTACATCTTTCCCGTTTTTCACCTTAAAAATTCCCTTCCCTCTGACTCACCTTCCCGACTCACCGAGGATTTGGCCGCTTGGATTTCCCCTCCTTTTCAAAAACACTTCTTTCGTACTTTCGTTTTCCCCAAAATTGCATACTAATGGACTGCAGACCCCCCAACCCCTTTTTGAGCACCGTTTGAGTGAGTCGTTATTCCGACTCAAATTAAGATTCTCCTTTGCTATTCCATTGTTCGAAGAGGTCTCCCCCCCCCCCCCACCCCTTTTTTTTCGACTGAGCGTCCCTAACCCCCAGCACACATACAATGGTCCCACCCTGCTTGTAGTCACACCCCCTTCTTATTGCTAGTCTTCCAGTATTTCACATGTCTGCTCTCAAGTGAGCGGGTGATTCATTCTTTTGGTCCACTCCTGTGTGTACCCCTTCTTTCCCTTAGGGAAAAAACCCCACACACCCTTACACAACCGCGGTCTTTTTCCTAATGTTCCACCCCGGTTTCTCCTCTAGCGTCCCTTAGGGTACCAAACTCCCACCTTTAGACGGTTTGCTTGGCTCCCCCTCCCTCGTCAACAGTTCTGATTTGGCACTCTGTTGTCAAACCACACAGTCCGAGTCAACTTTCAGTTTCACGGCACGTCTTTTCTCAACCGGTACCCTGTGCCTCCGTGTGGAACCTCCTTTTCCCCCTTTGTCGAGGTGTGGGGCTTCCCAAAACAATTCAATTCGCTGTCTCCCAGTGTCTCCGGTCCTTTGCGGGTCACTTGTCCCACCTAAATTTCCATCATGAGCCCTAGTTCATACCAGATTCTTCGCTTTGACGTTCGCGAAGCGCCGTCCCCTAGTGGTTTTTCTTAATGAAATTCATTCTTTTTCCCCCGTGTCACACCTTGTTAGGATGTGTTCGTCTGGAAGTCCACCTTTGACATTGGCCCTGGTGTACTTCTAGAGCTTTTTCTTTGACCTCCTCTCCCACCTAGAAACCCCTTTCCTTTCTTAGTGTTTTTAAGAGTTGGCCCTGGCGGAGCCGATATTGCCTTCTTTTCCCCTCCCTGCGTCCTTCGCTTTTTAACTGAATTGTTTCTTTGTCTTTTTCTTCGACACCCAACCCCCCGCCTGGTAACTCTTCGTTTCTATCACCCCTCCCACTCTTTGTCCCTTCTGTTTAACCGAGAATCCATAGTTTTTCTGCATGCACTGGCCTCCCGTTGATTTGTCTGCCGTGGCCTATTTTAGGTCATTGGTTGTTCCCAATAGTGGCCCAATTTCTTTAGCGTGTACCCTTCTTAGTTCAATGGGTTGGTACCTAATTTTCCAACACTCCCTCTCCAAGCTTTTGACCCTATTTCTCTGCCTTGGACGGGGAGGAGGTTAACCTTCTCTTCATTTATTTTTTCGCAGGGACACTTTTTCCCTTTTTTTGTTTCCCCACCACCCCGAGAGTGTAGAAACTTCTGCGCCCCTGTTTTACTCCAACTCCCCCCTAAGTTTTTTGTTTTTTTTGTTGAGGAGTGTTGAGGTTGTTTTTTGGCGGCGGAAGATTTTCCTCTTTCCCTTTTCCTCTGCTTTTGGGTACCTCGCGTTTTCGTGCCTCTTGGTGCACACCTGTTTTCCCTTTCGCTCCAAGAACGCCCCCGGAGTGAGAGGTTTTTTGTAACACTTGATCGGAGATTCAAAACCGCCTTTTGAATTTCCCATCTTTGGAACACCCCCCCCCTCTTTTCCGAAGCGTGGCCTTCAAGGACCTTTTTCGTTCCCTTGTCCAGTGCCCATATTTTGTTTCCTCATTGCCCAGAGCTGCCCCGTTAGTGATGTTGAGTCGCGGTTTCACCCCGGATTTCCATTCTTCTTTTGTCTAAGTCTGCATTCCAATGTTACCCACACCTAAGTGTCTGGCGGTTGGTGTTCCTGAGAAGAACTTTCCCCCCCTGTGAGCGGGAGCCGCCTATATTTACTTCTGTTCTCTCACAGTTCCATACTGGAGATATCCTTGGGACCCCCCCAGTGCAATCTCCTTCCCCCCCCCAGGCAACCCTCTCCCCTCCCCGAACTTCCGTTTTTTTCTTCCCACGGATTTTAAGCCCTCTTTGGACCGGCCTTCCCGGAACTTTTTCCCTCGGGCGAAAATAAATTCCCGTCTGCTTCACTCCAGCACTTTCATCATTCCTTGAAGTGTTTTCTCTTTCCTGAATCTGCTGGAGGAATTTCCGAGGACTGACCCCCCGGCGGTAGTCACCCCTGTGGTGTGCCGTCGACGGAGACCGACCTTTTAGTAGGAAGTCTTCTCTTTTGTCGTAATTGTCCGCAAAATAGGTGGTTCTTGTTTGCCGCTTACGGAGATATTTGGCTACCCCTGTTCCTTGCTTCCACAGTACGCACCCATCCTACGACAATTGGCTTTTTTCCCACCTCTTTCTTTTTCTTTTGCCACTTGGTTCGGAACACACTGTCCAGCCGTCGTTTTTCAGACTTTTGTTTTCCAGATAAGGCTTTCTGTCTGATGTTCTCACTATTCCTGTCCCACCTGCCGTTATGAGAGATCCCCCCCCCACCTTTCCCGATGATACTCTTTTGCCTTAAGAGCACTTGTCTTTTTAGGGATCCCTCCCACTGGATCGGACCCCCATCTTTGTGCGTCGCTCTGCAAGTCTGTGTTGCTTCACCCTAAGCCCACCTCTTTCACTATCCCTTACCCTGAGATCGGTCCTTCCACGGTTGTTTTTTTCATGGAGGTAGTTCTTTTGCAAGTGACTGAAACTGGCCCCCCCCCTCTGAGTGGTTGTTGATTACGTTTTTTTCCCCTCACATCCTGCAATGTCAGAGTCGTTTCCCTATGGATTGCGTTTCCTGTATAACTGTAGAAGTGACACCTTTCACTTAAGCGATCTGTATTTCCCCATTTTTCCCAATAATTTTAATTTGTTGTACGATCCGTCCCAATGCTTTCCCGGTTTGAATAGGCCCCCTCTCTCAGTTGACATAGCTTGGTTCCAAAAGTAACGTCCCAGATTTGCTCGCACTTTTCAGAGACCCTGTCTTCAGGGTAGACGCTCCCCGTGTAGGAGCCCCAACAACGAACGCAAATTGGTACTTCCCTGTCACTAACCCTCTCTTGTCCCACCTTTTTCCTATTCAACTTTCCGTTTTTTACGTAGTTCCCCTCCCCCCCACCTGGCTTTTTTCTAGAGAGAGACTGAACCTGTTTTCTTACCTATTTACGTACTGCCCCGGTCTATCTCTCAACCCATATCCCTTTTTTTCTGACAGGCCCTTCCCACTGGGCGGTTCTGTTACCAAACCCCCTACTAAAGTGAGCTCCCCCGGGTGTTTCTTTTCTCTTCCGTCGATCGTCTGTTTATTCTAGTCACGTTGGCCCCCCGGACAAACGTTTTGGGAGAGCCGTTCTCTTCTTCGTTCGAAGGTTCCCCCCCGGTCGCCTCGTTAAGGAAGTGAGTACCTTGGACGGTTGTGCCCCATCCCATAAGGGTGGTTCCACTAAAGGGTACACAGCCATGTTCACTGGTGCCTGTCGTTTTTTTTTTCTGTTGCCTTCTTGGATGCAATGTTCCCACAGGGGTACTATGGTTTCACCCCTGTTTTACACATTTTTTTAATCTTTTTCCCTTTTCGATTTACCGCCTCCTCCACCACCCTTTAGGCGATATTTGATAAACTGTGGCTCTCCCTACCCTTGAATCCGGACTCCTAGCCTTCAGAGATTACTTTACTCATTTCTTTTGCGACAACAATGTTTCTGAAAAGTGCTTTCTTTTTCCCCTTCTTTTGCGGCCTACCCGTTATAATTTCAGTTTTCCAGCTATCCCTAAAAAGATGTGATTTCGTGGCATTGAGGGAGGGCATCACCGCAGTTTTGGGATTTTCTTATGACAAGTTTTTTTTTTTGATAAACTCTGCTAAACTAACCTTCACCTTTTGTAACCTAACGTCAATTTAATGTTCCGGCACCCTATCTCAGCTAATATTTTCCCAAAATGGTCCTACTTTGGCGCTTTGATGCGATTCCGTCTGAGTAACATCCTCCCCCCTTTTCACACCTTTTTCTGAACAGTTAAAAAAAGTGGTCGTGCACGGTAGGCTCCCCCCCCTTTGGTCCGGCGGGAGCTTTCTTTGCTTAAGCCCTCAAGTCCCTCAGGTCTGTAGTATCGTGATTTATAGTTTTTCCTTCCCCCCCCCTTCATCCACATTTCGAGAAAATTCTTCCCACTCAGCAACAGAGTCCCTCAATGAACCTTGGTTCCCGGCTTGACTCATGTCCGGCAGACAGTTTCACGTTTTCACCACCCTGTGATACACCCGTGTAACTGGTGCCGTGATTTAAAGTACCTCTGTTTTAAGTTTCCTACATTACGGAGCGCTATTCGATTTTTCAAAGCATGTCCGATGCCTAGGACGTCTTAATTCCCCCCCCAGGTTCCAGTCAAGGACTGTCGTAACCCCATTTTACACTTCATTCTTCTAAGGATTTCGTTTTTTGAGTGTCTTCCCCCAGAATTCGATGTGTCGTAAGGACAAGTGACTAATTCTTTTCTTACGCCCCCCATTTCTTCGTCTAGTCGGTCCTTTTTCGTATTTGGCCGCACCTTTGATACAGTAGAAAATTTCGCCCATCAGTAATCTTAAGACAATCTACCTCTGTGGAGTGTGCCACCTCTTGTATCGCCTTTGCGGTTCTTAAGGTTCACCCATTTCCAATGAGAATTTCCCCGACTTTTGACCGCGTCTTTCCTTTTCTCAAAGCTGGTTGTTTATCCTGAAAAGTTCTTTCATTGGTGAATCCTTAAACAAAATTTTTCTCCCCATTTAAGTTCCCCCCATTTTCTTTCAAGCCTATTCAGTACTTGATTATGATAATCCCTAAGGTCGAAGCCATTTTCCTGAGCTTCCTACCTTCCCGTATATTCTTTATTCTTTTCAAATGACTGGATTGCCAGGGCACGCTGCTTTTTTTTCTGACGATGCCCCGTGTCCC
>Ga0179593_1465383_pt1 | contig 11721 bp, 9 predicted proteins | sample CZODoug2_1_08_16_FD_185931 | JGI IMG/M metagenome (GOLD analysis project Ga0179593, IMG submission 185931) | Vadose zone soil fungal communities from Angelo Coast Range Reserve, California, USA - CZODoug2_1_08_16fungal (PacBio error correction) | ecosystem: Environmental > Terrestrial > Soil >... | reverse complement strand
TCTCGTGCCTTAGACCTCCCCGTGACCCTTTTCTCTTCTCTTAGATCCATCAGTCAGGCGATATCCCCCACGTATTTTTACCGGAACCAACAGTGAAAGCGGCAATCCAGCCCGATGCCGCTCCCCGCGACTTGTCGCTCGCCCTTTTGAACTCATTTCCACCTCTATACAGAGACCTTTTTTCCGAAGCTGGCCTTCCAACGCACACGGAAACCTCTACGCCAGCCATGCTGACAGTCTGAATAGGGACGCGGCGTTTTCCCCCCCAGAAGGCTTATTCCTCCGCTATAAGAGTCCCTTTTTTACGCTTATTAGAACAAGGATTGTAGTCCCAAGCGGTGGACAAGACCGAGTTCCTCCTTATTCCTTCGGACGAAAGTTTCAGGAAGTGAGCCCCCCCCACACGAATAAAAAAGAATGCCCCGCCGCCCGCCCCCCACACGAGATCACGGGTTCCCCGTCTTTTGCGTTTTCTTTGCTTCTCTGAAATGAGTCAGACCACCCAAGAAATCGTTTCACCCGTCGTTATTTTTTTTTTGCACACGCTCCGAGCACCCTACCTGATCGTGAGTGAGCGACCCTCTTGTTTTTTCCCCCAGCCCTTTCAATGACTCGACGACTCCGACCCGTTCCTCGACTGCCGAAAACAGTTTCTTGCACACACTCTGAAGGCAGATAGTGGTTCGTTTTCGTTCGCTTCTCTACGCTTCCCCATTACAAGTTTTCGATCTCCTTTCTTGTTTTCTGTGTTTTTTCTCGTCCGAAACCAGGGGATATTCCTTTTTTCGCGACCAGACTTTCCTTGCATCAAGTTTTTCTCGTGTTTCGTTTTGGTTTTGGCCAACCTTTTACTAATTCTTCCCTGACGGCATCCCGGTCATATTTTCAAACTCACTACGGTTTCATACGATTTCGGACCTCTGACATAGCGGAATTCCTACCACTTACTCTCCTTTTCTCCCCCTTTCTGTTTCCCTTTTCCCCTGCGCCCTTGTGTCGAGAGACAGATGCCTTAACCGGGTTTATTATATATATTTAAAAGTTTGGTTTTTGTTGAGATGCTGAGAGTGAGATGCTTCGGTGCTCGTCCTTTCCTCCTTGACCCTGGGCCTTTCCTTTTTTGGCACCGTAGAGGGCTTGAGGGCGGGTGGTCCGGAGTCTTAGTTGTCACCCCGTCTAGATTAGGCCGTAGTTGTACTTTTTTTGACAGTGAATTCTGCGTCACGGAGCATTTGTTCTTACGCCTCTTCACCTTTCTCTGATCCCGGTTTTCTGCTGTTGAGATACCTTTTTTTTCAGTGTCCTTGGGCATGATGTACGTCTTTTTTCCTCTTGTGTGGAACGACAGCGCTCCCCCCCGATCCCCTACCCTCGTGGTTTGAAGTCCCCTGTTGTTAGTTTCCGACGGTAATTTCGTCTCTTCTTCTTCCCTCTCCGTGATGCGGATGAGTCCTGATCATTTAAAAGGGTAGGTTGTCCATATTGAGCTTTTTGGAATTTTAGGACGAGCCTCGCCTTTCGATTTTTGAGGATAATGTATTTATACGGTCTCCGTAAGCCGCTACTAAAGTACCCAAGACATGACGATGTACCACCCTTTTTTTTTGAAAGAAATCCCCAGGATCGCTTCAGGGCTGTTTTAGTTTTTGATGATCCTTAGATGGAAGGGTCTTCTCAATGGACCCCCTATTCCCCCCATGGTCTAGAGTTTAATGTTGTGGCTCTAGTGGCTTTTTCAGACGCCCGAGGGTCATCGCCTTTGGGTTCCCACGATCGACAGGTCCCCGGCGACTTATTCGCTGGGCGCATGGTTTCGTCCTTCCGCGGGTTAAGCCTTCAGGCTCCCGTGGCAGTGAAAGCCTGTTACGCGTAACCCGTCGTGCTCGACCTGACAGAGCCCCCCCCCCCCCGCGTTCCCCCGAGCTGAATGGATTCATTTTTTCGCTTAGGGGATTTTTTTTTTGTACCCTATGTAGCTTCTCGTTTCACGTCACAGTCGGCTCGTATCTGATTTCTGATGGAAGTTCGTTAGAGTTTTTAAGAAGTCTCAATTCTTTCCCTCTCCTCCTTTGTTGTATAATTCTTCGTGCCTCCTCCCTTCCTTTCCCCCTGCGGATTGATCGTCAGCCAGGCCACCCCCTTTCAGATACGACCCTTTTTGAAAGTACCCCCCAGTGAGTGACACCGGAATCCATCACCAGATTACTGAGACTTTTTTCCTCCCGCAAGCACCGGTGACCCCCCACTTCCAACCATCATAGATCCCTGACTGCACCTGCCGGAAATGGACCCACACCGCTACCACCTCTTCTTGACGCCAGCAGTCAAAGAGGAACTTCGGTCTCCTTTCGTGTTAACCATCGCTGCTCAGTTCGGAGCTCTAGCCCCCCTGCACTCTCAGACTAAACATTTCCTTTAGTCGAGACCACTTTTTGGATCATTTGCGCTCCGGGAGAGTCGACCGTCCGTCTCCCTTCTCCAAACAATACGCTTTCCCACGCCCCAAGAGTTTTCCTCTTGATAGTTTGACCTTTTTTTAAAGCTGGGAATGCGCTCCTGGATGCCTAATCCAGCATACTCTCTACCCCAGATTTAGACGCAACTCGAGTATCTCCGATCAAGCTGCCCCCTCCTTCTAGCGGGAGGACATCCAACGCATCACCCGCCCCCCCCCTCCCGCCCGACAAAGATGTACGCGAAGAAGCCCAACCCCCTTCCCCCGACTTCTTCCCCACCCTCTCGGGTCCGTGTTAGTTCGGGGTAGTCCTTTTTCCTACATAGGCCGACCTTTCAAGCGGATAAGAACGGATTCGCGATCTCCTATAGACGACGCCCGTCCTTTCCGTCATAATAACGGTTTGACACCCCCTCCGTAGCCAGGAAGTTAAGGTCACGTAAACTTCACAGCGCCTTCACCCCCCCCTAGATTCTTCCTCTTTAAAGGAAGTGCCCTCCCCCCCTAACCGCCGGCACCATAACTGAAGCTGACTTTGGTCGAGTCACTTGACATAACAGAGAACAGCTCGGCTACCCAATTTTCTGTTTTTGTCTGATAACTCGATGTTTCTAATTGGGTTCATAGTAGAATATACCCGCAGGTTGAGTATTCCGGAGAGTATGCCTTTGTCAGTCAGCTATTATCCCCCCCAGATTACCGCAACGGACGCTCCCTATGGAAGATGACAAGTGTGCATCTCCCCCACGGACTTTCCCCCCCGAAAAGGGAACCCCTGTTTTGATTCCGTAGAGCAAGGACCCTTCAATTGACCCTTAGAGCTCAGATGTATCCTCTGAGTAGTCCTTGGAGTGGTAGAGATCCCCGAACCCTTCCAGACCCAGAGGGATTAGTTGACGAATTGTGTTTTCGTCAGTTCTTTAATCTTTTCCAGTACTAGCGTGATGACTTTTACTGTGCCTTTTGTAAGATCCGGGGATATTTTTGGTTGTATGAGAGTCTTAAGAGGATGAGTCTCTGGTGAGTCTGCTTTGGCTCTCCCGGTCAGGGCGTATTGCTCCATCGGTCATTTCTACCGATAGGCTTCCTCCTCCTGGCTCCTATGTCTCCAGTACGCCGCCCCAGATTCAGAGTTGGTGGATTGGGATTTTTTATCAAACGGTATGGACGGGCTTTCTGAGTCTAACCGTTCAGTCTCCTCTGATGTAAAAAGAATTGGTATATAGTTCTTTCCTTTCTCACGTCTCGTGCCTGCCTCAGTTCCTCGAACGAGGAGTCCATCCTCTGTTGACCCGAAGTCAACGATGTACCCGATTCAGATTCGCGGTTTGAGCCTTGAGTTTTTTGTAACACTATTCAGGGCGCCTGGAGCTGCACTGTTTCTGAGGACTTTCACGTTCGGTGAAATCATCTGCGAGCGGATCGGGGTGCTGCTTTTTGGCTCTCAGATGTGTTGGTCCTTTTCGACGTGCGTTTGATGGGAGCCATCTTGTGTTTTCCCCCTCATCACTCGCACGATAAGTTCCCCTTGGCTTTTCTTAATTTTCTTTTTTTCCTTTTTCTCTTTTTAAATACCCCTTGTGTGTTTGAGAGAATCTTCGATGCTAAGAACGCCACTACCGTCGCGCCGTGTCGATCACTCCCCCCCCTTCCTATTCCTCCCCTGGCGGACAAGCGACCGACCAAACCTGTGAAGAAGCCTTCCCCTCCCCAGCCAGTAAGAATATAGGTCTTTCTTCCACGGTGAATCCCCGGAACGCCTATCACTCTAGTGATCCTTTTTTGTCCTTTTGTACACAACAACGTTCCCCTAAAATGTTTCCAGCCCCGGTGATTCCGGTCTAGCGGTAGTGTCGTGGTCCCCCCCGCGCCAAGGCTTATCGACCTCTTGGTGCTATCCTTAACCCTTTCACTATCTCCGACACCATCGTAGATCAAGGGACCTTTTCCCCGACACCCCTTGAGATTTACCAGGGCCCGGAGGATACGCGTAATATCAGTGATAACCCCCCCCGATAAACCAAACTTTTTGAGGGATGGCTTTCGACGGAACATTTGGCCTTGAGAGGCGGCCTTACCTTCTATAGGAGTCCGACCCCTCGTCTCCCCATCCCCTAAATGATTCAACCCGCATGAGACGACCTTTTCTTCGCCTCGTCAGAAGCCAACGTAGCAGTAGAAACCCACCCGATCCTTTCTCTCTGGAGAGACCGGCCCCGCCCCAGTCATCACTGACTTCGAAGGCATGAAAATGGGTCGCAGAACCCCTGAAATAAGCCCGCTCTTTTTTTTTGTCTTTCTTTTTCGAGTAGCGTTAACCTAATTTCCCGACAATTTGCCTGTAAACCTCCGGCTACTGAACGATGACGTCTCTACACGACTTCCCCCCGGCCCCTGTCCATAGGTTCACAGCGCCGGCAATTAATCAAGTGCTCAGAAGGCTCACGTCACCTTTACTCCCATCTCCGGCATATCTTTCTCTCTGAGCACTCCACCGTTACAACTCTCCTCTCGGGAAACCCATTCACCATTTCCCTGCATGAGACGTTTAGACTACGATTCCTCCACAGCACTAGGTGAATACTTCTCTTTTTACTCCCTTTGTTGTCAGATATTGGTCCGGCTCGGTTGATAGTCCGAATTTCCTACCCAAGTGCTCGTTCCGGCCAGTTTGATTGCCCGATTGAGGCTGTTTCCTTACGTACGCGATCTGATCAGACTCGCGCTCCGTCGCGCTTCCCTTCATAGTTTTCTTTCCCCTCCCCGTGAGCGTGTTTTCAGCTCGTGAACCTGATGCCTACCTTTACGTCTTTTCTTCCAGCGATACCGTCGCCTTTTTTTGTTACGCCTGTTGTCGCGCTTCGTGGACCGAAGCGAATGAGAACGACACCCGAGAGTCTTCGCGCCCTTCTTTGCCTTCGAGGTCGTAGTCGTTTTCAGTCGTGATGCTTTTGGTCAGGTCTCCAAGGGGTCTCGGGTGTTCCTGTGGAGGTGACGCTGAGGGTGTGAGAGTAGAGAGGTTTGAGGATCCAGAGGATCCCTAGGTAATTCAGCGATCGCAGTTCCCTCAATCTTCTGGTATCCCCAAAAATGGTTATCCGGTTCGCAGCCGAGCATTCTCCCTCCCGATTGAAGGCGGTTGGCCGAGTATTTCTATTATAACCCTGGAGCTTTAAGGTCCGTATTAAGCCTGTTCTAGAAACTGAAGATGTCCACATTGGTCCTTGACAGTCTTTTCTTCTGAGGATACTCCTGGAGTATTCCTCTCCAGAAAGGGAAGTTTAGACCAGACTTGCGGTGTTGACCCCTTCCTGACTCCCAGATACGTCCGATGAGGCATGCTTTTTAAGACCTCTTGTATTGGTGTTAGTAGTGATAATTCCCCGGGCCTTCGCGGATTCTATGCGGGGAATTATATTAACCCCTTGTTCCTATGTCTCACTATTCCCTCGTTTTGCATGTGTGGTCTTCAGGAGTTAGACGATGTTTTTTTCCGGTCTTCGCCTTGATTCAACGTAGCCTTGGAAGATCTACAGAGCCCTTAGGCCGGTGGTTTCCGGCCACCTTTTTTAATCCCTCTCTTGTGTTTTCTTCTGATCCTAACGCAACGTGAACTTTTCCTTTCCTTCGATTTTCCTGCAGACTTTCCCTGAGTCGCCCGTCGACGTGACAACCACCTCGCGCCCCTGCAGGTCATTTACCCTTAGACTCCCTTGCGCTAGCGATATTCTTTCTTCTCTGAAAAATTTTACGCGCCCAGCTCGACTAACGGCGTCATGACCGTCTTCCCCTTACACCACCGTCAGACCCTTTGACGAAGAAAGGCTACAGTCGGAGAGGCTGTTTTCCTTGTCCACCCTCCCCCAAGTCTTATATCGAACGCCTCAGGAGCTATAACACTGTACTCTCCCAGCAGACCCCCCCCCCCTAACCTAGTGAACCCCGCGGTGTCATATTAATGTCACAGTGCCTGAGGGATTCGACACTTCACCCTCGGATCACAACATATATCTCCCAAAAGACCCCAACTGCGTGATGGCTCCTTTGCGCTCCAAGGTTCTTCGTTTTTCCTTTCCGGGGTGATCGATCGATTTGGTACCCTTGGAGCCAGCCACTTCCCTCGAAAACCCCCCCCCTACTCGAAGTTTTTCTATCGCTAGCATCCCTAAACACCACCCCCCCCCCCCCCCCCCCCACCCCCCCCCCACCCCCCCCCAAATACCACCCCCCCCACACCCCCCCCCCCCCCCACCCCCCCCCCCCAACCCACCCCCCCCCCCCCCCTGCCCCCTTTTCTTTGAGCCCCCCCCGAATCCAAATTGAGAGGCGTAGCTTGAACCCAGCCACAGTCATACCCTTTCCTCCTAAGCGCTCTGCAGCCCGCCGAACACCAACGGCAAACCCAGCTTCTGGCGGTGTCTTTTTTTGGCCCTCCTCGAGTTACAATTCGGCGATGAACTTTTTTTCTAATCAGCAGGTGCTGGATAGTGGAGGGTCCAACCACTGACTCAAGTCATCACAAGTGTCCGCCTTCTACGGAAACAACGCTCCACTTTTTCGCCCCCCCCCCCTCGCGCCGGTCCTGCTACAGTCCTGCATCTCTATCGATTCCGCGTTTCGTGACTTCCCCAAGCATCATGCCGGCCCCCCCCCGTCCTTCCGGCGTCGTTTTTCTTCTTTCCCTATGCCGACATTCTAACTCGGTTCTCTCTACTCATCCCCTTCAGTTGTTGTTTGAACATTTTGGTGGATAGGCCCTTCTCTTAGAGGTGTGTTTAGTTGCCCTCGACTTCCGGGAATGATTTATGGTTGAGGTCTTCGTATTCTTTTCGTACAGAGTGATAGTTCACGACCCGATCGAATTGAAGTAGCTTGGCTTAATTTTCCATTTTGATGCATTAGGACCGGTTTTCTTCCCCCCTTTGTTGGCCCTACGACCGTTCTTTTTGAATGATCCTTGGAAGTTTTCCGACCATGCAAGATTTTCCCCTCTACGTAAGACAGTTCTTTCTTTTTAGTGAAACGCGATATATCCCCCCTCCAAGAAACCTCAGTAGGTTCAGTCATTGTTGTTCGTTTCCGATCCTCTTAGGCGTTCCCGAGCTGATTCTGTGGCTTTGCCGGTTCGCAGCCCTTTGGGACTAGCCCCCTCGTTCGAGTTCTGCAGCCTTCTTGCTCGAGTCGGTTTTTGTCATTTAGAGTTGCTAGTCTCCGCCGATCGCAGTTCTCATGCGAATGTAAAACCCTGTGTTTGATTTTTCTGCTTTTGCGACTCGTGTGGGCGTTTTCCCTCGTTTTTCCTATCACTTCGCTGGGACGTTTGCATTCTACCGTAGTCTCCTTCCCCATGTTGCTCGCCTTCCGAGGCCACGCCGTGGTCTTCTACGTTAAGGTTGTATTTTCTTAGTTCCGGCATTGTCCAGCGAGACCGAGGCGTCAGTCCCGCTTTCGAGCTTCCAATTTCTTTCCTCCACAGTTATTACCCTCTTTCCGATTTTTAACCGTCCAGCCCCTGTTGACGATGTTCTGTAAAGTGCTTCATTTTTTTTTCGGAGCACGTGGTCTCCCTCGATTTTCCTGCAGACGTAAAATTAGTGTATTTAGAAGTAAGTCAGTTTTCCGCGGTGACTTCCGGATATTACTCGATGGTTTTTTTAGGTCTAGTTTCTCGAATTGATTCCTTATCCTGACTATTCCAGAGAGATGCCGTCCCCGTTTTTCGTAGAGGAACTAAACTCTCCTCTTCTTTAATTACTATCGTTTTTGAGAGCAGATACTAGTGACCTCCTCCTCCCCCGCCCGTAAGAAGGCTCGTCTCGTCCCATCAGAGGGACGTTACCCTAACCCCCCCCCCCTCCCAGTATACTTGAACAAGACGACCGGCATTCCCCAGGCACACCGATTTTCCCGCTCCGTGACTTGACGCGAACACGACGTGCCCAGTTCCTCCCATCCCGATCAGCTACCAAGTAATTTAGCCCTGGAAACCGTGACACCAAGTGACCCCTTTTTGCTCTCCCCCAGAGAAGATCCCGACGTTCGCTAGTGTGTAACATCAAAATTATTCTCTCATGCGGCATTTTGAGTTCCCCCCCTCCGTACCAGATCTCCCTAACCCCCTAAGTCCCTACCGGCGGGCCTAGCGCGAACCTTGAAGGTCTGGACACCCCGCCAAGTGAGTTTTTTCCCCCCACTCCGTTCCCCAACCGACCTGCCCCCCCCCTTTCCCTATTTTCGACCGGCTTAACGGTTGTATACCGTTGGCTTTTCCTCGATCGTCATAGTACAGCTACTCTGATCATCCAAAGGCCTCTCCAAATACGTTGACTCTCAAAAACCGCGAGTCTCCCCCCCCACCCCCCCCAAGATCCCCTTGAGCGGAGTAATTCCCACCAGAAAGCCCCATCCTTTTTTCGCCCGAGAAAATACTTACGCGAACAACATTCAAAATCAGAAGACTTAGGGTTACGTATGTTAGAGCTTTATTCCCCCCCCTAGCGACGAACTTCTTTGTCAATCCTCCCAACAGCGATATGAGAACAACGAAGGCCCCAATTCCTTGAAAACTTTTCCCTCCTGGACCCCCCACGGTATGTAAGGAAGAAGCTAAGTTTCCCCCTTCACTTCTCCCCCCCCGCGATCAGATGTAGCATCTTTGAGACCATAGAGCAGTGACGACCCGACCCTTTAACCCCTAAAATGGGCCTTCGACGGTTTATCTTCTAGATGCGAGACGATAGCCACTAATTCATAATACTTTTTTGTTTTGATCTCATTCTCGAGATGTAGAAGTGTTCATAGTAGAATCTAAAAAAGTCGTTTTCCAGTCGGAGTGACGATCTTTTTACTTTGTTTCCTCCATAGTAGATTAGATAGAGAGACCTAGTAGATGGAGGTACCTTTCCTGCCCCAGTGATTACTCTTCAAGTCCAAGGCGCTTTTGACTACTCAGCTGAAAATTGATCCCTCATCAGTGGGAAATCTCAAGTCATCCGATTTTAGAGTACCCCTCTCCCTTTATCCTTTTTCTTTTTTATGGAAAACAAAGCGGACATCACAGCACCACCTAAACAGCCCCCCCCCAGATGGTCTTCAGTTGAATCTTGTCCCGCCCGTAGCCCCCTTTATCTTGTACCCCCCGATGTGTAGAGCGTTGATGTTTGCTTTCTTTCCCTTTCTCCCCAGAAAGGGATCGGGGTGTTGTTACTTCTTTTCTTGCCGAGGAGAGTCGATTTTGACGGTCTTGGTAGGGTTGTGAATGTTCTCATCGTATCCTCGATCCGAAAAGCCTGCAGATGTAAACACTTGTACGGTCGAGAGAGGTTTATCCCTTGGGCTTTCCAGTTTTTCTGTGATCGTTTGAGCTCTGCGCTGTCATTGGAGTAGCCCGAGTCCCGGTCGCTCCCCGTTTGGCAAAATCCCCTTGTTATCAATTCCATGGTTGGATGAGATCTTCATCTGTCGAAGACCACGTTTCCTCTCTACATCCATTGTATGGTAAAAGCTCCCCATCCCCACGATCCCCCTCGCCGTTATGATTCGTAAGGCAGGTTCCCGTGTAACATGAGTCCCCGGTAACGCCGTTGAGACTCTTCTGCGAATTTACTTTACTAGTCGCGCGAAAGAGATACCCCCTGACGGTCTTTCTTTCTTGTCCTTTTCGCTAGGACGCACTTGTTTCTCCTACGTTCAGGACGAGGGTCACTGTCTCCCCCTTGAAGATACCCTCTGACTAACGGGCTTTGCATCACCTCCCCTATCTCTTCCTTTCCTTCCTCAGTTTTTTATAGAGTCTTATGAGTCTTCTTTTTAAGGTATCGTTCCAGCATCCGCGCCGTGACCCTAACCAATTTTAAGCGTTCTCCCCCAACCTTAGGCACGAGGGACAAGAAATCAACCGTTGTCCTCTCTTCCCCTCCCTCTTTCGCTAGAACTCCGGTTCATAAACATAGATCTTAAAAGGCTTCTTGACAGCTTTCCTCCTTTCATGCGCAGAAAACAGTACCCCCACGGATAATCCATCCCCAGTAGACCGGTAGTTCTTCTCTTTGTTACCTTCACCGTTTATAGACGCCCCCTTTCTTGGCTCGGAAAGTCTTCAGAACCCTCCAAGGAAGCCTTCTTGTCGACCTGGAGGTGGCCCAATTTTCTCACCTTCCCTCGTCCTTGAGGGAAGCGGAGCCTTTATCCCTAGATCCTCCCCAAAACGACCCAGCCATCCCACCCAGACAGCGCGAATTTGTTCTCCCACAAGGTGGATACGCCTTCTTCTTGACGCTATCCCCTTTATATCTCCCGCTAATACCTCTCCTCACACCGATTTTACTCCCCCCCGACGCCTCGTCAGCGGCGTAGTCCACCCCCAAATTTTTTCCATGTGATGGACCGGCTTTCCCCCCTCCGTACGACGCCTTTACGATCCCTCTTTTTGCCGAACAAAAAGGAGAAGACCATTTTTTCGGTGGTCGGGATTCTCCCCTGTTCCATCGCTCTCATTCTTGTACATCAGCCCTCCGAGTCTGCCTTGAGCGCCACTTTACCGGTCATATAAAGGTTAAGAGGGAAAACAGTAGGACCCAATACGTGAAGGATCGCCCAAACCCCGTCCAAATTTCCAGAGAATGAATAGAATAGGCTCTTCCGTAGCCTAGCTGATTTTTTCCCCACGAACAATAGGAACCATCGCCTTCCTGTCGTTTGTTATCCCGATTGACGCCATATTCCCCCTTTTTGCATATCTTCTATCTTTTACAATAATTTTTTGACGCAGTCACGCAGCTTGTTGCTCTCCCATCTAGAATAGACCCCCAGCTCTTTTTGGAAAGGTTTGTTTTCTTAGGATAGGTAGCAGGTTCCCCTAAAGTACGGTAGCTTTTTGTTTCCCCCTGTTTTCTTTTTTTCTTTTTCCCCTTTTTTTTTTTTTGTATTTCCTTTGTGTATATTTACGCTTTTTTTTTTTTTTTTTTGTTTTTTTTTTTTTTTTTTTTTGACCTTAGTGATCCTTGCCCCCCTTTTTTTCAACTTTGCGTGTCATTGGCGGTATGTACTTCGTTTCCGTTACCGTTGCCCGCCTGGTAGATTTTTTCGCGCTGTTTCTTCGTCCGTTTCGCCCTGCGGCACTTGCCTCCCCCGAAAGCACACCTCGGACTTCTTGTCGTTTTCACGGTTCTCGGTCAATCCCCCCCTTTTTCCTCGTTCCCCTATACTCGGATTTCCCTCCCTATTTCCTCCCCTCTTTGTTTGGCACCCTCGTTCGCGCGTCGTTC
>Ga0179593_1309892_pt1 | contig 11721 bp, 21 predicted proteins | sample CZODoug2_1_08_16_FD_185931 | JGI IMG/M metagenome (GOLD analysis project Ga0179593, IMG submission 185931) | Vadose zone soil fungal communities from Angelo Coast Range Reserve, California, USA - CZODoug2_1_08_16fungal (PacBio error correction) | ecosystem: Environmental > Terrestrial > Soil >... | reverse complement strand
CCTATAAGTTAAGAGACTCTCTTGCAATACCTTTCTCTCCCCCCCAAAACTTTTGTGGCTTCGGCCAGTCGGTCCAAGAGATCGCGGTCAACAGCTTTCCTCCTATGATCTGAGACCTCCTCTTTTTTCTCTCTACCCCCCTTCGGCTCCGATTGTGACAACCCGGTTAGACCCCCCCCCTTTTTCAAACCAACCCGCTTTAATCTTCTCCCCGCCACCCCTCCTGTGAAATCTGTCCTTAAGGACCATCCTCCTTCGATATCTAACGGTTACATTTCCTCCTTCCCGACTGCCACTCCCGCGTAACCGCCGTCCTGTATTTGCTTCTCCTGCGTAACGCCTGTTCAAGAAGAGCCCTCTTCTTCATATCTCCCTTGGACCCGAGAATGAATTAGGTTTTGTTCTCTCCGATTTCTGCTCTTTAAAGCCTCCTACAATTCTTTCTGTGAGATTCTCCATATTTTGCATATTGAGAATGGATCCTTCCTAGATTTTATGTCCTTTCTTTCTCCTTCCGCTGCTCTTCTTTCGGCTCCTCCAGCCACAACTTTTTGAGGTCTTTTCCCTTCTACGAAGACCCGCTCCCCAACCCCTATTACACCCCCGCGATTTTTTTCCCTTTTCCATGAAGGATAGGCTGCTTCCCCGATTCGACCAGTACCCTACTTGTGACGAGCACATAAATGGGAATCATTGGGTGTACTCAAACTCCCTTTTCATCACTCTCCCTCTCTTGGGTCCTGTCTACAGCCCTCCCTACGATTGGCGCGTGCCCCATGGGGTGTCCTCTTAAGAGTGCTCCTCTTAGGCTTCTCTATTTCTCCTCATCAGCTCTCCCCCCATCATGCTCCAGGGTTTCCCCTAATTTAATTGCTACCTCCCAGCCATGCCCCCTTCCCTCGTCGCTCTTTTTTAGAGACGCCTTTTCTCGCGGCGACTCAGGCCCGTGCATGAGATTATTCGTTATTCACGGACACACCCTCCCCTGTTTTGCTGATAGAATCTGAAAGAAAGGACTTTATAGAGCTATTTGCTCACCCTTCCAGCCACACCCCACCCCTGCTCAGCACCCCCTTTTTCCCGCTAGCACCTCCCTTTTTTTCCCGCTTCCCAGTCGCTACCCTTTCATTCTCTTTCGCACTTCCCGTCCACCCCGTGCTTCCTCTTTTCAACTTGATACGACGAGACCCTGGGTACCATGCGTATAGTTTCCGTTGATTCTTCCCCCCAGCGAGAACCTCGCTCTCCCTCTGCCCTCCCTGCCGCTTTGATCCCCCTCTCCCATTTTTTAGCCGGTAATCCCTCCCCCACTTCGTATGAGATCTGCACTTCATTTACCTTTTTTTCCTACGGACACTGATACACAGCCCAGTCATCCGTCACCCTCCCCTTCTTTTCCTTTCCCCCTCCCCCTGTTCTTCGACTTTATACCGTACCCCTCCCTCCCTATCTCTCCATTTATTCACTCTTGATTTTTTCCCTGGCTCTCTATTTGAATAGTTGATGTTCCCCCACAGACCCCTGAAGCCCTTTCTCTTCCGCCCGACCCCCCCTTTTTATATTTTTTTTACATCAAGCGAAATCTTTTCCTTTAGTCCGAGCCGTTCACCAAGTACGATGTCTTAAACCCTATCTTTCCGCCTTTTTTCGAGAAACCACCCCGTCCCTCGATTTTCTTGACTTCTTTTGTCCTTTCGCCGCCTCGTTCTCTCTCCCATCTTCTCTTCATCTCCCGTTGGTACTTATCGATCTCTTTTTTTTCCAAGACCCCCCCCTCAATCACGCCTCTATCTTATTGCACACTATTACCCCCTTCCTCGCCCCCCCTTTTCCCCCCCTTTCTTATCTTTTTTCTCCCACCCCCGTGACTTTCAGCTTCCTATCTCCCATTTTCCCCTCTTCCCCCTCTTTTACCCCTTCCCTTCCTTTTTGAAAGTACGCACCGGCTTTCCTTTTTCTACTATCCCTTTCCTTTTCCACGGTGCCCCCCTTTTATCCTTTTCCCCTCCTCGTTCCGATTGTCTCGGTGCACAATTGTGATCTCTCGGCTAAGATACCTACCCCTGCCCTCTTTTTCCACCCTTTTTTTAGCCTTTTCACTCATCTGCTTCATTCCGCCATTTTATTTCACGTCCCCCGCTGACGTACCCCCCATTTTTTGGAGTCTTTTGTCAGCCCTGTTTTATCCTCCCCCCCAAAGTAGGATGTTTGCTTCGCTTTTCCCTCCAATCTTTCCCTTTACGTGCGTTCCCCTTTTTTTCTTTTGCCCCGCCCCGTCAAACCGTCCATCCTCACCACCGCAGTATTCCTCCACCATTATTGAACTCCTCCCCTTACCTCTTTTTCTACCAACGTTTTCAAGGTAGTGGTCCCCACCACCAGTTCTCTCCCCCCCTCAGTTCACTTCTTCTTTCTCTTGTTTACCAAGGCGGGCTTCCCTCTCTTTTTCGTTTCCGGTTGTATAGGCATCGCTCGAGTTCTTCTCATCCTCCTTCCACGGTCGTTTTCATGTTGTTCTCAGATTCGGCAGTATCTGAATTGCCTCTCCTCGCCCCGATGTGTCCCGCATATCTGGGTCCATTTCCTAATCCTCCTTTCTTTTCCCTATCCTGGGACCGTTCTTTGCATGGTCGATCTCTAGAGATGACTTCACTCTTGTGTGCTTCTTCTGTCCTCTGACCGGCGTCTTTTTCCTTCCTCCTGCCCCATCAGTTGTCTTCCATTTTTTCTTTTCCCCTTTCTCTCATCCCTGAACCGGGAACTTACGATATCCTCCTCGATTCCGCCGTCTCCATTTTCGACCGATTTCTCTTTCCTTTCCCTCTTCCACGGACGCGATTCCACATATTATTTTCCCCTGACCCCGTTCTTTCCAAATTTTCCCCTTTTGTTTAGCACACCCCCTCCCTTACACCACGACTCAGTTTTCTGCGTTGCTTTTCTCTTGTCTCCCGACCTGCCCCCTTTTTTTTCCCTGCGTTACACTTCACGCCCCTTTTTTTTTTTGTCTGATTTCCCGTCCGTCACTATTTGTGGGAAATCCTTTTTTCCCTCTCTGAGTTTTGCTTCTTTTTACCCTTATCCGATGACCCCCACACCCCCTTTTTGAACAGTCCCCCCCCACCTAGTGGTCTTTGGCCGACCCGTCCCGTCGGTTTCAGAGCCCTCTCATTTCACGCATTGCAAACGCATCCATTTCTGGTTCCCCCCTTTTCTCCTTCCTTCTCCATGGTTCATGTCCACCAGTCTTTTCTCTTAGGCTAGGTCTCCCTTAAGCCCTGAGCACCCTTGTGTAAACCCCCTTTTCACGCACCTCCCTTGACCTTTCTTCACAACCACCCTTGCACATTTGGTGTCTCCCCGTATAACGTTCTTTTATCTGTTTTCGAGCGTTGCTTTTTTTCCCTTAGAATAAAGTCACACAATCCCCCCTTCGGTGTCCTGCTTCTTTCCCTTCATCGTGTGTCTTTCGTTATTCCTTTTTGATATATCTTCCCTTGTCCCTAGCCCCCCCCCCCTAGCATGAAACCTTCATGAACCTACTCCTTGATGGGAACTATCCGCGCTCTTGGTCCTCATTGCGTCCCAGAGAACTCTTTTGTTTTTTTTTCCCTGACAAAATTTTCCCTTCACACCCGGTACTTTTTTTTCTTATTTTTCCCCCCTCCTTCTTCTCACGCCGCCAGATTTTCCCTTTCACATCAACCCCAGCCGAACTGTCTGGAGTCTTCTCAAGTTATTCGTTTTCTTTTTTTCCCTCGCCGTCTCCTTTTCGCAGAGCATTACATCCTCTTCCACTTTTTATGTGATTAGTACTTTGGTGTATTTGTCTTGTCTCCTGTGAAGGTTTTGTGCATACAGCGCAACCGCGTGCCAGCATTTTCTTTTTTTTTCTTGTCTGATTTCAGACATGTGCCCTTTTTCTCCTTACTCCTGGTTCGAGGAGTTTCCCTCCGTCCTTCCACCTTTCGGCTTCTACTCAAAAGGCGACGACTTTTTCTTTGTCCCACCCCACCGCTCATTTTCCATGTTTTCGTTCTTCCCCTCTTTTCCTTAAATATTTCTCTTCTCTTGCATGGCTCTGACTGGCGACAAACGTATTCCTAGACACTCCCCCCCCCAGGCCTGGGAATCTACATTCCGCCTACCCCTTTGGCTCCTTCTGTTCCCACCACACCCTTGGATTACCCCCATGCTCCGCCTCCGTGACCCGGCTTCTGGTCTTTCTCATTCCCCTCTCCTTTCAGATCCCGGCAATTTTGTTTCAGTATGTCTTACGGCTTTGATGCCACGCGTTCTCTCCACCAGTCAATGAATCCTTCCTCACGTTTCCTTCCTTTTCGCCCCGTTTTCGTCGAATTTCTCTTTTTTTTCTTCCCCCTCCCCCCTTCCAATCTCTTCATCTGCCTGTCTTTGCGTGCGGCGCCATTGACTTTCTTGGATCCTACATTCTTTCTCTGCTGGTTTCGCCTTTTCTCTTCTTCTTCTACCGACTGCTCCCGCCCTTTTCGAGACGGTAAACCCCATCCGAGCACCTTTATCTCTTGATACTAGATGGACCCTGTGACCTGCCCCGTGCCCCACCCTTTCTTTTCTACCACGCCCCCCCGCCTTCTTTGGATATGGTGTTTTTCACGCACCCACCCACATCTTACATCAGATGATGACTCCCCTTAGTTTGCACCCCCTTTTCTTTTTTTTCCTCCGATCCACTCTTTTGCAGTATTCTTCACGTTCTTTTACCTCGCGGTTGTTTTATCCAGGTTTATGTTATGTGGTTTCCTACAATCTTCAACTGTTCCTGTCCTGGGTATACCCCCCATGGACCCAACTCAATAGCGGCGTTTCTTAGAAGTACTGTCTGACCATATCCTGTACTTCCTCCATACGATAATGAGGGAAAAGCAATTCTGGAAGAAATGCAACGCCCAGAGACCCCTACCTTTGTTTGTTCACGCCGAGATTCGACTCGGTGATCCTATTTGTTTCCCTCCCCCTTTTCTCTCCTTTTCTTTTCCCCCCTTCCCCCCCGTCCTCCCCTGCCCGATCTTTTTGGTTCCACGTGTTGGTACTGACTTGTTACTCCCCCTTACGATCCTCTTTTTGTTACCCCTTCTGATTGGCCCCGACCCATGATTGTTTGCTGGTTTTCGCTGAGTGTTTGACGTATAGCGCTTTTTTTTTTCCTCCAATTGCCTGCTCCTATTGATATTTTATTTCCGTTTGTCCTGAGACAACCTCTTTCATCTTTCGTCTGATTCGTCGCCTTCGTGGTTGCTTTTCCCCGTCACTTCTTTGGTACTTAGAGCACCTCCCTTCTTCCTTCTAGATTCTCCCCAGCCTCGTCTACCTCCCCTGCCCCCTTGCTACCCCAGCAGCCCTTTGTACGTATTAGTCCCTCTTCTCGATTGCCGAGCCTATACACCGTCGTTTTTCTCTCCCTGTTTTTCTCCCCGACTAGACCTCCCTCTCCCCCGGCCACTGACAGTATCCTTTCTTTTCCCCCTCAAAGTTTTGTTCGATCTTGCTTTAGTTTACATCCTACGTTCCAGCGTACTTCTTTTTTTTTTTCCTTTTCACGGGCCCTACGCGGTCCCCTTTTCTCTACACCTATTAGTCCTTTTCCAGTCTTTGACGCTCCTATTTCCCCTTCCGTCCTTTGGCCCCGGTTCTTTTTGATTGGCCCACTCGAGTTTCTACTTTTCTCGCATACACCCCAACGGTCTGGTCCTCTCCTTTTTCCCCGTCAGAGCAACGTCCCTTAAACACGCAAACCTCCCCACCTCCGACTATGTGTCAATTCGCAGACACTCTGCTGCAGTCTCATTCACTGAGCTCATTTCTTCTATTACGTATCCAGCCTAGCCATCCGATATCTCACCCTTTACTGCGAATTAACTCCCTCGCCCTAGGTAGCATTTCCCACGCATTGCTTTCAAGACCTTCGCTCTTGTCTATTCCCCGTGACGCCCCTTAATACTTTTTACTCTTGCCTTACGACCGCCTCTTCCCTTCACCTTAATATTTCAACCGAGAGTTTGCTTGAGACCCCACCCTCATTGTTTTCATAGTGAGACACAGCGTGACATGTTCTCTCCCCTCCTTTTCGGTTACTCGGTCTTTTCCCTCCCTTTCGTGCTTGAGTGCCTTACTTTTCTTGATATTGCGCCCCCCTTTTGCTTTGAGTCCTTACACATAAGTATTCTCCCCCTACCCTCAAAAAATCTCCTTTTACACTTATGGACAGTACAGAAGGTCCGTTCTGCTTCTTGACTATTTTTCTTCCTGCCACCTGGCGCCTCATCCTTCTCCTAATTGTGTCACGACCCTTCTGATTCTAGCGCCGCCGTCACTCCTTAGTATATTTGTGCCCCTCCACACCGTATCGATCGATCCCTCCGATGCGTTGCTTTGTCTTCCCCAGCTTCCTTTGCGAGCTACGTCTGAGACTTCCCCTTCATTCCCTCCCCCGCACTTTAAACCCCAAGGACCTTCCCTTTTTTGTTCCCCCGCATATTCGCGCTCCAGTCGATTCCCTCTTCGCTTTGTTTCCGAGCACCCATTTCTCCTCTCCTTGACGATGCCCTGTTTTCTTATTCTTTGTCGTCTATTTACGGACCTTTACTCAGCACTCTTTTTAACCTCGCCCCCTTCCTCGCATTGAGTTCGCCCTCCCCCCTCCACCCCATTGTTAATTGACCCCTTTTTTGATTTCCCCGTTGCCGCAGTCCCTTTTTTCCACTCTCACCGTTTGCCTTCCCTCCTGCCAGAGATGTGCCTGCTGCGCAATGTATCTTTCCCCCCCCTTCCCGCGCTCCTCTGGGTCTTTTTCAACGCAATTCCGGGTACAGTCCTCCCAACATTTGACCCTTCCGCGTTCCCCCGATCATCCCTGGTGGTTTTAGGCACCGCTTTTTAGGTTACCCGGTTCGCACCCCTCTCTCTCTCATTCCTCCTCCCTTTCCCCTTTAGTCCCAGTTTCTACTCCCTTGCATGCTTCTAATTGCTACATGTCCTTCCCAGCAGGGACGGACACACGAATTTTTTTCGACCACCGACGAAAACCTCCTTTTCCTTGTGGCACTGGCTCCCCTCTTGTTAATTGGTTCCTTCGAACTTTTCCCCATACCCACGATAACCTCCCCCCTGCTGTCCCTTCCTCTACCTGGCTCTTTGATATTTTCTACATCTCGCCCCTCTTTCCCTTTGTGTATTTTTTTTTTGCTTCCGGTGACCAAACATAACCTCTCGGTTTTCCCAAACTATGAGTTCATCTTCTTCCAAAACACCCTTTTTCTCCGTGTCAATGTCCCGCATCGCGTCTGCCCGAGCCTCCCATTTCTCTCGATTTGCGTTTCCGTTTGATAGCATACCGAGTACTTGTTATGCCATCCTCCCGACACGTTTTTGATAGGAGCACCTATCTACCCCTTTGTCTCTCCATTTTTCACCATCTTTTGGTTCGTTTTCTTGCCTGAAGGAGTTATATTTTCCCAACTTTTGCTCCATTTCGCCTTCCCTCAGCATTTTTTCCCTTTTAACCCCAAGATCCGGAGTGCATTTTTTATTCTCCACTCTCTAACTGCGTTTCATACCCTTTTTCCCACCTGACAGGGCGCTTCCCTTTTTCGCGCACCTTCCGGATGGGTTCTCGGACCAAAGGCTGGGTGAGTCCCTCAGCTTTGTAACTTTGTCCTCCCTGCCCACTTTTTAACTTTCCCTCCTCCTCGAACCTTTTGGCTCCCGGCAGCACATCGCCTTACCGATTAACACGAGGACGTTTCACAATTTTGACGTTTCGTGCTCGCATTTGTGGATTCTTAGTATAAAACCCCCTCTACAGTGGCTCCCAATTTTTCCGCCCATGAAATGTGTATTTGACCGTGTTTTTTCCACGCACTCCCCCAACGTCCGTATTACGCACCTGCAACCGACCTTCCTTCTCTCCCTCGACGGATTTCGTCCTCCCCCCCTCGCACGGCCTTCATGTTATTTTTCTTGTTTATAACTAGGCCCGGACTGCTTCCCTTTTCAAACCTCTTCATCCGACCAAGTCCTTTTTCCGAGCTTTTTAGAGTTCACCCCTCCCTTGCTTTTTTCGTTTGATTTTCGGTTATTCCATGATGACTTCTCGCTGATTTCTTTGTCTTTTCCCTTTGTTAGCCCTCTCTCTGTTATTTCCTCTCCCTCCCTTTCCCTCATTGGATTCTACTTCTTTTTCCATTGCATTGCAACAGCGTGCTCATACACTGCAGTTTCCGACCTTGTTTTTACCACGTTTACCGCTCCCCCCCCGAGTTTCACTCATTATTTTATATGGTGCCCGAGTGAGTCTTTTTAGATTTTCTCTCCTTTTCTGAATCATAAGTGGTCCCCCCCCCCCGTTTTCCGTCTTTGCTACGTCTCTCTCCGTTCCACCCCCAGTATCCTTTCTTCTGCGCTTCATCTCCCAATTATTCCTCTTTTTCTCAGAACCGTCCCAGGTTAGTCTATCTCTGGGACGAATTTCTGCTTCTTCCCTCTACCCTTGTGAATGTGGCTCTATTGTACGTTACCTACGAGTTCCTCTTACCTTTTATGTTTAGCTCTAGCACGTTACTCCTCTTCCCCGCTCATTACGTCCTGCTCTTCCACGTCGGTATACATTTTTGTTTCACGTGTTTATATTTTTTCCCAACATTCCCATTTGCGTTCTTTTCCCGCGTATGTGGCTCAACTCCTCGTCAGGGCGGCCACGACTTCCCCTTGTCGATCTCGCGCCTATGTTTTTTTCATCCCAGTCTCTTTTTTGTTTGCCCCCCCCATTCCTCCACCTTGTTACCGACCTATTTTGGCCGCGTTCGTTGTTTTCCTTTTCCTCTGGCAACCAACGCATTGCCTTACTTGTCCACCCTATTTTGGTAGGCAATTCCGTGGTTCTTTCCCCGCGTCTCCCCTGTGGTCTTTTTCCCTTTTTTTCCCCGCCCGCGGTTCCCTGGCGCCTCCTTTGCCACAAGCCCGTCCCGCCCTTTTTCCTGGTTTTTACCCCTCCTGTCGCACCTACCCACAGGTTAGGCGCACACGAGCTAGCTCGTAGGGCAGATCTCACCCTCTCCCTAGTCTCCCATCTCGCCTATACAGACCATTTTCTAACTACTATTATTACGAGCATTTTTTGCCCCGCCTTTGGTTCTTCTTTGTTTTTTTTAGCACCTTTTTCGACCCGCCAGTGACCCCTGTATTTCCAAACTGCCACCTCCTGGGATTTAGTTCTCCCCTTTTATATAGCGGGGATGTTTTTCTTGCTCGCACTCGTCCTTTCTCTGACTCATTAACCCCCTCTACCTCATTTGATGGGCATACTCCTCTCCCTTTCATCCAGTTTTTGGCTCCATTACGGGTACGCCCCCTTTTTTTTTTCCCCCCCTACTTTTGTCACTTTCGCTAGCGTAGACTACACTGACCACCTGAATTGCCCAGCAATCCCCTGTTTCTGGACCCTTCCTGGAGCGTTCTAGTGTTCCGCTACGGCCAAGTTTGCAATACTTTGGGACTTCTGCCTCACACAACAAATTCTGCTCTCTTTTTTCAATCGTTCTTTTCATTGCCTCGCGGACCTTCCCCTCGTTCTGATGTTTGTTGCACACCTAAGCAGTGCCTTCCCGGTTAGCGTCTTATGCGCAAGTTCTTGGCGCGGGTCATCTTTAGCCTTCCCCTCTCTAGAGCCCTCGGTTCCCTATTTTATTTTTTTGAATTTCCGCCATGATCGTTTTTAGGTCCCTTGGTATTCCGTTATATCGTCTGTTCCTGGGGCTGATCGGAAAGTGTATCGTTTTTTATCCTTCGTACCTATCTTGGCCCCCTGACTTGCAGTCTGTCCCCCATTACGATTCACAGACAAGTGCCCGGACGCCGGCCTCCTGCCCGGCTGACGGTCCGAATGTTCCCCATAGTTGTTCGTCTTCTTCCCCTTCTCTTTACCTTGCTCTTCCTGGCACGCTGACTTGTCATCGTGAGCCATTAACAAACACCTTTTCTTGCCCTAGCCATTAACCGGTTTAGCCAGTCCTTGTGTATCTGCAAATTATCTGTTCCTCGCCACCGATTCATTCACCCCTGTTCGTGGGTGTTTCCCTGTTTCCCCACGTGCCCCCCCCCCTGGCCACAGTTGGCAGCCTCAGGCCATTTCGCACAGTGCGCTTTCCTTTCAGCATTCTTTGTTCCGTTTTTTCCTGCAGCTCTCCAGTATACGTCCTCGTTTTTCTGCATTGATTCTGCCTATTACTTTGAAGAGTACGCCCTTGAGACCCCCCCGCCAGGACTTGCCCTCGGGTGACCCAAGAGAGCCTAGGTTTGGTGCGGGCGTGTGGGAGCCATTTTTACTCGGGCCCTTTCTTCCCTTGCTTGTGTAGTGATGCTTCGATCCGATCAAATCTCGCCCGCCGTAGCGAGTCCACCCAAATCCGCACGCAACGGATCAGATTGTCGGTTTTTTATCGTTTCCATCTCGCCTGTTATTTTCTACTTCCGGTTTGTTGGTAGCTGAACCCCAGTTTTACCGACCGTCCAGATGTATGTCTTCGCTTATAGTTTTCTGTTTTTTTTTCTTTTCTTCCCCCACCCCCCCATTTGCACATCATCAGAACCCGGCCTTGAACCCCCCTCCTGTCAATTTTTTGTAAGAATTTAGATCGGTCTGCGGAGGTTTCGTCTGCACTCAAATGGTCCTCTGTTCCCTTTTTTTTTTTCCCCCCGCGCAATAAGGCAATCCCGCGCATTTAGATAGACCCCCGTTTGTCCAGAACACTGATTGATCAGGTCACACACTCGATCCCATCTTAAGCATTCCCCTCCCCCCCCCCCTTTTGACTCGAAAAGATTTTTGTGGATTTTTTCTCGGCCGGCTCTTTGAATCGGACCCTTTTTGCCGTCGACGTTTTTTGGCGTTTAACTAATTACCATCCTACCCATCCGTTGTCTATCCCATTTTTGCTACACCTTTTAAATACGGGGTTACCTCGTCCTTTGCCCACCTTGGGGCCAGCTTAAGATCTTCCCATTCGCACTTTGGCAGGCTTTTCCCCTTTATCTGGATTTTTCATCGTAGAAATGCGCGTACGGTTCCCGAGTCAGACGTCTGTGCACCCTGATGCAAGCGAGGACGTTCATTGTGAATTGCATTCTCTTGTTTGTTTTGTTTTTCCTGGCTTTCGCCGGGTTATAGCTTTTATTTTTGTGTATAGAGCCTCTTGGTAGATGATCGACACTCGTTACACCAGACCGACTGATCCCCACAGAGATTTTCCGACGTTCTGCGGACCTCTGACGCACTCCATCAACACCCTGGATTTCGGTTCCCTGATTCATGTGTGATTCCCCTGACCACTGATTCAGACGGAACGCCGTAAGTCTACCTCTGTTAATCGCCTTCCCTTTTTTGTTTGTGCCAGTTCTCGATTTAGTGTCCGTTGTCGCAGACTCGAGTGAATCACTCGGATAGGACACTTTGCTCTATGGTGCTTCGGACAGTCATCCATTTCACCGTCTTACACCACCGTCTCCTGTGCATCAGTCTGTTCGTTCTCCCCCAAAGCCCACTTTGCTTTACTTTTTTTCTCGAATTTCGGGCCGACTTCCAACCGCCCCGCACGAGACATTTTTGCCGTAACCTCCCCCCCCCCTTGCACGCGCTCTCTCCGCATCCTCTTTTCCCTAGGACCGTAAACAGTCCGACCGTCACGA
>Ga0179593_1641276_pt1 | contig 11722 bp, 22 predicted proteins | sample CZODoug2_1_08_16_FD_185931 | JGI IMG/M metagenome (GOLD analysis project Ga0179593, IMG submission 185931) | Vadose zone soil fungal communities from Angelo Coast Range Reserve, California, USA - CZODoug2_1_08_16fungal (PacBio error correction) | ecosystem: Environmental > Terrestrial > Soil >... | reverse complement strand
TTTTTTCTCAGTTTTTTTTCCTTGGTTCCACCGGGACATGGACACGCCAGGTTACGGAGGGCCGGGGCCATGTTTCTTTTTTTTTTTTTTTTTTTTTTTGAGGCACGACGGTCCCCCCCTTCTCTTTTTCCCAAGCCGCCTCTTTTCTGATAAGCTTCCTTCTCTCTGCCAGCAGGGCGAACAGTTTCTCTCCTTTTTCCTCCTTCCCCATGAAGGGATAAGAAGCAGTAGGAGGTACTGTTTGTTTTTCCCCTTTTTTTTTTTTTTATGACCAGGATGATGACAGGATCCCCTTCTCTTTTTTCAGATACCCCTTTCCTCTGAAGGAGAGTGTGCGCGTTTTTTTCCCTTAGGGACGATGCCGATACACGACTCCCCCCCCCCTATCTTCTGCAGACCGCCCCTCTTGTGCGGGCATTTTTTTTTTTTCCGCCAAGACTCGGCACAGGACATTGACCTTTTTTCTGATTGCCTCTCATTTTCTGAAATAGGAGATGGGAAAGGGGGTCCGGGCTTTTTCTCTTTTTTCTTTAGGCCGAGGATGGGCAGGTGTTCACTCCCCCTCCTTCTTTTTGTACTTTCTTTTCCTCTTTTCCCCCGGTGGCGGAGATTTGTATGGAAAACGCTGTGCTTCCCTTTCCTTTTTTTTTTTTTTTTTTTTCCCCTCGGGTCCTACCCCCACCAGCACCGCTTCTTTTTTTTCACTTTCTTCTTCTTGGACATTCCACCACCACTTTTCCTTCTCTCTCTCATTCAGCGGCAGGACGCTATCTCAGCACAAGACCCCTCCCTTTTTTTTCCCTTTTCTTCTTTTCTTTACCGACCCCCACCCCCCCCCCAACTGGGTCTTCAGTTCCCTCTTTTCCGAGATAGGGTCAGGGGCAAAGTTTTTTTCTTCCTGCTGCCGGCGGCACGTCGGAGATTTCTTTATTTCTTTTCTGGCTGCTTATTTCCCCCTCCTTGGCCGGCCGAAGGAGCAAGCCCAACGTCCTCCACCCTCCTTTTTCTCTTCCTTTTCTTCTCTCCCACTGGTGGGCCAGGGTTAAGCCGGGACGGCCATTCTTTTTTCCTTTTTCCCCCTTTCTGGCCCCGGTACTCCTTCTTCCCTCTGGCTGGCCTGACGGGACGATCTCTGCTTTCTCCTTTTCTTCCCCTTCCTCTTTACTAGCGCCCCGATCAGGGACAGAACGGGGCGGCCCCTTCCCTTTTTCTTCTTCTTCTTTTCGCGTCCCTTCTCTTTTATGCCCAGAGCGGGGATGTACGAAAACTGTTTTTTTCCTCCCTTTTTTTTCCCTCCGGGGGCGTTCCGGTGCGGCTCTATGCCTCTTCCCCTTTTTTTTTCCTTCCTGTTTTGTTTTTTTGCCAATAAGAGACCAGGCAGGCTGGTTTTCTCCCCTCCTTTCCCCCGGAAACCGCGTGCCGCCCGTGCTTCCTTCCCTTCCTTTTTTTTTGATGATTTCCCCCTCGGGTGAAGTGTTTGGGGCCCCTTTTTTCTCTTTTTTCTCTCCGGGTAAGAAGATTGGTAAAATCACATCTTTTTCGGCCGGCCCTCCCTCCAAACTGACGTCAAAAGATTTTTCCCCCCCAAACGACTGTTGCGGTGAGCCGGGGCAAGTCGCATTTTTCCTCCCTTGCTGGGCATCTTTGGTGCAAAGGATGGATCGCGGACTTCCGCTTTTCCCCTGTGGACGAGCGCCCCGTTCTGTAACCTGATCTTTTTTCTTTCTTCTTCTAATCCTACCCTTTTTCCCCGAAGATCGCCAGGACAGGGGCCATTTCTTTTTTTTTCCCACCACGGCCAGGCCCCGGGGGCCCTTTCCCCCCCCCCCTCTTTCGGTTGCCCCCAACTTGTTCCCGTCCAGGCTTAACCTGGGCCGTGTCCTTTCCTTTCCCTCTGGTCTCTCCGCTCTGGCGAGGCCAGTGTGGTCCTTTTTCCCTTGGCTTCTTTCTTGCTCCCCCGACTCAGCATCTCAGCCCTCCTTTCTTTTTTTCTCTTTCCCCCTTTTTTGGGTTTTTCTTTCTGTCAGGCTGGTTGCACACGGACGCGAACTCGCCCCCCTTTTCTTCTCTTGCTGCGAGCCCGCACAGCTTCTCTTCTTTCCCCTTTTGAAGTTGTTCTCTTTTTTTCCTGGTAGATGAGGAGCCCCCCCCCCTTTTTTTCTCCCCCTTTGACTGAAAGGAGGAAACCAGTCCACCCCCCCCCCCCTTGCCCTCCTTTTTTTCCCCTTTCTGGCCTTACCTTGGCCCCTTCTGCCCCTGGCCTCATCATCATCCCTTTTTCCTTTTTCCCCTCTTTTTGCCAGGACCTCTTCCTCAAGGGAGATAATACATGATCCCCCCCTCCTTTTCGGGAGTAAACAAGGGCCACTTCTTCCCTCCCCCTTTGCCCATTTTTCCTTCCCTGTCCCAGAGAAGAGTTCATAAGCGGCCTCTTTCCCTCGGGTCGGCCGGTACTGTTTGTCTTTTCGGATTTTTCTCCCTGTCAAACCTGGCCCCTCCCTTTCCCTTTCATGGACTTCTTCTTTTCTTTCTCCTTCTTTCTCCCCCGTCATCGTCAATAGGTTAGATTCAACGCCCCTTCCCTCTTTTTTTAGCGGTCATCCGCGTCGGTGCTTTTTTCCTTCCTTGGACGCGTTTTTTTCCTTTGGTTCTGCCGAGTTCGACAAGCGGCAGCACTTTTCTCTTTTTTCTCCCCTTTTTTCCTCCCCCAGGAACAATCGTCCGGGCAGCCCCTTTTTTTCCTCCCCTTTTTTTTCTTCTTGTTTCCCTTCCCCTTCGTGCTGGACGCATCGCACGGACCTTTTTTTTTTTCTTTGGAAACATGGCTGCCCAGCACTGATTCTCCTCCCCTTTTCCCCCAGCGGTCTCTTTCTTTTCCGTTGCCCCAACTTATACGCGTAAACCGAAGTCTTCTCTTCCTTCCCCGCCAATGCGCAACCCTGCCCCCCCCCCTTTTCTCTAGCATTTTCCTTTCTGATAAGGGGTTAAGGATAGCCGCCCTTTTTTCTTTTTCCCTTCCTGCCCGCGCCGGCCCCCGGCCTCACTCCCCCCCCGCGACTTTTTTCTTCCTTCTCTCTTGTCCACATGCAGACTCCGAACGGTCCCTCCTTTTTTCGGGCGCAGAGCGGCCTACTGATACCGTGCTTTCCTTTTTTGGCGCTGGTTTCCTTTTCCCGTGTTAAGATACTGCCCGAGAACGTTCCATTCCTTCCTTTTCGTAAAGGCAAGCGTGTCTTGAATTACCTCCCTTTCCTGGTGCTTCTTCCCCCCTGGATCCCTGCAGGAAATAAGGCATTCCTTCCTTTTTTGTTCTTCGCAGCTGATGAGCGACGACTTCTTCCCCCCTCCCTTTTTTCTCGCCTTTTTTCCCCCTGCTTCGGCTGAGAAAGCATCGAACTGGTTTTCTTCTGTCTTCTTTCTTTTTGTTGAAAGACCCTGCCTGACCTCGCCTCCCATTCCCCCCCTTCCCCTCTTTTTTCAGGACTCCCGAATTTCCCTTTCCTTTCCGTCATCGTCGCCTTCTCCATGGAGGCATGCTCACGGTATTTCCCCTTTCCCTTTTTTTTGTTTTCCCTTTCGCGATGGTCATCCACCATCCGGTCTCATTCTTTCCCCTTTTTTTTTCGGGATTCTGGATTTCTTCCCCCTCACAAGTGGAAAGCGATCGATGTGGCATGTCGTTCTTCCTTTTTCCTTTTCTTTTTTCCTTTTTTTTTCTCCTCATACGTTGTGTTTGTTTCGCGCTCATCTTCCCTTTCTTTTTTTCCTTCTCCCTCACCTCTCATCCAGAGCGATGTCACAATTGTGCAGGTGTTCTCTCCTTTTCTTCTTTCCTCTTTCGCCTCCATTGGTGCCCTCATGGGACGTCCCGATTTGTACCCCTTCTCTCTCTTTTTTTTTCTTCATAACGGGTTATCATTTCTCCCTTTTTGCCGCAAGGGAAGCCTGGCCACGCAGTTTCTCTTTTCTTCTTTTCCTTTCTTTGTCGGCTGTAGTCGGAAGGTCAGGGTCTTCAAACAGACGCCCGCATCTCTCCCTCTCCCTTCTTTTTCTTTCCGAAAACTTCGCTTTTTCCTCTTCCCCCCGAGGGGGAATTGGTAATTACGGGGTACAGGATCACGGGAACTTAGGGGCCGCTCTCTTTTTCCCTTTCTTTTTCTTTTTTCTTTCAGTCGGCGCCATAAGCTGCGCCCTGACCGCATTCCCCTTCGTCCCCTTTTTTTTTTCCCCTGGTGACGTTTGCTTTTTCCTTTCTTGTCCCTTTTTCCCGTCAGGAAACGCTGGCCTGACGGTGCCGAAATGTTCTTTCTTTCCCTCCCCCTGTCTTCACGGCTGGCACGATAGGAAGCTGCCCGGTCTCTCCTTTCCCCCTTTTTCCTTCCGATCTGTCGTTTTTTTGCCTGTGGGCCCATATCGGACCGTGAATGGTGCTTCCTTTTTCTTTTTTTTTTATGCGGGGGCGGTGATGGCCGGGGACGGCTCTTCTTTCCTTTTCCCCCTTTTGCAGCTGACCTTCCTCCTGAGGATAAGAGGCCGTTCCTCCCTCCTTTTTTTCGAAAGGTGTTTTCCTTCCTTCTTTTTTCTTGTCACGACTCATTTTTTCTCCTTTCGTTGGCAAGACCAGGTTTCCCTTTCTCTTTTTTCCACGCAGGTACCGGCGATGAGACCAGCGACGCCGCTTGTCCCCTTTTTTTTTTTCTAACAGGTCTTTTCCCCCCCCTTCGCCGGGACGATGGTGCGGGTTTCCCCCCCCTTTCTTCTTTTACTTGATGGCCGAGTGCGACGCGGCGACCCTCGTGCTCTTCCCTTCTCCTTCCCAGGCGTTATTTTTCTTCCCGACGGCGGATACTCCTCTTTTTTTTTTTTTTTGCGTGGATCTTTTCGATGCTTCCTTTCCCAGCTGAGAACAAGCGATTCCCTTTATTTTTTTTTTTTTCCCCAGGTGGACCGAGTCATCTCCATCCTTCTTCTTCCGACAAGATTGCCAGCGTCCTCTTCTCTCTGCGCTGGGCCGGGGGTCGGGCGGCCTTCTCCTTTCTTTTTTGCAGGTCTTTTTTTTTTAAAGGCAATAATCCGGATTTTCTAGGTACTACATGGGATAGCTCCTCTGCTTCCCTCTTTTTTTTTTTCAACCGCAGATTTTCTCTCCTCCAGGCCGGTCCAGACCTTTTCTCTGTTTCCCCCTTTTTCTCCTTCAGTAAGTGAGCTACTCATTCAGAGGCGGGTCTCCTTCCCCTCCTTTTCTTTTTTTTTCGCCAGCTCGCTTGTGAGACAAGAGCGGGTTCTTCTTTTTTTCTTTTTTTTCCTTTACGCCAGAAAACTGCTGCCCCGTCGGGCCCCTTTTTTTCTTCTCCTTTTTTCCCTGACGCCTTGCTTTTTTTTTAGGTGAGCATACCTTCTTTCCCCCCCCTTCCTTTTTTTTTTTTTCAAGCCAAGGCCTGCCAGAGCTGCTTTTTTCACTGGAAGTTTTTTTTCCTCTGACGGAAAAGTAGTTTGTGTTCCCCCCCTCTTTTTCACTGGCCCCGGAGGCTGGACTGTGTTTTCCCCTCTCCCTCCTTTTTCTTTCCTAAAGGCGTTCTTTTTTTTTTCCCCAAGATGGTGTTGATCATCCCTCCCCCCTCCCTTTTTCTCAGGCCCCGATCAGGGCCATCCCTTTTCCTTTTTTTTTTCACGCGCCTTTTTTTTTCCCTCTCCCTCCTGGCACAGACGAGGCCAGGCCCCTCTCTTTCCTTTTTTTTTTTTCCCCTTGCGCAAACCGACAACCGGCTTTTTTCCCCTTTTTTGGGTTCCTCCCCGCGGCAACAGGGCTGGCTTTTTTCTTTTTTGGTGACCATAAGCGACCCGTGTCTTCCTTTTTTTTTCCCCCGCTAACCTTTTTTTTCTTTCCCCCTCCAGTGCTTGCCTCCTCCTCTTCCTTTTTTTAGAGAGATATTAGGAGGAAAACGGGGCTTCCCTCTGTCCCTTTCCTTTTGCTACAAGGCCAGCCGGACGGGTGTCTTCATTTTCCCCCCTTACGGCCAGCCGGTTGACGTTTTCCTTTCCCATCCCCTTCTTCCCCCACCGCCCCCCGATTTTTTTTTCAATTTTCCTCTCCCTCTCCTCCCCTTCTACTGGGCTGGCATGGGTTTTCCTTTTTTTTTTTCTTTTTCGCTGCGGCGTCAGTAGCCTGCCCTGGTTCTCCTTGCCCGTTCTTCCCTTCTTTCCCTTCCTTTTCTTGATATAAGAAAAATTATTGAATCCGAGCTTTTCCCCCCCCTTTTCTTTGTGGAGGGGGCCACCACGGCCAGCAAAGGGGCCCCTTTAGTAATTGGCTTCCCCTTCCATTTTGCCGGTAAAGGACTGGGCCCTTACCCTTTTCCTTTTCTTTCAATGATGTCCGGGGCGAGGGGCTTTCTTCCCTCTCTTCTTCCTTTCCCTCGTGGGCTTTTTCTTTCGCAGGATGTTCCCAAGAGCGGGCTTCCTCCCCCCTTCCTCCGGCGTCAGATGATCCATACGCCCGCACGACTGTTCCTCCCTTTTATTTTCTTCTTCTGGCTCTTTTTCTGCCAGGCTGTGCACGGACCGCGAATCGCCCCTCCTTTTTTCTTTTTTTATCCCGCCAAAGCGGAGCAGGAGGGCCGGTAATTCCCCTGTTTCTTTTCCCTTTCGAACCCGTTTTTTCTCTCTCTTTCTCACTTGGACTGAAGGAGGAGGAGTTCCCCTTTCCCCCGGCGCGCCATGACCCTGGTAGGGGCAGGATTTTTTTTCCCTTTCTTTTCCCCGGGGAATCAAAGAAGTTTTTCCCCTTTTTTTTTTTTTCAGAGGAGCTATCCAATGAGTTCTGCCCCCTCCACACCTTATGGATTTTTCCTTCCTAAAGTCACGGACCCCCGTCTCTTTTTCTGACCCACGGGCAGAGCCGAGTTCATCTGCCTTCTTTTTCCTCCGAGCATCTTTTTTTTCCGTTTCTTTTTTTGCAGTTCTTCCGTGTCGGATGAAAGGAAAATCTGGCCGCACTCCCCCCCTTTTTCCATTGTGGCAGTCGGATAGATGGTTTCTCCTGCGTTTTTTTTTTTTTTATTTATAGGAATCGTAATCGGGCTCTATTCCCCCTCAGAGCAACGAGGGCACACTCTTTTTCACGTTTTCCTTTTTTTCGCCGGGGGATAGGATAGGAACTCTCCTTTCCCCTTTTCCTTTCTCCTGGTCATCGCCGACGGGGTTCTCGCTTTTTCCTCCTTACAAGAACTTTCTCTCTTCCTCACCAATCGTCAGGGAGAATGGTTCGCCCATCTTTTCTCTTTTCTCGCGATCATAGCACAGTGGACCGGTGCTTTTTTCGTTCCTTTTTTACAGGCCGTGGCCTACCCCCCTTTTCTTCCTTGGCTGCCCGCAAAGGATTAGCCCCCTTCCCCTTCCCTTCTTCAAAGGTTGTCTTTTTTCTCTCACCCCGAAGACGTACTGATGAAACCCTTTTCTCTGACGCGATCCTCGGAATGTCCGCGTGATCGTTTTCTTTGCTGATCTTTTTTTTTCTTCAGACGACGAAGGACCCTGCAGCCCCCCTCCCTCCTCAGCCGGAAGACACCATTCACTGTCTCTTCTTCTTTCCCCTTGCAAGCTCAAGGTTCGTTCCCTTTCCCTTTACTGATACGGGAGCATAAGTTCGCTCCGGGCAGCCTTCTCTTCTCCGAAGGGCTGTTTCTTTCTCGTTACAATAGCAAGGCCAAGTTTCTGTGCCCCCTTTTTCCTTTGTTGACGGGAAAGCGTTTAACCTTTCTCCTTTTAACTTGCCTTTCCGGCCCCTGTAAGACGCAGCCAAGGGATTCACCTGCCTCCTCATTTTTTTTGGCCGGTCAGGGCGCAGATGATGAGCGCGGACGTTAGTAATTCCCCCTCCCCGTCTCTCCAATGCCTTCTCTCTTCTTCCACGGGCTCGGCGAGAAAGAATTCGAACTGGTCGGCCGGCTTTTCTGCCCCTTTTTCGGGGTGAAGACCTGAATTCGAATACAGCGACCAATCCCCTCCTTTTTCTCCTTGGAAACAGCCCCCCCTTTTTTTTTCCGGCGTCACAATGGCAGGCAAGGTTCTCTTCCTCGTTGTCCTTTTCTTCAGCTTACTACAGGCGGCAGAGGCCAGGTGGACATCGCTCTTTGTTTCACTTTTTCTCAAAATCTGAGCTTTTCCTTCTTTTTGCTCTGAGCGGGGAATTTCCCCCCCCTATCCCTCACTTTTTTCGGGCCTCAGGGCTCCGGGGATTCTCGGGAAGCTAGATGCACCTAGCGTATTCTCTCTTTCTCTTTTGTTTGAGAGAGCCTAGGTTTTTTTTTTTCCTTTTCTTCTCTGTCAAATGGTGAAGGGTCGTATGGGGATGCCCCTCCCTCCTCATCCTTTTTTTTTTCCTCATGGTGCTCATGGCGTTCCGATGGTGATGACCATCGCTATGTCCACCGGCCTCTTCTCCCTTTCTCTCTGCATAAGGGAGTCTTTTTTTTTCCTTTCCCTTCCCCTAACTTGCCGCCAGTGAAGCCTAGGGCCCCCGCATGTCTTTTCATTTTTCTCCCTTCTCTTGAGGTCGGTTGTGTCGAAGTCAGGGTGCTTTCACCCCGCGACCTACCCTCCTTCTTTCACATGGAGGCCTACATCCTTCCTTTTTTCCCCCCCTGCCCCAGGTATGCCTTGCACCTTCGGGCCGATATATTCGATGATTTCTTTTTTTTGCAGACGTATTTACTTCTTTTTTTCTTCTTCTTCTTAGTCTGCAGGATACCGGATGACGTCTTACCTTTCCCTTTTTTTCCACGGCTGTCCCGTCAGACCACGCTTTCCTCCCTTGCCTTTGACTTTTTTTTCCTCTTTTCTTAGCTTAACGGTATTCCCGGGATTTCTTCCCGGTATTCAGTAGCAGAGATGCGCCGACAAAGACTCCGTTCCTTTTCCTTCCTGTGGAACCCCCCGCTTTCCCCCTTTTTTTTTCTTTTTTTTTTTTCTTTCTTTGGTGCATGCGGGGAGGTGCTGCCGGGGCTGGCGCGGCCTTCCCTTTTTTCGGAAAGCAGCCGCGAGAAGATCACGGCAGGCCGAGGATCTCTTCATCTAAGAGGGTTTTTTTCCTTTTCCCCTTTTCTTTTCCCTACCTGGAACAGGACAGAGTTCAGGGGGGCCGTGGCCAGGTTTTTTTTGCAGCAGTGTTGTAACAGAGCCGCATTCTGCATCCTGGCCTCTCTTGCATTTCGTTTCATTCCCTTTTCCTTCACGCATCCCCCGCCATCACCTTTCCACGTCCACTATTCCTCCCTTCCTTGCTCCGCCTCCTTCCTTCTTTTATGTCTCCTTGCCTTTTTTTACTCCCTCTTCCGTATTTCTTCATTTCCCTTAACCCTTCCCTCTTTACCTCTTTTCTCTACATTGCTTCCCCCCTAGTTCTTGCTACCCATCCCACTCCTTGGCCCCTTTTACTTTTCATGCTCGTTTACCTCTCCTATCTCCACTATTTCTATTTACTCGCTCTCACGATTCTCTCCTTTGCTTCGCTTAGCCTGCTTTTCTCTCTTCATGCGAACGCTTTCACCCCGCCCTCGTTCTCTCCCTTATCGTCAACCGCGCCTATCCTCTAGCTTTCTTCCACCTTTCTCTCTCGGTTCTCTTCCTCTCGCCTCGTTTCAAACTTCCCCGCACTCCCCTCCCCCGACGGATACATCTGACTCTCCTCCCTTCCTCCTTCTTAACTTACAGGCCTTTTTCCCCTCTTTTTTACCAGCAAGGAAGCAGGTACACGGTTGATGACAGATATCCCTTCCCTCTTAACAGGGCGTCCGTAAGATGGTGCGGGGGTCGAATTCCCCTTTCTCCTTTTTTTTTTTTTTTCAATTTTCTTTTTTTTTGTCTTTCTTTTTTTTAGCGATGACCAGGATTGATGACCAGGGATCCTTTCCCCCCCCCTTCACCGAAGGCGGCTTACCGTTCTTTTTTTTTCTCTCTTCCTCTGCGATCACGCCGAAACCGAGCAGGCTGAGCCCCTTCTTTTTCCTTCAAGGTGGCCCGGTCATCCGACCCTTGCTTCGGCAAGACCTGACCCTGCTCCCTGATCTCTTTCTTTCCGGGGGTCGGGCGGCCTGCTATGGACGAAGGCCGCGAGGCCGGTCCTTTCTTTTTTTTCCCTTTTCCCCTTCCTTCTGGGTGTACGGGGTAATCATGGGGATAGCTCTCTTGGCCGTGGCGCTCCCTTTGGCAACCGCTTTGAGTCCCCCTGTTTTTTTCGGCGCCTCCGCCAGACAGAGTCCAGACCAGAGATCCTTTTTTTTCCCTGGTTCATCCTTCAGTTCAGTGAGCTCGTACAGCGGCGGGCGCTCCTCTCCCTCCTTTTGGGTTCGCCCTTAACTGGGCCTTCTTTTTTTTTCTCTCTTTTTACGCAAGATGCGGCCCCCTGTGGCGAGTCGCGGTCCGTGCCCCCGGACTGCGCGCACCCCCTTTTTTCTCCGTTTCGTAGCGGGCGTATGAGGATCATTTTTTTTTTCTTTTTCGGGCTGGATCGCTGAGCCCCGACCCCGCTCTGGGAACTCTTTCCCCTCCCCTTCCCCCCCTCTCCAGAGCGGAGAGACCCTCGCCCTTTTTCTTTCTTTTTTTTAAGCAGAGCCGGACGTAGTTTGTTCCCTTGCACGCCATGTCGTCGTTGGCACTGGCCCGTTTTTCCTCCCGCTCAGGAAGACGGCTGGCCTGCCTTTCCTTTTTTTTTTTTCTTCCTAAAACTTAGGAAGAAGCGGGACGAGCGCCCCCGATCAGTAATACGGGGCGCTGTTTCCCCTTCTTTTTTTCCTTTTCCTCGCAGCCAGCCTGAAACAGCCCGATGCCCCTTCCTTCTTCCCTTTCTTGCCCCGGCGCAAACGGCAACAGGCTTTGGTCCCGCCGGGGGCTTCCTTCTTCGCCTTTTCCCTCCTGGGTGTAAGTAGCAGGGCTTTTTTTTTTTTTCCTTTTCCCTTCGGATGGATGGTAGCCACAAGCGAACATGGCCCCCACGGACCCTTCCCTCTTCCCTTTTCTTCTTCAGCCGCAATACAGTTGTGTTCTTCTCTCCTTGGGCACGGGGGGCACGCTGGTGCTTTTTCCTTTTTTGATAACAGACAAGCAGGACCTTTTTTCCCCCAGAACCAGCCCGGCGCTACTTAACACCCCGGACGGCACAGCCGGTTTGGCCTTCCTTTCTCCCCCCGGAGGTTTCCCCCCCTTTTCTTTTTGCGCAGGGGCCACGCGCAGTCAAGGACCCCAGGATTACTTTTTGCAGGCTGGTTTAGCGGACGCTCCCCCCTTTTTCTCCGCACTGTGACGAGCGCCCCGTTCTGTCCCTGATATCTTCGCTCGTCCCGCCGCTTCTTCCCTCCCTCCATCTTGACAAGAGATGGCCCTTCCCCCCCTTTTTGAGGGCAACACGGCCAGGCCCCTTTTCCAGTTCCTTTCTTTCAGGGACACAAACTACGGGTGCGTCCCTGTCCTTCCCCCTTTTTTTGGCCATGGCTTTTTTGTCCTTGCGAGGGTATGCTCCGCTCTGGCTTTCGTGGGATTGCTACGGCTGCCGGGCGCGCCAGGCTTTTTGAGCGGTTATGCGCACCGGCTTTTCCCCTCAATAACACGGCCGTTTCATCTTCTCCCCCTCCTGGCAGCCAGGTTCGGGCGTGCCTGGTGTCTTCGACAGCTGTGCACCGGATTCCCTTCCTTTTTATCTGAGTCACAAGCTAGCTGGCCCTCTTCT
>Ga0179593_1619867_pt1 | contig 11722 bp, 16 predicted proteins | sample CZODoug2_1_08_16_FD_185931 | JGI IMG/M metagenome (GOLD analysis project Ga0179593, IMG submission 185931) | Vadose zone soil fungal communities from Angelo Coast Range Reserve, California, USA - CZODoug2_1_08_16fungal (PacBio error correction) | ecosystem: Environmental > Terrestrial > Soil >... | reverse complement strand
CACGGTAAAACCTTTGCCCGTCCGTGTTGTCTAGCTTTGGCCCCCGTTTGTCCTACTCTGACCACCCCCCAGGTTTTTCCCCACAGGGCAAGGGACGGAGGAGGATCCGAAAACCCTAGCTTGTGTCAGCCTTTGCGCAGACCGTGCCGAAAGAACCCTCTTGAAATCCTGCACTCCACTGGTTTTTGCCCCCATTTCGTCCCTCCTTAAACTGGCCACACAAACAAGTTTCTGGAAATAACCTCCAGGTACCGTTTCGGCCCGGTTTCCCAGTTGAAAACGGATATGTTGGCACATTTGTCCTGTCGTCAGTTCCCCCTCGACTTTCCCCGCCCTTTTAGTTTTGTGTGTTAAACCGAGAGACAGATAATTCGGAAACACACTCCCACGCGGCCCCTTACCCCTTCCAACCGGCCTGTCCCCCCCCTCTTCCTCCTTACCGCTTTTTCCCACGCTAGTCGACGGGCAGGCCGGGACCGCCCGTGTCTCTGCGCCAGGTGGAGGTGGTATTCGTCGGCGAGGTAGCGGTCCACTGCTCCGCTTCGCCTCTCCCCCCCCCCACTTTTTTCCCCCCCTGAAGCTACCGACTTTTTCGGACAACGAGCGTTCAATGCAGGCGTCAACGATCCGACTTTGAACGCCTCAACGGTTTGGTCCTTTCGAACCTCTTGTGGAATGTCCTATAGACCCTGTAGACCTTGTACGTCTCTTCCCCGACCCGTAAAGATTCATCGGAACAATCTCACAGCGCACCTTCCGGGATACCCGCCGCGCGACAGCGCTTTTTTTGCGGGTTCCTTCCCCTATCGTGTTTTTTTTCGTGCGCTTGATGGATAACCTGTTCCTTGTGGACAGTCGCGCTTTTCAGCGGTAGGACGGCTCGTTTTCTCGAAGCAAGTTTTTTTCGATTCCCTCCAACTCGGTGGGCGAGGCACCGTCACGCGCCTGATGGCCTACAGTCCCTTTGCCCGGCACGATGTCTCCCCACGCCGTGTTTCTTATCCGCCCCCCGTCCGGTTCCCTGTGGTTCGTTCCACGTCGAACTGTTGTACCAATTCCGACATCTGGTATTTGGCCGGATTCCGTCCGAGCAGGCTTGCTGGGCCGTCCTCGACCCTTTTCCCTGTCTCGGCGGATGGTGGCGTCGTAGGGTTGGACCCAAGGATATTTTTCCCCGCACAGCCTTCTGTGCTCGCCGCCGTCAACTTTCCTTTGCCGCTTCCCCCACGTCCGGCCAACCCACTACGGAAGTGGCAAAACCTCCGGCCTCCAGACCGTCTCACGGTCACAAGAGCCCCCGGGTCAACCTGGATTCGGTTTTTTGACAGTCCGGTTTTCCTTTTGTTCAGGGCGGGACTCCGATCACGGTGACCGCGCAGCCAGCCCTCCAGCAGGCCTCCAACGAGAGGACACTTCGTCCCCCCTCCCTGGATTTTTTTCTTTCTCGGCTGGCCACCTCTGACTATAGCGAGGTCCAAAGCGGTTTAGAATGGAGGGCATTTTCTTGCGAACGAACACCTCCTTATCTGGGGCAGAAACTGTCCCCCCCAAATCTTGAGCTCTTCACTCCTTGATCTTTGCTTTTCCTTACGTCTTTTATCTCCGTCCACAAGTGTTTGATTTCCCCCCGATGTAGCACCCCTCTGGAAAGCTGATGTCGCTCGACTAGAGAAGCCCATCACCTCTTCTCTTTCGAGCTTGTTCTTCCTCCTACAAACTGACAAGCTAATCATTACTATATGCGCAGGAGGAAGGGGTGGAGAGCAGTAGCTTTGGTACCTTCCCTTAACGCGTCTGGGCTCTCCTCTTTCCACCTTTTTTCCGCCTCCGGTTCTGCCGAGTAAGTTTGCTTCTTGAAGGAGCGCCCTTCTCCTAAGCCCTTTTAGGGTGGATGCCCTCTTTTAACCGGTCGAGTTCTCCTCCCCTCCGCTCTCCTGCACATCCGAACCGGGACGACCTTTGGAGCAACGACCTTCGGCCGGCTCTCCGGTCCGGTTTTTGCCAAGGACCTTTTCTGCTTTTTATCTTCCTGCGACTTTCTGTCCGCATTGCTGCTGGCCGGGTTTGGTGTAAAGTTCGCAGCTGGCTCTACCTGGCGATTTTCCTTTTCCAAGCGATACCACAGTCAACTTCTCCCTTTGCGCTCGTGTTTTCCCGCGAGTTGTTGTTGAGTCTGTCGAGGCAGTTTTCCCTCTTCTTCAGAAGACGCAGGCTGCCTAGCGTTGCTGTGGAGTAAGGTCCTTGCTCCAGCGCCAGTAGAGCCTATGCGAAAAATGAGAACACCATTCCTTCTGCACCCCGGGGCCTCCTCTCCCCTCCCCCCCAATGGTCTGGGTTTTTTCTGCGGCTGGAAAGGAAAAAACTAACCTTGGGGGGAGTCGGCTGACGGTCCGGTTCAAAAGGATCGTTTTTACGGTCGGTAGTCCATTTTTGCATTCTTTTCATTACTTTTCTGTCTTTTAAGGTTTTTTTTTTCGTGCCAATCCGGTTCCAGGCTTCTTTCGGAGAGGCTTTTTCCTTCTCACGCCGTACTCGTTGTCGAGTCTAAAAGGCGGCATAAGCTTTTTGTACATACTATCAGAGTTGGGCCCCTCCTTGTTTATTAGTCCCCCCCGAATCCTGACCCCCCCCCCCGGCGCCTCCTAGATGAAGTCGTAATTAGCATCAATGAGCGCTTCTCTCCAATGCCGCAGCGTTCCTCCGTGGCTGCCTCGGTCTCTAAGGCCTCCATCAGTTAAAGCGACCCTGGGTGAGACATCGCGAGCATCCCTCTTGGATCGGGAGATCCTCTTTTTTCACATTCTTTTCCTTCCTCAGAATTTTGTTGATACCAGTCTGACCCAGCTCATAGGCTGTTGTCGGGAGAACCTAGCCCCCGCAATGCGACCGGCCTCTTTGTAAAGCGTGTCTTAGAGTGGGTGGCCGCCGCGCCGGCTTTTGGTGCGTTTTGAGTCTTCCTCCTTCTTTTGGGCGGTTTTTTTCTTCTCACGGTTTTCACTGAACCGAGTCCGTTCCCCGCCCTGGCCAACCCTGCATCAGCTGAGGAATCTCTATGATCACCGAGATACAATCCACCGGGACGCGCTAGGTCCCCCTGTCCGGTCAGGCTTTTTTATGGGTGCTCGCGCGTCTGCCTGCCGCGGTGCTTGACTCGGCGTGCTATCTTTCGGTGCTTTCAGATCATGGTGGCAACTCCGCCCACACCCCTGCCACCTTCCATGTTCTTTTCCTCCCCCCCGTTTCGACCTCCGGCGGTTGGGAATGGACCCCCCCAGGTTCGACGTCGGCTGGAAACCACCTTTTTTGAGGCCGGCCTGGTCGTCTACCTTTGTTTTTTTGCTTTTTTTCTGGAAATTCCTCTTATGGAGTCATTTGCGAGGGAAGAGCCTCGCCCAACTTTTAGGCGGCGAATCGCCCTTCTGCGCGATTGCCTACATCCCGGACTTCGAGACCGTCACAGGTAACCCATTTTATCACCATGAAGAAAAGTCGGCCTGCCGGCCCACCTATTTGCCTTGGGGTCTTTTTTTTCCTCTCTCCTTGCAGACCACTTTTTCTTGCGGGGTCCGGATGGTCGATGTGGATCGGTCCGTCCGATCTTCTGAAAAGTTTCTTCGATGTCCTACCCCGAGATCCTTACATCTAGGGCTTGTCCATTGCGTCAACTTCTTGGACCGTTAGACTGGACCAGCGGGAAATTTTTCGTGTGTAAAATTCGCCCCAGTTGAAGCTGCCCCAGTCCTTCTCCCTCCTTTTGCTGTCGCTCGTTTGAGGCGGTGCCCCCCGGTAGAGTGCCCCCCCGTATCTTAAGAGCAGGTCTATTTAAAGATTAACTAGCCCTCCACGCCGGCCTCCTGGATTCTTCCTGCACGAGGACGCGTTTTTTTACTCCTCAGGTAGAGCGGCAGGAGAGTTTGGAAAGGCCGTTTGTAGGTGGTCCCTCATTGTTTGTTTGCCACTGGACTAGCCTGTCGTTTTTGAGGGTCTCGATGCAGACACTCCGTGTGCTTAAGACGACTTGCAAGAGGAAGTTCATGTCCCTCCCTCCCTAAGGTAGGTTGGTGGGTTGGAACATTCTAGAGGATGAGCCGTTGCGTTTTTGTTGTGTTGTGTCTCTTTTTTTTTTTCTTTTCTTGCTTCTGTGTTTTGTGTTTTTTTTTTGGTTTTTTTTTTTGTTTTGTCGTCACCGTTGAGCGACTATTCTCCTCGACTTGGCGGGGCATTGCGCGGTTCTTAATCTCTGTTGGTTTTCTGATCCCCCCGTCGGGTCCCCCGTTGTGCATCAACGGATCTCATGTTAGTTGCGCTTGACTCCCCGTTCCCCGCTGGTTTCCTGCTTTCCAAAACTTCCTTTGCTGTGGTGGTACAGAAGGCTCTTTTCCTCATCCTTCCCTTTGTTTTTTTTGGATTCTCCAGTAGCCCATGCCGCTGCCTCTGGCGCTTCCATTGGTAGACCGCGACACACCACCGCACTGAGATCCGGGCTCTGGGGAACCCCATCTGTTTTCCGCACTCCGCTCTTGTCCGCCCGTGCGCCGCAGTGCGCCCTCCACTCGAGGACCTGCGTAAAGGGCTTGTTAGGACCTTTTCCTTTACCCATGCCAACCACAACGAGCCCCTACAGGTAGACCGAGTTCGGAGCATTCAAACGGCCCTGCGGGAACATTCGTTCCGTCGTTTTAGCGCCCTCACGACGACCCCGCGCAAAGACTTTTTTTCCTTTCAACCACCACGCCACGCCCCGGCCCGAGAACAAATAACACCCCCCGTGCGCCTTTCTGTTCCTTTCTCGTCTCTTAGCCCCTCTTCCATTCGAGTGCAGGATCGGACAGTTGTCGGAAGGCCAGGTTTTGGATAGGATTCGTAGGAGCTCCCAAGTCGTTTTTTTTTTCTTTGCATGATCTTCCCACTCCCCACCGTTGACAATTCACCACCTAGCTCACCGAAGATTAAAGCTTCGTTCCTTCTTTTTGAATGCCCGTCCCACGATCCGACGTTGAAACAAAGCCATCAACGTCCCGACGGTTCCGTTCAGTTTTCAAAACGAAGTACGACCCTAATTCCTCCGGGACCCTACCTCTCTCCTGCCTTTGGACGTATGGACCTCTCCTGTCCCTTGCCCGAAAGGTTTGACTAGGAAAGATCACCTCTCCCCCCCCGCGCTTCTCGGCGCCTCCCCCCAATTTCCGATACCTTGGGCCAGTCTGATTTTTTTCTTTGCTGTGGATCACCGTTACTGTGGACAGTCGCGAACGTCAGCGGTCGGCGTGCTAGGGCTTTTTTTGCAAGTGCGTCCTCGTTTTTTTCTTTTCGCCCCTTTGTCCTTTCCTCGCAGGTTGGCCTAACTTACGGCGCCCTTGGCACGCTGTCCGAAAACCCCCGCGTGGCCATGAAGGATCTCTCACCAGGACGGAACTACATTTCATTTTTTTTCCCATCCGTACTTTTACCCCCTTCCCTGACTGTGTTTTTCCCCCGGCTTCGGACTCGCGAAGGCGGGGCAGTAAACGTAGCGGTCCCCTTTTTTGCTTAGATTTTGCTTGATCGACCCCTCCCCTCCGAGTGTGCCACGCGCGTCAACGTTTCCGACCGCGGCGTTCGTCCAAGACCTATAGAGGCCTCCTCCCCCTGCCCGTTCTTTCCCTGAACAAGATCCTCCCCCCCGTTTTGATTTCGCAGTTGGGGATTCGCCCGTCTTCCGCATTTTCCCCGGGGTGCAGGGTGTTTTGTCACCTCTTTTTTTCTTAATGAGCAAGCCGCCGCTCCCCCGATTCCCCCCCACCTTCCTTTTTTGCCCCCAAAGCGAAGCCGCGGGAGAATCTGCCGCTGCGCTGCCTCGCGGCGCCCTTCCTCTAAGCACGCGTACACCTTTGGTCTCAGGGCGGCGTCTATTTGCGCTTCAATTTTTTTCCGAAATGCCCCCCCTTTCTTTTCCTAGGTACTTGTTACATTGGTCTGCCCGGACCCGTCAACAACCTTCTTTCCCGATCCCATTTTTGCCCACTCTTTACCTAGATGTTCTCGACTCGTCGCACCGAGGCCTCCCACGGAGACCTTCGCTCCCGTGATCCCCTTGAGAGCGTTGTTTTCCAAACCCCGGCAAGTACCCCCCTTTCTCCTCCTTTTCAGTGGTGCGGGGGATTCTCTTGTCTATGGTAAGCCGCTCCCAGTCGTTTCCTTTCGAGGGACCTCTCTCTTCGACAATCTTTTCGGTCCCCTTTTCTCACGTCTACGGTCTCCTTCGCGACCTTCCTCCTGCAGACTGGCCCCGTATGAGTTTTCTCCCAAGCGTCGACCGCCAAGAGTGACCGTCTACCTCCAGCCCCCCTCCCTCCTAACTGCCTCTTGTCCTGGCACCCTCTCCTTTAGAAAACGATTCGGCCGCCGACCGCCCTTCCGGGTTTTCCCCATTGACCGTGCGCCAGAACCCCGCGGAAGAGGTCTTGTGTGCGTCCTGCTGTTTCCAGTTTTTCTCTGCTCTTCCTTCGGCATTAGGGGCAACCTTGCCCAACAGCCCCGCGCTGGCAGCTTTCTTCATGGATCTAGGAGTGCCCGGATTTTTATGTGTTGTTGAGTCCTCTCTTCAGGCTGTCTAGCACAGGAAGTTCCTTTTTTTTTTTTACCTTTCCTTTCTTTTTGTCAGGTTACTTCTATTACCCCTCGCCAGGTAGATTGATGCGAAAAGGGACACCTCGCATTGCTGTCCCCAGCCCCTTGATGTTCTTTGAGCCACGTTCCTTGGCAGGAACACCTTTACCTTTGCGGGCGTTTCCTCCTCAGGTAATTATAAAAAGGTCGCCGCATAGATGTGAGCTCATCGTCTGAGTAATTTCCCCCCCCTCACGCGTTGTACCTCCTTACCTCTCTCCACTCCTAGTTCCCTTCTTCTGCGGAGAAGTTTCTCATTATCAAGCATTAGTGGGTCGAGGATTCCGTCGCTTTATAATCCCGACCCGATTACCCCGAATGGGTCTCCAGCCGAAAGTCTTCCCTCCACTGCCGGCGCCTCTCGAGTCGTACTTTATGTCTTTTTACTGCTAGCCCTCCCTGAAAGACTCCCGAGTTGTTCTTTTTCGGTCTGCTCCGGCTTAACCAGCGGACATAAGCTTCCATCAAAAGGGTGCGCGAGGCTTGTTAATTGAATACAGTTCAATCAACCTCTCATTATTCATTCGCAAGATTGTTTTTAAAGGTGTCCTGTCCAAGTTAGGAAACAAAGCGCAGCCCATTTTGCGACCTTTTTTATTAAAGATCTCTTCTTCTTCTTCGCAGCGATCAGCGCAGTGTTTTCGACGGCGACTTCTTTTTTTGACTTAGGATTTTTCCTCTTCGTGGGGGTGCGATGAACGGCGGGCTGCGCGATCAGACTTTCTCCCCTGGCACCTCCTCTCTGTTTTTTTCGTTAACGCTTCCCCCCGATTTGTGAAAAGTCCCCCCCCTCTTGGACAGTCTGGTTAATTTTTTGGAAGACATGGTGCCCCTTCCTTAGCGTTTGTTTCTTCTGAGGGAGGCGTGCCCAATAGTTCCCTGTTTTCTTCTGGGTTTCCCCACGTCCCCCCATCCTGTCTTCCTTTTCAGGTTCCTCTTTGACGACCGGCAGAATGCCTGCTGAATCACCCCCGTATTTCATTCCCGAAGCCCTTTTCTTCGCCTGGAACAACTTGAAGGAGGCCCGGCCTTTTTTTTTCGATCCATTTTTCTACACTTTTCAGTATGTTCGAGATCTCTCTTCCCAAATTGATTTCGGAGCACCCCCCCCCCGACTGACGCTGCGGCCAGCCTACAATGAAAGGTTTTATGTCCTCCCCCAACGGTTTCTCACCCAGTCACTACAAGTCCCTCCCCTGCCCCAACAACGATAGGCTGGTTTGGGGGTGCGACAATTCGCATCGCCTTTCTTTTTTTGTTCATTTTTTCATTGATATATCTTCTTCGCGTGACTTTTCCTTTTTCCTTGCGTACTCCCCTAAGTCCAACTTTAGATTCGGTGACAGTTCGGGAGGGCGATGTCATGCTCCCCATTAGGATTCCTGACAGTTTTCCTTGACAGTTGATTTCCCCCCCCTAGGATTCCTTTTCGAACTTTTCTACACCCTCGTTTTTCTTTTGAGGTCTATTGTGGTGATTGGGGGGTAGGGCTTTTCACCTTCTCCCCTCCTTTTGCTAACTCTTCTGCTATCCCGCTACATTTTGGACTCCTTTCTCCATGGACGCGTTCACGACCTCGTCGAGATACGGGAAATTTTTTTTTTGCGGTTGTTGCTAGTTTCTTGGCCGCTTTTTTGGTTCCCACTATATTTTCTCGCCTGTTTTCCCGGTTATGTCAGGAGAGCCTGCTTTTCCCTTCCTTACCGCATGCGTCTTTCCCTCTTTTTCTTTTTTTCTTGTTTTTTGGCCTTGTCGGCAGTCCTGCCGAATCTTTTTTTCCCACCGTGAGTCCTCTCGTTTGCCTTTTCAAGCTTTCCAACTTCCCTCTTGGGTGGCTGATCAGCCGCATTTACCTCGGGATCACGGATTTTGTCGCGACCATTCTTTCCCTTGATACGCGGACGTGTACGGAATTTTTCCCCTCCCTACGTTGTTTTTTTTTTCTCTCTCTCCTTGGACCCCGACGCCGTCGTTGTTTGGCCCCGGACGCCAGCTTATGTTTTTTAACTTGTTCCCCTTCCACCGACCTTGATTTTCTCTTGACGGCTTTTTTTCCCCCCCCCAACTCCTCCCCCTTTTCCGAATCTTCCGCATGAGGCAAGCCCGTCGAGGAACGAATTCAGTACACCCCCGTTTCTACACCGTCACTCTTTTCCAAATCCCCCCCACAGAGAACCCGGTATCCGTCGACATCGGCGGCAGGGCGGCCTTGCGGTCACGCCCGTCTCTTCCCCCCGCATCCCCTGCGACGAGAATAATTTTCGTGGAAAACCCACAAGTAAGCTACAGCCTTCCTCAAACTATTTTTTCCAGGATTCCTCCTCTTGTTAGCTCTTCCCCTGTCGAAGTGATATCGGACATCAAGTGTAGTTGCCTTCCAGGTGCGTCTTCTTCCTTCAGGGAGTTTAGTTTTTTTTATTAGACCTTCCCCCCCCATACACTCACCCCCCCCCCACGTCAGCCCCTAAATGATCCCTCCCCGAGGGTGTTCCAACCTCTCTTTCCTGAATTCGTTCCCCCCCCTCAACCTCCTTTCCTTCCGGGTATGTTCATGGACCTCCCTCCCTGTTGACCTTCCCCTTATCCCTCTTTACTGTGACATATTTTTTTTTCCCCTAAAAGCCTCCTTACTTAAAACTCCTGGATCCCCCTCGCCCGAACGATTCGCGGCTTGAATAGACATTTTCTCCACCAAATAACCCCTCCCTTTCCTGATCATTTGTCTTTTTGAAACTTTCCTGTGTACAGTCTTACCCTCACTTCGGGTTTCGTGTTGCTAGGCCTTCTCCCCTATCTTGTTTTCTCTTCCGACTCTTTGTTGCGAGTTTCCGGAAGAGCTGATTTTCCTAAGTCTTCTCCATGGAAAGTATTTTCTCCCCCCAGCCCCCGGCCCTCCTCGCCGCTACTCTTTCGGCCGGCCCTTTGAGTTGTGTACCATTCTCCCAGCGGTGGCCCGTCCTCTTTTCTTTTTACAATATACTTCCTCTCAAACCTTTACGGATGGTGGATTATCTTTTCCCATTTTGTCCTTGCCACGAGTTAGATTCTTCCCCCCAGGTTTTTTTTCTTTTCTCCTCTTCCAAGCAAATAGCTTCTTTGACAGACGTTCTCGAAGTTTTTTTCCGACTTTTCCCCCGTGCTCCTCCTTTCCTTTCAGTTTTTCTTGAAAGTTTTCCCCTTTCTTTCAGGAATCTTTTTTCTCTCAATGGTACTTCTTTTCCTTCTCCCCAGCGTCCTCCTGAAACCCTTTCTCCCACACAGACTTTTTTGTTAGACGCTTTTTTCCGGCATTCTTCTCTCTGCTCCCTTTAAGGTTCTGTCTGGCAGTGCTACCCAGACCTGGTTTCCTCCCCTTCCAGTCTTACAAAATTTTTCAAGGCTTTCAGGTTCACCTGCTGTTTATGATTAACACCGAAACCTCGATCCTCTGCCTTCTTTTTTTTCCTCTTTCTCTCTTCTTCTTTCGATGACTCCTAGCCGAAAGCCACCTTTCCCCTATGCGCATTCCCAATGTGTTGTTCTTCTTCTAGATCCCATGAAACTATCCGTACGATTTTTGGGGCGGTTTTTTTTTCCTTTAGACGGCGGTAATCGGAAGGCTTTCCCCTCAGTTTCCTGATCTTTACAAATTTCTTGGCCGCCCCAAGACCCCCCCTCCCCGGCGTTGTATTCCCTTCTCGTCTGATCCTTAATCATCCGCAAAACCTTCGTAGCTCTCCCTTTAAAGCTCGTCGATACCCCTCAAGACAACATGGATGAACCTCACGGCCGTCGATTCTCAACCGTCTCTGCACCCCCCTTTCAGGGTTCCTGTTTTTATGACAGTTTTGCAGACAGTCCTTTTAGCCTCGGTCACGAATGGTTGTCTCTGAGCTCGCCGTTCCCCGATTCTGCTGGCCTTCTTTGTGGTCCCTTTTTAGAGAGTCTGTTGCATCGTCCCCCTTTGCGGCTCCCTCTGGAGGTCATCCTTCTCGTTTGGAACTGCTGCTTCTTTTGCCTTCCTCCGTTGTTTTTTTCTATAAACGGTCCTTTCCACCCGAGCACCTTATCAGGAGAGTAATTTCTCTGCGGTATCTTTCTTTTTTTTTTCGAAAAATGGACACCCTGTTTCCGTCAGACTGCGTAATTTGCGATCAGTCGCAACCAAGGGCTTCTTTCAACCTTTCCCAAATCTTCGGCCTGGTTGCTGTTCGTCAGTTTTCCTTCCCCTCCATGTGAGGGCCTTTCTTTCGATCGCTTGGCAGCGAGGTGTATGGTCGACGAGACTCTTCCCCTGCTACTCTTGCTCCTCTCTGGCTTATGAGGTCATCAAGATTTCGCCTCATTTCGGCGTTTCCCCCTCAGCCGCTTGCCCTCGGGTTTGCCAACCTCTTTTCCTCCTCTGACATTCCCCTTTTGATCGCCCCCCGGCGGCGTCGTCCTTGATGGTTTTTTAGAAACTCTCCTTCAGCCCACTCGCGCAGGGATGGAGTTGCTCTTTTTCCCTCTAATCTACCTTCCTCAAGCAAAGGCTACGCTTAATCATTTCGGAATACCCCCATTCTCGTGCAAGAGTGTGCGAACCAGGTGTCCTGTCCCAATTTGCCCCGCTCAGGGGCGGGGCACCCATAGCCTTTCCCCTCCGAATTTTAGATTTTTAATTCCTCTAGGCGAGGTTGATCGAGTGTCCCTTTTTCAGGGGCGATTTCTGGTGTCCTCTTTTTCCTCTTGCTTTTGGCGCAGGAATGGAGGGCTTCCTTGTCACCGTTTTCCAAAAAAACTATTCTTTTTTCCTGGTCAAGCTTCGCACGGCCTTCAAGAGTGAGGAAAGCCAGACACCCTATCCCCCTGGCTTACCACCCTTACTCCCCTGCCTCCTCCGCCTTTCACCCCGCGTTTCCTTTTTGGTCTCTTTTGTCTCTCTCTTAGGGGAAAGGCTTTATGGTCGTGGACGACGTGGCCCCGGTAGACTCTCCCTGCGGAGTCGACCTTTTGGTGTTTCTCTTGGCCCCTCCCCCCTCGCATTCCTCCCCCGCGCCCTTGCTCGATCCTACCGGCCACCCCTCTAGGGACGACGTCCCAACTCCCTTTGTTC